>Ga0208717_1000106_pt1 | contig 44420 bp, 36 predicted proteins | sample NGESurF53shallow_FD_184489 | JGI IMG/M metagenome (GOLD analysis project Ga0208717, IMG submission 184489) | Arctic peat soil microbial communities from Barrow, Alaska - NGEE Surface sample F53-3 shallow (SPAdes) | ecosystem: Environmental > Terrestrial > Soil > Wetlands > Peat ... | reverse complement strand
CAAGAGGACATCCTCAGATGGAGCGGCCCGGATTCGTATCCCCCTTGTGTGCCACGAGCACGAATAGAAGTCTGTCGGCAACTATTCGCAAATTACCTCTGGACAGGTGCGCCTTCTTTCATAGAAGGATGACACGATAGAAAGTCGCCCAGGGAGAACCGCACATGATCCATAGCATGTTCCATCTGCAGATTCCGTTGCTCGAAAAGATCGTTCGCCCCATCATCGTCTACATATTCCTCATCTTTCTGCTGCGTATTTTTGGCAAGCGGGAGTTGGCGCAGCTGAATCCCTTCGACCTGATCGTTCTGCTGTCGCTGTCGAACGTGGTGCAGAACGCCCTGATCGGCCCCGACAATTCCGTCACCGGCGGCATCATTGGGGCCGCTTCCTTGCTGACGATCAATTGGCTGGTCGTGCGTTTTCTCTATAGCTCGCCACAGATCGATCGCATTGTCGAAGGCACGGAGCGGGTGCTGATTGTGGACGGCGTTGTCGACGCACGAGCGCTGCGCAAGGAACTGCTGACACGAGAGGAACTGCTTTCCGCGATCCACCGCCAGGGCTTCGATGGCATTGCGGATGTTCAAAAATGCGTGCTGGAACCGAATGGCTCCTTCTACATCGAGGGCCGCAAGCCCAGCCAGGCCGACGAGCAGCATGTCGATCTCATCGGGCGGCTGGAGGCAATCCAGCTCGAGCTGCGGCAGATCCAGAAGCGGCTTCCGGCGGCATGAGAATATCCGGCTGTTCAGGTAGCATCGAAACGGAAGGCAAAAATTTCGACAGGGGCACCTTTTTCCGATGACAGAACAGCCCGATACCAGCTTCCAATCCCTTCTGCATGAATTGCGCGTGATTGCGCCGCCGGAAGCGTTCGCCGCGAAGGCCCATATTCGCACAGAAGAAGAGTACGACGCCCTCTATCGCCGCTCGATTGAAGCGCCGGAGGAGTTCTGGGCGGCGGCGGCCGGCGAGCTGCACTGGTTCGAGCCTTGGAAGAAGGTGCTGGAATGGCAGGAGCCGTGGGCCAAGTGGTTCGTCGGTGGCAGAATGAACCTGTCCTACAACTGCCTCGATCTGCAGGTAGAGCGCGGACTGGGAGGCAAGGCCGCCATTCTATGGGAGGGAGAGTCGGGCGAGGTCCGAAAAATTTCGTTCCAGGAACTGCTCGACCAGGTGCAGCGCTTCGCCAACGTGCTGCGCGGTATGGGCGTCAAAAAAGGCGATTGCGTAGCCGTCTACATGGGGATGGTTCCCGAGTTGGCGATCGCGCTGCTGGCCTGCGCGCGCATTGGCGCGGTACATTCAGTGATCTTCGGCGGCTTTGCCGCCAGCGCGCTGGTGAACCGCATCAACGACGCGCAATCGGTCGCGGTGGTGACGCAGGACGCCGCTTGGCGGCGCGGCAGCCAAGTTCCTCTGAAAGAAACAGTCGATGAGGCGCTGGCGAAATGCCCATCCGTGCGAAAGACGGTCGTGCTGCGGCGGGCCGGCGCAGAGATCGCCATGCAGCCGGATCGAGACCTGTGGTGGCAGGAGGAGATGGAGCGAGCCAGCCCCCATTGCGCCGCCGAGCCGCTCGACTCCGAGCATCCGCTCTACATTCTGTATACCTCCGGCACCACCGGCCAGCCGAAGGGAATCGTTCACACCACGGGCGGCTACGCGGTGCATACGTACCTGACCAGCAAGCTGGTCTTCGACCTGCGGCCGGACGATATTTACTGGTGCACGGCAGACATTGGCTGGGTCACCGGCCACTCCTATGTCGTGTACGGCATTCTGCAGACCGGCGTGACCACGCTGATGTACGAAGGTGCGCCGAATTTTCCAGAAAACGACCGCTTCTGGAAGATCATCGACGATCATCGTGTGACGGTCTTCTACACCGCGCCCACGGCCATCCGCGCCTTCATCAAATGGGGTGACGAATTCCCCAAGCGGCACAAGCTCGACAGCCTGCGCCTGCTGGGCAGCGTGGGCGAGCCCATCAATCCGCAGACCTGGATGTGGTACGCGGCGGTGATCGGCAAAAACCGCTGTCCCATTGTGGACACGTGGTGGCAGACCGAGACCGGCGGCATCATGATTACGACCATCCCTGGCGCCATGGCCTCGAAGCCCGGCTCCGCGGGCAAGCCGTTCTTTGGGATTGTTGCAGATATTGTTCGCCAGGATGGAGCGCCGGTGTCGGAAGGCAACGGGGGACTACTGGTGATTCGGAAGCCGTGGCCGGGAATGGCACGGACCATCTACAACGATCCGGATCGCTATGTGAAGCAGTACTGGTCGACTATTCCCGGCGCCTACTTCAGCGGGGACGGGGCGCGTCGTGACGCCGAGGGCTACTACTGGCTGATGGGGCGGGTCGACGATGTCATCAACGTGTCGGGGCATCGCCTGGGTACGATGGAGGTGGAGTCCGCGCTGGTGTCGCATCCCAAAGTGGCCGAGGCGGCGGTAGTGGGCAGGCCGCACCCGCTGAAGGGTCAGGCCATCGCGGCTTTTGTCACGCTGGAGTCGCAGCACCAGCCCTCGCCGGAGCTGAAGGAGGAGCTGCGCGCCTGGGTGGCAACGGAGATCGGCGCCCTGGCCCGGCCCGACGATTTGCGTTTCACCGAAAGCCTTCCCAAGACGCGCTCGGGAAAGATTATGCGCCGCCTGCTCCGCGAGCTGGCCGCCACCGGCGAAGTTAAGGGCGATACCACAACGCTCGAAGATCTGAGCGTCATTGCCCGGCTGCGGGAGCGGGACGAGTAGAGCCTGCGCTCCTCAGTGATTCCAGAACATGCACCGCTCACTCACAGCTTCTGCTTGTGCGCGACTGCCTTACCGCCGTAGCCGTGCCCGTTCACGTTCAGCATCGCCGACATCTTCGCCGTCATGTGCTCCGGCTCTTGGTTCAGCAGGGCTTGGCGGCGCCGTTCTCTTCGCTTCCCAGCTTCAGCACCAGCAGCGTCATGTCATCGTACTGCGGCGCTTTGCCGGTAAATTTGTCGGCCTCGACAAACAGGCAATCGAGCACCTGCTGCGCTGTGCCGTCGCGCAAGCTCTGGGCCGAGGCGAGCATCCGTTCCTCACCCCATTCCTCGTTTTCCAGCGTCATGGCTTCGCTGATGCCGTCGGTGTAGCTCAGCAGCAGGTCGCCGGGCGCGAGGACCAGACGCTGCTCCTCGTAAGCGGCGAAGGAGAGCAGCCCGACGACGGGACCGCCGGCTTCCAGGCGCGAAACGGAGAATCCTCCTCCCACACCCCGAACCAGAAACGGCGGATTGTGCCCGGCGTTGACGTAGACCAGCTCGCGGGTGACGGTGTTGTAGGTGGCGAAGAAGAAGGTGGCGTAGCGGTTGCTGGCCGAGGCTTCGTAGACTAGCCGGTTCACCTTTTCCATCATCGCCGCCAGATTTTGCGGGGCGTCGAGGGCCATGCCTCGAAGAGAGGCGCGCAGGCCGGCCATCAGCAGGGCGGCGGAGATACCCTTGCCGCTGACGTCGCCGATGGCGAAGCCCATGCGGCCGTCGCCGAGCAGGAACAGGTCGTAATAGTCGCCTCCGACACCTTGCGCGGGACGGCAATGTCCGGCGAGAGTGACACCGTCGATAGCCGGAGTCTCCTGCGGGAACAGCCGCTCCTGCACCTCGCGGGCCACTTCGATCTCGCGGTCGATGCGTTCGCGCTGGGCGGCGGCGGTGGCCAGCGAGCGCGCCAGGTCTCCGATCTCGAGGGCCAATCCGGTTTGCGTGGCGACGGACTCCAGCAGACGCAGGTCCGACGGCGTGTAGGGCTCCTCGGAGCTCTTGGGGCCTAGCGTGATGACGCCCATCAACTGATCGCGCCCGGGCAGCGGTAACAGCAGCTCCGCGGACAGTTCGTCGAGCAGGCCGCGCTCCGACGGGCTGGCCAGCAGCAGCCAGCCGTCGGGATTTTCCCGGTACAGCGTGACCGGGCTGTTGATGCGGGTCAGGTTGCGCACGGTGGTCGAATTGAAAGGAAGCTGCACCGGGCCGCCGTCGAAGTCGAGTCCGACCGCCTGCTGCATGTGGAAGGCGTTGCCGCCGCGCAGCAGCACTGCGATCTTGTCGATGTGCAATGTCTGCGACAGACTCTTCGATACCAGTTCGAGCATCGGCCCGCTTTCGTTGAACTTGCGCACCTGGTGCGAGAGTTCCGCGAGAAGGTGTTCCGCGTTATACGCCTCGCGAAAAAATTTGCGGTCCAGCCATGAGGAAAAGCTCCGGGTGAAATGAGAGCGCAGTAGCAGGAGGAGCGCCGCGAGCACGGCGATACGGATGGCCGCATGGGATGTGATGGCGGGAGCACGAATGGCGAGGACCAGTGCAGCGACCAGGCCGATCAGCAGTCCAGTGCGGACGACGGAAAGCGTGGCCCGCGCCAGAGCATATTTCGTGCCCATGCGCAGCAGGATGCGGACATCCATCGCCCGCTGCACCACCACGACATATGCCAAGGTGAAAGGGAAGATCAGAAAAATGATCGCGGCGGAGATTCCGAGCCAGAGATGCGAGATCGGATTGATGTGAAAATGCGTCATCAGAACAAAAACAATTAGCAGACTGCCGAGCCCCGCCACCGAGCCGACGCACAAGAGTTGCATGCGGCGACGGCTGTCGGCATTGGGCGCGGACCGGAATTTGTCGAAGATCGCCACCCAGTACAGGAGGACGCAGAGCAGGTCGATCGGGCTCACGATCCAGTCGACCCAGGGGTCGATTCGAGATCCCCAAACATTCCACGCCGGATGGAAAAGCTCTCCAGCCTGCAGCCAGAGAATCAGGCCGAGGGCAGCCAGCGGTGGGGCCAGCAGTACCCACTTTGCCCATGGCAACTTGCGGTCTAGCTGCCATCGTTCCGGGAAGTAAATGCCGATCAGCAGCAAACCCAGCGGGCCCAAGACCTGCAGCGTCTGGAACCAGAAGGAAAGAAAACCGAGCCAGGGCATGGGCCACCAGTCTGGCGGAAAGAAAATCACCTCCGGCATCGTAAGCACCAGCAGGATGAGCCACGCATTCAAATCGTTTGTACGGGCGGCGGCGACCCAGTATCCAATCAGTAAGCAAAGCAGTGCCGGCAGACAGAGGAATAACAAGTAGGGCAGCCATTCGCCGACGTGGCGCACATGCGGGTGGTAGTTGTTCAGCGGAATCGCGATGGATTTCTGCTGGACGGAGGGCTCGCGAACCGTTACGCGCAGAACATCGCCGGGCTGCAAATTGCGGATGGTCCCCAGCCATTGCGCCTTCCCGCTGTACGGTGCACCGTTCAAAGAGAGGACGGTATCGCCAACCGCCAGGCCGGCCTTCTTCGCCTCGGGCGCGAGAGAAGTCACGGCCAGAGAGTCCACGTCGAATTGGAAAGGCGTATGCGGGCGATGATGAGGGTTGAAATAACCGTCGAAGAACCCAGCAACGCCCGCGACGTAGTACGCCATGCTCGCCACCATGTAGAGAGCGAGCAGGAAATGCAGTGTGCGCGAGCTTTTCGCATGGATGGGTCGGGGCATCGTCTGTTGCAACCTATAGTAGCGGAAAGATCGGGCTTTCCATGCTGTTTCTATACGAGCGCCGACGGGCGGCGGTTCGCTTATATACTGCGAAGCATCGGAGCGCTTAGAAATTGACGCGGGAAGCACCCATGCTGGACGCCGGGCCGTCGCGCCGGCACTTGCCTGCGCTCGACGGCGTGCGCGGGCTGGCGATTGTGCTGGTGCTGGTCTCCCATCTGATGCTATTTAACGACCGGACGGGCAGCCGCTTCGGCGACTCTCTGGCAGCGCTGCGCGGGCTGGGCTGGACCGGGGTCGATCTGTTTTTCGTGCTCTCCGGCTTTCTCATCACCGGCATCCTGTACGACACGCTCCACGACCCGCAGTATTTCCGCAGCTTCTACATGCGGCGCTTTTTGCGCATTTTCCCGCTCTACTATGGCTTCTTGGCTTTTCTGCTGGTTCTGGGCCACTGGCTGCACTTTGCCTGGGGTGGGCGCCAGTATGTGCTGCTGGGCTACATGCAGAACACGACGCTATGGTTTCCGGTGACGGACTTTCACCCCGGCGTGTGGGCGGACCTGAACCACTTCTGGTCGCTGGCGGTCGAGGAGCAGTTCTATCTGTTCTGGCCGCTGCTGGTCTTTCTGGTACGCGGCCGCAGGCAATTGATCGCGCTGGCGCTGGCGCTGTCCGGCTTTGCGCTGGCGCTGCGGATTGCTCTATACCTGCATGGTGCCTCACCGCTGACCATCTTTATGGTGACGCCCTGCCGTATGGACACGCTGCTCCTGGGCGGGTGTGCGGCACTGGTGCTGCGCGGCAATAGCGAGTGGATTCCGCGGCGCTGGCTGCTGACGATCGTGGCGCTGGCGGCGGCGATCATTGTTGCGTACACATTATGGCGTTTGGGCGGCGACATGCGCGCCGGCTTCTTTGGCGCGACCTTCGGCTATCTGGTGATCGCCGTGGGTGCGGTGGCGCTGCTGCTGGCCTCGCTCAATCCGGAATCGATCGCCCACCGCGTGTTCCGCTGGCAATTTCTGCGTACGCTGGGCAAATATAGCTATGGCATTTACGTACTGCACATTTTTGTAGCCCACCTGTTTGCCGTATGGGTGTACCGGGCGCTGGGCACCAGCCTGCGCATCTTTCTCACGCCGTACCTGCACTCGCGCCCGCTGGCGGTACTGGTGGAGTTTTTCGTGACCGCCGCCGTGGTGGTCTTCGCCGCCTGGATCAGCTATCACTTGTATGAAGTCCATTTTCTGCGGCTGAAGCGCTATTTCAGCTACCGCAAAGTGCGTCCTCTCGCGAGCGCAAGCGAGCCAGTCGTGGCCGAATGATCTCCGGGCCGGCTCAGTGTTTTGCACCGACGGTGCATTTGCATTCCGCCTGCGGCGGGTCTTCATTGCTGCTGTCTAGGACGACCTTCCAACTGCCATCCGGCTCTTTCTTCCAGACCGTGACATAGCGGCCGCGCTCGATGCCCGCGCCTTTCAGCGACCAGCCCTCATAATGCCCCCAGGTGTAGCCCATGGTGCCGTCGGGCGACAATTCGCCGCCTTCCGGTGTCCACGTCAACTGATATGCGTCCGGCGACCAGGTGGCGTGGGCCGCAATCGACTGCTGTCCAACCAGCGGAGGTTTGCGGTTGGCCAGCGTCATTCCATTCTTATCGAAGAACGATGCGAACGCCGGGCCGCCGCCCTTGGCAACCGCGGCGGCGAACTTTCGTTCCAGGCCGAACAGAAATACGGTCCCCGGCGGAATGGTCGAGGTGAGTAGTTGGTCGGACTGCGCGGGTTTGGACAACGGGTCCGGCAACTCTTGTTGTCCATAGCCGGACAGGGGAAAGCACACCGCGCAGGCGATCAGGAGGCAGGAGAGTAGCCATGGCGGGCGCGCGGGCGCGCGTTCAGAGCGGAAACTTTCTGAATCGATTTTCACTTCGCACCGTCCTAGAAGTCGGCTATGTGCCTACTGCCATGATATCGGGTGTGCTCCGGTGACAGATTCAAGTGCCCGGGCTGGACTATACTCGAACTCAGGCAGCGATTGCGGGGTGTCGCCACCCTGATTTGCATGGCACTGGCCATCCGGGCCAGCCAGGGCTGCGGAATTATCGACGCCAAGCACCACAAAAGCATGAGTGATCTTCTCGACAACATCGATTCCCCAGCCGATGTCAAACGTCTGACACTCCCGCAACTGGAACAGTTGGATGCGGAGATTCGCCAGCGCATGATTAGCTCGCTGGCCAGGACCGGCGGTCATCTCGGACCGAACCTGGGCGTGGTGGAACTGACGCTGGCGATGCATGTCGTCTTCGACACGCCGAAAGACCATTTTGTTTTCGACGTCAGTCACCAGGCCTACGTCCATAAGTTGTTGACCGGCCGCCGCCAGCGCTTTGCGACTATTCGCCAGCCCGGTGGCCTGAACGGCTTTATGCTGCGCACCGAAAGCGAGCACGACGCCTACGGGGCGGGTCACGCCGGCACGGCGCTGTCGGCGGCGCTCGGCATGGCCGTGGCGCGCGACCTGAGCGGCGGCACGGAGCATGTGATTGCGCTGGCAGGGGATGCCGCCTTCACCAACGGGATTTCCTACGAGGCGCTGAACAATATCGCCGAGCAGACCAAGCGGCTCATCATTGTGCTCAACGACAACGAGTGGTCGATCGACCGCAATGTGGGCGCTATCTCCTCCTATCTGCATCGCATCACCACCAACGAGCATTATGCCTACCTGCATGACCACGCCAAGAGGCTGATCGAAAAAGTTGGTGGCAAGATTGCCGGCCAGGCAGTGCGCCGCGCCGAAGAAGCGGCCAAAGGGCTGTTGCTGCCGTCGCTGATTTTTGAGGAGTTCGGGCTCACCTATTACGGTCCCATTGACGGACACAATCTGGGCCTGCTGATTGAGACCTTTCGCTTTCTGAAGACGAAGGACCGTCCCGTGATTCTGCACGCGTTGACGCAGAAGGGTCGCGGGTTTTCGCCGGCGCTCGACAAGCAGAAGAAGTTTCACGGCCTGGGGCCCTACGACCCCGTGACCGGAGAGACCAAGTCCACCGGCCAAAAGACCTATTCGCAAGTTTTTGCCGAAACACTGGTGAAGTTGGCGGACAAAGACGACAAGGTGGTGGCCATCACCGCCGCAATGCCGAACGGCACTGCGCTCGATCACTTCCGTCCGCACCATCCCAGGCGCTACTTCGATGTCGGCATCGCGGAGGAGCACGCCGTCATTTTTGCCGCCGGAATGGCGACCCAGGGGCTGCGGCCGTTCTGCGCCATTTACTCGACTTTTTTGCAGCGCGCCTACGATCCCATCATTCATGATGTCTGCCTGCAAAACCTGCCGGTCGTGTTCTGCATGGACCGCGCCGGGCTGTCCGGCGACGATGGGCCGACCCATCACGGTCTGTTCGACATCGGCTATCTGCGCGGTGTGCCGAATATCCTGCTGATGGCGCCGAAGGATGAGGACGAACTGGCCGACATGCTGCAGACCTCCCTGGAACACACTGGGCCCTCGGCGATCCGCTATCCGCGCGGCGCGGGGCCGGGCGCGCAGGTGAAGGCGCAGCCGGCGGCGCTGCCCATCGGCAAGGCGGAGGTGTTGCAGCAGGGAACGGATGTCGCCGTCTGGGGACTGGGTGCGATGGTCCCGGTTGCGGAGGCGTTCGCGGCGCAACTGGAGAGGGAAGGCTATTCCGCCGCGCTGGTGAACGCCCGCTTCGTCAAGCCGTTCGATGAGGAGCTGCTGGTCGAGCAGGCGGATCGCGTGGGGTTGATCGTGACCTTTGAAGATCATGTCGTGATGGGCGGCTTCGGCAGCACGGTACTGGAATTTCTCAGCACCCGCAATCTGCAGGTCCCGGTGGTGCGGATTGGCTGGCCGGATACTTTCATTGAGCATGGCAAGGTGGACCAGCTTCGCGCCAAATACGGCCTCTCGGTCGAGTCGGCGATGGAGCGGTCGCGGCCGTTTCTGAGATCCATCCAGAGAAAGCCTTTCGCCGTTACGGGCTGAGTTCGCCTCCTGAATTCCTCCCTGCGACATATTATTGAAGATCGTCGAATGGAGGTTGATTGCCGTGTCCGGATGGAATCGCAGAGGATTTTTAAAGACGGCCGGCCTTGCCTCGGCGGAGACGTTGCTGGCCTCGCAAATGCATGGCCTGAGTGTCGCTCAGGGAGCGCCGATTGCTGCGAACGATCATCTGCAGATTGCGCTGATCGGCGCGGGTGGCCGCGGCCAACAGGACACGAAAATCGCCCTTCAGGTTCCCGGCGTAAGGCTGCTGGCCGTCGCGGATTGCTACAACGGGCGGCTTGACCATAGTAAGGAGTTATGGGGCGGCGATGTGTTTACTACTCGCGACTATAACGAGATTCTCGTCCGCAAGGACATCGACGCGGTCATCATTGGGACGCCCGACCACTGGCACAAGCAGGCCGCCATCGATTCCATGCGGGCGGGCAAGGATGTGTACTGCGAAAAGCCGATGATCCATCTCTACTCGGACGGCCCGGCGATGATCGAAGCCGCGCACGCGACAAGTAGGATTCTGCAGATCGGCAGCCAGCGCGTCAGCAATGTTGCGTACATCAAGGCGAAGCAGTTGCTCGCTGCCGGTTCGATCGGCAAGTTGAACATGGTGACGGCGCACTGGGACCGCAACTCCGCGATCGGCGCGTGGGACTATACCGTTCCGCTCGACGCCTCGACGGAGACCTGCGACTGGCCGCGTTTCGAGGGCACGGCGCCGAAGGTCCCCTTCAGCTCGGAACGCTTCTTCCAGTGGCGCAAGTGGAAGGCGTATGGCAGCGGCGTGGCTGGCGATCTGTTCGTGCATTTGTTCAGCGGGACCCACTTCATCACCGGCTCCCACGGGCCCACCCGCGCCGTGGCTACCGGAGGCCTGCGCTACTGGAAGGACGGCCGCGACGTTCCCGACGTGGAGTTGGGGCTGTTCGATTACCGCGAGGGATTCAACCTGAGCCTGCGGGTGAACTTCGTCGATGGCGGACAGGAAAGCGAAGGGCTCACGTTTACCGGTTCGGAAGGCACGATGCAGATTTCCGGCAACTCGGTCAGCGTCAGCCGCACACCGCGTCCGAAGGCCCCCGGCTACACGGTGGACACGTTCACCGACGCCATGCAGCAACGCATTCTTCAGGAGTATCGCCAGAAGTATCCGCCCACGCACTTCAGCGGCGTGCCTCCGGTCGGATATGAGAAATTTCAGGCCCCGGCCGGATATAACGACACTTACGACCACTTCCGCAATTTCTTCCATGCCATGCGCACCCGCCAGCCCGTTGTGGAAGACGCGGTGTTCGGCTACCGTGCCGCCGGGGCGGCGCTGCTCAGCAACCTGAGCATGGATCGGGGCGCGGTGGTCCACTGGGATCCCGATGCCATGAAACTGGTGTGAGGCCTGCCACCATCTACCCGGGATTTTACTATTGGAGCGGATTTGGCGAATCCGCTTGCCATGCCTGACAATATGCCTATGGTTTCTAAGCATGGGCTGCGGCGTGCGTGCGCCGGTATGGCTGTTTTAGCGGCGGGATTTTTGCTCGTCGCGTCTCCTGCGTTTGGTCAGAAGACCGACGTCAATATCAATATTTACGGTGCGATTCCCAGCTCCGCGAACGGTACCGCGATCAACAGCACGACCGGTGCCCCCATCCCCGGCGCGCCGCCGGTGGTCCAGACCGCCGACCCGTCGCTGGGATTTCGCATTGGAGTGCGGCACATTTTCAGCCCTATCTTCGGGCTGGAGATGAATTTCGGCTATAACCGGGCCAACCAGCACTTCACTGGCGTCCCGTCGATTTCCAACGGGGTCGGCGTCGTCTACTCCCACGCCAAGCCGTTCACGATCGATTACGTGGTCAGCGTGCCGCATACCTTCTTTGGCGTCCGGCCATTTGCGCTGGCGGGGGCCGGATTGATTTCCTATAACATTTCCAGCTACACGGCCACGCCGCCGGGCGTGCCCAGTCTGCCGGTCCGCGCGGAGAAGGTTCCCGTGTTCGAATACGGCATCGGTGCCGACTTCCATCCCGGTATTCTGCCGCCTTTTATGGCGCTGCGGCTACAGTATCGCGGGTTGGTCGGGCATGCGCCGGATTACCGGCTGCCGTATCTGGCGACCAACAATCTCATCAACATTGCGGAGCCGCAGGCCGGCTTGGTGTTTAAGTTCTAGCGCCCGTTCTCTTGCTTGTTCTGGCCAGGCTGGAACGGAACGGCGTTCTCACCCTGGCCGCAAGGAATGCTTCCCGGATGGGGCACCCGCCAACAACTCGGCTCTGGATGACTGTAGATTTCACGATCGGTAACTTGTGGCTCGCATAAAAGCCATGCCGGGGGATCTTGCCGCGCACAAGCCCGAGCGGCATCGCTGGCTGGAGGCGATCGGCCTGTTCAAGCTGTTGCAGGCGGCCTTCTTCGTCGGGCTAGGTTTCGCCTTGCTGCGGATGCTGCACCATGACCTCTACATGCTGGCGCTCGCCGCCGTGGAAGCCCTGCACCTGGATCCGGACCGCCGCGTGATCGCCGCGATTCTGGATAGGGTCGACCTGATCACCGCCCATCGACTGAAGCAGTTGAGCGCTCTGGCGTTTATTTATGCGGCGCTCGATTGTATCGAAGGCATCGGTCTGGTGCTGGAAAAACGCTGGGCGGAATATTTAACCCTCGTCCTCACGGTCGCGCTGCTACCCCTGGAGGTGTGGAAGCTGATTGGTCATCCCAACCGCTGGACGCTGTCGCTGCTGCTGGTCAACGTCGCCATTGCGATCTACCTGGCGTGGTTCGTACGTCCGGGGCGTCCGCACACCAGCGCCTGACCGGCCAGGTTATCGGCCGCCGCCCTGCATCAGTCGGGTCTTGCGCTGCTCGCATTCCTCGGGGTCACCGGAGCAGCCCTGAGGAATCTACCAAGCCAACAACCGTCCGCAGGAGCAATCGGGCTGAAAGGGCTCGATTTTTGAGACGCCGCTGTTCTTCCGCAAAGAATCTTTCCTTTTACACAATTTTTTTCTTTGACAACGACGTCGTTTGCGATAGAGTTGTGGCTGAAAGTGGTCCAAAGTGGTTTGCAGCGGACTAAGGCAGGCCGAATCGGGTGAGTTGGCGGGCCGATTCGACGGTTGCGAGACTCGCGGACAAAAGGGCAGGGAGAGACGGCAATGTTTCGCGGCAACCATCCAACCCGGGTCGATGAGAAGGGGCGGCTGAAGGTGCCGGCGGAGTTCAAGCGCCACATCGATGAGAAATACGGAGCGAAGTTTTACATCACCAGCAAGGATGGAAAAACGGCGGAAGTCCACCCTATCGAGGAGTGGGAGAAATACGAGCAAAAGCTGATGAACATGCCGAACTCCAACCCGGTGAAGAAAAAGCTGCTGAACCTGACCAGCTACTACGGGCAGGTGTCGGAGATGGATGCACAGGGACGGGTACTGGTGCCGCAGATCCTGCGGGAGTCGGCAAAAGTTGTAGGCGACGTAGTGGTGTTCGGCAAGCTGACCTATCTGGAAGTGACGAACATGGATGCGTTCCGCCAGGAGATGGAAACCCATCCGCTGACGGATGAGGATGCGGAAGTGCTGTCGAGCTTCGGATTGTAGCGATGGCCTAGGAATGGAAAGCGGAGATGCCCCCCAGGGGGCGCACAGGGCAAAGAGCCATGTGCCGGTTCTTTTAGAAGAAGCAATGGAGTATTTACGAATCCTGCCGGGCGGCACGTATGTGGATGCGACGCTCGGGCTGGGCGGGCACAGCACAGCAATTGGCCGCCGGCTGGGTCCGGAGGGTCACCTGATTGCATTCGATCGCGATTCGGAGGCCATCGCAAGCGCGGAAGGAAAGTTGGCCGCGTTGCGAGAAGAGCTGAAAGGCCGGATGCCTCGGGTCACCATTCATGCCGCCGCTTTTGCTGAACTGGCGAATTGCGTGGAACCGGAGAGTGTCGATGGAATCCTGGCCGACTTTGGGGTCAGCTCGCTGCAACTGGACACGGCACAAAGAGGATTCAGTTTTCAGGCAGATGCGCCGCTCGACATGCGGATGGACACGCGCGGCGGAGCGACTGCCGAACAAGTGGTAAATCAGGCAAGCGAGGAAGACCTGGCAAACCTGATTTACGAATTCGGAGAGGAAAGGAGGTCGCGGAGAATCGCCAGAGCAATTGTCAGGGCGCGGCCAGTGACGACCACGGCACAACTGTCCAGGATCGTTACGACATGCGCCCCGGCAAGAAAAGGTGAGCGGATTCATCCGGCGACACGGGTTTTTCAAGCCCTTCGAATTTATGTGAACGGGGAACTGGAGCAGATCGCATCTCTGCTGGAACAGACCCCAAAGGTATTGCGGCCACAAGGAAGGATGGTGGCCATCAGTTTTCACTCGCTCGAAGATCGGATTGTAAAAGATGCATTTCGCGCGGGGAAAGCGGCGGGAACCTGGCAGGTGTTGACGCCCAAGCCGGTGACCGCGACGGAAGCGGAAATGGCCAGAAATCCCCGCTCGCGCAGCGCGAAACTGCGAGCGGCGGAGCGAATGGAAGGGCCGGCGAGAGAGCAAGCCGGCAGGCAGCAGGAAAAATTTCTACGGCGCAGTTGGTAGTCACAACCGCGCCAAACAAGTTCGGGCCGGGTTCGTCCCCACCCCTCTTTCAGGCGAAAGAACAGCACGCAGTTGAACGTCCCCTATCCCACCAAGCTCAACGAGCCTGGCCCGAGAAACACCCGGGGGATGCCTGAGGCAGTGAGGACGAACCGAGGCCGATGGAGCAAACAAGTTTCGGCTCGTGCAACGGCACGACGCCAGTCCGCAGCAGCGCCGGGAGAATTCGCTGGCCCGGCGTTCGGCATTCACCAACCAGTACGAGGAGGAAGGGTATGTCCTACATCTACAACTTTTTCGACGATCACATGGAAATTTCCGGAGCGATTGTCTTTGGCATTGTTGCCATTGGAGCTTGTGTGGCGATGGCGGCCGCTTTGGCCGGCGCGCTCTAGCACTTAGGAGGCCGACCGCGGGATGAAGCCTGTCCGGCGGCGCAACCGGGAAAATTTTCCCGCAGAGTTAAGGAACAATCATGGCAACCGTACGCGTCGCGATCGAAGGGTTTCGGGAAAAGGGACAGTGGAGCGCGGAAGCGATCACGGACCACAACCGCTGGCTGTTCGCCGCACAGCAGCGCGCCCGCCGCGGCCCCACGCCGGAGGTGTTCTTCGACAAGCGCTTGGATAATTCCCGCCTGGTCAAGGCGGACGATCCGGTACGCCAGCGCGAGATGCGCAGTTTTGCCGTTGCCACCGTGTTTTTTTTCGCCCTGCTGATGGTCTATAGCTGGCAGCACTTCAGCTCCATCGAGTACGGCTACCACATTCAAACCGAGAAAGCGCAACTGCAGCACCTGCAGGATGAGAACCATCAACTGGGTCTGACGGAAGCACAATTGAGCCGTTCGTCGCGCATCGACCATCTGGCGCAGCAGATAGGGATGGAGCCGCCGCAGCCGGGCCAGATCGTCTCCCAGGGCATCATGGACGTCAATTCGAACGCGCCGGTCCTGGCCTCGGTCACGTTGCCTGTCGTTTCTTCCAGTCGATAAGGCGCGTTTTCCTCAGGGGAATTCGGTTTTTCAAAAGCTGTATCCGCTCTACACTGGATGTAGATCCCATTCTGCAGGACACACCCACGGCATGAGCCGATCTTTCAAGCAGCCGCTTTCTGCGCCCATCCCCAGGCTGCGATTCGTGGTGCTGATCGCCATTCTGGCCGTCTGGGTCGCGATCATCGCGGCGCGACTGGTGTGGCTGCAGGTCTTTCGCCACGCGGAATATGCGGAGCGGGAACATCGCCAGCAGGAGCGCAGCTTTCAGATCGCTCCCCGGCGCGGGATGCTCTACGACCGCGACCTGAACCCGCTGGCGATGACTGTGCTGGTCGATTCCATCTTCGCCGTCCCCAGCGAAATCCAGAACAAACAGGCGACCGCCCGGCAACTGGCGAAAATCGTCCATCAGGACGCGGATGATCCATACACGACGGCCCGCGATATCGATGGGCGCCTCCAGCGATCGCGGGATTTTGCCTGGGTGGCGCGCAAGGTGGACGCCCCGGTCGCCGCGCGCGTTCGAGCGCTGCACCTGAAGGGGATTTACTTCCAAAAGGAATTCAAACGGTTTTATCCGGACAACGAACTGGCCGCGCAGGTCCTGGGTTACGTGAGCATGGACGATAACGGTCTGGGCGGGATCGAGCGCCGTTTCGATGCCGCCCTGCACGGGACTACGGGGCGGGTGCGGATGGCTGTGGATGCGCGGCGGCGCAGTTACAGCAGCGTCGAGAGGGATCCCAAGGCCGGTGAAAATCTCGTTCTCACCATCGACGATCACATCCAGTACATGGCGGAAAAGGCGCTGGACGCCAACATGCAGCGGACCCATGCCCAGCGCGGCACTATCGTGGTGCAGGACCCCAACACCGGCCAGATTCTGGCGCTTGCCATCCGTCCGACCTTCGACCCCAACGACATTCATCACATCCGCTCCTCGATGCTGCGCGACCCGGCGGTCAGCGACGTGTATGAGCCCGGCTCGGTATTCAAGCTGGTCACCTATTCGGCGGGACTGCAAACGCATGTCATCACCCCCGACTCGATGCTCCCCACCCTGGGCGGTCAGATCAATGTTGCCGGGCGCATTGTCCATGACGACCGCGACGCCATTATTTACGAGAGCCACCGTCACAATGTGCTGACCGCAACCCAGGCACTGGAACAGTCGAGCGACGTGGCTGCCGTCGAGATTGGGGAACGAATGGGCAAAGACCGCTTTTACCGTTACATTCGTGCTTTTGGGTTCGGCCGCCGCACGGGCATTGAGTTGCCGGCGGAGACGGCCGGTCTGCTGAAGCCGCCGGCACGCTGGACCGCAACGACAATCGGGTCCATTCCCATGGGTTATGAGATTGGAGTGACGCCGATTCAAGTGGTCACCATGGTGTCGACGATTGCAAACGGAGGTGTCTATCTGCCGCCGCATATTGTTCTGAAAAACTCGCTCGAGGCGAAGGGAGGAAAGCTGGTTCCGGCAGCCTTTCATCCCGAGCATGATTTGCCGGACCCCTTGCCGCCGGGGGCGCATCGGGTGATCTCCACGCTGACGGCGGCGGAGATGCGGAAGATGATGGAAGGCGTGGTGCTGCAAGGGACCGGCATTCCAGCGCAACTGAACGGCTACAGCGCGGCGGGTAAAACCGGGACGGCGGAAAAGATCGATCCCCGCACCCATACCTACTCGAAGAGATTGTACGTCGCATCGTTTGCGGGTTTCGCCCCGGTGAACGATCCGGCCATCTCCATTGTGATCGTGATGGACGCCCCCGCCTATCGCTTCCACTTTGGAACCCAGGCCAGCGCGCCGGTGTTTCATCAACTGGCGCAAGAGATTCTGGAATATCTCGGGGTGCCGCACGACGAGCCGCTGAAGTCGACAAAACAGATGGAAGAAATTGCGAAAGCCCGGGTGGGCGGCGATGCTCCCCAGGAGCATGCCGCCGACCTGAGCTCGCTGTTCGACGAGGTGAACCACCTGCCTGCCGACGATCCGCTGCGGGTGGCTGCCCAGCCGGTGCAGGCGAATGCCGATGCCGACGAGGCCCGCGCCTATCGCCAGCCCGCGACGGCGGGTGTGGGGAAGATGTCTATCGAATCGGCTATTGAAAGCCCCGCGGCCGGGCCTTCGCCCCCGGCCCCGGCCCCGCAAGACTTAGCCTCTTCGGGCGTTTTGGCCGGCACCGGTCCGTCGGTCACGATGCCGGGATTTGTCGGCGAGCCCATGCGCCGCGTGGTCGCGACCGCGGCCAACCTGGGATTGAATGTGCGCGTGTACGGTGACGGCGTCGCAGCGGCCCAGGCTCCCCCGCCGGGAACCCGCATCCCGGCAGGCACCACGGTGGTGGTGCGTTTCCACCCATAGTCTTCCCAACCCGCAAATCCTTCCGGCTTCGTTGATATCTGTCGTTACGGGCAGTTTGCCACCCCTCCTTCGCTGTATTTCGCTACAAAAGACAGCCGTTTTTCTTCCGGAGCATGTCACCGGGGCCAAACCTCCTCCGGAAGCGATGCGAAGGTCTTTGGGCCCTTTTGCGGCGCGTTCCGGTATGCTGCAAGGCATAGAATCTTTTCCACTGTGCCATGACGGAAATCTCCATGCATTTCGACGACCTGCTGCGGGAAGCCGAGATTCTCGAACGCACCGCCGCGAATCCGCTGGTTCGTGGCATCGCCTACGACTCCCGGCGTGTGACTCCGGGTGCAGTGTTCGTCGCCATGCACGGTGGCACGACCGATGGCAATCGTTTCGTACAGTCGGCCATTGAAAATGGCGTTGGGGCCGTGGTCACGGACTCGGAAGCAACGTGGCAGGAACTGTGCCGGAGGCTTCCGGACTTCGCGGTCGTGCGCGTGGCGCATGGTCGCCGCGCGCTTGCCGAACTCAGCGCGGCGTTTTACGCGCATCCGGATAAGAAGCTGTCGCTCACCGGCGTGACCGGCACCAACGGCAAAACCACGACCACCTATCTGCTGGAGTCCATGTTGCGGACGGCTGGGCGAAGCTGCGTGCTTGCCGGAACGATCGAATATCGCGTGGCCGGAGAAGTCCGTCCATCGCCGCACACCACGCCGGAGTCGCGCGACCTGTTCGAGCTGTTGGCGGAAGGAGAGGACGCCGGAGCGACGGAGGCGGTGATGGAGGTCTCCTCGCATGCGCTCGATCAGGGCCGCGTCTGGGGGCTGCACTGGGACACGGCGGTGTTTACGAACTTGACCCAGGACCATCTCGATTATCACGGCGATATGGAATCGTATTTTCAGGCGAAGGCAAGGATGTTCGCCGGCCAGGGCGCCGCGCCGCCACGCGTGGCCGCGATTCATTCCGGCGACGAGTACGGCCAACGGCTGATTCGGCTGTCCCGCGCCGCCGGCTCCCAGATCCTTAGCTACGGTTTGGATTGCGGAGAGGTTTGCGCCAAGGATGTTCAACTCGCCGCGCAGGGAACGCGCTTTCGCATGGCGACGCCGGCGGGAGAAATCGATATTCGCACGCGTCTGGCCGGGCCGGTGAATGTGCTGAATTTGTTGGCCGCCTCCGCGGCGGCCTATTCGCGCGGGCTGACGCCTGAAGAGATCGCGCGCGGCGTGAGCAATATCGATCGCGTGCCGGGACGGTTTGAAACGGTGGACTGCGGCCAACCGTTTACCGTCGCTGTGGACTATGCGCATACAGACGACGCGCTGCGCAACGTCACCCGGCTGGCACGGCAGTTGGCGGCGTCTCGTGGCGGGCGGGTGATTACGGTGTTCGGCTGCGGCGGGGACCGCGACCGCACAAAGCGCCCCAAGATGGGTAGCGCAGCCGGCGAGGGTAGCGACTTTGTTGTCGCCACCAGCGACAATCCTCGCTCGGAGCAACCCGCCGCGATCCTCGCCGAGATTCTTCCCGGCCTGCGGGCCAGCGGAACCCGATTTACGGTGGAGGAAGATCGCGCCTCTGCGATTCAACTCGCAATCGCGGAAGCGCGGGAGAACGATGTTGTGGTGATTGCCGGGAAAGGGCACGAAAAAGTGCAGATACTCGGTGATCGAGCGATTCCATTTGATGATGTCGAGGTGTCAAGGCAAGCGTTACGGGAAAAATTCGGCGAGTCTTCGCAAGGAAGCGGGAAAGGACTTCTATGCAACTGACCCTGGAAAAAATTCGTACCTGGATGGCGGCGGAGTTCGCCGCGCCGGGCAAAGCCCGTTCCTCCGCATCCGGCTACTCCATCGATTCGCGAACAGTTCAGCCGGGCGATCTGTTTTTTGCCGTTCAGGGAGAGCGCTTCGACGGCCACGACTTTGTCGAAGCGGCGCTCGACGCCGGCGCGGTTGGCGCCGTTATATCCGCGGAGCAGGCCGCGCGCTTTGCAGGTACAGCGATTCGTAAGCGATTGTTGCTGGTCGACAATCCCCTGAGCGCGTTGCAGCGCTTGGCGTCTTCCGTGCGTCGCCACTGGGGAAAACGTGTGATCGGCATTACCGGCAGCGCCGGCAAGACCACTACGAAAGAGGCTGTGGCCCAGGTGCTGGAGAGTCGCTTCCAGATCCTCAAGTCGGCGGGAAATCTGAACAATCATTTTGGGCTGCCGTTGCAGTTGCTCAAGCTCCAGCCGGAGCATGAAGTTGCAATTATTGAAATGGGTATGTCACACGCCGGGGAGATCGCCGCACTGTGCAAGATTGCCGCGCCGGACTGGGCCGTGGTGACCAATGTGGGCACGGCGCACGCGGAGAATTTCATCGATGGACAGGCGGGAATTGCGCGCGCGAAGTATGAGCTCGTCGCTGCCCTGCCGCGTCAGGGAACCGCGGTACTGAATTGCGACGACCCCTATGTGCAGCAGTTTGGCCGGGATTTCGCGGGCAAGGTGATTTACTTCGGCACCGGCGCCTGTGCCGATCCACGGGCGGAGGAGATGGTTCCACTCGGTGCGGACGGAACGCGGTTTACCGTGCTGGCGGGCGAAGAACGTGTGGAAGCACGGCTCCGCCTGCTGGGAGAACACAATGTCCGCAACGCTCTGGCAGCCATTGCCGTCGGCCTTGCCAGTGGAATTCCGCTCGCTGCCTGCGTTGCCGCCGTCGGGGAACTGACTGCGCCGGACAAACGCGGGCAGATGCTTCAGATTCGCGGCGCCACCGTGCTGAACGATTCCTACAACTGTAACCCTCCCGCGCTGCGAGCCATGGTGGATACGCTGCTCACGCTGCCGGCCTTGCGAAAAATCGTAATCGCAGGAGAGATGCTGGAACTGGGCCCAAACGGCCCGCAATTGCACGACGAGTGTGGGCAATATATGGGCCGGCAGGGCGTGGACGTTGTGGTGGGCGTGCATGGCGAGGCGGCCTCGATCGTCACCGGCGCACAAAGTACGGGGGCAATGGCTCTGTACCTTGAGACCCCGCAAGAGGCCGGAAAATGGTTGAAGGAGAACCTGCGCCAGGGGGATGCCGTCCTGCTGAAGGGCTCACGCGGCGTCCGTCTGGAGAAGGCGCTCGAAGAGTTGCAGCGCGAGGAATAGCGTGTTCCTTCGGATGATGTAGGTGCGTTTGAGGATTTTCCATCTGGTTTGTCCCTGGGGCGTTCTCGCTGCGCCAGAACTTCGGTCGGGATGAAACTACTTGCGGAACCCAGTTGGCTCGAAACGGCCATCACTCCGTACGCCGCCATGTTTCCGCCACCAGCAGGCCGCCGGCCGATGGAATCTGCCGCTGCGAAGAAAAGCCATGCGCGATCAGGACTCGCCCGTAATTCGGGAGGATGTGGATGTCGAGCTGAGTAAGCTTTTCAAACGCGAAGTAAAGAAAACGGACGAGCGCGCCCGCGGCAATCCGCCGCCAACCTTTTTCCGGAATGGAAAACTCTGATACCAGCCAGATGGCTTGCGGCGTCAGATGCGGAACGATGCGCGCCACCATTTCATCCAGCTCCTGCTCGTTGAGACAGTCGAGGAAAAAGTGAGAGACAACCAGGTCGTATTCGCTCTCGGGAGCGAACCCACGCAGGTCGGCATGGATCGTCCGGAGGCGTTCTACCGCATGAACGCGCGCGGCGCGGCCCTGCAACTGGCGAAGCATCGCGGCGCTTAGATCGACGGCGTCCACCTGGACATTCGCGTTCGCAGCCAGCAGTCGGGCGGTGAAGCGGCCGTCGCCGTCGCCGAGCACCAGGGCGCGACGGGCATGGGCGCAATCGCCGAGGAAGCGCACGCGGCAGCGTTCGAGCAGCGGCCCAAAGCTGAGATATTCCATGGCGCGATAGGCGCGGGCGATGGAGTCGAAGTTTGGCGCGGAGCGGAGGGCGGAATGATGCGTCGGCTGTGCCGCCATTTATCGCACGCAGAGAAGAAACACGAGCGGCGTCAGCAGCGCGGCGTCGGCGGCAATCCGCAGAGATTGGGCGTGGAAGCGGCCGCTGTTTCGAACCAGCACAAGAAACAGCAGGGCGCTCGCCGCCACGGCGGCAAAGGGCAGGCTGGCGCGCGTACTCGCGGCGGCGAAAGCGAGGCCGAGCCCGAGCAGCCCGACGGCTACGGAGAACCCGGTCAGGTGTGCCCCCAGGAACGGCGTGACCCGGTTGGGCGCCTTGCCTGATCCGCCCGGGGCCGAGGATGAAAGGATGCGGAGCATGATCTCCTGTTCCGCCTCGGCATCCTCCCAGGTCTGAATGGCGACGCAATTCAGCCAGCAAATCGCGCCGAACAGGGCAACAGCGGCGAGGAGCAGGGCGCAATCCCCATGCAGGCGGACCCACGCAGGCACGCCGGTGGAAATGGCGAACAAAAACCCCACCGCCAGTTCCTTTGAAATGGAATGCGAAAGTCGCGAGAAGAGCCTAGCGTTGCCTCGGCGCACGCAGCGGCGATGGATCAGAAGGAAATAGGCCACGCCGATCAGGCAGAGAATCACGTCGTCATTCCGCACGGCAAGTGGCACGCGAAAGAAAATGAGGTAGGCGAGCGGCACGGCGAGGATGGCCCAGGCGATGACGAAGGGGCGACGATGGCGCAGGTAGAACCAGTGCCGGTCGCGCAGAGCGGCGGTGTCGATCGAGCGCCAGCCGTCGAGCAGGCGGTCGGCGACGTAGACGAACCATGTTCCGAGCGCTAGCGTGGGCAGCGCGGTCCAGGAATAATGCAGTCCGAACGCAACCCCGAAGAACCAACACCACACCACGGCGACGGTCGGCGCGTCCAGGCTCAGCAGATGCCACCACACCCATGGCGATCGGACTTCGCTATCGCAGGCACCGGCAGCGGCGCCAGTACTCTGCAGGATGGAGGCGCTTCTGGGCAGACTGGTTGGCACAGTCGAAAGGTCCTCTGGCTGGAGCGGCTCCTGCGCAGGAGCTGAGAGATGCGCTTCGGCGGAATTACTCTCCGGCAACGAAGAAGCTGCAATGCTAAACATTCTACCGTTGCGTACCGTCTTCGCGGAACGTTCCTTTTCCCTATGAGGCGGCGGCTGCCGGACGCGCTTCCCCTTCCAGCAGTTGGACCTGGGTTTTCTTCTCGGCAGCTTTGCGGCCCCGGCTGCCGCGTTTCCGCTTCGATGCAGAAGCGTTGCCGTTCGCCTTTCCTGCGCGGGTGTCATTTGTTGCGGTTGGCGCGAGAGCTGGCACATGGGTTACTGGTGCCGGGATTTCCTGGTCGCTGACCTGGCCTTCCGCGAGCCGCATGAGAAATCTCTGAGCGTGGAACGGGTTTGCAGATTTTTTAGCGCGAACGTACGCCCCGGATGGAAGCAGGAATCGCGACTCGGCAGTGTCCGCCAGATAGGCGGCCAGAATTTCATGGCGTAGGCGGCGGCGCAACTGCGGGTCCAGAACAGGGAAGACGACTTCACAGCGCTCGTACAGGTTGCGCGGCATCCAGTCGGCGCTGCCGCAGTAAATTTCCTCCTCACCGCCATTTTCGAAATAAAAAATACGGCTGTGTTCCAGGAAACGGCCGACGATCGAACGCACGCGAATGGTTTCGCTCAATCCCTTCACACCCGGCCGCAGCGCGCAGATGCCGCGGACAATCAGGTCGATGGAAACCCCCACATGGGAGGCCGCGTAGAGCGCTTCAATCACACTCTGGTCGAGCAGGGAATTCATTTTCGCAACAATGTGAGCCGGGCGGCCTGCGCGGGCGTGCTCCGCCTCGCGATGGATTTTTTCGATAAAAGTTTCTGCAAGTTGGAGTGGCGACACCAGCAGTGGGGCGAAATTGTTGGTGGGGGCATGGGCGGTCAGATAATTGAAGACGTTGTGTACGGCGCCGGTGATGGCCGGGTTTTCGGTCAGTAAGCTTATATCGGTATAGAAAAGCGCTGTCTCCGCGTTGTAGTTGCCCGTCCCCAGATGAGCATATTGCCGAACCGTGCCATCTTCCGGACTGCGGCGAGCCAGCAGCGCCAGTTTGCAATGGGTTTTAATGCCGACAACGCCGTAGAAGACCTGCACGCCGGCATCTTCCAGGGTGCGCGCCCAACGGATGTTGGAAGCCTCGTCGAAGCGCGCCATCAGCTCGACAACGACAGTCACCTCCTTGGTCTGCGCGGCTTCTCGCAGCGCCTGGAAGATGGGAGAATTCGCACTGGTTCGATAAAGCGTCTGCTTGATGGAAAGCACGGCTGGGTCTTCGGCGGCGGCGCGTATAAACTCGACCACGCTTTTGTAGGAATCGTAGGGGTGGTGCAGCAGAATATCGCGGCGCCCAATCTCGTCGAATAGGTTGCTCGATTCCCGGTCGAGCCGCAGGATACGGGCCGCGAAGGGAGGAAACTTCAGCTCCGGCCGGTCCGACTTTGTATACAGGTTCATCAGCCGCGACAGGTTTACCGGCCCGTCGGTGTGAAAGACCTGGAAGCTGTCCAGTTCGAAGTTCGCGCGCAATTCCTCGACGATTTCCGGGGCAGCGTCGCTTTCGATCTCCAGCCGCACGGCGTCGCCTTTGCGCCGGTTGTGGAGTTCGGTGCGCACGCTTTCTAGCAGGCTGCGCGACTCTTCCTCCTGCAAATAGAGGTTGCTGTTGCGGGTGACGCGAAAGGCGGAGCGGGAAAGAAATTCGTAACCGCGATAGAGGCCAGCCGCCTGCGACTCGATCAGGTCGTGAAGAAAGATGTAGTCGAGATGGCCGCCGGTGGAAGGCAATGCGATGAGCCGCGGCAGCGCGCGCGGCACTGTGACCACCCCCAGCACGGTGCTGGCGGCGGACCTGCGCCGCCGATTCAGCAACAGCGCCAGGCAGAGAGCTTTGTTCAGCACCCGCGGGAAGGGATGCGCCGGGTCGATGGTGATCGGCGTTAGCAGGGGATCGACCTCGTTGCGGTAGAAGTCGAGAGCGTACTCGCGCTGTTCGTCTTCAAGATCCTTCCACGCCAGCATGCGGATGCCGGCCGCGGCCAGGGCGGGCAGCAGTTGCCGGTTCCAGCACTCATATTGCGCGGCCACGAAGGCGTGGGTTTTGGCGGTCAGTGAATCGAGCGTCTGTTGCGGAGTCATGCCATCCGGTCCCGGCTCGTGGTAGCCATCTTCAATGCGCTGCAGGATGCCGGCCACGCGAATTTCGAAAAATTCGTCCAGGTTGCTGGCTGTGATGGCGAGAAATTTCACCCGCTCGAGCAGCGGAGTGGATTCGGCCTGCGCCTCTTCCAGCACCCGCCAGTTGAAGTCAAGCCACGATTCATCGCGGCTGAAATAGCGTTGGATAGGAGGAGAAATTTTCGGAGTTCGCTGGGCCATACATGTCGCTCGTTCTTCGTCCATCCATATGCGAGCCGGTTGGGCGCGGGGAACGGATCGACTCCAGTGTCTCAAATCCCGGGGGCGACGGTAGCAGACCGCTTTGGCGGCGGAATGAAATCGCGTACGGAGGGGTCCAATCCGGTATCATAAGCGGAGCCGGAAAGCGATTATCCCGGTAATCGAGAGAAATCGCCAACTTTTTCAACTCTTTGTCCTGCTTCGACATCTACTGTTTAGAAACTGGTGAGTTACGAGCTGTGTCCGGGTTGCGGATGCCGTTTTTCAACCATCTACGGGGCGCAACTGTTAAGAGATGGTGCGGGCGCGACGGGAAGGAAGGACGGAGCCAATCTCCGTGCAAACCCCTCCACCGAGCAGGCGGACCGCGAATGGAATCGATGAAAGAACGCAAATACCGTTCAAAAAACCGATTACGCGTCAGCTCACGATTCGTGATGCTCTTGGCGGCTGCGGCCTCCGCCGGCAGCCCGATTGCGCGCGCTCAGACGTCGACGAACTATCAGGGTAGCGTGGTGCGGCGGAAGGCGACTGCTGGTGTGCTGCCGCTCTCGCTCGACGAAGCCGTCCGAATGGGCCTCCAGTACAATCTGGGCGCCTTGTTGAGCGGAGTTAACGTCCATACTGCCAGCGGTCAAAAGCTGCAGCAGTTGCAATCCTTGCTGCCGGAGGTTACCGGTGCGGCCCAGGACAGCGTGTCCCAGGTCAACCTGCAGGCCGAGGGGCTGCGGATTCCCGGTTTCCCCGCCCTGATCGGTCCGTTCGGCTTTACCGATTTCCGCGCCACGCTCAATCAGGCGCTGGTGAACGTATCCTCGCTGCAGAACTATCTGGCGGCGCGGGATACTTTCGCCGCCAATAAGTTTTCCGCCAAGGACGCGAACGACCTGATCGTGCTCACCGTCGGCAATGCCTATCTACTTTGCCTGGCGGACCGGGCGCGCATCGCCTCTGTCGAGGCGCAGGTGGCTACGTCCCAGGTTTCGCTCAATCAGGCGGTTCAGAATCACGAAAACGGTGTCTCTCCGCGCATCGACGAGTTGCGCGCCCGGGTGGATTACCAGACCCAGCGGCAGTCGCTGATCTCGGCGCGGAATGAGTATCAAAAAGACAAGATTGCGCTGGCGCGGGCAACCGGTCTGCCGCTCGATCAACAGTTTCAGCTCACGGACACAGTTCCCTACGCGCAGCTGAACGCGCCGACGGTAGACCAGGCGATGGCTGAGGCGCTAAAAAATCGTGGTGATCTGAAGGCTGCCGAGCAGCGGGAGAAGGCTGCGGAACACGCGCTTTCCGCAGCCCACGCCGAACGGCTTCCCGAGGTCACGGCCGAAGTCGATTACGGCTACATCGGGGTGAACCCGAACAACTCCCATGGCACGCTGAACGCGACCGGGAAGATCAGCGGGCCGCTTTTTGACGAAGCCAGGCTGCGTGGCGATGCGCGAGTGGCCGGAGCGGAACTGACGCAGGCGCAAGCGCAGTTGAACAATCTCCAGGGCCAGATCCGCGCCGACGTGAAGGACGCGATTCTGGACATACAAGCGGCGCGGAAGCTGGTGGCAGTCTCGCACAGCAACGTTGAACTGGCGAATGAGGCATTGCAGGAAGCGCAGGAACGCTACAAGGCAGGTGTATCTGACAATCTGGCGGTATCGCAGGCGCAATCCTCTGTGGCGCAGGCGAACGACCAATACGTCGGCAGCTTGTATCAGTTCAACGTGGCCAAGCTCTCGCTGGCGCGGGCCATCGGCGTGGCTCGTGGGCAATACAAGACGTATCTCGGAGGAAAGTAATCGTGGCGGACTCGAGACCCGAAGAAAAGCAGCAGCAGTCGAACCAGGCCGAGGGGCGGCCGGGTGAAATTTCGCATTCGGACGACCGGGATGCAAACAGGGCCGGTCAGACGAAGAACGATGACGGCGCGGAGGAGACCGAACTGCATCCGCATAAGAAGCGCTCGCGCAAGCGCTTCTTCATCATCGGTGGCGTAGTTCTGGCCGTGATCATCGCCCTGCTCTACTGGTGGCACTCCACATACTATGAGAGCACCGATGACGCGCAGATCAATGGCAGGCTGGTGCAGATGAGCTCGCGCATCCGGGGCAATGTGACCAACGTATATGTCCAGGACAACCAGGAAGTGAAAAAAGGTCAGCTTCTGGTCGACATCGATCCGCGGGATGCCCAGGCGGCGTTGCAGCAGGGCGAGGCGAACCTGGCCACTACCCGGGCGAATTACGAAGCCGCGCTGGCGAACGTGCCCATCACTGTCCGTTCGACGGGGGCTACATTGAGCGGCGCTGGAGCGGGCGTTCGCTCGGCGTTGGCCAGTATCTCGCAATCGGAAAAGCAACTGGATGCGGCCCAGGCGCAGGTGCTGTCGGCGGAAGCGCAGAACAACAAAGCTCAGCTTGACTTGAAGCGCTATACTCCGCTGGTCAAGCGCGATGTGATTTCTAAGGAGCGATACGATGCCGTCCAGGCCACCGCCGCCAGCATGGCCGCGAACCTGTCCGCGGCCGAAGCTAACCTGCAGGGAGCGCGGGACCAGGTGCGGGTGGCCAACGACAGGCTGGCCACGGCACGGGCCGACTATCGCTCCGCCCAAAACGGCCCCAAGCAGATCGCGGCCCAGCGCGCCAAGGCGGACGCGGCGGCAGCGCAGGTGCAGCAGGCCGAAGCGGCCCTTGACACAGACCGGCTGAATCTGAGCTATACGAAAATCCTGGCGCCGGACGCCGGAGTCGTGAACCAAAAGACCGTGCAGGTGGGACAGAACGTCAGCGCCGGCCAGGCGCTAATGACGCTGGTTCCCTTGACCGGCCTGTGGATCACGGCGAACTTCAAGGAGACGCAGTTGAACCACATGCATGCCGGGCAGTCGGCAACGGTCAGCGTGGATGCGTATCCGGGCCGGACCTACCATGCGAAAGTCGTCCAGATCGGCGGCGCGACCGGCTCCATGCTCAGCCTTTTTCCGCCGGAAAACGCCACCGGTAACTATGTCAAGGTGGTGCAGCGAATCCCGGTGCGCTTGAATTTCACCAATCCCAACGAGGACAACGATCACCTGCTGCGACCGGGCATGTCCTGCGAGCCCAAGGTGCGGGTGAAGAATTAGGCAGTGTCTCTCAGTTTTCAGCGGAAAGGCCTTCGATCTCGATCCGATTGCGGGCGCTTACCGCGAAGGGAATGCAGATGGGCCGGGGAAGCACCCGGCCCGGGCACCCCATGCTTCGCTGTGGGCCGCATCGAAGACATGCACTGACTGCACCAACGCACCAGTCTGCCGTTGATGGCGGACGAATCCTGCCGGCACCCGGAAGACATCCCGGCTTCGGGAGCGTAAATTTCTGCATGCCGGCGGCTGTTCCGCCAGATTGACTTCATATGACGACACAACCCAGGGAAGCCTCTTCTGCAGGGAGCGATCGCAAATTCCCTCATGCAATGCTGCGCGAAATTTTTGAACAGCCGCAGGCGCTCTCCGACACCCTCGACTATTACACCCAGGCGGGAAAGCTCGCTCGTGAGCCGATGGTCGCCGCCCACAATGCTCTGCTCGGCCATGAGCGAATTGTCGTGGCGGCGAGCGGGTCCAGCCGACATGCCGGACTGGTTGGGGAAATCATGCTGGAGGACATAGCCGGCTTTGCGGTCGATGTCGAATACGCGAGCGAATACTGCTATCGCTCTACCCACACGCTGCAGAACCCCGCCGTGATTGTCATCTCACAGTCCGGGGAGACCGCGGACACACTCGCCGCTCTGCGCGAGGCCAATTCCCGCGGACTGCAGACTGCCGCCATTACGAATCGTGCCAATTCCGCTATGGCGGTCGAAGCTCGCGCCAGCCTCCCGGTCTGCGCCGGAACGGAAAAGGCGATTCCCGCTACCAAAAGTTTTACCGGACAACTGCTGGTGCTGTATCTACTTTCACTCTCCCTCGCCCATCAACGTGGCCGCATGACCCGGAATGTAAGCGAATCCCTGTGCGAACAGGCTCGCCAGCTTCCAGGCTTGATTGAGAAGGCGCTGCCGTTGTGGGAAGAACAGGTGAAACAACTTGCGCCCAGCTATCGCGGAGCGAACGCGTTTCTATTCCTGGGGCGCGGCATCCATTACGCCATTGCTCGAGAGGGTGCGCTCAAGATGAAGGAATCATCCTACATCCATGCCGAGGGTTATCCCGCAGGCGAGTTGAAGCATGGTCCGAATGCGCTTGTCAGTCCGGAAACTCCGCTGGTTGTCATCGCGACGTACGACCCCTCGGATCGCGATTCCGTCCTTCGCCACTCGAAGGTCGTCCAACTGTTGAAAGATCTTCACCGGCAAGGAGCCGTTGTCCTTGCGCTTGCGAATGAGGGGGATCACGAAGTTCCCAAATACACACAACATTGTGTGCCGGTTCCAAAATGTGGCGAATATCTGCTGCCCATCTGCGAAGTTGTCCCACTCCAGATGCTGGCATATCAGATCGCGATCTTGAATGGCAGAGATGTCGACAGGCCACGCAATCTAGTAAAAGCGGTGGTTCTGGAATAGCCGGTTTCGGCTCGTCTCACTTCGGTTCCTCGCCGCTTCACTGGCTGGGAGCAGGTTTGAATCCGCGGGTGTGGAACGCCAGGTAGAGGACTCCAATCCCCAGCCAGATGAAAGCCAACGATTTTGGATTTAGCCCTAGCAGAGTGCACTTTGAAAAGGTTCAAGTTGATACTTTCAATTTCTCAATTTCAGTGACCGCGCGGTCCAGGGAGGGCCATGTATCAGCCAGAGAGTTACGCGGTGCAACTTGCATTCATGCTGCTGAGCATGCTCTGCTGGGGCTCCTGGGCCAACATGCTGAAGCTCGCCCCCGCGTGGCCCTTCCAGCTCTTTTACTGGGACTATGTGCTCGGCATCCTGCTCGCCAGCTTTGGCTGGGGACTTACCCTGGGGGGAGGACCGCATATTTTCTTCAGCGCTTTGGGCGCGGCAAGCGTTCCTCATATTCTGCTTGCAATCGCAGGGGGAGTCATCTTCAATGCGGCAAATCTGTTGCTGGTGGCTGCGATCGAAGTTGCCGGCCTTGCTGTGGCGTTTCCGCTTGCTATCGGTCTGGCATTGGTGATCGGCGTGCTGCTCAACTACGTGTTATCGCCGGCAGGGAATCCCTGGCTGCTTTTCATCGGAGTAGGCCTGATTGTGCTTGCCCTGGTGGTGGACGCTATGGCCTTCCACAAGCGGGAGGTCCACCGGCAACGGGTCAGCTCGGCAGGAATCGGGCTTTGCCTCCTTTCTGGGGTGCTGATGGGACTGTTTTATCCCTTCGTGGAGAAGTCACTGCAAGGTCAGCGCGCGCTTGGCCCTTATAGCGTAGTGCCCTACTTTGCGCTCGGCGTGATGCTATGCGCGCTTCCGGCAAACTTTTGGCTTATGCGGAGACCACTCGCCAGGCAAACGCGAGTCGATTTCTCCCAGTATTTTTCCGGCAGATCGCTCTGGCACCTTTGGGGGCTGATCGGCGGCGGTATCTGGTGCGCGGGAGCGGTTCTTAATTTCGTTTCTTCGCGCGGGGAGTTCGTCGGACCGGCCATCGCGTATGCCCTGGGCCAGGGCGCCACCATGGTCTCGGCGGCATGGGGAGTTTTCCTGTGGCACGAGTTCAAGGAAGCTCCGCAGGCAGCGCGCCGGCTGATTCCGTTCATGTTTTTGCTTTTTATCGCCGGTCTCGGAGCCATCGCCTTCGCTCCGGTTGTTCGGTAACCTTTGGATTTGCGGAGAACAGTGAGCATGCTCAAACACGTAGTCGTTGTCGGCAGTACGAATCTCGATTTTGCCATCTCCGCGGGTCGCAATCCGGATCCGGGAGAAACTGTGCTGGGAACGGGCTTCGAGATATTCACCGGCGGCAAGGGTGCGAACCAAGCAATTGCGGCGGCGCGATTGGGCCACCGGGTGTGCATGATCGGCAAGCTCGGCAGTGACGTCTTTTCCGCTCAGCTACTCAAAGATCTCATGACCGCTGGAGTAGACACGGATGCGGTCGACCCGGTGGCCGGACATTCCGGCGTTGCTTTCATCGTCACCGTGGAATCAGGCCAAAACAGCATCATCGTCGTTCCCGGCGCGAACAGCTACCTGTTGCCGCAGGATATCGAAGAAAATCGCACCCTGATCGCAAGCGCCGGAGTCGTCCTGACCCAGATGGAAATACCGCCCGCAACGACGGAGGCGCTGGTAGAGCTTACGTGGTCTCACGGAGTTCCGCTCATCCTCGATCCCACTCCGGCACGGTATCTGCAGCCACAACTCCTGCGCAAAGTGGCCTGGATCACACCGAACGAAACCGAAGCGCAGTTGCTTGGCGGGTGCGAAACTCCCACTGAAACCGAAGCCGAGATGCGGAAGCTGGCTGAACACTTTCTCGGTCTAGGCCCCCGTAATGTGTTGCTGAAGCTGGGGGAACGCGGCGCTTACATTGCAACTCAGGACGGGGAGCGCACGGCAATCCCTGCGTACGCCGTCAAGCCCGTGGATACGACGGGCGCCGGGGATGCCTTCAACGGCGCCTTCGCGGTTGCCCTGGCCCGGGGTGTGCGGCCGGTCGACGCGGCACGGTTTGCATCGGCCGCGGCTGCGGTTTCGGTGACTCGGCGTGGCGCGGCGCCTTCCATGCCCACGCAAGCGGACGTAGATTATTTTTGTGCCGCCGCACAAGGCGGAATCGCCGTACCATCGGAGACAGTTTTATGAGAAAAGTTCAAATTATTTTGAGATGGATTCTGGCCCTATCGATTCTGGGCTGCTTTACCGCGTCGCGCCGATATGCCGAGGCCCAAAGCACCGCAGCGGTAAACGCCAGACAGAAGATTATTTTGGACACCGATATCGGCGACGACATCGATGATGCATTTGCTTTGGGCGTTGCCGTCTCCAGCCCCAGGATTCAACTTCTGGGTGTGACAACGGCCTGGGGAAACACTGATCTGCGCGCCCGGCTCGCTGCCCGCTTTCTCGCGCGGACCGGCCACCGTGACATACCCGTTTCCGCTGGCCCGAAGACTCTGGCGAAGTTCCCGTTCACGCAGACGCGATGGGCATCGAAGTTTCCCGAACCTGCAAATGGCTGGCCCAATGCCGTCGATTTCATTCTCGACGCCATTCGCAAGAATCCCGGACAAATCACGCTCATTTCCATCGCTCCGCTCAGCGATGTCGGAGCACTGATCGACAAGGATCCCGCAACCTTCCGCAAGCTCAAACGAGTGATCATCATGGGCGGTTCCATTTATCGCGGCTACGGCGACCTCGGCTATCTACCGAATCGCGGACCTAGCCCGGAATACAACATCCTGATGGACATTCCTGCGGCGAAAAAGCTCTTCGCTTCCGGCGTGCCGCTCTACGTGATGCCGCTCGACTCCACACAACTCAAGCTCGATCGGACGATGAGAAATGTTCTCTTCAGCCAGGGGACGCGGATCACCGACGCCCTGACGCTTCTTTACCAGCAGTGGACCGACTCCACCAACGACCCGACGCCCACCCTCTACGACGCCATGGCGGTCTCCTACGCCATCGCTCCCGGTCTGTGTCCCACGGAGCCAATGCATATTGTGGTGGATAATAAGGGGTACACGCGAAGCGAGCCGGGGCCGCCCAATGCGAACGTTTGTCTGCATTCCGACTCCGATCGCTTCTTCCATTTCTATATTCCCGCCGTCCTCGGCTTGCAAAAACACTGAAGTTGAACCGAAGTGGAGATTATGTCCTCGATAAGCCTTTTTTCTCGATTCAGCGTGGCAGTTGCCGCGCTGGCGCTCACAGTTCCAGTGTTTGCAGGCAATCCGCTCCAGGTGAAGACCCACTCAGGCAAAGTCCAGGGAAAAATGAGCGCCGACGGACAGGTGCGGGATTTTCTTGGTATCCCCTATGCCGCGCCACCCGTCGGCCTGCTGCGCTGGAGACCGCCTCAGGCCGCGCCGAAATGGCATCACGTGCGCCAGGCCACCAGTTTCGGTCCTCGCTGCATGCAGCCGCGCATCTACAAAGATATGGTCTTTCGCGATCCCGGTCAGAGCGAGGACTGTCTCACCCTGAATATATGGACTCCTGCAAAATCGAAAAAAGCCAGGCTCCCGGTGATGGTCTGGATCTACGGCGGCGGGTATAACACCGGCGCCACATCCGAGCCGCGGCAAGATGGGGAGCATCTCGCGCACCAAGGGGTTGTGGTGGTCTCCATGAACTACCGGCTCGGCATCTTCGGTTTCTTCGCCCTTCCGGAGCTTGCCGCCGAGTCGCCGCATCACGCGGCTGGAAATTACGGCTTGATGGACCAGACCGCGGCGCTTCGCTGGGTGAAGCGCAACATTGCCGCCTTTGGCGGCGATCCCAGGAACGTCACCCTCTTCGGAGAATCGGTGGGATCGTTCTCCGTCAGCACACAAATGGCTTCTCCGCGGGCCCGCGGCCTGTTTGTCCGGGCGATCGGGGAAAGCGGCGGCGCTTTCCCGACAGCGGGTCGGTCTGCCCCCACGCTTGAACAGAGCGAGCAGCGCAATGAGGAGTTTGCAGAGAAGGCCCTGGGCACCAGTTCTCTCGCGGCGCTACGGGCTGTCAACGCGGAGGCATTGCTGCAGGCTTCCATGAAGGAGATCGACGGCCACACGGTCCATTTCGGTACTGATGTCGACGGGTACTTCCTGCCGCAGAGCGTCCCCGCCATCTACGCTGCCGGCAAGCAGGCGCACGTCCCCTTGCTTGCGGGATGGAACAAGGACGAAGGCGCAGGCGCTGTCCTGGCCCAGCCCCCAATGCCGACCGTGCAGAGCTTCCGAGCCATGGCCAGAAAAGAATTCGGTCCGCAGGCGGATGAGTTCCTCAAAGTATATTCAGCCTCCAACGATCAGCAGGCGCTGCGCGCCGCCGAGGACTTCTCGGGCGATATGTTCATCGCCTACTCCACCTGGGCCTGGCTGGAGGCGCAGGTAAAAACCGGGGACGCTCCGGTGTATCGCTATTACTTTGCTCTGGGGTCGCCGGGAGATCCCAATCATCCTGCCTCAATCGGGGCATTCCACTCCGATGACATCGAGTATGTCTTCGGCACCCTCGATTCGCGCAAAGGGGCGGTGTGGCGTCCGGAGGACTACAGGCTTTCAGCGCTGATGCAAACTTATTGGACGAACTTCGCCAAAAATGGCGATCCCAACGGCGGCCGGTTGCCCAACTGGCCGGTGTATGACGCCGCTGACGGCTGGCAGGTGATGCATCTCAGTCCTACTCCGGCCGCCCAGCCGGACCGACATCGGGACCGCTATCTGTTCTTGCAAAAGGTCTGGAGCAAGATGTAGTCGAAGATCGAAGAAGCGCGCGCCCAGCGTGTCGGTCTTCGAAAGAGATTACGTGGCGTTGGAGGAATGAAATTGCCGCCTTCGAATATGGAAGATTCATGGCCGGTTGGGCCCGCGGTCGACTTCGGGCCGGCAACCCGACCGGAACCCACCGTCCTTCGCGGACAATTTGTCACTCTTGCTCCGTTGGATCCGGAGGCCCATGCGGCCCCTCTCTATGAAGCCACGCATGGGTCGGACGCCGAACACCTCTGGCTGTATCTGTTCGACGGCCCGTTTCCAAACCTCGCCGCCTTTGCCGCGGCTCTGGAACAAAAGGCGAGTTCGACTGACTCAGTGTTCCACGCGATCCTCGATAATGCCTCCGGCTCCGCCGTGGGCTACGCCTCCTTCATGCGGATCGAACCCCTTCACCGCTGCATGGAGGTCGGCAATGTTCTCTTCACCCCCTCCCTGCAGCGAACGCCGGGCGCCGCGGAAGCCATGTACCTGATGGCGCGGCATGCCTTTGAAGACCTGGGGTATCGCCGTTATGAGTGGAAATGTAACGCGCTCCACTGGCGGTCGCGCCGCGCCGCTCTCCGTCTCGGGTTTACCTTCGAGGGAGTTTTCCGGCAACACATGATCGTGAAAGGCTGCAATCGGGATACGGCCTGGTTTTCCATGCTCGACTCCGAATGGCCGGCGCGAAAAGCCAATCTGGAGCGCTGGCTGGCTTCCAGCAATTTCGATATCGAAGGAAACCAGAGGCTGTCCCTTTCCAGGCTCAACGCCGTGTAGTATAGCGAAAAAAGCGGCAAGTGGAGCGAGTCCCACGACAACCTGATTGCCCATCATCCATGCCCTGTGCAGAGGCTCCTTGAAGGTCGGCGGCCAGTGTGAGTGGGGGTACACTCCGTCGATTTGGACCGCGCGGACTTTGTTTTCGAAAGGCTCCCCGGCTACAGTGATATACAGATATGTCTTTTTCTGCTGTCGTGAGGGTGCGCCTCGCGGTGCTGCGATGCGCTGCCGTATTTTTGATCTCTTGTAGCGTGTTGATGTGTCTGGCGCTGCGTGGCGAGGTCGCGACCCACCACAGTCACCACGTCAAGCAACACCATCGGCATTCCACTTCGAGAAAGCATTCGCGTCGTACCTCCAACAGGAGTCGCCGTCCGCACCGCCGAAGCCGCCGGTCGCGTTACACCCGGCACCGGGTGCGCCCTTCCCACCACCGCAGCCATGGAACATCCAGTCGCTCCCGGCGCACCAGCCATTCACGACATGGCCGTCATCATCGTCGCCGGCATGTCAGCGCTCGAACCCTGGCCCGCATTCATCAATTGCGGCACGCGTTTGTGGCCTCTTCTGAGTTGCGGCCCATGGCGCAGCAGTTGATCGCCCACCCCACCCCGCGGGCGTACTCTGGCGTGCTGCACTACGCGCGCGCCCATTCCGGCGAAGCCGCCGCGGCGGCATACATGGCGCTTGGCCAGGCGCATTTTGACGACGGAAAGTTTGCCGACGCCGCAAAATCTTTCCAGCACGCCCAACGCTCTGGCCACGCACTCGATGATTATGCCGATTATCTGGGGGCAAAGGCCGACGTGGCCGCGCGGCAATACGTGGCCGCACGTCAGCTTTTGCAGGGATTCGGCGAACGACATCCAGAGAGCATTCTCATCGACCACGCGATTCTCCTGACGGCGCAGGTCGAGCTCAATCAAGATGACCCGCAGTCTGCTCTGCAGGAGTTGGCAAAGCTCGATCAAAGCACGCTGGCAAGGTCTTCGGGCTATCTGTTCACTCTGGGACAAGCGCGGGAATTGGCTGGCGACCGCAATGAGGCGCAGCGGATCTACACGCAACTTTATGTCGACTACCCGATTAGCAGCGAAGCCGCGGAGGCCGAGGGCCAGCTGCATAAGATGGGCATTACAACGCCATTTACGGTGGCGGAGAGACTTCGCCACGCCGACGGTTTGTACCTTGCTGGTCATTACCCGGCGGCTGCCGCCGGGTACAAAGTGCTTGCACGGGACCCCGCGGTTACCGGTACCGTGCGAGAGAACGATATGCTCGCCCGGGAAGCGGTCGCCAACTTCAAGCAGATGCACCACGTAGACCCGGCGCTGCTGGCACGGCTCTCCGACACGGAAAACAATGCCGGCGCCACCCGACTGTACCTGATGGTGGAAGCGGCACGCGACGCCAAAGATACGGCGCAGGTGCAGGCACTGATCGGCGAGTTGGAGCAGCGCTTTCCCAACAGCCGATGGACACGCGAGGCGCTGTTTTCCGCAGGCAATATGGCCCTGTTGGCAAACGATTTGCAGTCGGCAATCCGCTATTACGGGGATCTGGCGCAGCGCTTTCCAAACAGCTCGCTGGCCCCCGCCTGCCACTGGCACGCGGCGTGGCTGAACTACCGGCTGGGGAACAAAAAAATCGCCGCGCAGTGGTTCGACCGCCAGATTGCCCGCTACCCGAACGATGCGCATGTGTCGGCCGCGCTCTACTGGCGTGGGGTCGTTTACCAGGACGAAAACAATCCCGCGGCGGCCGCGGCGTACTTCGACAAGCTGGTTCAAGACTTCCGCCACTACTACTACGCCGGGCTTGCGCGCAAGCGGCTGGCGGCACTCGGCGCTGTCACTCCCACGCCGCAGCCGCAGCTGGCGCGGATCAGGGAGCCTGAGGTCCCCGATCTAACCGATCAGGTGCCGGACGATGAAATCCATGTCGAGCGGGCACGGCTGCTGGCCAACGCCGGGCTGAATCAATACATCGTTCCGGAGATCAGCGCCAGCGAAGACAGCGCAACCTGGGGCGCGTATGCGGAGGCGGAACTCTATAGCTCCTACGGAGAGACCTGGCGCTCGCTGCATATTCTAAAGCGGAAAGTGCATTCCTATTTTGCTGTTCCGATCGACTCGATCCCACAGAGCTATTGGAACCTGCTCTTCCCGCAGCCATACTGGCCGGTGCTGGCGCGGGCGTCGCGCCGGCAGGGGCTGGACCCATATCTGGTGGCCTCTCTCATTCGGCAAGAGTCGGAATTCAATCCCGGCGCGGTGTCTTACGCCAACGCATGGGGACTGATGCAGTTGCTGCCAAGAGTGGGAAGGCAACTGGCGCGCAAGGAGCATGTGCATCCATTCCAAACCGCCTACCTGCTGGATCCGGACGTGAACCTCAGGCTGGGGACGGTCTATTTTCGGGAGTTGATGGATGAATTCCAGGGCCATCCGGAGTATGCGCTGGCCGCGTACAACGCCGGAGACTATCGCGTAAAGGCCTGGCTGGCGAACGGCCCCTACGCCAGCCTGCCGGAGTTTGTCGAGTCCATTCCATTCACCCAGACGCGGGAATACGTCGAGGCGATTCTGCGCAACCGCGAGATCTACGAGCAACTCTACGGAACCAGCAAGGCCGACGCGAAGGGGGCGCTGGACACTCGAGTCAACCGGCCTTCCCGGTGAAAGCAGTTCCGGCCTCGCGACGTTTATTCGCTAGAATCAGATAGCGCCCCGCGCGCTCTATCCAGCCGCCCGGATGGCGAAATCGGCAGACGCAGCGGACTTAAAATCCGCAGACCCTAATTGGTCGTGGGGGTTCAAGTCCCCCTCCGGGCACCAAGTATGTAATTCATAATGAATGATTTACTGGAGATGAAGCCTCCCGTGATTGGGAGGCATTTTTTTGTATAAAGAACGCTGGTGATACTTATGGGGATACTTTGAAACAGTGGTTGCGGGAGAAACATATATGCCTCGCAAATCGGTGGTGAAAGCAACTGGAGTCTGGGAAAAAGAGCCCGGCAGCGGGGTTTGGTGGATCAGGTATCGCGTGGCAGGCAAACTCAAGCGCGAGAAGGTAGGACGCAGAAGTGACGCAATCGACCTGTACCGTCAACGGAAGTCGGAGGTCCGGGCTGGGGTCAAATTGCCGCCCAACATGCGAACGAGTGGCGTTACATTCGCGACGATCGCTGAAGAGGCAGAAGAATGGTATGTAGGCCACGGCAAGAAGGACATCCGCAATGTGAAGGGCCGGATGAAATTTCTCGTTAAGGAGTTTGGGAACCAACACGCCAGCCAGATCACGCCATCGCAGGTTGATTTGTGGATAGGGAGTCACAAAGATTGGAGTCCTGCAACCGGCAACCGCTATAAGGCACTGATGTCCAAAACCTTCAAGCTCGCGGTCGCCTCTGGCAAGGTTGCGAGTAATCCGGCGCGACTTGTGGAGCAGAGGGCGGAACACAACGCCCGCATACGATTTCTTTCCGATGGTGAGGAGACGAAGTTGCGAAAGGCTATCAACAAGCGTTGCCCGGATCATATGGAAGAGTTTGATGTCGCTCTCAATACAGGAATGCGTAAGGGTGAGCAGTACACGACGGAGTGGCCCCAGGTTTCGTTCAAGAGAAAGCGACTCAAACTTGAAGGCACGAAGAATGGAAGCGACCGGGAAATTCCGATGAACAGGACTTGCCTGTGCGCTTTTGAAGCGCTCCACAAGAGACGCCACCACGATGGACGCGTGTTCCAATCAAAATTCGGCGAGGATCTTAACAACCCAAGATCATGGTTCGATCGCTGTCTCGAAGATGCAGGAATAAGCAACTTTACATGGCATTGTCTACGCCATACTTTTATCAGCCGCCTCGTAATGAAGGGAGTTGACCTTCGGACTGTGCAAGAGCTTGCCGGGCACAAGACGATCTCGATGACGGCTAGGTACGCTCATCTATCGAGCACTCACCTCGACACCGCTGTCGAGAAGCTTGACGCCAAAGCAAAAGCCGATATTCGGCCCCGTGGTTCGCGCCAGGCGGCATAAAAATACCGAACGAGAAACGTGAGTGCGTTCGAACGCAGGCCGCGAACAGCGCTGCCATCTCGACGACTGCGCATGCGGCAACCGGGAGCCCAAGTGCAGGCACGACGTAGGTCAGTACTTCGGCGAAGAGCGCGCCGAAAGAAGCGCCCAGTAACAGAATCGGCGTGTGATGCGCGGTGTAGATCTGCGAACCGTCCAGGAACTTGCAGGCCACAAGAGCATCACAATGACGGTGCGATACAGTCACCTCTCGCCCCAGCATACCCAGAATGCTGTTGAGGTATTAGACGCTCCGAACAATGTGCGACGAAGCCGATCCGGCCGCCAGAGAAGAACATAGACTTCTTCAGCCTTGTTCGCTTTTCGATGTTCACGCATGATCCAATCCTTCGAAGACTCTGGGAAGCTGGGCCCGCATCTCACTCAAGCGCAAGGATAGAAAAACATCCGCAGTTTGACTCAGGATTGCACCCGCGATACTGTGCGCTTACTGGAATGCATTCTGCTGCATCTCAGTCGTGAACTTACATCGACACAAGGAGACAATTCAATGGGCGTTATATCTGAGTCCCAGCCCCTGAGAGATAAGCGCAAGCCCGTTCGCTCGGCGGAAAAGCTGCTCTTAAGCCGCGAGGAGGCTGCCACGCTTCTTTCAATAAGCCGGCGGTCTCTGGATTATCTGATAGCAAATAAAGCTATTTCCGTTAGGCGGATTGGCGCGAGAGTATTGATTCCCGTCAAAGATTTGCAACGTTTCGCTCGCGCCGACCACCCCAGCCGAGTTGCAGGCTGACCTATATCGTGAGGAACCAAGAAGCCCAAGGGTCATTGGAATGCGCGGCCTTTTCTGTACCAGTGAAGAAGAGACAAACTGGAACAAGAGGAGCGGTCTATGTTAGGCGCGTAGAGGCAATCGTCCAGCGGCAACAGGGTGTGCTTGCGGAAGGCGACGACGATGGCTTCCTGTTCGACCGAAAGCACCGTGGAATGCGGCGCTTTCGGTCCAGCGGGAAGATCGGCCACCGAGCAGCGCTTCCGCCACTTGGCCACCGTCTTTGGGTTAATGCCATGGCGGCGAGCCAACACTCTCAGACTCGCTTGACTATGCTGTATCGCTCGGCGGATCGCCTCTGTCGTGGTGGCGCCTCGGTATAAAACCTGGGCCATAGTGCCTCCTTCCACTCTTGGGAAAAGTATGCACCATCATTTGCCGGGACTATACACCTAGCCTGAGTGTCACGAGTTCAGTCAAATAGCTCACAGGAAAAAAGCATCTCTGCCGTGACCGTACACAAGCGAAGCCAGAATGGAAACCCATCTCGGGTTCGATCGCTAGTTGCTATGTCAATTTGAAAAATACAAATAAATAACAATCACAGTAGCTTATGGTGGAACGCATCCTCTAGTCTTCCGCCTGCAATGATTGCAGCCAAGAGGCAGATCCCCCAAAATCCAAGAAATGCAGTCAATATGGCAACAATTGAGAGAAGAAACTTCTTCCTCATTGAAATAGGCTTTTGCATTAGCTAGTCCTTAGTGCGACAAGAAGTGTTTCTATGTTGGAATAGTGACATCCATAATGTAATCATGCGCAGCCTTTAATAAAATTACGTCATTTAAAGAAATGACTGGAGCTATCACCATGGCTGCTGGCGCGCATCAAAATCCTTCGGTACTTCCACATGTCGCAATGATTTCTGCCGCCCAACCTGCTGTCTGAATCCCAGCACTAGTTGCCATTGCCATGGGTGCAATTATCGTTGTTGCCAGCGCCTCAATTGTGTCATCGGGCTCGATTAAGTTGGTTAGCTGGCTTTGGGTTGTCACCAATCTGTTCAAGTTGTCGTTGTTTTGAGAGAAGCTCTGATTACTGCTGCTCGGTGGCGCTGGCGTTAGATTGGGAGTCATTATTGTGTTGCTGTCCGGCTGCTGCTCTTGGCCTGTATTCTGTTGTTGGGCCTACTTCGCGTGCCTCGCCCGCTCTTGGCGCAGGAGCCTTAGCGTCGCGATAAGGCCGGGCCCGTTGCCCGGATACTGGAAATCCACGAAAACCCACGCACCATGGCACATCGCCAACTCTGCGAGGACATCGGGCTCAGCGTGCTTCTTGCCGGAGCAGACACCATAAATGCTGGCGAGGTACCTTCCGCCATCCCGGCGGACGCCCCCGACCTCGTAGCGGTCGCAGGGGTCCTGAGCCGCAAGGAACGGATCGAAGTCGAGCCCTACAATCTCTCCGTTGGCCTTTGCTTGAGCCTCGGAGTCCAGCTTCAGCGCATGCAGGAGCGCGGGGCTGAAGTCGGACGGCCTCTCCTTCAGTGCGATATCCGACGCGGGCCCGGGATTATTTCCCAGTGCGATAGGAAGGTACCAGTCGTAGAACCCCTGAACGAACTGTCGAGGGGAAGCGTGAGGGGTGGGGCGACCTTGGCCCTTTCCTTGAAGCCAGGAGGGGAGCACCGCCGCCATGGACAATGCAAGGCAATAAATTGCGACCGTTCGAGATTTCATTACAGCCTCCCTTGCGAACCTGGGGCTACGCACCGCCGGGCACCCCCCAGGGCTGATCGCTAGTCGTTGGGGAATCGGTAGATCGTGTGCGGCGGCACTTGGCTAAAGAACGGGACCATACTGTGTTGCTTAAAATCAGATACCCAGCCCTTGCCGTTGTACATCTCGATGTGTCCGTACTTATGGTACGGGGTTTTACTGAACACAACGACGTCGCCCTCTAGGGGCTTGTAACCCTTCGGCGAGACCACCGAAGCTCCATGCCTAATCAGGAACGGACCGTAGTCCCCGCGTCCACAGGGTGGCCCGCAGTGTTCATGCCCCCAGCCTGGAACGCCATCCGGCAGGCATAAGCGCACCTTTCAGTTGACTTGGACTTTGCGTGCGCGTTTGCGTACTGCACCATTTTGTCAATGTCGAGCTTCTGTTGTTGGGCCTGGTTCATGGTTTTGCAGTCGGATGAATTACCCTGAAAATGGATCGCGGACGCGTCATGTAGCATGGGCGATGTGGCGGTCATCAAGCTAGACCTGGAGTCGGGACTAGCCTGGGTGCAGTTGATTTGAGGATCTTCCCCGGTTGGATCGGTCAGACTGAGCGGGTTGTTGCGAACGTAGGCATACATGTTCCACTGTTGAGGATCGAGCGGCCTGGCCGGAGTGGACATCAGCGGATCGGGACTGAGGAACCGGCCGGTTGAACTTTCGTAGTACCTAGCGCCGAAGTAGTCGTTGTTGGATTCACCATCCCGTTCTTTGCCGGTGAAGTGCAGGCCGGTGGTGTAAGGCAGCGATCCGCTGATGTTCACTGAGTCCAGACCATTGCCATACGGCAGGGTGATGTAGGTGATCAGGCCCCCGTCCGGGGTTGCGTCGCCGCGCCGGTTTCCCAGCCAGTCGTTCATCACAAAGTAGGTGTCGGTGCTTTTATAGGTCGCCAGCAACTGCCCGCCGGCGAACACGTTGGTGTGGTCCCAGGCGTGGCTGTCCGTCATCACCGTCAACTCCTGGCCGTTTAAGTCTGTCACATACAGGTCGGTCAGGGAGAAGCTCGCAAGATTGCAGTTAAATGTCGCGATGGTTCCCACCGCCAACCGCTGGCCTTCCGCATCGTAGAGGTATCCGTACATCGCGCCCGTGGTCAGGTTCTTCACCGCGCACTGCCGCCCTCCCCCGTCGTACAGATACGCATTGGCGTTGTCGTTGGTCACATTGCCCGCGGAATCGTATTGGAACCTTCCCACTCAAGCCAAAAAACGGCTTGAATGGGCACCCGGCCGTTATGATCGGCATTGCTCTGAGCAAATACCGATCCGCTGAAGAGGGCGAGGCAAAGGACCACCAACATTTTGTAAAGAGACACGGACATCAGTCGAATTCTCGTGGGTAAATAGTACGTTTTGATGTGGCCTTTACTTCTCTCGTACAGCACGGTAAAACACTCCAACGAAGTTGATGATGAGTTCGTTCTTTCCCTTGATGTACACGTCCTCGCCCGGAAGTGTAAACGTTCCAAAACAGTTGCCGGACTGCGTCTTGTTGAATATCACTTGTGTGACTTTAGCGCCGGAAAGATGGAGTTCGTCAGCTCCGACATTGGTGTCAGCGAAGAGATTCTTCGTCGAGCGCTCATTGATCTCAACGGTTGTGATTGGGACGGATTGCTTGCATGAGGTCAAGGAATTGGATTTATATGAAACGCGAGAATTTAGGAGAGACTCTTGCTGAGGGCCATCAACTCCCGTCGCATTTTGGGTTTTGTAAATAGATTTCAATATCCATACTCCTTCGATAAGCGACCGCTTATCGGAGGTAGAGTTTTGACCAGAAACGCTCGTTGCTGCAATCAAGAACATCAGTGCGATCAGCGACAACAGAAACCGTGGAACAAACATGTGAATCTTAGTGGGTTGAGTCATACATCCCCTTACTGAAGATGTTCCATTCAGCAGCCCTACGGTTTGCGAGCCCTTGGCTGAACACGCCCCCCATCGTAATGTAGTGCTGCGTAAAATCCGACATGGTGGCATGTCCTGTACTATTCAAATCACTTACAGGTGGTGTAACAGCAAAAGGACCAGCATTGAAGCGCAAACTCACTAAAGCGTCAAACTGGTTTTGCGTTACACCAACCCTCAGATCGGCACTTACGTGGGCTGCCATCGTAGAAACATCAGCGGCAAAAAGACTTTCGGCGTGGCCCTTGGTGATCGTACCGAAGGTTTCACCCTTCTTTATTTTGTGTCCGTAGCCGATAGTCATATCGCCATGCCCAGGGTTTGCATCGTAAGGCGCGAGTCGAAGCTGCTCATAACCTTTGATGAAATCTTGCCCCTGTTGGCTCACTTGTTGTTGGGCCTGATTTCGTCCGGAATGTCCTCCATAGCCGAATGCGCCATAGGCGGCTTGGGCCAACTGGCCGAAGCCATTATGACACATCCAGTCTGCCGGGCTGTTGCTGCTGCCACAGTGTCCATTCGGATCGACTTTGCTCAGGGGATTGTTCCCAACATATTCATAGAGGTTGAGGCTCTGCGGATTCGTGAGATCGGCATAGTGAACGGCAGCGGGTATTGCGCTCCAGTCGGGACTGAGGAACCGTCCTGTTGAGCTGTTGTAGTACCTGGCGCCGAAGTAGTCGTTGCCGGATTCGGTGTCGTGTTCCTTGCCGGTGAAGTGCTGTTCGGTGGCGTCCGGGATACATCCCGATGCGGTCAGATCGTTGCCGTAGGGCAGGCTGATGTAGGTCGCACGACAGCCGTCCGGAGTCGCCTCGCCGCGTTTCGTTCCCAGCCAGTCGTTCAGCGCGAAGTAGGTGTCCGTGCCCTTGTAGGTCGCCAGCAAC
>Ga0208717_1000105_pt1 | contig 45153 bp, 42 predicted proteins | sample NGESurF53shallow_FD_184489 | JGI IMG/M metagenome (GOLD analysis project Ga0208717, IMG submission 184489) | Arctic peat soil microbial communities from Barrow, Alaska - NGEE Surface sample F53-3 shallow (SPAdes) | ecosystem: Environmental > Terrestrial > Soil > Wetlands > Peat ... | reverse complement strand
GACATTGTCGATGATCAGCGAGATCGGGGTTCCGGTGGTGACCTGACCGGCCGTCCGCCCATCCTCGAAGACGCCCGAGAGGATGCGAACCTCGTCCGGCTCCCGCCGCTGGGTGACGAACCTGCCATGCCCGGGGCGTCGCCGATCGAGCCAGACCTGGATGTCGTCCACGCTCAGCGGCAGGCCCGGCGGACAGCCGTCGATCACGCACCCCAGCGCCGGCCCATGGCTCTCGCCCCAGGTGGTGACTCGGAACAGGTGGCCGAAGGTGTTGTGCGACATGCGGCGAAGCGTAACGGGTTTCGAGGACAATCGAAAATGCCGCCAGCATGCCCTATAACCCCGGAGATGAGCGACACGCCTCTCATTCCCGCCTCCCCGGCCGATGACGATAGCGCGGCGGCGGTCGAGTCCTTGGCGCCGCTCGAGGCGCGTGATCCCATCGCCCTCTTTGAAGCCTGGCTGCGCGAGGCTTTGAAGACCGAGCCCAACGACGCCAACGCCATGGCGCTCGCTACCGTAGACGCGGATGGACTGCCCAACAGCCGGATGGTGCTCCTCAAGGGCGTCGACGCCAACGGCTTCGTCTTCTTCACCAACACCATGAGCGCCAAGGGCCGAGAGCTGGCCGGCGCCCCCAGGGCGGCCCTGACCTTTCACTGGAAGTCCCTGCGCCGTTCGGTGCGGCTGCGCGGCGACGTGGCGCCAGTGTCGGCGGTGGAGGCGGACTCCTATTTCGCCACCCGCGCCCGGGCCGCCCAGATCGGCGCCTGGGCCTCCGACCAGTCGGCGGAAATGCCCGATCGGCTCGCCCTGGAAAGACGTGTCGCCGAGGTCGCCCTGAAGTTCGGTCTGGGCAGGATTCCACGCCCGCCCCACTGGTCGGGCTACCGGGTGAGTCCGCGGACCATCGAGTTCTGGCGCAACCGGCCGTTCCGCCTGCACGAGCGGCTGGTCTTCGAACGGGCCGGCGAAGGCTGGACGACCCGGCGGCTCTATCCGTGACCCAAGTGAAAGAAGGGAGGGCGCCCATGCTCGGGCTGATGCAGGACTGGCCGCTGACCGTCGATAAGATCCTCGACCACGCCGCCGAATGGCACGGCGAGCGCGAGGTGGTGACGAGGTCGGTGGAAGGCCCGGTCGTGCGGACGACCTACGGCGAGATCAGGGACCGCGCCAAGAGCCTTTCCAACGCCCTGCTGGATTTCGGGATCGAACCGGGCGACCGGGTCGCCACCCTGGCGTGGAACTCGGGGCGCCACATGGAGGCCTGGTACGCCATCATGGGGATCGGCGCGGTCTGCCACACGCTCAATCCGCGCCTGTTCGCCGAGCAGCTTTGCTACATCGTCAACCACGCCCAAGATCGCATCATCTTCACCGACCTGACCTTCTTACCCACCTTGATCGAGCATCGCGCCAAGATGCCGACGGTCGAGTGGTTCATCGTCCTTACCGACGAAAGCGGGATGAGGAACGTGGGCCTGGAGGGCGCTGTCGCCTCGGAGAGCCTGATCGAGCGCAACGGCGCCGATTGCGCCTGGGGCGGCTTTGGCGAGGAGACCGCCTGCGGGCTCTGCTACACTTCGGGAACCACCGGCAATCCAAAGGGGGTGCTCTACTCCCATCGGTCGAACTTCCTGCATACCCTGGTCACCCTGCAGCACGACGTCATGGGTCTTTCGGTGCGCGACACGGTGCTGGCGGTGGTGCCGATGTTCCACGCCAACGCCTGGGGCCTGACCTTCTCGTGCCCGGCGGTGGGGGCCAAGCTGGTGATGCCCGGGCCGAAGCTGGACGGCGCCTCGATCCTGGAGTTGCTGGAAACGGAAGGCGTCACCTTCTCGGCCGCCGTCCCCACCGTCTGGCAGATGTTGCTGGCGCACCTGAGGGCGACGGGCGAGCGACTGACCACGCTCAAGCGGGTGGTGATCGGAGGCTCGGCCGTGCCCGAGGCGATCATCCGCGCCTTCCACGACGACTATGGCGTCGAAGTGGTCCACGCATGGGGGATGACCGAGACCTCGCCGCTGGGCACGCTTTCCACCCCGACGCCGGAAATCGCCGCCCTCTCCTTCGACGACCAGATGCCCTACAAGCTCAAGCAGGGCCGCCCGCCGGCCGGCGCGCAGCTTCGCCTGATCGACGAGGCGGGCGCGCCCGCGCCCCACGACGGCAAGACTTTCGGGCGCCTGCGGATTCGCGGACCCTTCGTCGCCCGCCGCTATTTCAAGGACGAGGGGGGAGACATCCTCGATGGCGACGGTTTTTTCGACACCGGCGACGTGGCGACCATCGACGCCGCCGGCTACATGCGGATCACCGATCGCGCCAAGGACGTCATCAAGTCCGGCGGCGAATGGATCAGCTCGATCGAGATCGAGAACATCGCCGCCTGCCACCCCAAGGCCCTGATGGCGGCGGTGATCGGTATCGCCCATCCCAAGTGGGGCGAGCGGCCGCTCTTGTTGGTAAAGCTGCGCGACGGCGAGACCGCGACGGCGGCCGAGTTCGTGGCCTTTCTCAAGGGCAAGATCGCCAGGTGGTGGATGCCCGACGACGTGCGATTCGTCGATGACATCCCGCTCGGCGCGACCGGGAAGATCGACAAGAAGGCGATCCGGGAGAGGCTGGCGGGGTAGATTTCCTTCTCCCCTTGCGGGAGAAGGTGGCGGCGAAGCCGCCGGATGAGGGGTTTTCCACACACAATCGGACGGCGGCCAGGGCGAGGCCGGCGCGACCCCTCATCCGACCCCCTTCGGGGGCCACCTTCTCCCGCAAGGGGAGAAGGATTCGTCAACCCGCCAGCCGGTAGTCGCTCTCCAGCCCCGGCGTTCCTTCGCACCTCACCCGGCCCGACCTCACCAGCTCGATCATCTGGGCGAGCACCGAGTGGGCGGCGGCGGCGCGGAGGCGGGGATCGACGGCGGCGTAGATCGCCGGAACCATGGCCTCGATCCGGCCATCCCCGGCCGCCACCCGGGCCAGGATCTGGCGCTCGCGCTCGCGACGATGCTCGATATAGGCCTCGATGAACGGGGCGGGATCGGTGATCGGCGGCCCATGGGTCGGCCACAGGGTGGCGAAGTTCCGCGCCCGGATCAATTCCAGGCTGGCCAGGTAGTCGCCCATGTCGCCGTCGGGCGGGGCGATCACCGTGGTCGACCAGCCCATGATGTGATCGCCGCTGAACAGGGCGTTCTCTTGCGCCAGCCCATAGCAGATATGGTTCGAGGTGTGGCCGGGGGTGGGAATGGCCTCGAGGGTCCAGCCGGCGCCCTCGATCGTCGCCCCGTCGCACGCCGAAACATCGGGCGTGAACGCGGCGTGGCCGGCCTCGAGCCTGATCTCGCCCCGCGCCGTCGCCGCCGGCGACGCGCAGCCATGGATCGTCGCGCCGGTCGCCGCCGCCAGCGGTCGGGCCAGGGGGGAGTGGTCGAGATGGTGGTGAGTGATCAGGATGTGGGTGACGCGCTCGCCGGCCGTGGCGGCGAGAATGGCAGCGAGATGGTCGGCCATGTCCGGCCCCGGATCGATCACCGCGACCTCGCCGTGGCCGACGATATAGGTCCCCGTTCCCAGATAGGTGAAGGGACCCGGGTTGCGGGCGATGACGCGGCGGATCAGGGGCGAAACCGGGTCGGCGCGCCCGTATTCGAACTCGAGTTCGCGGACATAGGGAATCATGAGGCGCGGCCGGCGTCCAGGATCGCGGACAGATCGTAACCCGCCGCCGCGCCTCGTCGCGCAAGCTCGGCGGTGCTTAGGAAACCGCCGGCGGCCTGGCCCAGCGCCCAGGTGACGATGGAGCGCGCGCCGGATCGGCAATAGGCCAGCACCTTGCCGGGGGCGCCGTCTACCGCCGCTCGCATCGCTTCCACCTGCCCCGCGCTCGGGCGTCCGACCACCGGGATATGGACATAGCCCAGGCCGGCGGCGCGAGCGGCGGCCTCGATGGCCGCTCCAGCAGGCTGGCCGGGCGCCTCGCCGTCCGGGCGATTGTTGACGATCAGGGTGAAGCCCCGCGCCGCCGCGGCGCCGATGTCCTTGACCGAGACCTGCGGGCTGACCGCGAAATCGTCGGTGACGAATCGGAACTCGGCCATGCGGTCCTCAGTTGTCCCGGTGGACCCGGATCGCGAACTGGCCGTCCAGCTTCATGGTGTAGCTGCCCAAGGAGGCGCGGCGGATTTCGGCGACCGATCCGCGATGCGGCGGGCGGTCCACCGCATTATCGTCGATCTGTCGCCACACCGCCCCGTCATCCAGCCTGACGATCCATTTGCCGTAGGGGTTGAGCGAGGCCGCGGCGACCTTGGCGGTGATGCGGTCCACCTCCTCGGGCTTCTCGCCGCGATCGAGGAAGGCCAGGGAGGGCAGGGAAAGTCCGAACGCCTGGTGGCGGGCGGCGCGGCGCTGGGCGCGGTCCACGGTGATCAGATCGCCGGTCGCCTCGGCGTTGGCCATCGCCGCAACGGCCGAATCGAAACAGGCCAGCCGCTGGACGCCGTCGGCGATCTTGCGGCAGTCGAGCACGCTCTGAACCGCCGGCGCGCGGCCGGGGGCCGCGCGAGGGGCGGCGGCGGCGGCGGCGGCCGTCGATAGAATCGCCAGCATCAGGGCCACGCCGCGGCCGCCGTCCAATCGTGTCATCGCCGCATCCCCTTTTCGCCGCCTTTGGGGCGTTCCATAGAACAATTGCCCGCCCGCCGCGAGGCGGCCAATCTCCGCGCCAATTGGTCGCGCCATCTGTGACCGGAAAGTGACAGGGCGGCGGCGATCACATTGCCGAGCCGCAATCGGCGTTGACCGAGTCGCGTCCGCGCCGCTAACAGTCGGCCAACCGGGGGGCTTTTGCCCGGGACCATTCACGCTTGCAACCCAAGCGTCGCTGGCGAAGCGGCGTCTGGCGGTTGTCTGGAGGACCACGACTTGACCCAATCCACGGTGCGCGCCCGCCTGATGGCGTCGTCCATGATCACCGGGGTCGCCCTGGCGGCCCTGTCGGCCGGCGGCGCGTTCGCCCAGACCGCTCCAACCCAAGGCACGCCCGCCGCCACCGCCGCCGCTCCGGGCGGCGCGACCACGACCGCCGACAATGGCGCCGCCGCGGTCACCGAGTTCGTGGTCACCGGCTCGCGCATCCCGCAGCCCAACCTGACCAGCATCGCGCCGGTCACCTCGGTTTCCAGCCAGGAGTTCAAGCTGCAGGGCACCACCCGCGTTGAAGATCTGATCAACAATCTTCCCCAGGTGGTCGCCGATCAGGGCGGCAACATTTCGAACGGCTCCACGGGCACCGCGACGGTCGATCTGCGCGGCCTCGGCGCGGTTCGCACCCTGGTGCTGATCGACGGCCGCCGCCTCGTTCCAGGCGACCCGACCGATCCATTGCCCGACCTCAATTTCATTCCCGCCGCGCTGGTCGATCGGGTCGAGGTGGACACCGCCGGCGCCTCGGCGGTCTATGGCTCCGACGCCGTGGCCGGTGTGGTCAACTTCATCATGAAGCGTGATTTCGAGGGCGTTCGGCTCGACGTCAACTATAGCATCTTCCAGAACAACAACGGCAACACCAATGCCCAGCAGACCAACGCCGCAGCCGGGTTCTCCGCCCCAACCGGCAACGTCTTTGACGGTAACACGGTGGATGTGACGGCGATCATCGGCGCCAATACGCCGGACGGCAAGGGCAATGTCGAAGGTTACGTTGGCTATCGCCATATCGACCCGGTTCTGCAGAATAGCCGGGACTACAGCAATTGCGCCGAATCGCTCGATTCGGCGGGCACCGGCTTCAACTGCGGCGGCTCCAGCACCAACCCGCTCGGCCGGTTTTTGGCCTTTAACTCAAATTTTAATACGGTGACCGACTCCAGCTTGGCCGTCCCCGGCCCAGGCTTCACTCCCTACACCGGGGCCGGAGCGCAGACCTACAACTACGCCCCGGCCAACTACTATCAGCGGCCCGACGAGCGCTATACCGGCGGCTTTTTGGCCCACTACGACATAACGCCACACCTGACGGCCTATTCCGAATTCATGTTCATGGACGACAACACGGTGGCTCAGGTCGCCCCCGGCGGCGTATTCGGAGTCATCGTGACCATTCCCTGCAACGATCCGTTGCTGGTAGGCAACGAAGAGGCGCTGATCTGCACGGACCAGGGCTATGGCGGGCCCGGCCAGCCGACCGCCAACCCCAATGTCGAAATCCTGCGCCGCAACGTCGAAGGCGGCAACCGGACCACGGACTTCCGCCACACCGACTATCGCGCCGTGATCGGCCTCAAAGGCGATCTGGGCGAGAACTGGCACTTCGATGCCTATGGCCAATATGGCGCTTCAATCTTCTCCGAGAGCAACGGGAATTACTTCTCCAATTCGAGGATTCCGAACGCCTTTGATGTGGTTCCTGGGCCAGGCGGCGTCCCGACCTGCGAATCGGTCATCAACGGCAGCGACCCAACGTGCATCCCCTACAACATCTTCAGCCTCAACGGTGTGACGCCGGCGGCGCTCGCCTACCTCACCACGCCTGGCCTCATCCAGGGTCAGGACACCGAGCAGGTGGTCAGCGGATCGATCACTGGCGATCTGACCCACTACGGTTTGAAGAGCCCCTTCGCTCATGATGGGGCCGGCATCGCGGTCGGCTCCGAATACCGTCGCGAAACCCTTTTATTTACCCCGGATAAGGCCGTCGAGGACGGCGACCTCGCCGGCGGCGTCGGCGCGCAACCCCCGCTTGCGGGTGCTTTCGATGTGAAGGAGCTCTTCGGTGAAGTTCGCGTCCCGCTCGTTCAGGACGCGCCCTTCATCAAGGATCTGAGTTTCGAGGGCGGTTACCGCTTCTCGCACTACAGCCTGGCCGGAGACACCAACGCCTACAAGATTTCGGGCGACTGGGCGATCAATGACGATATCCGCATCCGCGGCGGCTTCAACCGCGCGGTTCGGGCGCCCAATATCAACGAGTTGTTCGGGCCCCAGTCGATCGGCAACTCCAGCGGCAACGACCCCTGCTCTGGCCCCATCGGATCGGTCAGCCTGGTTTATTCCGCCGCCCAGTGCGCCAACACCGGCGTGTCGGCGGGCCAATACGGTAAGATCATCAATAACCCCGCCAACCAGTACAACGGCCTGACCGGCGGCAATCTGAATCTGACACCGGAAACCGCTAATACCTATTCCTTGGGTGTGGTCATCACTCCCCACAGCTTGGTTCCCGGCCTTAGCCTCTCGGCCGACTACTTTAACATCAAGGTCAGTAACGTCATTACCACTGTTCCCTTTCAAACCGTCCTGGATCAGTGCGCGACGACGGGGAACCCCCAATTTTGCGGCGACATTCACCGTTCCCCAGGCACGGGATCGCTGTTCCTGGAGCAGAACGGCTTCGTCACCCTTACGCTGCAAAACCTCGGCTTCCTGAAGACCTCTGGCGTCGATTTCACGGCCGACTATCGCACCAGCTTCAGAGATATGGGGATGGGCGACTGGGGCGGCTTGGCTCTGTCGTTCCTGGGAACCTATACCCACAACAACGATACGGAAGTCATTCCCGGGGTGCTCATCCAGTGCATCGGGGAATACGGGGCGGTGTGCGGAAACCCGCAGCCGAGATTCAGGTCAACGACGCGACTGACCTACACGCCGGCCATGCAGGGGTTCTCGGGGCTTTCCTTGTCGGTCAACTGGCGCTACTTCGGTCCCACCAGCGTTGATACGATTCCCCCTACCGCGGCCGGCGCAAATTGCGCGGGCTGCCACATCGAATCTTACAACTGGTTCGATCTGTCGGCGCAATACCGCTTCCGCGACCGCTATACGTTGCGGGCCGGGGTCAACAACATCTTCGACCGCGATCCCCCCATCGTCGGGTCGGCGCAACTCCCGGTCGGCTTCGGCAACGGCAACACCTTCCCGCAGGTCTACGACGCGCTGGGTCGTTACATGTTCGTGGGGCTGACCGCCGACTTCTAGGACACCCTTTCAACGGGCTGTTAAGCGGGGCGGCGAACCAATCGGTTCGCCGCCCTTTCTTTTGGCGCCGACCTGACCTGACACCTTTTTCCTTGCTCCGCTCCCCCCCGCGGGGAGGGGTTGGGGGCGGGGTGCGTCAATGAGCCGGCGCCGGGAACACACCCCCATCCGGCGCTCACGCGGAAAGTCTTTCCCCGCAAGAGGGGAAGGGCCGAACGCGATGTCCGCTCGTATTGCGTGAGGGGGCGAACGCACGGCCGCCACAACCAGGAGGTTTCGCGCCGCCCGATCTTCTCATAAAGGAAAGAAGCAACCGTCCCGAACCATGAACGCCCCCATCCCTCCCCAAACCCTCCAGCGTCTCCAGCTCGGTGTCGATCTCCTGCAACGGGGCCGGCCAGGCGAGGCGGCGGCGGTGTTCCGGGCTCTCACGGCGGAGCAGCCCAGCCTTGGCGATGGTCATCGGCTGCTGGGCCTGGCGCTGCGCGACGCCGGCGACCTCGCGGGCGCGGAAACCGAACTGTCCGCCGCGCTTACCTTGCAACCCACTTCTGGTCCCGCGGCTGTCCCTCTGTCGCAGCTCCGCCTGGCCGCCGGACGGGCGGAGGCGGCGTTGGCGGCGGTCGCGGCCCTGGCTGCTTCGCCGGCCGCCGACATCCATATATTGACCGCACATGGCGACGCGCTCAAGTCGCTCGGCCGCTTTGACGAGGCGATTCTAACCTACGAACGCGCCGTTCGCGCCGCGCCGGCCAGCGCCGTCGCCGAACACAATCTGGCGGTCATGCTGGGCGATATGGAACGCTTCCGCGACAGCGAAGCGGCGACCCGCCGGGCCTTCGCCAAGGGCCTTGACGGCCTGGAGACTTGGCTCGTTCACGCCCGCGCCCTGGTCGGTCAAAGCCGCTATCCCGAGGCCGAGGCCGCTTATCGCGAGGCGATTCGCCGCCGGCCCAACCATGTCAACGCCCAGGGCGAACTGGCCCAGGTCGTGTGGATGCAGACCGAGGACGTCGATGCCGCCGTCTTCGCCCTCGACGCGGCCATCGCCGCCTACCCCATAGTTCAGGCCCTTTCGCTCAAGAAGGCCGAACTTCTCGATGTCACCGGTCATCGGGAGGCCGCGTATGACGCCGTCGCCCCGATCGTCGCGCGGGCCGACGCCGAGCCGATGATGCACGTGATCGCCGCGCGGCTTTCCATGCGACTGGATGCGAAACGCGCCCTCGCGCACGCCGAGATCGGAGTTGCCGCTCTGCCGGACAACGATGTGGCGCTGGGCACGCTGTGCGAGGCCCATCTCGCCAGCGGTGACATCGCCGCCGCCATGACGGCGGCCACCGCCCTGCATGAGCGCGCACCGCTGGATCAGCATGCGATCGGGCTGCTGGCCACGGTCTGGCGACTGGCGGACGATCCTCGCTATCCGCCGACCTATGACTATCAGCGCCTGGTCCGCGCCCGCACGATCGACACGCCGGAGGGATGGCCCAACCTGCGGGCCTACCTCGCCGATCTCGCCATCAGCCTGGCGCGTCTTCACACCTTGCGCACCCACCCGGTCGGCGAGTCGGTGCGTCATGGCAGCCAGACCAGCCAGACTCTGACCCTCTCGGACGATCCGGTGATCCAGGCCTTCTTCCGGGCCGTTGGCGGCCCGATCCGTCGTTACATGGACGCCCTGGGCTCCGGGGACGACCCCGTTCGATCGAGAAATACCGGCGCCTACCGGTTCAACGCGGCCTGGTCGGTGCGTCTCCGCGCCGACGGCTTTCACACCGGTCACGTGCACCCCCTGGGCTGGCTGTCGTCGGCCTGCTACATCGCCCTGCCCGCCGCCATCGAACGCGGCCATGAAGGCTGGCTGCAGTTCGGCCAGCCCGGCGTAGCCACGGCGCCGCCGCTGGCCGCCGAGTATTTCGTCAAGCCCGAGCCCGGGCTTCTCGTTCTTTTCCCTTCCTATATGTGGCACAATACCGTTCCCTTCACCGGCGACGAGCCAAGGCTGACCATCGCCTTCGATGTCGTACCGGCCTAGGCATCGCCGCTCCCATGACCAATTCCTCTTTGAAAGCCCGCGACGAACTCGCCAAGATCGAGGACGCCGTCGCGCGCGCCGATCGCAACCTCGCCATCGACCTGGCGATCGCCGCCCTCGGCCGAGGCATCGACCCCCCTCTGGTCCTGCGCCTGGTGGCGGAAGGTCTGGAGCAGGACGGCCGCCCCGCCGATGCGCTGGGTCTGCTGAACCAGGCCACCACCGCCGCGCCCCTGGACGCCGAAGGGTGGGGGCAATTTGGCCGCGTGTTGGCCTCGCGGGGCCGATTTCCCGAAGCCCTGGCGGCCTTGGAAAACGCGCTCGCCATCGACCCCAACGCCTATTCCACCCTGATCGCCGCCGGCACGGCGAGCTTTCGATGTGCCAACTCCGAGGCCGCGGCGCGCCACTACCGGCGGGCGGCCGAGGTCGCGCCGGGCGAGGCCGAGCCCCTTTCGGCCCTGGCGGTGATCGCCTCGCTGCGCGACGAACCCAAGGAGGCGCGCGCTATGGCCGAGCGCGCTCTGGTGTTGCGCCCGGACCTCGTCTCCCCCCATGTGGCGATCGGGCGAGCGGACCTTCTGGAAGACGCCGCCGACGCGTGCGAGGCGCGCATGACCCGGCTGCTGGGGCGGGGGGACGTGAATTGCGAGCAGCGGGAGGACGCCCTGGATCTGCGCGCCAACGCGCGCGACGTCCTCGATCATCCCGCCGAAGCCTTCGCCGACTATCAGGTCCGCAATGTTCTGATCGAGGCTACAAGCGCGCCGAGGATCGAGGCGGAAATCGGCGAGCGCCGCGTGGACCAGGCCGTGCGCCTCGTCGCCTATTTCGAGGCCGCGTCCGCCGCGCCGTGGCGAGAACGGGCCGGGCGGGATCTGGAGGGTGCGGCGGCGGCGCAAGGCCACGTCTTTCTGCTCGGCTTTCCGAGATCCGGCACCACCTTGCTCGAAAGGGTGCTGGCAAGCCACCCCGGCGTCGCGACCCTTGAGGAAACCGACCACCTTGCCGAGGCCGGAGGCCACTTCCTGGGCGACGACGAGGCCCTCGGGCGCCTTTCGACCTTGACCGCCGTCGAAGCGACCGCGTGTCGGCAAACCTATTGGCGCGGGGTGCGCGAGTGGTTCGGCGAGCCGGTCACGGACAAGATTCTGGTCGATAAGCTTCCCCTATACACCCCGGCTCTACCCCTGATCGCCAAGCTGTTTCCGGACGCGAAGATCCTGTTCGCGCTGCGCGATCCTCGCGACGTGGTTCTGAGTTGTTTTCGACGCCGGTTCCGAATGAACGCCGGGATGTTCGAGTTCCTCACCTTGGAGGGCGCGGCGCGCTACTACGATCGGATCATGACGCTGGCCGACATCTATCGCGCCAAGCTTGCCCTGAGCCTGCGCGAGGTGCGCCACGAAGCCGTGGTGGCCGATTTCGAGGGCGAGGTGCGCGAGATCCTGGCCTTCATCGGCGCGGATTGGGACCCGGCGGTCAGGGCGTTTGCCGACCGCGCTCGCCAGTCTAGGACGCCGAGCGCGCGTCAACTGGCCGGCGGCCTAAACGCGCGCGGCGTAGGCCAATGGCGGCGCTATCAGGCGCAGCTCTCGCCCGTCCTGCCGCTTCTTGAGCCCTGGGCGGCGCGGTTTGGCTATGCGCCGGTCGATCCCGCCGCTCTGCCCGGCGCCGTCGATCCGCGCGTGGGGGACATCGTGTCCCAGGTGGACGCGGCCGTGCGGGCCGGCGACTGGACGGTCGCCTTCAGCCTCGTCGACGCCGCCTTCGCCGAGGGCCTGCGCCACCAGATGTTCTTCCGGGTGCGGGGCGTGCGCGCCCAGCGGGAGGGCCGCATCGTCGAAGCGATCGCCGATTTCGAAACCGCCCTGCGGTTTGCGCCCGGCGACTTCGCGGTTCTGAGCGCGCTCGGTTTGTGCCTGGCCAGAAGCGGACGTCACGCCGAAGGACTGGCGAGCCTGGGCGCCGCGATCGCCATCAACCCGCTCTTCGCCCCCGCTCACTACAACCGCGGCTGGACTCTGCAGGCCATGGGCGATCTGGACCGGGCCGCCGGCGCCTATCGCCGCGCGGTCGAGCTCGACCCTCGCCATGCCCAGGCGCTCGGCAATCTGGCCGCGCTCGCCGCCCACGCCGCCGACTGGACCCAGGCCCGCCGCCTCGCCGTGCGGGCCTTGGAGATCGATCCTTCCCAGGCGGTCGCGGCCGCCGCCCTGGCCGCGGCGCAAGTCGCGGAGGACGCCGGGCAGACCCGGGAGACTTTTTGATGTTTCTGGAAATCGCCGACGTCTTGACGCGGCCCGAACTGGAGCGACTGCGCGGGCTCGCCAAGGTGGCGCGGTTCGCCGACGGCAAGCTCTCGAACCCCCATACCCAGGTCAAGAACAACCAGCAGATCGACCTCGCCGATCCGGCCTACGCGGAATCGTCGAAGCTCATGACCCTCGCTCTCCAGCGCAGCGAGGCATTCCGCGGTTTCGCTTTCCCGCGCATCATGGCCCCCCCCATGCTGGCCAGGTATGCGCCCGGCATGAACTACGGGGTGCACTCCGACGCCGCCTTCCTGCCGGTGGGAGGCCGGCCGCTGCGCTCGGATCTTTCCTGCACCCTGTTCATCGGCGAACCGGGCGCCTATGAAGGCGGCGAGCTTGCCATCCACCTCGGCACGCGGGCGGTGGCGTTCAAAGGGCCGGCGGGCTCGATCGTGATCTATCCCTCCAACACCCTTCACGAGGTGAGGCCTGTTTCATCCGGCGAGCGGCTGGTGGGCCTGACCTTCATCGAGAGCCTGATCGCCGATCCCGTCCACCGCGAACTGCTCTACGAGCTCGACGAGGTCGCCGCGCTCGAGGGGTTCAACATGAGCTGGGACAACCGCACCCGCCTGCAGTACGTCCGCAACAACCTGCGGCGCATGTGGGGCGACAAGGAGTAGGCGCCTCGCCTTCCCATCATATGGCCGCGACCGTTTCGGCGACCTCGTCGTCGCATTGCGGACGCGCCATGGCCGGGGCGGCGAGGCCGGCGTCCGGGGCTTGGCCGCGCGGCGCCTCCTCGAGCATCCGCGCGGCCCGCCAGCCGCCGAATTTGTAGTAGAGGCTGGTCAGGATCGCGGAGGTGATGGTTCCCAGCGGGAAGCTCCACCAGATGGCGTCCTCGCCCAGCCGGGGGGTCAGCAGAGCGGCGAAGGGAATCCGCACCCCGATCATCGAGACGATCAGTATGATCAGCGGCGCCCACACCGCGCCGGTGGAGCGCACCACGCCCGAGAGGGAAAAGGTGATCGAGAAGAAGATGAAACCCCACAGGACGGTGGTGTTTATGTGCCGGGCCAGGGGGATGGACGGCGATCCATGCGGCAGCAGGACGCCGAGTACGAAATCGTTGAACACATAGAGTAAAAGCGCGATCGTCCCGGTGACCACCAGGCCCGAAATGACCCCCGAACGCGCCACCTTGGCGACCCGGTCCCAGCGCCCGGCTCCGACATTCTGCGCCGCCATGGACGAGACCGAGGCGCCGATGGCCATGGTCGGCATCTGCAGATAGCTCCACACGATGGACGAGATGGAATAGGCCGCCGAGGTCAGGGCGCCATAGCGGTTGACGAAACTGATCATCACCACCGCCGCGCCGCTCATCACCAGTATCTGGGCGCCCATGGGAAGACCGCGGGTGACCAGGGACTTCAGGATTTCAAGGTCCGGTATCAGCAGGCGAATCTCCCGGCCATGCAGGGTCAGGACGCTCTTCTTGCGGTAGAGGTGAATCATCAGGAAGAACAGGGCCACGCTCTGGCCGATCAGGGTCGAGGTCGCCGAGCCGGCGATCCCCATCCTCGGAAACGGCCCGATGCCCCGGATCAGCAGGGGATTGAGGGTGATGTCGATGACGATGGCCAGGCCGAGGAACCAGAACGGCGTCGTCGAATCCCCCGTCCCGCGCTGGGCCATCTGCATGAACACGAAGAAGTACATGAACGGCACGGCGGCGAAGATGATGCGCAGATAGACGATGGCGTCGGCCCGCGACTCCGGTGGGGTGCGCATCAGATCGAGGATGTGCGGGGAAAGGGCGCCGCCGGCCACGGCGATGAGCAAAGAAAGGGCGACGAAGAAACTGCTCGCCGTGCCCATCACCCGCTTGACCAGGGTCAGGTCGCCGGCCCCCACCGCCTGGGCGATGAGGATGTTGGCGGCCATGCCCACCCCGAATATCGAGCCCAGCATCAGCATCATCACGATGTTGGCGTTGCCGAGAGCCGTGATCGCCGTTTCGCCCAGGGTGTGGCTGACCCAGATCTGATTGACCGTGCCGTTCAGGGACTGCAGGGCGTTGCCGCCCAGCAGGGGCAGCGAAAAGAGCAGCAAGGTGCGGGTGATCGGCCCCTGGGTGAGGTCGGGGCGGCCTCGGCGGCGCGGGTTCACCGCGCGCCGCAAGGGCGAAAGGCGTGCATGAAGCTACCCTACAGATACGCGCGCCTTTATTTCAACCGTGCCGACCGGTTTTGCGCCCCCCGGAGTCGCCGTGTGGATTTTCGGCTTGACCGAAGGCACGCGACGACGGAACGAAGAACGCCGGTCACGGTTATTCCAGCCAAGACCCCATGGACAAGGATGGCTTGAGATGCGCCTCAACACCCTCGGTTTGACGACCGCCGCCGTCGCTTCGCTCGTCATTCTGTCGGCCTGCAACAAAGCGGCCAATGCGCCCACGGCGCCGGCCGCTAATGCCGTCGCCCCCGCGACGACCGCCGCGCCCGCGCTGGCCGCCGCCGCCCCCGCCACCCCCATGGCGACACCGGCGCCGACGAGGGGCCGACGCGGCGGCGGCAAGGTGCGCCAAGCCTGCGCCGCCGACATCGCCAAGTTCTGCGCCGCGGGCGAAAAGCCGTGGAAATGCCTCAAGCCCCATGAAAGTGAGTTGTCCCAAACCTGCCAGGCGGCCCGCGCCCAGGCCAAGGCGGCCCGGCAGGCGCGGATGGGCGGCGGGATCGGGCCGGCGGCGGCTCAGTAGCCCTTAGCGGCGCCACCTCGACCAGAACAGGGATGGACCGCCGGCGAGGCCGAAGTAGAATCCCACGTCGTAGGCGACGCTCCCCCCGCCGTACATATGCCAGGGCAAGGGCAGCAGGGCCGGCGCGAATTTGTGGATCACCTCAATGAGGAGGGTGAGCGGCGCGATAATCCCGTGCCAGAAGCCGAGCAGGAGCTCGGCCAACGGTCCCCCGGCCGCCGCATGGCTCGCCTCGGGCGTTCCCGCGGCGCAGGCGGCCAGGACGCCCAGCAGCGCGACGGCGCAGGCGAGGGTGACAAGTCGTTTCATGGGAGCCTCCCTGAAGTTTCGCGCAAGGTAGGCCCGTTCACCGGCAGGCGGCAAGCCCATCCTGGCTTGCTTTTTCAGAGGGCAGGGAGGGTCAGCCGGGGGTGGCCTTCCAATGAAAGTGGGCGATCGGCGCCACCTTGTCGGCGCCGGACTGGGCGTCGTGAAGCCAGGCCCGCCCGGCGCGGAGGGCCATCACGCGGTAGATCGGCAGTCCGCCGGCGGCGGCGGAAACCCGCTCTCCAACCTGGACCGCGCCGTTCACGGGGCTATCCAGATATTGCCATTCGATGTCGCGCGCTTTTTCGCTCATGACCGCCTGCCTTCACCGCCCCTGAACGCGCACTCTGCGCGCTGGAGACTGAAGGAAATCTAAAACCCGCGGTCAGGCCGCGTTCATCGCCCTTGCCCAGAGCCTGATCGCTTTCGCACTGGAAAGATGCGAGGCGTGAATCAGGCTCCGCACTTTGAATTCGGGGCAAGATTCACATCCGAGGCGATTGCGCCTCGGATTATCTTGCCCTGGGCCCGATGATCGGCCAGATGCGCCCATGCGCCTGGTCCTCACCCTGGTCGCCGGCGGTCTCGACGCCCTCCAGGACGCCTTGCCGGCCGCCCTGGACGCGGTGGCGGCGGCCGGGCGGCCGATCGGCCAAACCGCCATCCTGGGCGACGGAGCGGCGGACATCTTCGTCGAGGGCGACGAGCCGCTTAGCCTGCGCGCCCACGCTCGCCGCGCGCTGGCGCGCCACGCCGTGGATCACTGCGTCCAGCCGGCGGCGGATCGGCGCAAGCGCCTGCTGATCGCGGACATGGATTCCACCGTCATCGGCTGCGAGTGCCTGGACGAACTGGCTGATTTCGCGGGGCTGAAGGGCGAGATCGCCGCCATCACCGCCCGCGCCATGGCCGGCGAGATTGCCTTCGACGGCGCCCTGCGCGAGCGGGTGGCGATGCTGGGCGGGTTGGACCTGGCCATGCTGCAACGCGCCTACGACGAACGGGTGCGGCTCAATCCGGGCGCGGCGATCGTGGCCCGCACCATGGCGGCGCACGGCGCCCGCTGCGTGCTGGTCTCCGGCGGCTTCGAGTTCTTCGCCAGCCGGGTGGCGGCGGCGGCGGGGTTCGCCGCCCACCGCGCCAACCGCCTGGTCGACGACGGCGAGCGCCTGACTGGCGCGGTGTCCGAGCCGATCCTTGGGTCCGAGGCCAAGCTCGCCGCCCTTGTCGAGGAAGCCGCGGCCCTCGGCCTCGATCTTTTCCAGACCCTGGCGGTGGGCGACGGGGCCAACGATCTGGCCATGATCGAGGCGGCCGGACTGGGGGTCGCCTGGCGCGCCCGGCCCATCGTGGCGGCCAGGGCCGACGCCCGCATCGACCACGGCGACCTGACCGCGCTGCTCTATTTCCAGGGCTACGGCGCGGACGCCTTCGCCCGTGTGCAAATCGATTGATAATCCGCCAGCCCCATAGCAAGGTCGTGCCCGTGAAGCATCGCAAGTCTGGACGAGCGGCGACGGGGGCGGCCGTCGATTCCGCCGACTGGCCCGCCGACGGCGGCGAGACGGGGGCGCTGATCCGCGCCTTCGACTGGTCGCGCACCGCCCTGGGGCCCAAGGCGTCCTGGCCGCAGAGCCTCAAGACCAATGTCGATACGATTCTGCGCTCGCCGGTGGCCATCGTCATGCTGTGGGGCGCCGACGGCGTGATGATCTACAACGACGCCTATGCGGTGTTCGCCGGCGCCCGCCATCCGCGCCTCCTGGGCTCGCGGGTGCTGGAGGGCTGGCCCGAGGTGGCCGACTTCAACCGGCGGGTCATGGAGGCGGCCCTGGCCGGCGAGACGCTCTCCTTCCGCGACGAGCCGCTGGTTCTCTACCGCAACGGGCCGGCGGAGGAGGTTTGGCTGGACCTGGACTACAGCCCGGTGTGCGACGACGCCGGCCGCCCGGTCGGCGTTCTGGCCATCATCGTCGAAACGACGGCTCGGGTCAGGGCCGACGAGCGCCTGCGGATCGCCCAGGAGGCGGGCCGCATCGGAGCGTTCGAATGGTTTCCCGACACCGGGGTGCTCGAGGTGTCGGACGAATACCGTCGCATCTGGGGCCTGAATGTGGACACCCCGGTCACCGAGGCCCTTCTCGTCGGCCTGATCGATCCGGAGCTGCGGGAGCGCGCCGGGCCGGCGCGCCTCGCCGATCCGGCGACCGCCCTGGACTACACCGAATACCGGATCACCCGTCCCGATACGGGCGAGAAGCGCTGGCTCGCCCGGCGGGGCGAAATGATTCGCACCGGCGGCCAAGTCGGCCGGCGTTTCGTCGGCGTCGCCTTCGACATCACCGAACGCAGGGCCGCCGAGGCGAGTCTTCAGGAACTCAACGCGACGCTCGAGGAGCGGGTGGCGCGGGAGGTCGAAAAGCGCGCCGCGGCCGAGGAGGCGCTACGCCAGTCTCACAAGATGGAGGCGGTGGGCCAGCTCACCGGCGGCATCGCCCACGATTTCAATAATCTCCTGCAGGGGATCGTCGGCGCCCTGGATCTGCTCGGCAAGCGTGTCGGAGAGGGCCGCACGGCCGATATCGCGCGATTTGTCGATGGGGCCATGGACTCGGCCCGGCGCGCCGCCGCTCTGACCCACCGCCTGCTGGCCTTTTCCCGCCGCCAGCCGCTCGATCCCCGGCCGCTGGAGATCAATCCCCTGGTCGCCTCCCTGGAGGAGCTTCTGAGGCGGACCATGGGCGAGGCGATCGAGATCAGACTGGAACTCCTGGACGATCTTTGGCTCACCCTGTGCGATCCCAATCAGCTCGAGACCTCGCTACTGAACCTCGCCATCAACGCCCGCGACGCCATGCCGGAGGGCGGCGTCCTCACCATCGAGAGTTGCAACGTCCACCTGGACGACGCGGCGGCGGCCGCCTGGCGGGAGATCGCGCCGGGGGAATATGTCTGCCTGTCGGTCAGCGACACCGGGGTCGGGATGAGCGCCGAGGTGCGCGGCCGGGCGTTCGATCCCTTCTTCACCACCAAGCCGATCGGCCAGGGCACCGGCCTGGGCCTCTCCATGATCTACGGATTCGCCCGCCAGTCGGAGGGCTATGCGCGGCTCTACAGCGAGGTGGGCGCCGGCACGACGTTCAAGCTCTTTCTGCCGCGCCACCGGGGCGAAGCGAGGCCGAACACTCCCGAGCGCGCGGCCGACCCACCGGCGCGCGCGCAAGCCGGCGAGGTGGTGCTGGTGATCGAGGACGAGGCGGTGGTCCGCCTGCTGATCGTGGAGGTTCTGCTCGACCTCGGCTACCGCGCCCTGGAAGCCGCCGAGGGACCCGAAGGGCTGGCCGTTCTGCAATCGGCCGAGCGGATCGACCTGCTGGTCACCGACATCGGCCTGCCCGGCCTGGGCGGTCGCCAGGTCGCCGACGCCGCCCGCGCCGCGCGTCCGGATCTGAAGATCCTGTTCATGACCGGCTACGCGGAGGAAGCCGCCGCCGCCGGCGGCTTCCTGGAGCCCGGCATGGCCATGGTCACCAAACCCTTCGCCATGGAAACCCTGGCGGGGAAGATCAGGGCGATGATCGAAGGGTGAAGGGGGCTGACGCATGAGTATCGCCAGGGCAGCAGTTGCGGCGGCCTTCATCGCGCTGCCGGGTGTCTCCATGGCGCAAACCGCCACTCCGACGCGAACCATGACGGACGAGCAGGCCGCGGTGGCGATCATGGCCTACTATCCCGCCGCCGCCCGCGCGGCCGGTGTTGAGGGGACGGCTTCTCTAAAGTGCGTGGTCAACCAGCACGCGCGGCTGAGCGAGTGTGTCCTGTCCGCCGAATACCCGGCGGGTTCCGGCTTCGGCGAAGCGGCGCTCGCTCTTTCCAGGCTCTCAAAGGATAACCCGGAGGTCTCGTTGCCGCCTCAGCCGCCGACCCGGTTGATCCAATTCACTTTCACCCTCAAACCGCCGTCCATCACGCCGAACACCCTGGCGCCGGCCCACCTGGTCATCGGCCCGGACTTCTTGAAAATACCGAACAATGCCTTGCTGAAGTATCCCGAATACGCCCGGCGCGTTCATCTTGGCGGCCGGGTGGCCCTGGATTGCGTCGTTACCGACGAGGGAAAGCTGACTCCCTGCGCCGTGACCGAAGAGACGCCGCCGGGATACGGGTTCGGCCAGGCGGCGGTGAGGTTCGCTTCGACCTTCAAGCTCAGGCCGGGCATGCGCGATGGCCAACCCGTGCACGGAGGCCACTATCGCCTGCCGATGGTCTTCGTTCCTCGATAGCGCCGGACTTTCAGGCTTGGCTTGAGGGTCGTGGGGCGGCTTGGCGCAAAAAGCATCGTCGCGCGGCTCGGGCGGTCGGAGCGTGGGAATTTCGGCGATGTGAATCCGCCCGGCCAAGCGGTCAGCAAACGGCCAGTGATTTGGCTACCGCATGGACTGGCCCGTTTTGCTTGTGCTTCATCTGGACGTCAGACAAGCGTGCCGATCCGCAGGGCCCAGGGCGCGATACGGCGGGTGACCAGGACGGCGTTCGCGGTCCACGGGTCGTCGACGAGGCGCCGCTCGATCTGCGCCGCATCATCCCCCCGCATGATCAGTAGCGCGTCCTCGGCGTCCCCCAGTGGCCCGGCGAGAAGGACCACGCCCTCGGCCTCGAGATCGTCCATGAACCGGGCGTGGGCCGGCCATCCGGGTTGAGCCTCGAGCGGCTGGCCGGAAAGGAAGCCGGGGCCGTAGTCGCGAAAGACCGCGAAGAGGCGTGTCATGCGTCGCTACCGCCTCCCGCCCTTCCTGAACCACGCAACGACAACCGTTCGAACTCGATGCGGGCCATCGCCAAAATGTTCGTCAAGTCGTGCGTCACGGTCTTGTGGACGAAATCCGCCGCGACATTGTCGTAATCATGTCGATAAACGTTCCCCGCGTCGGCAATGTCTCGCCAGGGAATATCTGGATGTCGCGCCTTCAGCTCATCGGTCAGCCGGCGCGTCGCCTCGCTGATAATTTCGAGACACCGTGTCACGGCGTGAAACGTCCGCCGATCCTCTCGAAATTGCTCACGTGTCATGAGTCCGATGAACCGGCGCGCCTCGCCGGCGTGCAGTTCGATCGATTGCAGCGCCTGGGCCTGGCGCTCAGAACGCATAGACCGCGTCACGCTCAGCCGAAGGGCGCACATGGGGCTGCAAGGTGGCGCGATTGGCCACATCGACCCGACCGGGGAACAGCTCGCCGATGAAGCGCCGGATGGCCACGTATTCGTAGACGCCTATGTTCGCCGAGGGATCGATTTCGACGAGGATGTCGATATCGCTCCCCGCCAGGGCTTCACCGCGGACGGTCGAACCGAACAAGGCGGCGCGCGCGACGCCGCGCCGGCGCAATTCGTCCCGGTTCTGGTTGAGGATCGCCAGGGCGCGGTCACGATTCATGGCTCGATCCTAACGCGTATCTGGGCTCTTGCCCACGGGGACGAAGAGCACCAAATCACACGCCCCTACCGCCTCCCGCCCTTCCGGAACCGCGAGGCGGCTTCGACGCGGGCTTCGGAGCGGGCGCGGGCGGGCGCCCGCCGGTCGGGGGATTCGCCGACCGGGGTCATCGCCTCGTTGGCGAATTCCAGGTCCAGCAACTTCAGCCGCTTGATCTCGTCGCGCAGGCGGGCGGCGTCTTCGAATTCGAGGTTGGCGGCCGCCGCCCGCATCCTGCCTTCCAGATCGCGCAGCGTGGCCTGGAAGTTGCTGCCCAAGAAGGGTCGGGCGTCCTCGGCTACCCCGAGGTCCACCGTCACCCGGTCGCCGCGCTCGTAGGGGGTGGCCAGCAGGTCCTTGATCTGGCTCTTGATGCTTTCGGGGGTGATGCCGTGCGCGGCGTTCCAGGCGGCCTGCTTGTCGCGACGGCGGCTGGTTTCGGCCATGGCCCGCTCCATGGAGCCGGTCATGGTGTCGGCGTAGAGGATCACCTTGCCATCGACGTTGCGCGCCGCCCGGCCGATGGTCTGGATGAGGGAGGTCTCCGAGCGCAGGAACCCCTCCTTGTCGGCGTCGAGGATGGCCACCAGGCCGCACTCGGGGATGTCCAGGCCCTCGCGCAGCAAATTGATCCCCACCAGCACGTCGAAGGCCCCCAGGCGCAGGTCGCGGATGATCTCGATGCGCTCGAGGGTGTCGATGTCTGAGTGCATATAGCGGACCCGCAGGCCCTGCTCGTGCATGTATTCGGAAAGGTCCTCGGCCATCTTCTTGGTCAGGACGGTGACCAGGGCGCGGTAGCCCTTGAGGGCGAAGTCGCGGCACTCGGCGATCACGTCGTCCACCTGGGAGGCGCCGCCTTTGGAGACCGGACGCACCTCCACCGGCGGGTCGATCAGGCCGGTGGGGCGGATCACCTGTTCGACGAACACCCCGCCGGTCTTTTCCAGCTCCCATTGGGCGGGCGTCGCCGAGACGAACAGGGAATCGGGCCTCATCGCCTCCCATTCCTCGAACTTCAGCGGCCGGTTATCGAGGCAGGACGGCAGGCGGAAGCCGTATTCGGCCAGGGTGAACTTGCGGCTGTAGTCGCCGCGGTACATGGCCCCCAGCTGGGGGATGGTCTGGTGGCTCTCGTCGACGAAGAGGAGGGCGTTGTCGGGGATGTATTCGAAGAAGGTCGGCGGCGGCTCGCCGGGGCGCCGGCCGGTCAGGTAGCGCGAATAGTTCTCGATCCCGGCGCAGGAGCCGGTGGCGTCGATCATCTCCAGGTCGAAGGTGGTGCGCTGCTCCAGGCGCTGGGCCTCCAGCAGCTTGCCCTGGGCGATCAGCCAGTCGAGGCGCGGCTTCAGCTCCGCTTTGATGGCGCTGACCGCTTGGCGCAGGGTCGGGCGGGGCGTCACATAGTGGCTGTTGGCATAGACCTTCACGCTCTCCAGATCGGCGGTCTTCTTCCCCGTGAGGGGATCGAACTCGGCGATCGCCTCGATGACGTCGCCGAACATGGCGATCCGCCAGGCGCGGTCCTCGTAGTGGGCGGGGAAGATCTCGATGGTGTCGCCGCGCCGGCGGAACGTGCCGCGCTCGAAAGCCTGCTCGTTGCGCTTGTACTGCTGGGCCACGAGGTCGCCGATCAGCCGCTTCTCGTCCACCGCCTGGCCGACCGCGAGGGAGAAGGTCATGGCGGTGTAGGTCTCCACCGAGCCGATGCCGTAGATGCACGAGACCGAGGCGACCACGATCACGTCGTCCCGCTCCAGTATGGCGCGGGTGGCGGAGTGCCGCATGCGGTCGATCTGCTCGTTGCGCGATGAATCCTTCTCGATATAGGTGTCGGTGCGGGCGACATAGGCTTCAGGCTGGTAATAGTCGTAGTAGGAGACGAAATACTCCACCGCGTTGTGCGGAAAATAACTCTTGAATTCGGAATAGAGTTGCGCGGCCAGTGTTTTGTTGTGGGCCAGGATCAGGGCCGGACGCTGGGTCGCCTCGATGATCTTGGCCATGGTGAAGGTCTTGCCGGAGCCGGTGACCCCCAGCAGCACCTGGTCGTGCTCGCGCGCCTTGACGCCCGCCACCAGTTCGGCGATCGCCCCCGGCTGGTCGCCGGCCGGCGCATAATCGCTGACCAGCTCGAACTTTCTGCCCCCCTCGCTCTTGACCGGCCGCGCCGGCCGGTGCGGCGTCCACAACGTGGGCGTGGGCGCGAGGTCACGAACAAAGGCGCCGGAAACATCCGAAACGCCGGCGGTCGAAGCGGAACGGGGCATGAACGGCAAGGTAGGCGAGGGGAGGGGGGTTGGCTAGGGGCGACCTCTGGCAGCGCCCGGCTCCGTCCGCCAACAAGGCGCCGGGGCAAAGTCGGGGTAGACAGTGAGTCGCAGCGTCGCGGGGCCTTCCATGTCCGTGCTCGAAACCGATCTCATCGACTACATCTATCTCGACGACGAAGACGACACGCCCGTTCTGGTGGTGTGCGATGCGTTGTCCTGGCGACCGCCCGACCACCAGCGCCATCTCGACGCCCTGCGCGACAAGCTCAACGCCCAGATCGTCTTCGTGGAGAGCGGCCAGATTCGCGGCGTGTGGCCGGACTATGCCGGCGGCCCGGTGCGGGTGGAGGTGGTCGCCCATTGCCCGCTGACCCGGAGCGCCGGCGAATTCTACGGCCTGGCGCGCGACGTCATGGAGCGGGCCAACATGGATCTGCGCTTCCAGCTTCTGGACGCCTGAGGCGCTCTGGACGCGCCGGGCCGCGCCGCCCTATGAGGGGCCATGGCGGCGCGTGGAAACGACACCGATGTCCTGATTGTCGGGGCGGGACACAACGGCCTGGTCTGCGCCTTCTATCTGGCCAGGGCGGGGCTGAAGGTGACGGTGCTGGAGCGGCGCGGCGTGGTCGGCGGCGCGGCGGTGACCGAGGAGTTCCATCCGGGCTTTCGCAATTCGGTCGCCGCCTACACCGTCTCTCTTCTCAATCCCAAGGTCATCGCCGATCTCGACCTGCACGGCCACGGCCTTCGCATCGTCGAGCGCAAGGTGGCCAACTTCCTGCCGCTCAACGACCGGGAGTATCTGCTGACCGGCGAGGGCCGCACCGCCGGCGAAGTCGCCAAATTCTCGCCCCGCGACGCCGAGCGGCTGGACGCCTACGGCGCGCGCCTGGACGCGGTGGCCGATGTGCTGCGCGGCCTGGTGCTTGAGACGCCGCCCAATGTCAGCCAGGGCTGGGCCGCGGCCCTGCCGGAGCTTCTCAAGGCGGCGGGGCTGGGACGGCGGATGAGCCGGCTCGACATCGCCGGCCAGCGCGACCTTCTAGCCCTGTTCGCCCAGTCGGCCGGCGACTGGCTGGACGCCTGGTTCGAGAGCGACCCGATCAAGGCGGCTTTCGGCTTCGACGCCGTGGTCGGCAACTACGCCAGCCCCTATGCGCCGGGCTCCGCCTATGTGCTGCTGCACCACGTGTTCGGCGAGGTGAACGGCAAGCGGGGCGCCTGGGGCCACGCGATCGGCGGCATGGGAGCGATCACGGGGGCCATGGCGAGGGCCTGCGCCGCCAAGGGCGTGGCGATCAGGACCGATACGGCGGTGCGGGAGGTGTTGATCGAGAAGGGCCGGGCGGCGGGCGTGGTCACCGAGGCCGGCGAGATACTCCGCGCCCGGATCGTCGCCTCGAATCTGCACCCGAAGCTCCTGTTCCAAAGGCTGGTCGATCCCGCCGCCTTGCCAGCTGACTTCCGCGAACGGATCGACCGCTATCGCAGCGGCTCGGGAACATTCCGGATGAATGTGGCGCTTTCGGAACCGCCGAGATTCGCCTGTCTGCCCGACGCGGGCGACGCCCTCACGGCCGGCATCATCATGGCTCCCAGTCTTGACTACATGGAGCGCGCCTACGCCGACGCCCGCGCCTTTGGCTGGTCCAAGGCGCCCATCGTCGAGATGCTGGTCCCCTCGACCCTGGACGACAGCCTGGCGCCGCCCGGCCGCCACGTCGCCAGCCTGTTCTGCCAGCACGTCGCGCCGACCCTCTCCGGCGCACGCTCATGGGACGAACATCGCGAGACGGTCGCCGACCTGATGATCGAGACGGTCGATGGCTTCGCGCCGGGCTTCAAGGCCTCGGTGCTGGGCCGCCAGGCGATGAGCCCGCTCGACCTGGAACGCACCTTCGGCCTGGTCGGCGGCGACATCTTCCACGGCAAGCTGGAGTTGGATCAGCTCTTTTCCGCCCGCCCGGTGCTGGGTCACGGCAATCACCGCGCCCCCATCCCTGGCCTCTACATGTGCGGGGCCGGAACCCACCCCGGCGGCGGCGTCACCGGCGCCCCCGGCCACAACGCGGCGCGGGAGATATTGAAGGATGTGGGGCGGCGATAGAGTCCTTCTCCCCTTGCGGGAGAAGGTGGCGCACGGCGCCGGATGAGGGGTTTTCCATGGCCTATCTCTTCGCCCCGACCGTCAATCGGCAAACTTCGCGCGACCCCTCATCCGTCCGCTTCGCGGCCACCTTCTCCCGCAGGGGGAGAAGGAGCGTCCTCCCCCATCGCCGCCGCCACCGCGCCGGCCACGGCGTCCCAATCCCTGGGCGCCGGCGGCCGGAACAGGCGCGCGGTCGGGTACCAGGGGGTGTCGGCGCGGACTTCGAGCCAGCGCCAGTCGCTGGCGAAGGGGAGCATGATGAAGACGCGCTTGCCCATGGCGCCGGCCAGGTGGCCGATGGCGGTGTCCACCGTCACCACTAGGTCGAGCCCGTCGATGACCGCCAGGGAGTCGGCGAAGTCGTCGATCTCCGGGCCCAGATTGATCAGCGGGGCGCGGCCGAAATAGTCGGCGACCTGCGCCTGTGGCGGACCCTTCTGCAGGGAAACGAAACTCACCCCGTACAGGCCGGTGATGGCGCTAAGCCCGTTCAGGGCCACCGAGCGGTTGCGGTCGTTCTTGTGGGTGGGACGGCCCGCCCAGACCAGGCCCACGCGGCGATGGCCAGGGGCGCAGAGCACGTCCAGGCGCGCCCTCCACGCCGCCGCCTTGGCCGGATCGGCGCGCAGATAGGGGATGTCGGCCGGGATGGTGTCCAGCCGCGTGCCGTGCAGGCGCGGCAGGCCGCTCAGGGGCAGATAGGCGGCGGCCGGCGGGGCGGCCTCCCAGCGGTCGAACATCGTCGCTATGCCGGTAAGCTGGCCGATCAGGGGCTGCAGTTCGCGGCTGCAGGCGACCACCAGCTCCTGGCAGCGCTCCGACGCCCAGGGGATGTAGCGGGCGAACTGGATGCCGTCGCCGAAGCCCTGATCGGCGATCAGCATCAGGCGGCCCTTCTTCAGCGGCCTGCCGTCCCATTGCGGAATGTCGTTCTTGGGCATCAGGCTGGGGACGCCGGGCATGCGGAAGCGCCACTCGTACTCCTCCCAGCCGCGGGCGAGGTCGCCGCTCAGCAGCAGGGCCTCGGCGAGGCCGAAGTGGGCGCCGGGCAGATTGTCGTTGATGGCGAGCGCCCGCTCGGCGCTGGCCACCGCCTCGGCCGCTTCGCCGCGCTCGTAATGCAGCACCGAAAGATTGGCGTGACAAATGGGATCGGCCGGATCGCCGGCCACCGCGCGGCGGCCCGCGTCCAGCGCCTCGTCGTAGCGGCCCAGGGTGCGATAGACCTCGCACAGGTTGCGCAAATAATAGGGCTTGGCCGGCCCCAGGGCGACCGAGCGTTCCATCAGAGCCGCGCCGTCCGCCGTCAGCCCCTTGCGGATGGCGACGACGCCCTTGAAATGGATCGCCTCGGCGTCGTTGGGCGTGGCCGCCAAGATTCGGTCGAGAACCGCGTCGGCCTCGTCCAGGCGGCCGGCGCCCTCGTGCTCGGCGGCCAGCTTGAGGCTGTCGCCGTTCGCCGCCGCCGGCGGGTCGGCCGGGACGATCGCGGTGAGCGGCGCGCCGGCGTTCACGCCGCCGCCTCGAGGTCCGGAGCGGCGTAGCCGAGCCGGTCCATGGCCGGTCGGAGGATGGGCACGACCGGGGCCAGATGTTTCGCATAGTGCCGGTGTCGGTAGCGCGACCGATCGTAGAGCTTCTCGGTCACCTGGGCGTAGCTGGCGGTGCGGGCGTAGCGGGTGTTGCGATGGAAATCGAGGCAGTTCTCGTCGAACGCCTCGCCGATGAAGCTCAGCATGCGCCGGATGCTCCCCTCCTGATTCTCGACGATATCCTCGTAGCGCACCGGCAGATAACGCAACGGCGCCTCGGCGCGATAGTGGGCGATGAGATCGGCGATGAGGGCGTAATGGCGCGCGATGCTTTCCAGATCGTAGGCGCAGTAGAAGCCGTGGGTGAGCTGGTTGGAAAACACCGACAGCGTCACGTCCAGGGGATGGCGCACGACATGGATGATGGGGGAGGCGGGGAAGAGAAGAGCTATCAGGCCCAGATGCATCTCGTTGAGCGGCATCTTGTCGGTGAACCAGGGCGCGCCGGGCTCCAGTATGCCCGATTGGCGGGCGCGCTGCAGATAGTAGTCGCGCAGATTGTCCAGACCCTCGCGCTGGTCGCCCATCCACAGCTCGGAGAGGGCGTCGGGATAGGTGAGGGGGCTGTTCAGCATCCGCTGCATCAGGCCGGTGATGTCGGCGATGAACGGCAGTTCGTCGCCCGCCGCGATTTTCCCGTGGCCGGTGAGGCTCTGTTCGACCAGGGTGGTGCCCGAGCGCGGAAAGCCGATGATGAAGATCGGCTGTGGCGAGCCTTCCTTCACCGCGGCGCGCGGGGTGATCTTCAGGCGATTAGCGGTGAAGAAGGCCTTCAGCCGGCCCGCCAGGAGGGCGGCGTGGTCGGCCATATAGGCCGTGCCGCTGACCTCGCGCACCAGACGCTTGCCTTCCACGAAGGCCGCCCAGGCGTCGTCGTAGCGGCCCATCTGGTCGAGCAGGCGGCCCTTTTCGAGCAGTTCGCTGGGCCCCAGCAGACCGCCGGTGCGCTGCGCGGCGATGGCGTCCAGTTCGCCAAGCGCCTCCTCGTAGGCGCGCTTTCGCCCGTGCAGCACGGCGCGCGACAGCATCACGCTCTGGTTGCCGGGGGCCAGGGCCAAGGCCTTGTCCAAGAGGTCGGCGGCGGCGGCGAAGTCACGGTCGGCCTCCTCCAGCCGCGCCCAGCCGAGCACCGTCTGGAGGATGGTGGCGTCCAGGGCCATGGATTCGGTGTAGAGGGCCCGCGCCTCGGCCATCTTGCCCTGGTTTTTGAGGTTCCAGGCGAGGTTGGCCAGCAGCACCGCGCCGCGCTGGTCGGCCAGCTCCAGGGCGCGGCGATAGTGGTATTCGCCGATCTGCGGGCGGTTGATCTCGGTCATGATCATGCCCATCAGGTGATGGGCTTGGGCGTTTTGCGGGGCGATGCGCACCGCGTTGCGGGCGTGAAGCTCGGCCTCGGCCAGTGCGCCCTTGCCGAGCAGCAGCAGGGTCAGCTCGTTGGTGGCCGAGAAGTCGTTGGGATAGAGGGCCACGACCCGGCGAATCAGCGCCTCCGCCGCCGCCGGCGCGGTTCCCCGGCGGATCTGATAGAGCAGCTTGAGGGCCTGCGCCTGGCCAGGCGCCAGCTCCAGCACATCCAGGCACAGCGCCGTCGCCTCGTCGATCCTGCCCTCGGCGTGGGCGGCCACCGCCCGCTCGGCCAGCGGCGCCACGTGCCGGGCGGCGGCCGGCGGCGCCTTGAGGCTGACGTCCTGGCCGCAGCAGCGCAGCGAGCGCAACCCGCTGCCGCAGGCGCATAGCCTTGGATCGACCGCCTTGACTTCGCCTGCCCCGGTTTCGTCCATGACTTCTCGCCTCCCTGCCCCTCCATAGAGCGGGGAGACGCTTCGCGCCAGACCAAGCCGGCCCAGCCCGGACCCGAGCCCCGTTCGGCGCAACGCCTGATCGGCGGCGGCGAGTCGCAAACCGCGGCCAAAGTCGCGCAATCCAGCGGGCGAGCGCAACGCCCGGCGGAGGACCGCGTTGGTATGCCAAGTCCGATTTCACCGCGGGTAGTCCCGCTTTCAACGAGGTTATCGATATGTCACCGATGAAAACCGCCTTCGCGAGCTTGGCCGTCCTGGTCTTCGCCGGCGCCGCCTACGCCCAGACCGACACCATGTCGAAGGGCTCCATGTCGTCGTCCGATTCCATGTCGTCCGGCTCCATGCATATGTCGAAGTCGCAGATGGCGACGATGAACAAGTGCAAGGCGATGTCGCATGACGCGATGATGAAAAGCAGCAAGTGCGCGGCGATGATGAAGGCCCATCCAGACATGATGAAGAACGGGTCGATGTCCAGCGACAGCATGGGTCACTAAGCCCCATCGGGCGGGAGGGCTAGGCGATCAGGACCGCGACAGCCGATAGAGCTTGGGGCTTACGCCGAAGCGGGCCTTGAACAGGGCCGAGAAGCGCTCGCCCAGGCCCACCGCCTCGCCGACTTGCGCGACGTCCATCTCGGCCCCGTCGAGCAGGGCGCGGGCCTCGTCGAGGCGCAGGCGGGCGAGATATCGATGCGGGCTGCAACCCGTGGATTGTTTGAACGCGCGAAAAAACTGCGCCCGGCTGAGGCCCGTCAGGGTGGTCAGTTCTTTCAGGCTGATGTCGTCGCGCAGCCTGTCGGCCATATAGTCCATGACCCGCCGCAGCCGCCAGCCGGCCAAGCCGCCGGTCTTGTGCGCGGCGGGCGCGGAAGCTCGGATGGGGAGGGTCGAATGCTCTTCCAGCAGCGCCGCGGTCAGCACGACAAGCAGACTGTCCGAATAAAGTCGCCCGGTCGCTCCGGCGCCTTCGCTCGCCGCCAGCAAGCGCTCGAAAAGCCGCTCGATATGAGGGCTGCGCAGACCGACGGAGTCGATCAGTTCGCAAGCGCGAGACTCACGATCAAATTCCTCGATGGCGATCTGGTGCAACAGCGCGGCGTCGAGGGTCAGATGGGCGAAATCGATCGGACCGTGGGTGACCCAGCGGTTGGCCTGGCCGGCCGGCAGGACGGTGAGCGCGCCAAGGTCGATATCGTAGGTGTCCATCCGGCCGGCCCGCCAACGCCGCACCCGCTTGGCGCCGCCTAGATGCATGCACAGCAAATTGTCGCTCAACGCCGGTTGGTGCATTTCGGCGGCGGTGTCGGTGAAGCGGCGGATGCCCACCCGCCCCGCATCGTCCGGCCACGAGGCCGAGGCCGGCGCGGGCAGCGTCGAATACCACTTCGCCGACGATATCCCGCCAAGTGTCGGCGCCTCGCTCACGGCGCGCCGCCAGCGACAGGTGAAGTTGGGGAGGTTTGGCCGCGCGGGGGGTTTCGAGACAAGGAGTTGCACATTCCGCCAGACGATAAGCGTGGTTTATCCCGTAAACGCGGGACAGAAGCAAAAAGTTACACACCGGCGGTCATGTCTCGCCAGGACACGTCGCCCGTTCCAGCCGCCCACCGCGTCTAATCTTACCGCGCCGGGTCGAATCTCATCAAGTCCATTGTGGATCGGTGTCCCGCGAACCAATGGCCCGGCGAGGCATTAACCGAAGGGGTTTTCCGGAAAAGGACCTCATGGCCGATCACATCTTCATGGCCGAGGTCGTTCAGCCGGTCCTGATCAAGGATGGCGGCCTGTTTCTGGTCTGCCGGGGCGACGGCGAAATCACCGCCGAGTGCGGCTCTGGGTTTGGCCTCTTTCACCGGGACACCCGCTATCTGAGCCGCTACGAACTGCGCATCGGCGGGGCGCCGACGCTGACGCTGATGTCGAGCGCGGCGCGGGGCGCCCAATCGGTTCACGATCTCACCAATGACGCCGTTCGCCAGTTGGACGGAACGTCGCTCGACGTGCAGAGCCTGGGCGTGCGGCTCGACCGGACGGTCGATGGCGAAGGCCTCGTCCTCACCGACACTCTGGCTGTCCGCAATTTCACGGCCGGCCGCGTCGCCTTCCGCCTTTCCATCCTGATCGACGCCCTGTTCGAGGACATCTTCGAATTGCGCGGCGCCAAGGGGGCCAGGCGCGGTCCGATCCGCAAGTTGGCCGTAACCGAACGCGGTCTGGCCTTTCGCTACCGGGGGGCCGACAAGACAACGCGTGAACTGGAAGTCGCCTTTTCGCGGCCCGCCAGTCTGAGCGCGCGGCGCGGCGCCCGCGTGGCCGAGTTTGATTTCGCGCTGGAAAGCCAGGCGAGCGAGGCGCTCGGCGTCACGTTCACGGTTCTCGAGGAAGGCGCGCCGGGGGCGGCGTCGGCGCCCGAGCCGGCCTTCTACGACGGAGTGAGGATAGAGAGCGACGATGCGATCCTCGATGCCGTCGCCGACCGCTCGTTCGCCGATCTGGCCATGCTGCGCACCGGTCTCGAAGACAACTTCATCGCCGGCGGCATGCCGTGGTTCGTTTCCGCCTTCGGCCGCGACAGCCTTCTGGCGACGCTGCAGACCCTTGCCTTCGATCCCCGCCCGGCCGAGGGGGTGGCGAGATTGTTCGCCCTCTACCAGGGCAAGCGCCATAACCACGAGACCGGCGAGCAGCCGGGCAAGATCCATCACGAACTGCGGCTTGGCGCGATGGCCCGGCTGAAGGAGGTTCCGCATCGGCCGAGCTACACCTCGGTCGATTCGACGCCGCTCTATCTGATCCTCATCGGCGAGCACGCGCGGTGGACCGGAAGCCTGGAGCTGTTTCGCGAGCTGCGCGGCGCCATCGACGCCGCCTTGGCCTGGATGGACGGGGACGGCGACAGCAACGGCGACGGCTACCTCGACTATTTCGGCGACACGCTGCGGGGCCCGATCAATCAGGGCTGGAAGGACTCCACCTTCGGCGTTCCGCGCCGCGATGGCGGGGTTCCCAAATCGCCCATCGCCCTGTGCGAAGTGCAGGGCTACGCCTATCTGGCCCGCACGTTGATTGCGGCGGCGCTTCGCGCCGACGGCGACAAGGCCGGCGCGGGCCGTCTCGAGGCCCAGGCCAAGGCGCTGCGCGAGCGCTTCAATCGGGATTTCTGGATGGAAGACGAGGGCTGCTACGCTCTGGCCCTGGAAAAGGGCGGCCGGCAGGTCGCCGTGGTCACCTCCAACGCCGGCCAGGTGCTGTGGTCGGGCATTGCCGATCCGGCCAAGGCGGCCCGCACCGCCGATCGACTGATGGCGGCGGACATGAATTGCGGCTGGGGGATACGGACCCTTTCGGAGCGTGCGGCGGCCTACAATCCGCTCAACTATCATCTGGGTTGCGTGTGGCCGTTCGACAACGCGCTCATCGTGGCGGGCCTGCGCCGCTATGGCCTGGACGAAGCGGCCGGGCGGATTTTCAGGGCCGTGGTGGACGCCGCCGGCCATTTCAGCCTCGGCCGGCTCCCGGAATTCTATGTCGGTTTCAAGCGCGAAGTGGGCCTCTTCCCCGCCCGCTGCCCGTTCGCCGAACCGATGCAGGCCTGGTCGGCGGGCGCCACGCCCTACATGCTGGCCTCGCTCCTTGGCCTCGTGCGGGTGGGCGAGGCGGTGTGCATGGAGCGGCCTCAGCTTCCCCTGGGCGTCGATCGACTGGCCCTGCGCGGCGTCACGCTTGGGAACGCGCGTATCGACTGCGAGTTGGAGCGAGGCGCGGACGGCGCGGTCGTGGGTCGCATCGTCACCGCGCGAGAGATCGATCCATGAGCGCAAAGCCCCTGGCCGCCCAGCGGGCGATCGTCACCGGCGCGAGTTCCGGCATCGGCGCGGCGATCGCGCACGCCTTCGCTGAAGCCGGCGCGGCGGTCCTGATCAATCATCACGACGACGCCAAGGCCGCCCACGCCTTGGCCGAGGCGATCGTCGAAAAGGGCGGGCGCGCCGTGGCCGCGGCCGGCGATGTCTCTCAGCCCAAGGTCGCCGAACACCTGTTCGACGTGGCGTGCGAGCATTTCGGCGGGGTCGATATTCTGGTCGCCAACGCGGGCCTGCAAAAGGACGGCGCCTTCACGCAACTGACCCTGGAGGACTGGCGCGCGGTCATCGATCTCGACCTCACCGGGGCCTTCCTGTGCGCTCAGGAAGCGGTGCGCCGGTTCCGCCGCCAGGGCCTCGATCCGAAGCGCTCGGCGGCGCTGGGCAAGGTGCTGTTCGTCAGTTCGGTCCACCAGGCCATCCCGTGGGCCGGTCACGCCAACTACGCCGCCGCCAAGGGCGGGGTGAAGATGCTGATGGAGACGATGGCCCAGGAACTGGCGCGCGAGAAGATCCGCGTCAACGCCATCGCTCCGGGCGCGATTCGGACGCCGATCAACAAGGCGGCGTGGGGGACGCCCGCCGCGCTGCGCAAGCTCTTGAAGTTGATCCCCTATGGCCGGATCGGCGAGGTCGCCGACATGGCCAAGGCCGCCGTCTGGCTGGCGTCGGACGAAGCCGACTACGTTGTGGGGACCACCCTCTTCATCGACGGCGGCATGAGCCTCTATCCGAGCTTCCGCGACAGCGGGTGAGGGCCGCTGACTCGCCCAAACCGCCGGGCTGCTGTATGCAGCGCCGGCCATGCCGCCGCTCCCGCCCCCGCCGGATCCCGCACCGATCGCCGCCGCGATGACGCCCAGGGGTTCCGAAGGCGTCGAATGCCTCTCGCAGGCGGTCTATTACGAGGCGCGCGGCGAAAGCGCGGCAGGGCAGGAGGCGGTGGCCAAGGTGGTGCTCAACCGGCTCGCCAGCCCGTCCTTCCCCAAGAGCGTGTGCGGCGTGGTCTATCAGCGCCTCGCCGCCGGCGGCTGCCAGTTCAGCTTCGTCTGCGACGGGGCGATGAGTCGGCCGCTCGAGCCGGCCGCCTGGGGGCGGGCGAGAGTGGTCGCCGAGCGCGCCCTGGCCGGCCAGGAAGGTTCGGTGGTCGGCCAGGCGACCAGCTTCCACACGGTGCGGCTGGGCGATGTGTGGGGGCCGCGCATGATCCAGGTCGCCCAGATCGGCCACCACGACTTCTATTCCCCGGCCGGCGGGTTGGGCCAAGGCCGCGTCGCGACGTCGCCGAACCGAAGCGCCGCCATGCCCCCGCCGGTTCGCTACACCTTCTCCCTCGGCCTCCTGGTCCGCGTCTCCGATGGGAAGCCCGCCGAGGACGCCCCCATACTCTCCGACCAGGAGCCCGCGGCGCCGGGCGGCCCGTCCTGATCACCCATTTCGCAGCCGCGACTCGCCAATAAGCGTCCCTCTCAGCGGGAGACGGAGGGACTCGCGCCGCCCGGTCGCGTCGTTCGCCCGCTCGGGGTAGGTTCCGAGGCTGGGAGGGTGAAGCGATCCCCTGCCGGCCATGTCGCCTGGCGTAATCGGGGCTTGCCGGCGCGCCACCAGCCTCCCAATCTCCCCGAACACCGTATCGATTTGCGCGGCCGTCGGGGCGCCGCCTTGGGTGTAGGCGGCGATCACGAGGCGGCCGCCAGGCTTGCGCAACACCACGGCTATATCGCCGGCCGCGTCCTTGCCGTTGTTCCCGGTCTTGTCGCCGATCGTCCAGCTTTTCGGCAGGCCGGCGCGCAGGCGATTGCCACCGGTCCGGCAGTCGATCAGCCATCCGGTCAGCCGCGCGCGCGAGGCGTCCGACAGCACGGCGCCGAACACGAAGCGGCGGAAATTGTCGGCCATGGCGGCCGGGGTGGTGGTGTCTCGAGGATCGCCCGGCGGCGAGCGGTTCAACATCGGCTCGTTGTGATCCAGGCGCGAAACGCCGTCGCCGATCGAACGCCAGAAGGCGGTCAGAGCCGGCGGTCCGCCGATCCGCGCCAGCAGCAGGTTGGCGCAGGTGTTGTCGCTGAGTTCGACCGCCGCCTGGCACATTTCCTCCACGGAGAGCGCGCCCCTGGCCAGGTTCGCCCTGGCGACGGGGGCGTATTCGGCCAGGTCCGCCGGGCCATAGGCGATCGGCTCGGTGAGCCGCTCCCGCCCCCGATCCACCCGGGCGAGCACGCAGGCGGCCAGGGAGGCCTTGAAGGTGCTGCACATCACGAACCGCTCGTCGGGCCGCCAGGCGATGGCGGCGCCGGTGTCGATATTGCGGGCGTAGAGGCCGACCCGGCCGCCGCTCTGGCGCTCATAGGCGATCAGCGGGCGCCGGGCGGCGTGCGCGAGCGCCGGCCAAGCCAGGAGGGCCGGAGCGGCCGCCAGGATAGCGCGTCGGTCGATCGTCATGGCCGGCGGCCTCGCGGCGCCGATCCCTCCGCGGCGCCCCGGCGCGCCCAGAGCGAGAGCGCCAAGCCGAGGGCCAGCAGGGTGATGAGAACGAGGTTGACGATCGATCCGCTCGAAACCCCCGGTGTCCGATCGATGGGATAGAGCCCCAGGACCAGGCGCCGGGCCAGAAATTCGAACAGCAGCCAAAGAAAGATCAGCGGGACCATGGCCCGATAGCGGATCATCGCCAGGAGGCAGAGGATGCCGATGCAAAGATGCAGCAGCCCCAGCAGCGCCGTCGAGGTCGACGCGTCACGCAGCGCCGCCTCCGAGTAGGTGGAAAGGTCGATCGCATCGGCCCTGTTCGCCTGGTGGGGCGCCAGGATCGAGGCGGCGGCGATGCCGATCTTCAGGAACAGGACCGGGGCCAACAGCCAGAAGCCGAGCCATTGGCCGCGGAACCGGTTGTCGATGACGGGCGGAAACAGAAGACCGAGCATCGACACTCCTCCGACGGCGCTCCATGGGGCCGGGCGCTTAGGATATCGACCGGCCGTTCCCCAGGCCATAGGCGAGAGCGTCATGGGAGGGGCGCCTCAAGACGCTCCCGCCCTCGATCGGAGACCGCGGCTCATCCCAGCTTTTCGCGCAGGTCCCTCAGGCACGTTCTCAGGCTCTCTTCCAAGGTCGGATGATAGAACGGCAGATCGAGGACCGTATCCACCCTTATCCCGAGTTGAATGACCCAGGCCAGGAGATGGGCGAGGTGCTCGGCGTCCGGCCCGAACAGTTCGCCACCGACGATGACGCCATCGGCTCGCCGCGCCCAGGCCCGCAGAATGCCGGCGCCGCGGCCATCGACGCGCGCCCGGCCGTTGTCGTCCGAACAGCCGATCGCCCAGCCGTTCACTTTGCCCGGATCGAACGCTTCGCCGACGAAGGCGATATCCGGATCGGTGAACACGACGGCGAGGTTAACCCCTTGCGCGCGGCGCTCGATCTTCGGAAAGCGCGCCGCGTTGGTCCCCGCCAAGGCGCCTTGCGCCGCCGCTTCGTGCAGAACAGGCCGGGCGTTGTTGGCGTCGCCGGCGATGAAGATGGCGCTCTTGCCGCAGCGCTGGGTCAGCGGATCGAACAGTGGGACGCCGTGGGGATCCAGGTCCAGCCCGGCCATGTTCAGATCGAGGCCATCGAGGGCCGGCGGCCGGCCGGCGGCGTCGAGGACGTATTGATAGACGCGGCGCCCCTTGTGGCCGGCCTCGTCCGTCCAACTCACCGCGATGTCGCCGGCGCGGTTCCGCTTGGCCTCAATGGAGACGCCAAGGTGAAAATCGATCTCCCGGCCGAGGGCTTCGCGCAGCTTGGCTTGCACCTTCGGATCGCGCGCCCCGCCCACCGAGCGCTTTGGATCGAAGACGCTCGTGACGACGCCCAGTCTGGCGAAGGCGACGGCCAGTTCCAGGCCCAGCGGGCCCGCGCCGATCACGGCGAGCGAGCGTGGCAGGTCCGCCAGGTCGAAGACGGTCTCATGGGTCAGGATGCGTTCGCCGCAGGCCCGCGCCAGTTCCGGCGGAATCGTCGGCCGCGCTCCACAGGCGATCACGATCGCCCGCGCCTCGACCCGGCTTTGATCGTCTACGGTGAGAGTGGTGGGTCCGGCGAACCGGGCGTGGCCGGCGAGCCTTTCACGCGCTGGAATGGCGGCGACATCCTTGAGAACCGCGGCGACAAAATGGTCGCGCTCCCTTTGCACGCGCGCCATCACCGCACGTCCGTCGATGCGCGGTTTGCCCTGCACGCCGAACGCGGCGGCGGCGCGCATGTCGCGGGCGGCCCTGGCGGCGGCCAGCAGCAGCTTGGAGGGCATGCAGCCCACCCTGGCGCAGGTCGTGCCGCCCGGGCCGGCTTCGATCAGGAGGGTCTTCGCCCCGGCGCTCGCCGAGGCGCGGTGCGCCGCCAGCCCCGCCGAGCCGGCGCCGATGATGGCGACATCGCACGAGATGGTCTTCATGCCGGCCGGTCTTCCTCGCGGGCGCCCTTGACCCAACTCGCGAAACGCCGATCGGTTCTCCGCGCCGGCGAAGGCGGGTCAGGCGGTCGCGCGCGCCATGGGCGCCCGGCGAAGGCTCCAGCCGACCAGCGCCTCGCCGAGCAGCCAGATGGAGATGCCGAGCAGGCCGATATCCTTCAGCAGGAACTGGCCGGGAACGGAGGAAATGGCGGGGAACCCGCCCGCCAGCGGTTCGCCGACGCCCGGCGTCGTGAAGAAGAAGCTGAAGGTTATGACGAAGGCGATGACCGCCATCGCCCCGCCGACGACAGAGGCGATGGGTGCGACAGGTCGCAGGGCGAGCAACACCGCCGTGGTGATCTCGACGACGCCGATCAAGGCGCTGGCCCCTTGTATGCCGAACGCCGCGTGAAGCCAGCCCACCAGTGGGCTGTTGGCGATAAACGGGGCGATGCCGGTCGCCTCATAGGCGGTGAATTTCATGCAGCCGAACCATAGGAAGATCAGCACCAGCCCGTAGCGCAGCCACCAGCCGGAGAAATCGAAGATTCGCGCCCCCAATTCGCCGCGAGGTTGGCCCGAGCGCGCCTTGACCAGCGATGCGCCCAGAACGAACAGCGAAATCCCCAGAAGCCCGACATCCTTGAGCAGGAACTGGCCGGGCTTGGCGGAGATGGCTGGAAAGCCGCCGGCCAGCGGTTCGGCGACGTCCGGCGTGGAGAAGAAGAACGAGAGGGTGATCAGGAAGGTCAGAACCGCCATGGCCCCACCGACCACCGACAGCCAGGGCTTGACCAGACCGGCCAGCAGCAGAACGCCGGTGGTGATCTCATAGACACCCAGGATGTCGCTGGTTCCCTGGATGCCGAAGGCGGCGTGCCACCAGCCGACCAGCGGGCTGTTGGCGACGAAGCCGGCCACGCCGCTCGCTTCGACGCTGGTGAACTTCATCGCGCCGAACCAAAGAAAGATCAGCGCCAAGCCGCAGCGCATGACCAGGGCGCCGATCGTTTCGACGCGGGCGCCGGTCGCGGTGGGCGAACCGGCCGGATAGGTGCTGTCGTAGGCGTCGGGAAGGACGGCGTCGGTCATCGGATTTTCCTTGGAAGGTATTTTTAGCTTCGCCGCGGTCAGGTCGCCGGTTGGACCGGCGTGGGGGGCATCAGAACCTTATCGATGACATGGATTTCGCCATTATCGACGGCCATGTCGGGCTGGGTGATCTTGGCGTCATTGACCATCCAAGCGCCATTCTTCATCTGCAGGACGACCGGTTCGCCCATGGTGGTGGTCGCCGCCGACAAGGGCGCCGTGAGTTGCCTGGTGGTCAGGCGGCCGAACAGGGTGTGGTAGCCCAGGACTTTCTTGAGCATCGCCCTGTTCTCCGGTTTCATCAGCATGTCGAGCATGCCCGGCGGCAGGGCGTTGAAGGCCGCGTCGGTGGGCGCGAACACGGTGTAGGGCCCAGGTTGCGCCAGCGTCTTGTCCATGCCCGCCGCGGCGGCCGCCTTGAGCAGGATGGTGAACTGACCCGAGGCCTTCGCGGTCTCGACGATGTTCTTGGCGCAGGCCATGCCGCTGAAGGCGAGCATCGCGGCCAACGCCAGGGGGGGCCAGAATTTCATGATCGAATCTTCCCTATCTTCCATCGATCTCGCCGCGGCCCAGGATCGGGGCGACCGGCTCAGACCCACCGAGGGCCGAAGGAGGAATGCGGAACGCGCGCATCGGTTCGTCCATGACCGGTCATCGCCCCACTTCGCGAGACTGCGGCCGTAAAGGTGAGACTCTTGCGCCTGTTCCTAGAGGCCGCTAACGTTTCCGCACGAACACCGTGCCGGCTGAATAGCCGGCCCCGAAGGAGCAGATCAGGCCGATCTCGCCGGTCTCGAAGTCGTCGGATTTGCGGTGAAAGGCGATGATCGAGCCGGCCGAGCTGGTGTTGGCGAATTCGTCGAGGATGATGACGTTTTCCTCGGCCGTCGGTTCGCGGCCGAGGACGCGGCGGCCGATCAGTTCGTTCATGTTGAGGTTGGCCTGATGCAGCCACAGGCGTTTGAGGCGGGTCGGATCGATGCCCAGATCGGCGGCGTGATCGACGATCATCCGCGAGACCAGGGGCACGACTTCGCGGAACACCTTGCGGCCTTCCTGGACGAAGAGCTTGTCGGCCGCGCCGATTCCTTCCGGTGCGCAGCGGTTCAGAAAGCCGAAGTTGTTGCGGATGGTGTTGGAAAATTGCGTCTTCAGGCGCGCGCCCAGGATATCCCAGCCATCCGACGTCTGGTCCGCCGCTTCCACGATCACCGCGGTGGCGACATCGCCGAAGATGAAGTGGCTGTCGCGGTCGCGGAAGTTCAGGTGCCCGGAGGTGATCTCCGGATTGACCACCAGGACGGCGCGCGCCTCGCCGGCCGCGATGTAATCGGCCGCCGTCTTGATGGCGAAGGTAGCCGAGGAGCAGGCCACGTTCATATCGAAGCCGAAGCCCTCGACGCCCAGCGCCTGCTGCACCTCGATGGCCATGGCCGGATAGGGGCGCTGCATGTTGGAGGCGGCGCAGATCACCGCGTCGATGCCGTCGGCCCCCTTGTCCCAGCGGGCCAGGGCGTCCATCGCCGCCGCCAGGGCGATCTCGGCCAGGACCGAGATCTCGTCGTTGCCGCGCTCGGGGATGATCGGACGCATCACGGCGGGATCGACGACGCCGGCCTTGTCGATCACATACCGCGACCGGATCCCCGACGCCTTCTCGATGAACGCCTCCGACGACGGAATCAGTGCCTCGATTTCACCCGCCGCGATGGCCGCCGCGTTCTCTGTGTTGAAGGCGTCGACATAGGCGTTGAAGGCCGCCACCAGTTCAGCGTTGGAAACGCTTTGCGGCGGGGTGTAGAGGCCGGTGGCGGCGATGACGGCTTGGCGCAAGGCGTGCTCCGGCGATTGTCCCGTGGCCGGACTGTTAGCACGCGGCCGCCGCCAGCCCAGCACGCCAAACCAGGCTCGCGCTCACTCCCGCAGCAGCGGCAGCGACAGGCCCGGCGCCGGGCCGGCGGTGAGCAGTTCGCGGCGGAAGCGGAACAGCTCGGCCGGCCGCCCGCCGGTGTCGGCGTCCATCCGTCCCAGACCCTCGACGAGCGCCGCGCGCTCCACCGCCCGGCGGAAGTTCTGCTTGTGCAGCGGCACGCCGGCGATCGCCTCCACCGCGCGTTGCAGGGCCGAAAGGGTGAAGGCCTCGTCCATCAGTTCGAACACCACCGGCCGGTATTTCAGCTTGCCGCGCAGGCGGCCAAGGCCGGTGGCCAGGATGCGGCGGTGGTCGGAGATCATCGGCTCGCCCAGCGCCGCGGTGAGCGCGGTCGGTTCGGCCGGCGCGCCGCCACCGGCGCGGTCGCGATCGCGCGCCGCCTCGGGGGCCAGACCCGCCTCGTAGAGCAGTTCGTAGCGCTCCAGCACCCGCTCCTCGTTCCATCGCGCCCCGTCCAGAGCGAAGAGCAGTCTGGCGCGATTGCGGCGGCCTTCGGATCGGCCCGACCATCGCTCCAGCGCCGGGGCGATCGCCTGATCGATCAAGGCCGGCCGGCCGCCCCGCCAATCCTCCCAGGGAAAGAACCTCGACCACGACGACCAGGCGGTGTCCGGAGCGCGGGTGTCCAGCGCCGAGGCGGCCAGGGCGAGATAGCCCACCGAAATCACCCGCGCCTGGCCCGCCCCCACGTCGGCGCGCGGCGCGTCGCGGCCCTTGTCGCCGAAGGTGTAGAGCTGTTCGACATAGCCCAGTTCGAACCGTGTCTGGCGGGTGACGAACTCGCGCAGGGCCAGCTCGAAGGTGCGGTGCCCCAGGGGATCGAAGGGGCCGAAGGGCAGACCCTCCAGGGTCGAGGCGCGTTCGGTCCGGCTGTCCCTGGGCCGCACCGTCAGCACCCGCCCCCCGCCCTCGCGCAGAGCGACGATCACCGTGGAAAGGCCGATGACGACCGGCGTGGTCATTCGGTGTCGAAGGCGGCCGGCGTCGGCGCGTATCCCGCCGCTTCGGAAAGCACGTGATAGCGCTGCAGATAGCGCGCCTCGGCCTCGCGCGGGGCGAGGGGGTCGATGACCAGGCCGTAGCCGCGCGGCGGCGTCCCGAACAGTTCCAGCGCCTCGACGTGGTCGAAACCCGCCAGCTGGGTCGCTTCGAAAAACGCGCTGGCCCTATCGGCCGCCTTGATGAGCGCCTTGATCGGGGCCGTCGTTCGGGCCGGCAGGCCGAAACGCACATGGATGGCGCCTTCGAGCCGGTCTTCGAAGGTGCGGTAGTCCAGTCCCAGGGCCGCCTTGAACGGCGAGATCATGTCGCCGATCACGTACTCGGGGGCGTCGTGCAGCAGCGCCGCCAGGCGCCAGCGGGGGGCGAGGCCGGCCGAGAGGTGGGCGGCGATCTCCTCCACCATCACCGAATGCTGCGCCACGCTGAACGCGTGATCGCCGGTCGTCTGGCCGTTCCATCTGGCCACCCGCGCCAGACCGTGGGCGATATCCTCGATCTCGATGTCCATCGGCGATGGATCGATCAGATCGAGCCGGCGGCCCGACAGCATCCGTTGCCAGGCGCGGGGCGGGGCGGCTTTCGCCCGCCGGCTATGCAGCCCTTTGGCCACCGGGCCGTTTCTCCTCCAAGGTCAGGCGCCGTGAGATGAGCCATCGCTTGACAAAGATCAATGCGCGGGACGGAGTCTTGGGTGGGCTTGCCGCTGGGAGACGCGCCGACATGGAATGGGCGAGGATCATGGCGCCGCTGTCGGGCGGCGAGGGGGATCGTCGGATCGTCGCCGCGGCCGCCACCCTGGCCGCCGCCTTCGGGGCGGAACTGGCCGGCGTCCACGCGCCGGCCGACGTGGCCGATCTGATCCCGTGGATGGGCGACGGTTTCATGGGCGGCGTTCAGGCCACGGCGATCGAGAGCATCCGCCAGGCCTGCGCCGAGGGCGAGGCGGCGGCGAAGGCGGTCTTCGACGCCTGCCCTTACCAGCCCAAGGGTTTCCTCTCGCTGAAGTCGCCGGTATGGGCGGCCCTGGCCATGCAGGGCCGGCTCTCGGACGTGCTGGTGTTCGACGACGCAGCGGCGCGCGGCAAGGGGCCGCTGGCGGAGACCTTCAAGCAGATCGTGGCCGGCGAGCAGCGGCCGACCGTGGTCGCCCGCGCCGGCCTGAAGGTCGGCGGCGTGGTCGCCGTCGCCTGGGACGGCGGCAAGGAGGCGAGCCGGGCCATGCGCACCGCGATGCCGCTGCTCCAGAAGGCCGCGAAGGTGATTGTGCTGACCGCGCCGGGCGCCTCGTCGCGCAAATTCGACGCCAGCCAGTTGGGGGCCTTCTTGTCGGCGCGCGGCGTCGCCAGCGTGGCGGAGGTCCTGGTCGAGACGTCCGACGCCGGGCCGGCTCTGATCCGCGCCGCCAAGGCGGCAGGCGCCGATCTGCTCGTCGCCGGCGCGTTCGGCCACGCCCGCCTTCGGGAATTCATCTTCGGCGGCGCCACCCGCGCCTTCCTGTGCGCCGACGGTCCGTCGCTTTTCCTGTCGCACTGACTCAAGCCTTCCACGGAGTATTCATGTCCCTTTCGCGTATCGTCATGAGGCTGGCCCGCAACCCCGGCACCGAGTTCGCCGGCGGCGACGACCATCGCGGCTATAGCCTGAGAGCGCCCCTGACGTCGGACGGGCGCCTCGACGCCGGCGCCTACGCCAAAGCCAGGGACGCCTGCGTGGTCCGCCGTTTCGCCCCCGACGAGGATCCGGCCGACGGCCATCTGGGCCGGCGTGGCGCGCACTGGTTCTTCGATTATGACGACGGGGGGACCGACGACGACGAGCCGGTCTATCGCCTGGGCGAACACCGCTTCGTGGTCGGCGAATACGTCACCGTCACCGACGAAGGCGGCCGGCCGCTCACCTACAAGGTGGTGGAGGTGGCCGGGATTTAGCCGCCTACATTGAGGCGCAGCAGGTCGCGCATGTCGTCCTTCGCGCTGTCGCGATCGTCCGACTTCACTTTCATGGAGGCCACCACCAGGGGGCCGCCGGCCGGACCCCGCGCCTCGTAGCCGACCGCCTTGTAACCATTGGGGCCGGGATCGTCCGAGGCCAGAATGAACGAGCGCCGCACCCCCGAGCCTGGCTCATCGACGCGAATCTCCGCCCCGTTGTCATGGGCGACCACCGAGACGCCGGGCTTGGCGACAGTCACCCGGGAATTGCCGTTCTGGTCGCTGATCACGGTGGATTTGCCGTTTACGGTCGCGCCGGCGATCCGGACCGTGGCGTCGTCATTGCCGTTGGCGTGGATATGGATTCCAGGCAGGTCGATATCGACCCGATCCTTATCCGTCGGACCGGCGGTCGCCTTGGCCCCGGCGACGGCCGGCATTTCGGCCTTGAGCTGAGCTTCCAGTGGGGCCAGGGCGGCGCTGGGATCCTGCCCGGCCAGGTCGATGAGTTGCAGGGTGACCTGGCCGCCCTGATCGTCCCCGTAGAGGCACGATTTGCCGTCCGTCGCCGCGCTCTGGCGGGTCAGATCGCCCTGCGTCGCCGGACAATCCAAAGTGGCGATGGTCTTGAGGGCCGCTTCGACGTGGCGATGGGGATGGGGTGGCGTGCAGGCGGCCAGGGCCAGGGCGGCGACGCCCATGCCCGCCGCGGTGAAAACAAATCTCGTCATCGGCCCTCTCCTTCGTTGCCGAGGTGAGGGTGGGGCCAAGCGCGACCGCCGTCCAGTGAATTTGCGGTAAGGCGCGCGCCCCGCTCGCCTATTGCTGCCCGGGCCGCGCGCCCGATCCCTCGCGCCGGGCCAGAAAAGCCAGGCGCTCGAAGAGATGCACGTCCTGCTCGTTCTTGAGCAAGGCGCCGTGCAGGGGCGGGATCAGCTTGGTGGGATCGCGCTCGCGCAGGGCGGCGTCGTCGATGTCCTCCACCATCAGCAGCTTCAGCCAGTCGAGCAGTTCCGAAGTCGAAGGCTTCTTCTTCAGTCCGGGGACCTTGCGCATGTCGTAGAAGATGCGCAGCGCCTCGCCGACCAGCTTCTGCTTGATGCCCGGATAGTGCACGTCGATGATGGCGCGCATGGTCTCCTCGTCCGGGAAACGGATGTAGTGGAAGAAGCAGCGGCGCAGAAAGGCGTCGGGCAGCTCCTTTTCGTTGTTGGAGGTGATCAGGACGACCGGCCGGATCTTGGCCTTGATCGTCTCGTTGGTCTCGTAGACATAGAACTCCATCCGATCGAGCTCCTGCAGGAGGTCGTTGGGAAACTCGATGTCGGCCTTGTCGATCTCGTCGATCAGCAGCACCGGCCGCTCCTCGGAATCGAACGCCTCCCACAGCTTGCCGCGCTTGATGTAGTTGGATACGTCCTTCACCCTCTCGTCGCCGAGCTGGCTGTCGCGCAGGCGGGTGACCGCCTCGTACTCATAGAGCCCCTGCAGGGCCTTGGTGGTCGACTTGATGTGCCAGGTGATCAGCGGCGCCTCGAGCGCCTTGGCGATCTCATAGGCCAGCACCGTCTTTCCGGTCCCCGGCTCGCCCTTGATGAGCAGCGGCCGCTCCAGGGCGATGGCGGCGTTCACCGCGATCTTCAGATCGTCGGTGGCCACATAGTCGGCCGTGCCTTCGAAACGCTTCGACATCTATGAGAGGCTCCCGGGAGGCGCGATTCGCCCCGTTAAACAGTTGTTCAAATCGAGGGCCACCCTAAAGGCCGCGGCGCGACATTCAAGCGGGGTTGTGGAGTCGCCACCGGCCGCGGGCCGGGTCGCCGAACGCACTAAGGCGCCGTCTCCAGCCGCGCCATCTGGGCCTCGAACTCGGCGCGCCGGGCGGCGGCTTCGTCGTCGGGAAGGTGGCGGGTCATTTCCGGCACGATGATCCGATAGAGGCTGGCCTGGCTCCGCTCCCAGGGCAGGCTGTGCGCCGCCCGCGCCTGACCGAGGATGCGCTCCGGGCGGGCGCGCACCTTGTCCGGGTCGGGCCGCCAGGGCGCCGGCGCTTCGGCTCCGAAGAGATCGGGTTGGTCCTGCTGGCGAATCGCTTCCACGCCGCGATGATGCCCGGTCGTCGGCCAAAGCGCGAGACTTCCCCTCCCCCGTGCGGCTACCGGATTCACACATTGTGAGAGCCACGGCTGATGATGGCTCCGTGCTTGGCGGCTTGGAAGTAGAGCCAGCCCTCGAGCATGACGATGGGGCCGGG
>Ga0208717_1000104_pt1 | contig 45567 bp, 36 predicted proteins | sample NGESurF53shallow_FD_184489 | JGI IMG/M metagenome (GOLD analysis project Ga0208717, IMG submission 184489) | Arctic peat soil microbial communities from Barrow, Alaska - NGEE Surface sample F53-3 shallow (SPAdes) | ecosystem: Environmental > Terrestrial > Soil > Wetlands > Peat ... | reverse complement strand
ACATTTGGGACATACAAAGCCATTTGGCCATCTTATTTGAAATATATAATCCCAACAGTCATTCTCGTTTTTGAATTGTGCAAGGAATTCTTGAAAATGTCTCGGGTATTGCTCAATAATACTCATGCAGCAAAATTATAAATTTTTACTTGACCGAAAGGGATAGGCAGTTTAAATTATTGTGATATTGTAACTTTAGTAAATCCTTTATTAGGTAAATTTTAAAGATATTTTTCCCTCTACAAATAATAATTGAATCAGGATTAGACTGGTTTACGCTGTATGTAAATATTTTCTGTTCAATTCTAAAAGTTATTTTTAATCGGTTTTTGTTTTCAAATGACATGTATAAAGGCACGAATTTATCATTGTCAAAATATTTAATATCACAAGCATGTTCTTTATTGGATTCATAATAATTAGTAACATTAGTATTTATCCATGATCCAGTAATAGTTTTTTTATTAAGATGTTGACCTTGAACAGATGTCCAAAGAGTAGTAATTATAAAATATAAAATAATCTTTTTCATATTGGATTTAATTTTTTTAATTGGCCAAACAACAGTTCCTAAACTCGGTTCGTGTCCGCACGAACCAATTCTTATGCCCCATTCGCCAATTCAGGAACCGGAAGAATAGTTATTATTTCTGATATATTATTCAATTTTCTATCTATATTTCTTCCAATCAATTAAGCTCATTTGATGAAAAGAAAATATTAAACTGGCAATGACGAGGATTATTATTAGAAAAGTAATCCAACCTCCTATTACTTTTTTTTTCTTACTATAATTCTGAAATTCAGGAAAATACTTTTTGTATTTATTATCGTGTAAAAACACAAAGGAATTAAATAAAGCAAGAAAAATGCCTGCAATAAAATATGGCAACGTCGCACCCTCATCATCTCCTTTAGTTAAAATACTGTACCAATTAAAAAAATCCGTTAATATAGAAATTTCTAAACATGCAATTATGATTACAGGTTTAAATTTATTTAAGGCATCATCAGATATATTAATAAAAAAGATGTAAATGTTATAATAGAAATAATAATAAGCTTTCTTTAAAGTCATAATTTAATTTTTGAAATCACTTACTCTGTTTGATAATTAATGATAAGAAAAGCTTTTTAGTAAACTCCGCCTGCACCATTCGGGTTGAATTTATTAAAACAACAGTTCTGATACATTACCAAAAGCCGTGTATTGTACAAGTCCGTTGCTTCTTTCAAATATACCAACACGATTGATACATTACGGATGTTTACCAAATGGAACGAATATTATTAATATTATTAAAGGTAATAGGATAGAAACGAAAAGGAAAATAATAGATATTACTGCACCAGTTTGATTACTAATATTTCCTGGTGTTTTCTTTCTTGAAATTAACAAATTATACCTATTTTTCGTAATGTAGATGTATTTGTAAAGTTGCATTATTGCAAGTCCAACGAGAATATATATTATCACTATTGTCCGACTAAATTATGAATAAAAAAGGGCAGTTCGTTAGAACCACCCATATTAGTTAAGTTTGAGGTACTACACTTAAACATGACTAATGAAGGATAAAGATAAAAAATTTACCGGACAGCCGGTATTATCACAAATATTGGATGTGATACCCAGTTCTTTGATTAACAAAGCGAACAGAAAACATCAGTCTAACCGATATTATAAAAAGTTGCCGCTTCGTACACACCTGGTAAGTCTGTTGTATGGCGTGTTTAGTTATTGCAATGGACTCAGAGAAATGTGTGAAGGACTGCTGGCCTGTGAAGGTAAGCTCTCGCATTTGGGATTTGATAAAGCTCCTGCCCGCAGTACACTTTCCGATGCAAACAACAAACGAAACTTTTTGGTTTTTGCAATGATTTACGAAGAATTGCTCAAGCAATATCATAGCTTTATCTCGGACAGCCGGTTAAAAGGATTAAGCATACGCAACTTAAAAGTGATTGACAGCAGCACCATCCAGTTGTTCAGTGAAATACTGCGAGGTGTTGGCCGCAATACAAAAGACGGCTCAAAAAAGAAAGGTGGTATTAAGGTACATGCTATGATGGATGCCTTCAGCGGTGTTACAAAATTTGTAAGGATGACAGAAGCCAGGGAGCATGACAGAAAGTTTCTTTACCATTTGAAACTTGCGGCCAATAGTTGGCTGGTGTTTGATAAAGCTTACACGGTGTATCATCAGTTTGCCAAATGGACGAATGAAAAAATCTGGTTTGTAACCCGTATGAAAGACAATGCAGATTATCATGTAACCAAAGTACTGGTGGACAAAACCAAAAAGAAAAATGCGACAGGCGTTTTGAAGGAGCAATATATTACAGTGGCCGTAAAGCAAATTGGCAAAGAGCTGCAGCGATTGAAACTTCGCCGTATCACTTTTAAAACAAAAGAAGGCAAAGTATATCTGTTTATCACCAACAACTTTACACTGCCTTCATCGCAGATAGCCACCATCTATAAAAACCGTTGGATGATAGAACTGCTGTTCAAACAGATAAAGCAGAATTTTCCGTTGCGGTATTTTTGGGGCAATAGTACCAATGCCATCAAAATGCAGGTGTATTGCGTACTGATTGCTCAGCTATTGATGGTAGTGATAAGAAAAAAGGCCGCTACAAAAAAATCGTTTGCAAATATGATTACAGTAATACGGCTGCACCTGATGAGTTATGTGGAATTGCTGGAGTTTATCAAAGACACTTACAAAGCATGGAGAAAAACACACAACGCCTCCTTTGCTTTTGCAACATAAAAAAAGAGGGGTGCTACTCCCAATTTTGAAACAAAGAATTCTTAACCTGTAACTTTTTACCATAAAGGGTTATAGCATTTTTTAACCCGATTTTAGTCGGACAATAATGATATATTATCATAGAAAGATGGTACACAAAAATTTGTGTATATGTTAGAATTTCTTCAACACACATAATCCATACCATTGAAATTAAACCAACTGCATAAGCAGATCTTTCTAGTGGAGTACTCCAGCGTAATTTATCTTTGTTTTTTTCAAACCAGTACGTCAAATAATAAAATAAGAAATCTAATATTATCATAATTGCTATTTATTTTAAAAAAAGCTATTAATTGTTATCACTAAATAAGTCTACTAAGCCATCTACTTCCATTGTGATTAATAACTAAAGTTCAATTCAATCAAGCCCTTCATCCCAGAAAAATCCCGTACACTACTAAATTTTCAATCCTCATCAATCCAATGCACCCTAGCAAAGGAAATAAAATACAACTTATCATTATCATGGAATTTATATTTTCGGCACATAAAGTAAATATACAAATCTCTTTTTAGCAATAGCAGCGGACGCTAACACAATGATCATAACCTCGCGCCATAACGGGAGGGAAGCATTGGAGTATTGTTATTTATTTTGAAAGATTAATGAGTAAGAGTAGGATTTGATAAAAATGATTAGTCAAGCCTTTATCGCAACAATTTTTTTAATTTGGTAGGCTTTTGCCTTACATCAAATACAGTGATAATTTGAACTTCATCTTTCTTGTTTCGATAATATATAATATTTTGTTTAGTGATTGCATATTTACGAATATTTTGTTTTTTATTAAAATAACCGAAAAGTCTTGGGTTGATTGAAATTAGGTAATAAAAAATTTCTAGTTTTTTCAAAAAATTATCAATACTTTTTTGATTCCAATTTTGAGAGAGGTAAAATAAAATATTATTTATATCTTCTTTCGCCTGGGGCGAAATGATTACCTTTTTTGGTCTTTTATTCCCCGCTGCCATAGCCTTCATTCATTTCATTTAGAAATGTTCTAAAATCGGTTCCTTCTTTATTATCTAGCTGGCTGATGCCTTTTGCAATTTTTATTTTTAAAAATTTTTTATCAACCAGGATATTGTCGCTCTCTTTCTGGCTGGCAAATTCTTCAAAAATTTGATAGGCCGATTTAAGCTGATTTATATCCATTTTTTCCAGGCTCTTATTAATTTTATTTCTTATCGCAACGGTTGACATAAATTATTTTTTTGAAACCAATAGGAAGGATATACTTATTATTGATTTTATATAAATAACTAAAGTATTCTAAACACAAATATAATAAATTACAAAAAAAGTGTAACGAAACATTTCAATTCAGCGCCACATCAAATTTTACTTCATTTTTTACTGAATAATTTTTCACCACATTATACAATGTGTCTCTTTCCACGGCTTCGCGGCCGGCTTGTGAAATGAGCATTACCAGTTCATCGGTAGTCATTTTAGGATTTTGTTCTTCACTTCCTGCCATAGAATATATTTTGGTAGAATCATCAATGGTTCCATCCATATCGTCCACACCAAATGATAATGAAAGCTGGGCATTTTGCCTGCCTAGCATCGGCCAATATGCTTTTAAGTGCGGAAAGTTATCCATGTAAATTCTTGCTACTGCATACATCTTCATATCTTCTACAATAGTTGATTCCGGCACGTTGCTCATGTCGTTATTTTTGTTACGGAATTTCAAAGGAATAAAAGTGTTGAATCCATGAGTTTTATCCTGCAGATTTCTAAGCCTGCTCATGTGGTCAATGCGGTGCGTATAATTTTCTATGTGCCCGTAAAGCATGGTGGCATTGGTGTGCATTCCTAATGCGTGCGCTTCTTCATGTATTTTTAACCAGCCTTCTGCATCTACTTTATCATGGCAGATCTGGCTTCTTATTTTTGCATCAAAAATTTCTGCTCCTCCGCCAGGCATAGATTGTAATCCGGCATCATGCAATTTTTTCATTCCTTCTTTTAAAGAAAGTTTTGCTTTCTTAAACATGTAATCAAGTTCGACTGCAGTGAATCCTTTTATATGAAGTTCGGGTCTGTGTTGTTTTATTTGTGAAATAAAATCGCAAAAGAAATCAAGGTTCATTTTTGGATGTACCCCACCTACTATGTGAACTTCTGTTACCGGTTTGCCATCATAACTTTTCACAATGTCCATCATTTGTTCTTTGCTCAATGCCCAGCCTTCATCGCGATGAGCATACAAGCGTGAGTAAGAACAAAATTCGCAGGAAAACACACAAACATTAGTTGGCTCAATATGAAAGTTCCTGTTGAAATAGGTTTTATTGCCGTGTTTTTTTTCTCTTATATAATTAGCCAAAGTTGCGCTGAGGCCGAGGCTGGCTTTTTCAAATAGTAAGATGCCTTCCTCATCATTTATTCTTTCATCCGCTGCTATTTTTTCTGCAATATTTTTGAATGTTTTCCCTCCGGGTAATACGTTTATTAATTCTAATAATCCTTCTTCTTTATTTGTGTTGATCATTTAGCAAAATTAAGAATTAAGATAGAAGTAGCAATAAGCAGGATATAAGGGGTGGATTTCAAATTGTCGCATAGGCTGGCTGCATGTGGTTGGTGGAGACACCGCCCACGGCGCTCCGTCTCGGTTGGTGTCTCCACCAACCGGCAGCATTACAGTAAAACAACAAATACTCGTGATTTCATTTTACTTTTTACAGTAAAGAAAGAAATAATTTAGATTTCGTTTCTTCAGTTCCCATCTTTTGGAAACTTTAAAACTTTTGGAAAGATGAATGACGTAATTAGTTACTGAAACCCTAAGCTTTCCAAAAGTGCCACTATTCCTTCACAATCTTTTGCACCACAGATTTATCAGTGTATTGAAGTTTTAAAAAATAAACTCCTGCCGCCGCATTGCTGAGGTCAACCGGCATTTCCGTATAGGCATTCCCGTTATAATTTTGAGACCAGATAAGCTGACCAACAGAGTTGTAAATATGGGCACTCTGTAAGGTAACCGGAACCTGGTAATTCCTGATAATAAATTGATCGCGGAAAGGATTGGGATAAATTAAATATCCCTGCTGTTTTAACCGCGGCGGAAGTATGACACCGTAAATATTTATATTATCAATATAAAGGTCATTCTGGTGATTGCTTTTTGCAACAAAATAAACCTGGAAATCCTCTGTGCCTACATATTGAAATAAATTCACGTTTACATTTGCCCATTCATTAGCAGTAGGTACAAATTCGGTTCCCGGATTATTCGCGGCAGTTTGCAAACCACTTCCCCAGTTTTTCCAAACGGTTGTAAAAGTTTGCCCGCAATCCGTAGTTACCTGCAATTCCAGTGTGTCGGCGAGCGTTGCAGAAGTACCTGTGGCATAGGCATAATCAAATGAAACATACATGGAATCATAAGTGGAGGTACCGGATACTACTGAAGACACAAAATTATCGGTAGTACCAGTGGCTGCATAATCATAATTTGGGATTACCATTGAGGCAACGCCGGTTTTTGCAGCTGTGGTTGTTCTTTCCCAGGTTATTCCACCGTCCGGGTTTTCCAGCGACCATGTGGCTGGCGGGAAAGTGGTGCCCTCAAAGCCTTCAGTTACAGGAGGCGATACCTGCCCAAGCACAAAAAAGGATTTTCTGAGGGTGTCATTCAAAACATTTTCATCTCCCGTACCATCAGATGAAATTGGCTGAGCGCTAAATACAGTAATTGCGTGTTGTCCCAGCGAAGGTGTAAATGTATTTAAAGGAACATTCATTTGCGCACCAGGCGCGAGTGAAACACCGGAAACAGTAGTTTGAGAAGGAGCTCCATTGTCTATCTCATAAGAAACATTAAACCCCGTAATGGTAGAATATCCTACATTTTGAACGACAGCAATTGGTATAGTAGGTTCTACACATTCGGTTGTAGCCGGTGGATCTACGCTGGTTACGGTGAGATCTCTCGATTTTTCCTGTGTGATATTTATATTATCAATGTAAATATTATTTCCATAATCACTCACATTCTTAAAAGCAACAATAATATTTCCGGCGCTTAAAATAGAACCGTCAATAGTAATTCTTTGAGTTTTCCAATCGCCTGCTGCGGGGTTCAAATAAGAATTAGCAGAAGATCCTGCTGTTGCAAGTGCGGCTCCTGCTTTATTAAAATAAGTGGTAAATGTGGCGCTGCAATCATTGGAAACCAATACCTGGAGGCTATCATTATATTGAGAATTGGGATAATTTTTATAAGCAAGATCAAAACTGAGAACAACCGGATCAGAACCTGACAGAACCAGTTTTGGTGTAACTATTTCATCAATTTGCCCTGAAACATTATTATCATAGTTATCAATAAAAACAGAATGAGCGCTGTTATTTCCAGGGGTGGTAAGTTGCCAGGTATTATTATTATCAGGGTTAATAATGCTCCAACCTACAGGAGGGAATATACCACTTTCAAAACCCTCTGAAATTGGCAGAGGCACAGGACTTGCAACAGAAAAAGGTACTGTTAAGGTATCATTAGAAGGTACCTGGTCCGCCCCGCCTCCGTTCTCATTAGCTGTGAAAAATTTGAAAGTATAAGAGCCGGTTCCCACAGAGATTGCAGGGAAACTTACTGCCTGTGTTGCTCCTAATGCCAGATTAGGGCTTAGATTAACTGTTACCGTCGCTCCTCCATTTAATATGTAACCAACAGTTAAAGAAGTAATCGTGTTTAACCCATTATTTACAATAAGAACTTTTGGTGTAATACTACCGGCACAGGTTAATGTAGAAGGATGATAAACAGAAGTGCAACCTGTAGTTTCATAACCTCCCGGATTTATGGGTAATATAGGGGCGGCATCTCTTGTAATCGCATTTACAGGTGGTGTACTTCCCAATGAAGATAGAAGTGCCGTCCTATAAGTATTGAGGACATATTCCATCCGATCCACCTGCTTTTTGGTAAACATACTATAGCAATCATCGAGGGTATAATCCATATAATCCTGGTATATAATTCCAGGAGCAGTGGTTGTGCAGGCATCAGTAACTGTTCCTGAAGGACAATTAGTAGTAGCAATAGCCTGGTTTGGGGTATCTCCAATATCAGCAGGTGTGTTTCCCTGGCCTGTCGGATTGTATAATGTAGTGGGTAAAGAATAGGTAGATCCTTCGGTGGTCAATGCACGAAAATCATCTCCGGAACAAACGTTGCTTGTATTTTCATCATCGCCCCATATGTGAAACAGCCCAAAATAATGCCCCATTTCATGAACAACGGTACGCGCTTTATTATAGTCGTTTATATTACACGAACTGATCCCAAAGCTGATCCAGTTGCAAAAAATTCCATCATCTGCGGGAATTCCGCTGCCGGGTATTTGCGTATATCCCAATTCGCCTGTTTCGCCGGAGGCGACACCCACCCAGATATTTATATAAGAAGTAGGATCCCAGGCATCTGCACCACCTAAAGAAGTTCTCTTTATAGAATCTACAACATTATTAGGATCTGCTGTTGTGGAACTTGATATCCTGTCCACACCGTTGGTAAGAACGCCTGAAGGTGTTCTTTCTGCTAAAACAAATTGTATTAAAGAATGTCCTCTTACGGCTTCAAACGCAGGAGGAACATTAGTGCTGTCTGCATTTAATCCTGCAAAATCTGTATTCAGTTCATCTATCTGGGATTTTATTACAGCATCTGTAATCACATAAGGATTGGGGAGCACGATATGAAAAACAACGGGAAGATAGACGATGCTTTGTAAGCGGGGCGTTACACGAAGTTGATTAGCAGAGGGTATTTCATTAGAAAGTCTTTCGGCCAATGCTTTTCTTTCCGGAAACTTTTTAAATAGCATCTGCACTCTTGTTTCGGTAGCACATCTCTGATATTGAGACAAAGTTTTTGCCTGAACACGGTCAGGCTTTTGCTGCGCAAAAGAAGAATTAAAAAGAAAACATAAACTGAAAAATAAAAAAGAAATTCGTTTCAAAGCAGATGTTATTTAAAATAAAAAAAATAATTAACGCAGGTAGGATTTAAATGCAATAGTAGGATTTTAAGATGAAATAAAACTTAGCGGAAAAGATTTTATTAATTCTCTTATCTTTCAAAATTATTCAGATTTTTTTTTAAAAATAAAATTAGATGAAGAATATCAAGTTCCGGCTTATTGTAATGATTTTTTTACAATTCTTTGTGTGGGGTGCGTGGCTCATTACTATTGGAGCGTATTGGTTTCAGACAAAACATTGGTCCAGTACTCAATTTGGCGCCATTTTTTCCACTATGGGAATTGCTTCTTTATTTATGCCTTCTATTGCGGGTATTATTGCCGATAAATGGGTGAATGCTGAAAAGCTATTTGGCGTTTTTCATATCTGTGGGGCTATTGTTTTATTTATCATTCCTATGATCAATGATCCATTTACATTGTTTTGGGTGATGCTGATCAATATGATATTTTACATGCCTACAATTTCATTATCAATTGCTGTTGCCTATTCTGCATTAAAAAGAGAGGGGAAAGATGTGGTGATAGATTATCCGCCTATCAGGGTTTGGGGCACTATAGGATTTATTGTGGCATTATGGGTAGTAAGTTTATTACATATTGAAACTACTGCTGGGCAATTTTATGTGGCCTCGTGCGCGGCATTGATACTTGGCTTTTACGGCTTCTCTCTTCCTCCGTGTCCACCTTTGCTTCGCGGCAAACCAAAGAAATCTCTCATTGACTCTTTAGGCCTTAACGCATTTGCTTTGTTGAAGAACCGAAAAATGGCTATCTTTTTTACTTTTGCAATGTTACTTGGCGCCGCACTTCAATTGACGAATGCTTATGGAGATACATTTCTTCATGATTTTGCAAATGTACCTGCATACAAAGGATTGATCGCAGTAAGATATCCTGCCATCATTATGTCTATTTCGCAGGTTTCTGAAACGCTTTTTATCCTGGCGATTCCATTTTTCTTAAAAAGATTTGGAATAAAAAAAGTGATGCTGATGAGCATGTTGGCGTGGTTTATCCGGTTTGGTTTATTTGCCTATGGCAATCCCGGCGATGGACTTTGGATGATTATACTTTCATGCATTGTGTATGGAATGGCCTTTGATTTTTTCAATATTTCCGGTTCTCTCTTTGTGGAAACTCAGAGTGATCCATCTATAAGAGCCAGCGCACAGGGGCTTTTTATGATGATGACCAATGGCATTGGCGCTGTATTGGGAAGTACTATAAGTGGGATTGTGATTGATCAATTTTTTACTTATACTGATAACAGTAAAGACTGGCACGGCATCTGGATTTCATTTTCATTGTATGCGCTGGTAGTGGCCATTTTATTTGTTATCTTCTTTAAGCATAAGCATAATCCTGAAGTGATTGAAAAGAAATTAAAAATTAGCTGATGTGATAATGCAGTAAACAAATAATTAATCGTAATTTCTATTTTTATTTTAAACCCGGCGATTTGGATTAATAATTGTATTTAACAAAACACTTCTTCAAAATAAACATCCGTAGCATTGCGGGTAACCTCTTTACTGTGAAATGCGTATTGCTCGGGTATTACTTCCTGCAAACTAAAAGATTGGCAATCTTTGCTTAGTCCTTCAAATACTAAAGTAAACCTGATATAGTCGTTTACCACAAAATGTTGGGTCCAGTTGGGCATAATAGAAATATTAAATGCCTTAATAAGTTTGCATTTACGGCCATTATTTTCAATCAAAAATGTGCTGGGCCATATTCTTACTCCACACAATTCCTGAGAAAAAAATCTGCAATGCACAATAGTACAGCGTTCTGCCTGATCCTGCAATAATTCCTTTAATGCTTTATCTATTTCAGGTTGTGGTTTGGCAATTGGGTTGCTCATTCATTATCATTTTATAAATCATCACAAAATTAAAAGTTTTGTTGATTGGTTGATTAGTTAATTCGTTAATTGGTTAATTCGTTAATTGGATTATTAGATGAATGAGAATTGCAGTTATTTGTTTGTTTACTGTTTCGTTACTCATTAAATACTGACACCTGATATCTGATTCCCTATACCTGATTATTATTATTTTTGCAAGCTATGCCTATCTCACTTTTTAATCCTTTCGAAACTTTGCATTTTGATAATAAATCCTGTTTCTTAAGCGGCAAGGATCTGCAATCTGCTGATGAATCAATTTCTGTTTTTCCTGAATGGATACTTGACAGGTTTACATTAAAAGATAAAAAATTCAGGATGCTCGACCAGGTAACCGGAATCCGCTATGGAGAATTAAAATTGCCCTGTTCCCCTGAGGTAAAAAATGCTTTCAATATTTTGGAAGAAGAAATACAAACCGCCTTTACAAATGGGTATGAGGAAATTAAAAAAATTGATGAACAAAGATTGTTCCTGTGGATGGGCAAATTGGTTTATGGGGTTTTGTATAATGATCTTACTTTAGAAATGAGCAGAACAGAGAAAAAAGAAAAAAATTTCAAAATGTCTCCCCTGTTAAGAAAAAGATTCGGGAAGTTTCATTTAATGCTACAATCGTTAATGGTTCCTATGGAATTTAGAGGACTTAAACCCTGGAGCATCCGGATAGTAAAATTGAAATATTCTAATGATACGTTTAATTACAAAGACGAGCCTATACGTCTTAATTTTTCGTTAGGCATGAATGGGTTTGGTATCGTTGCCTGCCTGCAGGATAATGGCGCTGTTGGTTTTATGCAACAGGATATTATCCAAAAAATTGCAGAAAAAATATTACACCCTATTCAATTTGAAGAGCTTTGTGCGAGATTTCTTTATGCTAATTATCTTTTAAAAAGTAATCCACAACATATCATTGAGCCAACAGAAGAAAAAATAATTATTGAATCTGTTCCCTTGAAAGAAACTCCTGGCAATCCTTTATTTGACCACTGGGATGATAATATGTTCGCACAGGTATTAGCGGGATATTGGGAGCCATGGGGATTAACAAAAAATGAAATTATTACTTTACCCGATGCACCGATAAGCTTTTTGGAAAACGATTATACTCACGAGTTTATAGAACCTGAGTCAGTTACATTACCTTTTTAAGTTCCGAAAACTTGCTTTAAGCCAATTTTTTGTTTTTAATTTTTTATCCTCATTTCCATAATGATCTTTCTTAAAAGATTATGCTTATTTTTAAAATTGTAACGAGAGATATTTTAATAATAAATTTAAACAATAGGATTATCAAAACTTAAAAATAATTTCCAATAAATGATGAGAATAACAAAATGATTTTTTCGGATAAACGTTAATTTATAAATCTTAAATCTATTTAATGAAAGCATTGGTAATATCAGGTGGTGGCAGCAAAGGAGCTTTTGCCGGTGGCATAGCGGAATATTTAATTAAAGAATGTGGCAAAAGTTATGACCTCATGGTTGGCTCTTCAGCAGGAAGCCTGCTGATACCTCACCTGGCGATTGGAAATATAGAAAAAATAAAAAAAATATATACTTCAGCCACACAGGAAGATGTATTTAATGTATCTCCTTTTAACACAAAAGATACCAATGGTGGCGGATATTTTAAAAGTCTCAACCAATTCTCTATCGTTCGAAATATCTTAAAAGGTCATCTCACATTTGGAGAAAGTGAAAATCTTCGAAAACTAATTTTTAGAAGTCTGACCCCAGAAGATTTTGAGCAGATCAGGTTGCTGAAAAAAAAAGTAATTGTAACTGTATCCAATTTTACCAAACAAAAAGTTGAGTATTTTAATTCTGATGATTGCAACTATGAAGATTTTTGTAACTGGATATGGGCCTCAGCCAACGCGGTTCCGTATATGAGTGTCTATGAACATAACGGATGCCAATATGCAGACGGAGGCTTTGGCAATCACATTCCTATTAATTGCGCTTTAGAAAATGATGTTACAGAAATGGATGTTATCATCCTCGAAAATGAAAACGAAGACCGCATACAACCCATTGCCCGCAATCCCTTTTCATTATTAATGCAAACAATCAGTTTTATGAGCAACCAGATAAGCCTGAAGGACAGGATCATTGGAGAATTGCTGGGAATCAAACGGCAAATTGATATCAATATTTACTTCACCCCAAGACAGCTTACTGATAATCCGTTTATTTTTAAACCTGAATCATTAACTCAATGGTGGCAGGAAGGCCTGGAATATGCACGCAATAATCACCCGATTTGTTTTTGTAATCATCCTGTAGCTATATCAAAAGGTAAAACAGTGATTTTATGAAATTCGGTTAGGAGCTTTCAGCCTTCAGCTATCAGCATTGAGCAGTCAGTAATGGGCTTCCGGCAAAGAAAGAAATAATTGGTATTTCTATTCCTATTCGTGCCAACAATTTATCTCTAAAACAATTTATCAATTTACATTTGCCGGATGGATATAAATTGTACTGATGATGAACTTTATATTTTTAAACAGATAGCGGATTCTGGTTCTGAATTGAATATGCCTGTATATATTGTTGGTGGTTTTGTAAGAGATAAAATATTGAACCGTTCTACAAAAGATGCTGACATTGTTTGTATCGGCGATGGTATCAAACTAGCTGAAAAAACTGCTCAAAAATTTACTCCAAAACCACACGTAAATTTTTTTAAAAATTTTGGTACAGCACAAATAAAAATAGGCCCCACCCCCAACCCCCTCTCCGCAGGCGGCGAGGGGGCTTTTGAAATTGAATTTGTTGGTGCACGTAAAGAAAGCTATAATCACGAAAGTCGCAAGCCTGAAGTGCTTCCGGGAAATATTGACGAAGACAGAATGCGCAGGGATTTTACGATAAATACCCTTTCTATTAGTCTTAATAAAAAAGATTACGGCAAATTGATTGACCCTCTGAATGGGCACGCAGATATTGAAAATAAAATTATCAAGACCCCGCTGCCGCCCAATCAAACTTTCATAGACGATCCTTTACGCATGATGCGGGCAATCCGTTTTGCAACGCAATTACATTTTACAATTTCTCCGGAAACTTTTGAGGCAATACAGAAAAATGCCGAAAGAATACAAATTGTAAGTGGCGAAAGAATCATTGATGAGATCAACAAAATTGTGATGACCCAAAAACCATCAACAGGTTTTGATCTTTTATATAAGGCCGGATTATTAAAAATTATTTTTCCCCAAATGGTTGCGCTGGCAGGCGCTGAATACATTGATGGCAAGGGCCACAAGGATAATTTTTATCACACGCTCCAGGTGTTAGATAATATTGCGCCGTACACCAATGACCTGTGGTTGCGATGGGCAGCAATTCTCCATGATATTGCCAAACCGGCTACAAAAAAATTTGAAAAAGGGCATGGATGGACATTCCACGGCCACGAAGTTTTGGGCGGAAGAATGATTCCTAAAATATTTGCTCAATTAAAACTGCCACAAAATGAAAAAATGAAGTTTGTGAAGAAAATAGTGGAACTGCATTTACGGCCCATAAGCCTTACCAAAGAAAATATAACGGACTCCGCTATACGAAGATTACTTTTTGATGCCGGTGATGATATTGAAAGCCTGATGACACTTTGCAAAGCAGATATTACTTCAAAAAATAAACAAAAAGTGCAACGTTTTTTAGCCAATTTTGAAATGGTAGAAAAACGTTTGCAGGAAGTCGAAGAATCAGATCATCTGAGGAATTGGCAGCCGCCTATAACCGGTGAAATTATTATGAAAGAATTTGGATTGCCTCCTTCAAGAATTGTAGGTGAAATAAAAAACGCAGTGCGCGAAGCTATATTAGATGGTGATATTGCCAATAATTATGAAGCGGCATTTGAATACATGAATATGATCGCTAATGACTTGGGGGTGAGAAAAATGTAATATTCAGTTAATTTAAGAAATGAAAATGGAAAACAAATAACAGAATTCTTTTTATAATTTTAACAAAAACTTCAGATAGATATCGGAGTGTTATTCAAGTGAAAAAATGAAAATAAAAAAGAATTAAACCTCCTTCATTTATTCAAACCATTTAATTAAAAACTAAGCCTTAAATTTGTCTCATGGCAATTTTAAAATTCAGAGTTTATTGGGAAGATGATAATAGTGTTTACCGTGATATGGTGATCAGGCATACTCAAAGTTTTTTGGAACTTCATAATTCCATTCTAAAATGCTTTGAGTTTGATAATAAACATCATGCTACTTTCTACAGAAGTAACGACAACTGGCAACGCGGAAAAGAGATTACACTAGAGAAATATGATAAGATATATAAAGCAGAACCCTTACTAATGAAAGAAGTTTTGATAGGTGTTGAAATACGCGAACCGAATCAAAAATTTATTTACGTTTATGATTTTCATAAAAACTGGACTTTCCAATTGGAACTGATCAATGTTAATAAGGATGAAAATCCCCAAATTACCTATCCTTCCTGCGTTCGCAGTGAAGGGATAGCCCCAAGTCAATACGGAACCAAAGGATTGGTAAGTGAAAAACTTTCAGAAATTGAAGAAAAATACGATTTAAATACTGCTGTTCTAGCAGATGGATTTAGTGAAGAAGGCGACGGCGCCGGTGAAAATGAAAGTGAAGAGGAGGTGGATAATGAAACTACTGAAATCTAAAAAATAATTTGCGGGGTTCTTTACAAACCTGCTGCAATTATCATGAATGAAAAAACCTGCATTATAATTTCAGGGCCGACTGCCGTTGGCAAAACATCCGACGGGATAGAAATTGCGCTGCAAAATAATACCCAAATTATTTCTGCGGATAGCCGTCAATGTTTTAAGGAATTAAATATTGGTGTAGCAAAACCCTCCAAAGAGCAACTTGAAAAAGTAAAACATTATTTCCTTAATACTCATTCCATTCATGAAGAAATGAATGTGAAAATATTTGAAGATTACGCAATAAAAGCTGTAAATACAATTTTTGAGAAGAATGATGTTGCGGTCATGGTAGGTGGCACAGGATTGTATATTAAAGCATTCTCCGAAGGAATAGACGATATTCCTGAAGTGGATGAATCAGTTCATAATAAAATAAATGAACTTTATAAAACTCATGGGATACCCTGGCTACACGATAAAACAAAAACGGAGGATCCGGACTTTTTTTTAAAAGGCGAAATGCAAAATCCACAAAGAATGTTGCGGGCCCTGGAAGTGAAACTATCTACAGGAAAGTCTATTCTTGATTTTCATTCAGGAGGAAAAATAAAACGGAATTTTAAAATAAAAAATATCTTTCTTGAGCTTCCCCGGCAGGAACTTTACAATAATATTAATAAGCGGGTAGATGAAATGATGGAAGCAGGGTTATTAAAAGAGGCAGAAGGTTTATTCCCCTTTAAAACCCTGAATGCTCTACAAACAGTGGGCTACAAAGAATTGTTTGATTATTTTGAAGGAAAATTTTCTCTTAAAAAAGCAATTGAAGAAATTAAAAAAAATACAAGGCATTATGCAAAAAGACAGATGACCTGGTTTAGAAGGTATGGGGGTGAGTTATCAGGTTTCAGGTAACAGGTTTCAGGTAACAAACAAATAACCAGGATTTCTAATTATAAAAAAAGTCTTGAATTTAAAAATTAAAACACAATCCAATGCCCTTTAAAACTTCCATTAGAATATTCTAAAGTGGGCGCAGGGAATTTGAAAGAATTTAATACAAACAATAAAGCTTTTATGCCTTTTTTGTGGGTCTTTATTTTTGAAAAATCTATGTCCGGGGAAAGGTACCATTGCCGGTAACGCTTAATATCGGTGCGTTTAAAAACTACATTCCCATTATCATCATAGCCAATATTCTGTGTGCCTCCAAACATTCCTTCTGCACCATATCCTAAAGAAATATTAAGCCAGCGCGGCAATTTTGTTTCCGGGAAGAATGATTGAATATTGGCGCTTACCCAATAGGACTGCCCGTTATAATCTTTTATAAATCTTTCAATTTCTGTTTTGCCATAAAACTGATCAGCTCTCACATCCAAATCTGGCTCAACATAATTTTTTTTATGAAAAGAAAACTTGAGTTTTATTTTTTGTTCATTCCATGCGAGTTCCTGCGAAATAAAAGTTGCTGATCCTAAAATATTAGCCGTAAAATCTCCCGGGCTGAAACCATATTGAGAAGAAAATCCATCCAGAACTTCAATGATAGATTGATAGGCTACGCCACTTAATCCGCCAATCCAAATACTTTTTTTTCTTGATAATCCTGCCCATCGCCACGCTTCCATACTCGCCCTGCTTTCGGTGTAGGCACTGTAAACATGACCTGCTTTATCCATTTGTTGCCATTCTGCATCGTCATTAAAAAAATGGAAAGCCGACCTGGGATATTTTGCGTACCAGATTGCATTTAATCCGATAAGTGTGCCGCCATAGCCTACGATATTCGCGGCTGTTACCAATCTGATTCTTTTTTTATTGTAAGGATAAATTTTAAAAGTATCAATTGTTTGGTAACTATTTAATGAATGAAAAACAGATTTATTAAAAGAAATATCTCCTTTGAAAGTATCTTGTGAAAATGTTTTTTGAGGAATAATAAAACCAATCAAAAGAAGAGAAAGAAAAACAGTTATTTCTTTGTTTACTGATAAAAACATCGGACAAAAATAAGATGATTGAGTTTTAGAAAATTGAAATAAATCAAAAAGAATATCTTTAAATTGTAAAAAAATTATACGATGGATTCAAAAACAGAAAATAAAATAAACGAATGGCTTTCGGGTAATTATGATGAGGCTACTAAAAAAGAAATTCGCCAATTGCAGAAAGACGATGCTGCCCAATTGGAAGATGCGTTCTATAAAGACCTGGAATTTGGCACTGGCGGCCTTCGTGGAATAATGGGCGTTGGCGCCAACAGGATGAACAAATATACTGTTGGGATGGCAACACAGGGTTATGCCAATTATTTAAAAAAATCCTTCAAGGAAGTGAAAGTAGCTATTGCGCATGATGTACGAAATAACAGCAGGCAGTTTGCAGAAATAGCCGCACATATTTTTGCGGCTAATGGCATCAGGGTTTATTTATTTGAATCTATAAGGCCCACGCCTGAACTGAGTTTTGCAATTCGTTCATTAGGATGCCAGGGTGGCTTAGTCATTACTGCTTCGCATAATCCGAAAGAATATAACGGTTATAAAGCTTATTGGGATGATGGAGGACAATTGGTGCCACCACATGATAAAAATGTAATCACGGAAGTAGAGAAAATAAAAAATATTGATGATGTAAAATGGAACGGAAATGAAAATAATATTATTATCATCGGAAAAGATATTGATGACGCTTATCTTAAAATGGTAAAAGGATTGAGTGTGAATCCGGATGCATGTAAAAAGCATCATGATCTCAAAATTGTATATACTCCTATTCACGGCACTGGAATTATGTTGGTTCCAAAAGCATTGGCAGCATTCGGATTTGATAATGTTCATATTGTGGAAGAACAATCTACTCCCGATGGAAATTTTCCAACGGTAATTTATCCTAATCCTGAAGAAAAAGAAACTATGAGCATTGGCCTGAAAAAAGCCAAGGAATTAGATGCCGATATTTTGTTAGGCACTGACCCTGATGCAGACAGAGTGGGAGTTGGAGTAAAAGACAACCGGGGAGAATGGGTTTTATTGAATGGGAACCAAACTGCGCTGCTTGTATTTAATTATATTATTGAAGCAAGGAAAAATAAGGGAATGGCAAAGCCTAATGACATGGTGATAAAAACCATAGTTACCACGGATATGATTGACGCAATCGCTGAAAAAAATAATATTAAATGTTACAATGTGCTTACCGGTTTCAAATGGATAGCCGAATTGATAAGAGAAAAAGAAAATAAAGAAAATTATGTGGTTGGCGGAGAAGAAAGTTTTGGGCTAATGATAGGCGATAAAATACGCGATAAGGATTCAGTAAGCGCTGTTGCTATTATATGTGAAATGGCCGCAGTGGCTAAAGAAAAAGGCAAAACGCTTTTTGAAAAATTAATGGAACTATATGTGCAATATGGATTTTATTTTGAAAAATTAATTTCCCTTACCAAGAAAGGTATGAATGGCTCCAAGGAAATAGCCGACATGATGCAGGGATACCGGGATAATCCACCAGAGGAGATCGCAGGAAGTAAAGTGAAATTTTTATTGGATTATCAACTGCAGATTCAAAAAAATCTTTCAACCGGAGAAACGGGAAAAATAGCATTACCTAAAAGCAATGTTCTGCAATTCGTCATAGAAGATGGTAGTAAAATTTCTGCAAGACCAAGTGGTACTGAGCCAAAAATTAAATTTTATTTTAGTGTCAGTATGCCATTAAAAAATGTGGCTGAATTTGATACAACAAAGAAAAAGCTTGATGATAAAATTGACCATATTATTTCATCAATGAATTTACATTAACCGGTAATCAGATTCGGAATCTTTACAAGTAAGAATTCCTCATGATTATATTGTAAGGAGACGTGCCCATCACAATTGCAAATACAAGTCGTAATTCCTGAGTATTCAAAATCCTTTTTTAAAAATTATTTTAAAGTCAGTTTTTGGAATAAACCAGGTAAAAAAGGAGTAGTTTTTATTTAGAAAAATATCAATTCAATTTTTAAATTTCTTAGTCTTTTAATAAGATAAGGCAATTTTTAGTGTAAATTAAACAATTAATATTTATGTATCAGATTGATTATCAATATATTAATTAGAATTGACTTTTTGGCAGCATTTTTGCAATATAATAGGTATAAGATCATTGAAATAATATCATTTTCAATCCAATATCTTAGCAGTTTTAACTCCAATTTTTATGATTTATTAAAAGGTTCAATTAGTTTTGAAAGACTACCAGTTTTAAGTTATTATTGAAGAACCTACGAATTTAAGGGCAACAAATTTTGTTGCCTTTTTTTTGTGAATAGTATTAGGTCGCCAGCAACCTCAAATCCTTCAAAAAATAAAGGTCAAACATTAATTTTCCTGTAACCGAAAATCACAAATTAATTTACCTATTATCATCAATACTCTATAAAGTAATTATCAAAGAGCGCACGATACAACAGTTGCCGGAGAAATTATTGATACGGTTTGTAAATGCTCCATTGAAATTTCCTATCCTGAAAAAAGATTCTTTAGCTCAGTCCTTCCGCTTTATAACCCGCTTTTTCAAGCGCATTAATTACCTCGTCCTTACCGGCAAATTCTGATGTAATAGTAAGAATCTTTTTTGGGTCTTTTATATCTACTTTCCAATTCTTTTCTCCAAAAGTTTCATTGAGTACCGGCGTTACTTTTGCAATACAGGAGCCGCACATAATATTTGTTTTTAATTGTATAGTTTTCATTTTGTTTATTTTAATTGATACTTATAATTTTTTTCTTTTTAATCTCAAACTATTACTTACCACACTCACAGAACTCAATGCCATGGCAGCGCCTGCAATCATTGGGTTCAGAAGGAATCCATTGACGGGATACAAAATTCCTGCCGCAATGGGAATCCCTATCATGTTATAAATAAATGCCCAAAATAAGTTTTGTTTTATGGTAGAAACCGTATAACGGGAAAGCCTGATCGCTTTTGGTATTTTTGACAGGTCAGAAGAAATGATGGTCATCCTGGCTACATCAATCGCAATATCACTTCCCTTTCCCATAGCAATGCTAACATCTGCCTGGGCCAATGCATTGCTGTCATTAATACCATCACCCACCATGGCTACTACTTTACCCTGCTGTTGTAATTCTTTTACAAATTCAGCCTTTTGACCAGGCAATACTTCTGCCTTGTAATGATCTATGCCGGCCTGGTCTGCTATTGCTTTAGCAGTAGTAGCATTATCGCCGGTAAGCATATATACTTCCATGCCTTCCTTCTCTAATTGTGCAACTGCTACTTTAGAATTTTCTTTTATTTTATCTTCAATGGCAATCACAGCAAGAGCCGTCTTTTCATCTGAAAAATAAATAACAGTTTTAGCTTCACTAAGCCAACTATCTGCTGTTTTTCTTAATGAGACATCAATAAAAATATTATTAGTTTTTAACAATGAAGCATTTCCTACATAAAAAATTTTATCATTCATTTTTGCTTTTGCGCCAGCACCGGTAATACTTTCGAAATCGGTAACAGGTAAATATTTATTTTCTTCCAGGTAATTTACAATTGCTTCCGCTAAAGGATGCTCAGAATTATTTTCTATTGACGCTAATGCATGCAAATATCTTTTATCATCGTTCAACCAAAGTATATTCCTAACCACAGGTTTGCCTTCTGTAATGGTACCTGTTTTATCAAGAATGATTGCATTCACTTTTTTTGCGAGTTCAAGGCTTTGAGCATCTTTAATTAATATTCCGTTGTCCGCGCCCTTGCCAATTCCGGCCATGATAGCCGTGGGAGTAGCAAGGCCTAACGCGCATGGACAGGCAATTACAAGTACGGTAACCAATGCAAGAAGTCCGTGAGTGAGTCCTTCATCTCCTCCAAAAATGATCCATATTATCATACTTAATACAGCAATGATGATAACAACGGGGACAAAAATGCCTGCGATTTTATCCACTAATTTTTGCACCGGCGCTTTACTTCCCTGGGCGTCCTGCACCATTTTAATTATTTGCGCCAGCATCGTATCGCCACCCACTTTTTTTGCCACAAATTGAAAACTTCCTTTTTGATTAATGGTTCCTGCAAACACTTCTGCATCTTTTATTTTCTCAACCGGCACCGGCTCTCCGCTAATCATACTTTCATCTACAAAAGAATTTCCCGAAAATACTTTCCCATCTACGGCAATTTTTTCTCCCGGCTTTACCAAAATCGTGTTACCTACTTTTACATCAGTAATTTTTATTTCCATCTGATGACCGACTTCATGAATAATAGTGACTGTTTTCGGTTGTAGCCCTATTAATTTTTTTATAGCTGAAGAAGTATTTCCTTTCGCTTTTTCTTCCAGCATTTTCCCCAATAAAATAAATGCGATCACCACGCCTGCAGCTTCAAAATACACATGAGGTTCTATGCCTCTGCTTGTCCAAAATTGAGGATACAAAATATTAAACACGCTGAACAAATAAGCGATACCTGTACTCATAGCTACCAGCGTATCCATGTTAGCGCTGCGATGTTTCAATTGTTTCCAGGCGCCTGCAAAAAACTGTTGCCCAAATACAAAAACAACGGGTGTAGCCAATGCCCACATTATATAATTGGCATAAGGCAGGTGCATAAAAATCATCCCGATTGCCACTAAGGGAACGGATAAAATAACTGCGCTTAAGGTGCGGCGTTTTAAAGTTTTATATTTTTTTTCGTGCAAATCTTCCAGTGCATCTTTGGCATCTTCCGATTCTTCAATCATAAGATCGTAACCTATAGATTGCAGGGCTGACTTAAATTCCGAAGGATTGGTAAGTGTTGGAATATATTCCACGTTGGCTGTGGCATTAGCGTAATTTACTGTCGCGTTCATTACGCCCTTCACGTTTTCCAAGGTAGTTTGAGTACTGCTTGCGCAGGAAGCACAACTCATATTTAAAACAGGAAATGTTTTTTTTACAGTTGGCACATCATAACCTAAATCGCGAATCGTTTTTACTGCATTGGGAATTACTTCAATACCGTCATCAGTATCAATGATCGCTATTTTATTGTTCAATTCTACTTTGTGGTTGTGAATCCCCTTCACTTTTTGTAAATCTTTATCAACTTTCAAAGCACCATGTTCACTATCTACACCAGAGAGAGGTATTTCAACAGTAATATTGTCTTTCATCTTTTTTACAATTGGTCAGATGTAAATTTCGGATGAATGGTTTTGTTCCCGTTATATCCTTTTGTGAAAGATGTATATTTAATTGTAAATATTCTAAATAGCCCGCGGTCTGACCTGCGGTACCGACCGCTAATCAGCTAATTGGTCAATGGCTTTCCTATGTTCTGCACCTAAAGATTTGAATTGTGTTGACGTCATCCCTGTAAGTTTTTTAAACTGCCCCGAAAGATGTTGGGTGCTGCTGTAGCCAAGATTGAAAGCAATCTGGCTTAATGAGAGTTCATTGTAGATAAGCCATTCTTTGGCTTTTTCCATTTTTTGAAGAATAAAAAATTGCTCTATTGTTACACTTTCCACTTCTGAAAATAATTTGCTCAGGGAAGAATAATCTTTAAATATTTTATTAGTTAAATATTTTTGAATACTGAAATGCTGCTCAATATTACCTTCCTGCACTTTTTGAATCAATAAAGTTTTTATTTTTTCTATTAATTGTGTTTTTGAATCATCCAATAATTCGAAACCTACCTTGCGTAAATCACCGGAGAAATTCTGTAACTGGTTTCTGTTTGGAATTTTTATCAATTCAATTTCTCCAAGACGCACATACTTTGCTTCAAATTTATTTTCTTTCAGAATTTGTTCCACACTCGTGATGCAGCGAGGGCAAACCATATTTTTTATAAAAAGTTTCATTCGCTAAATTTTAAACATTCTATTTCTGTATCGCTTCAGCCAATTCGAAGGCGGTAGTAAACAAACAAATTTGATAGATTTTGTATTAATATTCAATCCCACCTCTACAAATTTCATAAACTTTCAAACTATTAAACCTTAAACTACTAAACCCTGAACTTCTATTTATTTATTGATACACTCTTACATAATCCACGATCATTCGTTGAGGGAAAACCGTGGTATTATCAGGGCTCCCGGGCCAATTCCCCCCTACCGCTATATTCAAAATAAAAAAGAAAGGTTTATCAAAAGGATTGTTCCCGGTTACATCTGATATATTACCGGTAAAATACTTGTTGCCATCAACATACCATTCTATTTTTGTAGAATCCCATTCAATACTAAACACATGGAATTTTTGAGAAAAATCTCCGGAAGGCATCGTATAGTTTCCGCCAAGTTGTGCTTGTTGGCTTGAAGCATCCGCAAAATGCATAGTTCCATATATTTCCCCCGGTTGTTGGCCGAGTAATTCCATCATGTCAATTTCACCGCAGGCGGGCCATGGCGTTGTAGAAATATCACTTCCTAACATCCATATTGCCGGCCATATTCCCTGGCCTTTTGGAAGAATGGCCCTTACATCTATTCTTCCATAATTAAATTGCTGTTTGTTCATTGTAAGCAATCTTGCAGAAGTATAATTGTTGGAACCCATAGCTTCCTGCCTCGCTTCCAATACCAGGTAACCCCCATGGGTAATAAAAGAATTCTTTGTGCTGTTGGTGTAATATTCTAATTCATTATTGCCCCAACCGTTGCCGCCGATATCATAATTCCAGGTATTATTATCTATTGCAGTATCATTAAACTCATCACTCCATTTTAATGAAAGCCCCGGATAATTTGTTGGCGCAACATATCCGGAATCATTTACGGGCAAATAAGTACCATCACAAATTATGGTTCCTGTGCCTTTTCCATTACCATAAATTTTCGCGTCTACAGGATTGCTTAACTGCACATAAAATATGAGTGGAGACTCCCTGAGGCTATCGCCTTTTACTTCGATATCTATCCCGGCAGTATTCTGGTTTGCAGGAATGGTTAATGTGCTCGATTTTTGCGTGTAATCATTATCGTTAGCTGTTCCATCCACTGTGGCATAATCTACTTTTATTTCGTTTGCAGAAGGATTTTCCACATTTATTACAAAATGAAAAGTAGTAATTGCAGAATTGTCCCTGGATTGTTGTACGTCTGTAATACTTAATAAAGAGCCTGAAGTTGTCGTATCCCCGTTTGTTTTTTTACCACATGCACTTGTTAAGGTTAATATGCAAGCCATAAAAAATATTTCTCTTTTAATCATAATAGTAATTTTAAAATTGTACAAAGCGAAAAGTCAAAGGGCTTTTTATTAAAAAACTAAAGTTTGAATAGAATGTGGCATTGAAGTAACTGCCGCAGCTTTTCCATTTACCCAAAGGAAATAATCAATCTTCTTATCGCCTTCATTCAATACTACGGTTGCGATGCTACCATCTTCATTCCTGAATGCAGTAGTTTGTAAAACACTCCTGCTTGAAGAACTAATAATTCTTTTAGCGCCCGGATGAATAAATTTTGAAAACTGCCCTATATAATAAAATGAATTGGTATAAATAAGTTCTCCGGTTTGGGTATTGGCATGTACCGGAGCAAAACAAAAATTACCAACATGATTAGGTCCGCCATGTTCATCTAATAATATATTCCAGTCTGTCCATCCCACGGTTCCGTTATTAAAATCATGAATCATTGATTCGCCATACCTTTCACCCAGGCGCCATTCTTGAATTTTATTGAAATCAAAAGCTTCATTACAACCTTCGGTAAATAATAAATTTTTATTAGGGAATGCTTCGTGTACCAATTCTACATTATCATACATGGGTTTGCCACCAGTCCAGGTTTCATACCAGTGAAAGCCGATTCCCCATAAATATTTAGCCGATTCCGGATCATTCAATAATGTGGAAGCCCGCTGGTATAATAAATCGCGGTTGTGATCCCAACCTATTATTTTTTTACCGCCAAGGCCTTCACTTTTCATCACAGAGCCTAAATCATTTTTTAAAAAATCTCTTTCCTGATCTGCAGTATAATTGCACGATTCCCACGTTTGTTTGGCCATAGGCTCATTTTGAATGGAAATCCCCCAAACAGGGATTCCTTCTTTTTCATACGCTTTAATAAATTTAGTATAATACATAGCCCAGCTATGATAATACTCTGGTTTCAACGAGCCTCCATGAAGCAGGTCATCATTGGTTTTCATAAAAGCCGGAGGACTCCAGGGTGTTGCGAACAAAGTGAGTTTCCCTCCTGCCGCTTTCATCACGTCTTTAATAAATGGAATTTTAAATTGTTTATCATGGTCAATACTAAAAGTTTTTAACGCTGAATCACCTTCCTGAATATAGGTGTAGCTCGCACTTGAAAAATCACAACTACCGATATTGGTTCTCGCCAGTGTATATCCTATTCCTTTCTCTTTGCTATAATAAGCAGTTAGTATTTCCTGTTGTTTATCAGGAGGAAGTTTATAAAAAGTTTCTGCAGCGGCATCAGTTAACGCACCGCCTATTCCCATAAAAGTCTGAAAAGTTTTTGTAGGATCCACAAAAACACAAATCTGCGTTTCTGCAGGCTGGCCAAAGTCTTTAAATTGTAATGTATCTGTAGGGGATATACGAAAACTTGTATTTTCCGCTGTGGTATAAACAGTTATTTGTTTTCCGTCGGCGTTATATGGCTTCGTATTGGCAACCGATTTCCCTTTCATCATTTGATGATTACATGCCAATAATGTAATGGATAAAAACAGCAATAATCCCTTTTTGATTTCCATGGTTTATTTTTTTATTTATTAAAATTCTTGTTTTTGTTTAATCAGGCAATTTAATTCTATCTGCGTTTATAAATCTTATTATTTTATTTTTATTTCCTTCCCGATGTAAAATATTTTTCAATTTCTTTGAACAATAATTCAGGTTCATCGGTTGTAATAAAATTAAAACCTTTTACCAAAAGCCAATTCATTTCTTTTTCTTTGTTTACTGTCCACGCATTCAAATCAATATTATTTTCTTTGGCAGATTGTATCCATTCGATATTATTTTTAAAAACAGAATAATGATAATCAGCTCCTTTGATTCCATCCTGTTTTAATAGTGCCGGTGTTTTATCACCATTCAAATATTGCACATTAGCTGAAGGCTCCAATCTTAAAACTTCTTTCAGTATTTCATAATCGAAACTGATGTAAATAATCAAAGGTTGTACCTGCATTTGATTAACAGCATTTATTACTTTTTGCGCTATTGTCTTTATCCAATCCTTTTCCTTTTTTGAAGGTTTTATTTCTAAAACCAGTCGGGTCTTTGATTGCTGTTGAATAATTTTTAAAAAGTCGGTAAGTAACGGCAATACTTCGCCATTGAAAAGCTTTGTTTTTTGCAGTTCCTGCAAAGTATTTTCATGAATTTGTAAGCCTGCCCAAACTGAATCGTGATTTATAACCAAAGCACCATCTGCGGTTATATGCACATCGGTTTCTGAACCTGCACAGCCCAAAGCAATGGCCGCTTTCAAAGCTTCTATAGAGTTCCGGGGAAGTCCTGCTTTCTTCCAGGCACCTCTGTGAGCGATGACTTTATTATTGAATGGATTGTTCAAAGGAATGAATGATTTCCGGAATATTATTTTTTAAACGGAAGTTGAATTGGAGTTTTAAAACCCTTTTAATAAATTTATTTTTTATGTAAATATCGTTTCCGTTAAGCAATAACCCTAATTTATTTTCTTATCGTATTACTCTTAACAATGCCGCTGGTGTGGATTACCGCAAATATCTTTTTTAAAAATTGCCATTGAACTTTGCAAATATTAATCAGATCAGTTGAGATGCCATCAAACCAAATAAAAAATTAGGAATCACTGTTATTTATTCATTTGCTGGACTAATCACATTCTGGTTTTGAAAACCTGGAAGGTGTCTTTAGAAGATACTTGTCCCATTAAAATCCCAATGATGCGGTGAAATCAAAAACAGATTGCAACCTGTAGATTCCAACAAGGTATTGCGAACCTGTTTGCGTCCATTTACCGGTAATAGTAGGTATCGAAATGCCTGCATTTAGAGCAATGTTGCTAAATGCACCAATTAAATCTCTTTTGAAAAAACATTTCAAACCTAAACCGGTAATAATATCAAAATCAATTTTGCTTCCATCTAATGTTTCTTTATCAGAAGATTTTCCCAGTAAAACATAGCTATGCAAATTATATCCCAAAAATGGATAAAAATAAGTCCGTTCAGCTTTTGGCAAAATATCACGGCCGTATGTAAGTGAGATATTTTCTGTTCTGAGTAAAGAATAGCTTAGACCTTTACCAACAAATCCGCCTGTAACACTGATTTCCGATTCTACAATTCCCCTTTTTGTAACACCGCCATAATCAAGGCCAAAAATATAATGAGGAGAAACTAAATTGGGGAAATTATTAGCAGTAAGCCTATCATTCAACTTTATTGTTGCCGGTATTAAACTGTAGCCGGAAACTATATTATAAAACCGATGCTTTTCTTGTTTAAAACTAGATTGAGCCTGTGTTTTATTGAAAGATAAAATTATAAGAAAAGCAAAGAAAAGTTTTAGGGTTTTCATAAAGAATGTTTTTTATTTTGGCAATTAGTATTCACATAATAAAAGTGCAATTTTTCAACGTTATTGCAAATCAACATGTTTGTTTTACTAAAAGTAAAATAAAATCCGGATTATTTGTTCGTTTACTGGATGTAAAATTTAATTCTTCCAAATTCGAAAATGGATAGCTCAAAGATCAAAACAACCCATACAATTGCGCATCAATCTGGTTGATGATGATACCAAGATCTTCATCGTTCTCGGCAAATTTGTTTTTATCTGCATCCACTATCAGCAAAGGGCCTTCCTTATATTCCCCAATCCATTTATTATAAAATTCATTTAACTTTTTTAAATAATCGAGACGGATATTCTCTTCATATTCGCGACCTCGCTTTTGAATCTGTGCAACCAAAGTTGGTACCGATGCATTTAGATAAATTAAAAGATCCGGTGGCTTTACCATTGATTTTAAGGTCTCAAAAAAAGTATAATAATTAGTAAAGTCTCTTTTATCCATCAATCCCATATCGTGTAAATTAGGCGCAAAGATGTTGGCGTCTTCATAGATGGTTCTGTCTTGTATTATGGTTTCGGTGCCATTCTGAATTTCTAGCAACTGGGTAAGTCTGCTGTTCAAAAAAAATACCTGTAAATTAAAACTCCACCTCGGCATATCTTCATAAAAATCGTAGAGGTAAGGATTGTGATCCACGTCTTCAAATTGCGGAATCCATTTATAGTGCTTGCTTAGTAATTCTGTTAAAGTGGTTTTTCCTGCTCCAATGTTTCCAGCTACTGCAATGTGTTTAGGTTTTTTTGATTTTGCCATTTCCTGATTTTCGAATTTATAATTTCAACAATATAGTTTTTTTTAGCTATCAGCCGCCAGCTTTCAGCTTGGAGCAATCAGAAGCCAGCTTTCAGAAGTCAGCTTTCGGCTCATAGCTGATAGCTCATCGCTCACCGTTCCTTCAAAAATAATTCAGCCCCATTGCATTTCTTACTTTGCGCATTGTTTTTTCTGCGTTGGCAATTGATTTCTCAGCGCCCTGTTTCATTACTTTTTGTAAATATTTTTCATCGTTTAAAATGGCGTTTACCTTTTGCCGTATAGGCGAAATAAATTTTACCATATCCTCTGCTAATTGTTTTTTCATATCGCCATATCGAATGGAACACTCATTAAATTTCTCCTCAAAGTATGCTAAAGTCTCTTTAGTGCTAACTAATTTCATCAGCAAAAATAAATTTTCAATATAATCAGGTTTTACAGAATTATTTTCTTTTGGACCTTCATCCGTTTTTGCCTTCATTATTTTTTTCCGGATCGCTTCATCCTCATCCGCAAGGTACAAAGTGGCCATTTGATTTTCGCTTTTGCTCATTTTGCCACCGCCGTCTAATGAGGGAACTTTTGCTAATTCATGATTAAAATTAAAAGCAAAAGGCTCCGGAAAAACTTCTCCATAACGGTGATTAAATCTGTTTACATAATTTCTGGCAATTTCAAGATGCTGCTCCTGGTCTTTTCCTACAGGAACATATTTTGCTTTATGAATTAAAATATCTGCCGCCATTAACACCGGATAAGTTAATAAGCCTGCATTGATATTATCAGGGTGTTGGCGTACTTTTTCTTTAAATGTAGCAGTTTTTTCAAGCTCGCCTTTATAAGCAAGCATGTTAAGATAAAGATATAATTCTCCTGTTTGCAATAAATGGCTTTGGCAATATAAAGCCACTTTTTCAGGATCGAGGCCGCAGGCGATATTTTCGGCTAACACACGATGCACGTTAGCCTTCAGGCCTTTGGTATCAGGATGGGTAGTGAGAGAATGCAAATCGGCCACCATGAAATAGCATTCATAATCTTCCTGCATTTTTACATAATTACGGATAGCTCCAAAATAATTACCCAGGTGCAAAAAACCGGTTGGCCTTATACCACTCATTACAATTTCTTTCTCCTTTTTCATAAGTAAGCGAAGATAAAATAAAATCGTTTCCTGTTTTGATCTTTAGATAAAAAGGGGAAATCAAAAAAAGTTAGTTCACTGATTAAAGAAGTATGATTGATCCGGTTCCTGCACTTTTGTTTAAAATAAAAAATAATTTTTATCACTGCTCGGGTATCAGATCATTTTCCCCTTGCTGATTCGATTGCTGGCTCTTGTTTTCCTTACGTTTAAAAAGCTGGAAATTTTGCTTACCAAAATTGTAGGTAAAGTTCAATCTCACAAAGCGGGAAGCTCTTTTTTCTACACTGTTTTGAAAAAATACATCCGGAATTTCATAAGTTGTTTCTCTTTCCCGTGTATTAAAGATATCTGAAAGACTAAGAGTAACAGAAGCATTTTTCTTTTTAAGAAAATCTTTTTTCAGGCCCACATCTACATAGCCGAATTCTTTTACTGTTCCCTGGGGAGTAGCTATAGGCGAATTGTAATTTCCATCAATTTGTATGCTGTAATGTGCAGGCAACTTCATGTCTGAATTCAGTTTTGCAAACCAGCTGAATTTACTATTTGAAAATGAGGTTGATTTTATATTGGCGGAGATATTGGTTTGAAACAAATTCATGTTTGCTGTAATGGTCCACCATTTTACAATTGGAGTATAGAGTGTGAACTCTGCGCCATAAGAATTATTCGTATTAGCATTTATGGAATAGGTGATGAGCGTATCGGTAGAATTATTAAAAGGCTCTGTATAACTGGTGATCTGATCAATAGTATTTCTGAAATATACAGTGGTCATGAAATTACTGCTCATTCCAAAGGTTTTGTTATAGGAAAACTCAAAAGAATTAGTGTATTGAGGTTTCAGATCAGGATTTCCCTCAGTCAGGTTTTGAGGATCAGAAAAATTAATATAAGGTATCCGCTGCCAGAAATTAGGGCGATCCACTCTCCTGCTATAATTAAGTTGAAGCTGATCATTATCTGTTAGTTTGTAAGTAAAATAAGCGCTGGGATATAGTCCCGGCTTGTCGCTTACCGGTTTGAAATTGAGAGATTTGCTGGGGATAGTACCATCATATACATAGTCTTCTCCGCGTAATCCAAGCTGGTAACTTAATTTATCCCATTGGCTGGAAAACTGCACATAAGCGGCATAAATATTTTCATTAAAAGTATAATCGCTCGACAGGTAATTATTATAAACATAACCAGTCGAATCAAGGTCATACACATTGTAAGTGCTGTTGTAATCCCGCATGGTTGTTTTCAAACCGGCTTCCAATTTTGATTTGTCTGATAAAGGATTTACATAATCTGCCTGCCCCGTGAAATAACTGCTTTTGCCATTGCTGTTATTTATTTGTGTAGCACTCTCTCCTGGCATTAGGGTGCCGTTTTTATTAAAAAAACTTGTTACGAAATTCCCATTTCCACCATTAGTGAATGTTTGTAGATTGAAGTCAGCTGTCAGCGTATGTCCTTCTTTCTTAAAAGTATGTTTGTAACCCAGGTCACCTGAATAAAACTGAAAATGATTTTTATTATACGTAATCCTGTCGCTGGTAGAATCTGAAAAAAGGGTGCTGTCGAGATAGTTACTTTGCAATGTCTCATTCGTAATAAAATTACCACCGCCCATTCTTCCATTCAATGATATAGTATTTCTATTATCCAGGGAATAATCAAGCCCTAATTGCCCCATTTGAAAAGTCCCGTTTCTTTTTCCGTCTGTATTTTGTTTCAACCAATTATTGCCTGCAATATTTTGCCGTGTTAAGGTTTCTGTAGAAGGTTGATCATGCTGGTGGCGAAAATAACTCAAAGTAAAATTAAACGGATTTTTATAAATACTTACATTCGCTCCCACGTTGCCACCACCACGGCTATCTGCTCCTGCGCGCACCAAACCATTTATGCCGGGCTTACGGTTTTTTTTCAACAGAATATTTATGATGCCCGAATTGCCCTCTGCGTCATATTTTGAGGAAGGGTTGGTAATTACTTCCACTTTATCAATACTTTCTGCGGGGATCTCATCCAATGTTAATACAGTTTGCTTGCCATCAATATAGATTTTAGGGGTGCCATTTCTGAGTGTTACATTCCCATCTATATCTACATTTACCGATGGTATTTGTTTTAGAACATCAGTAGCATCTCCGCCGGAACTTACCAAACTTTTGGAAGCATCAAATACTTTTTTATCCAGGCTCATAGTATAAGCAGGCGCATTCCCACTTATAGTTATCCCTTTCAGTGTAACTGCAGAAGAAGTAAGTTTAAAATTACCGAGATCCAGGCTGTAATTATTGGGTGTGAGTGTAAAAGCGTGATAAACAGTATTACTACCCACAAAATTGATTTTAAGAATAAATTTCCCAAAAGGAAGTTGGTTGATAGCAAAGTCGCCATTATCTTTGGAAATGACTCCTGTAACCTGGCTTGAATCTTTTTCTCTCAAAACTTCAACCGTAGCAAATCCGATTCCTTTATTATTTTTACCATTCAAAACCTTACCGATTACTTCGCCAATTTGTGGTATTTTCCCATTCTGCCGGTAGTTTTGTTGTTGTGGTTTTTGTGCAAAAATGATAGCAGGGAAAATGCATAAACCACAGAAGAGGACAATTAACTTTTTCATTTCATAAATATTATTTGAGTTTTACAATTTTTTAATTTGACAAAGTTGTTGCCAGAAAACTGTGGAGGATTGTTAAAATGGATAAACAAACATTTTGGCTGATTGAAGGCAAACAGGATTCATCTAAATGAAATATTGGAGGTTAAAAAAAATGATAAATGGAATAAAGCGGGTGTTCAATAACAAATTAAAAAAAATAAACCTGCTATATTTGCCCAATGGAAGTAAATGACGCTTTAATAGAAAAACTAGCTCACCTTTCAAGGCTCGAATTTTCTGAAGAAGAGAAACAGGAAATTAAAATTGACCTGGAAAAGATGATCGGTTTTTTTGATAAACTAAGTGAGTTGGATACAACAGGTGTAGAACCATTATTACATGTAAGTGACAATGTAAATGTATTCAGGAAAGATGAAGTAAAAGGTGAAATAAGCAGAAAAGATGTTTTTAAAAATGCCCCTTTGCATGATGATCAGTTTTTTAAAGTGCCGAAGGTGATAAAGAGATAAATAGTTATATTAGTTATACTTCGCAAGGGGGAAATTAGTGAACTTTTCAAGCTAAATGATTCATGGTTTTGTCCTTTGTAAAGTATCAATTGCCACTAACTTTAGTGGAGTTGTGGTTGTGGTTCCCGGCTTTAGCCAAAAATTAAAAGGCTATGTACTGTAATGAATAATAGATTTTGGCTAAAGCCTTTGAAGGCATTTCATTATCCACGGGTTGAAACCCGTGGCCTTGGCATTAGCTTATAACTCGCAAGGAAAAAATTAGATAGTTTTTCAAGCTAAATCATTCACGATTTTGTCCCTTGCAAAGTATAAATGGAAATTCAGGTTATTTGTTTGCTGATTGCTAAAAGTTGAATTAGTTTTATTAGTTAAATTGAAATTCAGGTTATTTGTTTGTTTGCTGATTGCTGACTGCAGAAGCCTGAAACCCTAAATAAAAAATATGTCTGCAATCATACACTTAGAGAATATTCAAAAAAGTTATTACCTCGGTAAGCAGGAATTAAAAGTGCTGAAGGGAATTACAATTGAAATTTTTAAAAACGAATACGTAGCCTTGATGGGGCCGAGTGGTAGTGGTAAGTCTACTTTAATGAATTTGCTGGGATGCCTCGACTCCCCAACTGCGGGGAAATATATTCTCAATGGCGAAGATGTGAGTAAAATGCAGGATGATGATCTTGCAGATGTGCGTAATAAAGAAATTGGTTTTGTGTTTCAGCAATTTAATTTACTGCCTCGTTTAACAGCAGCAGAAAATGTAGCTCTGCCGTTGATCTATAACGGCACTACAAAAAAAATAAGGACCGAACTGTCGCTTGAAATGCTCGACAGAGTTGGGCTGGCCGACAGAAGTCATCATAAGCCCAATGAATTATCAGGTGGCCAAAATCAACGTGTGGCCATTGCCCGTGCTTTGGTAAATAATCCTTCCATCATTCTTGCAGATGAACCTACCGGAAACCTTGATTCAAAAACATCTGAAGAGATCATGCACATTTTTGATAAGATACAGGCAGATGGGAATACCGTAATTTTAGTAACTCACGAAGAAGAAATTGCCGAATATGCGCATCGCATTATACGCCTGAAAGATGGAATTATTGAAAGCGATCATAAGAATGTAAAGAATTTGGTAACTGTTGGGTAAGATCAAATATGATCTAAAATAAAATCGGCATCAATATCTAATTCCTTTCTCACACCTTTCAGGAATCTAATATCTGGCTTTTGCTTGCCGCTAAGGATCATAGATAATTTAGTAGTACTTAGTTTCAGCTTTTTTGCAAGTGTGGCCTGGTTGATTTTATGCTCATACATTTTTAATTCAACCATTCCTTCTATTGTTTGAGGCATTTCAATTGGGTAAATGTTTTTTTCATAAACCTGGATTGCGGAAGCAAGCAATTGAACTCTTTTTCTTTCTTTTGCAGTTAGATTTCCCTCTCCTTTATTCATCAAATTAAAAACTTCTTCTGCAGCGTTTTTAAATTCTGTTTTTGTTGTAATTATCTTCATTAGTGATTATTTTTTATACTTAATATTTTTAGCATCTATTCTGTCATACTCTTTGTGCGTTCCCACAAATAATACATAAATTGTCCGAATATTAAAATGTATCATCGTAACTAAACGATATTTATTCCCGGAAATATTAAATACATACCTATCATTTCTAATATAATCAACAGTATTAAAAATCTCTTTTAATTCGTTTAAATTAGCAAAATCATTTTTTTCAATCATCAAACGCCAATTTGCAAAAACATCTTTTACAGATTGATTTGAGTTTTTATTTTCTAAATAATCCCTGATTGTTGTATAAACGATTAATACCATTCTTTGATTATCTAAAATTACTAATATTGTTTAGCTTTTCTAAATCTTATTCCATAACTGTAAGTTAAAGATAATGAAGTTGGATTAAGTAATTGAACTCTCTTTTTTTCTTTTTCAGTCTGATTTCCCTCTCCTTTATTCATCAAATTAAAAACTTCTTCGGCGGCGTTTTTAAATGCTGTTTTTGTTATAGTACCTTTATTATTTTTTGTAAATATCATTGTTTTCTTTTCATAATTTTGGGAAAGGAACTATGTATGCCAAACCAATTAAGAACTATTTAATTTACTTTCAGGTTTCCTAATATCATTTACTTCTGTTTCTTATGTTTACTTCATTGAATTTTAGAAAGTCTTCTTTATTAATAATCCTGATCGTGAGCCTCTTTTTTATTGGGATTGAATGTATTAATAACGGGGCTGATAAAAATGCGGCTTCCCCACAGCAAGCTGATATATATCATCAATATGCAGGCTCTGCCGCTTGTGCAAAATGCCATAAAAACATTTACGATAGTTTTATTGAAACAGGCCATTTTTTAACCTCCCAAATTACCAATGCAGAAAATATAAAAGGTAGTTTTGAAAAAGGAAAAAATACCTTCAATTACTATCCGGAACTTTTTGTTTCTATGCAAAAAACAGACAGCGGATTCTACGAAGTTGAAAACTTAAAAGGAGTTGAAAACATCGCGGGACGTATAGACATTATAATTGGATCAGGCATCAAAGGACAAACTTATTTATCATGGAAAAATGACCATCTGTTTCAATTACCTGTTTCCTATTTATCTTCAATAAATGGTTGGGCAAATAGCCCCGGCGGCTCGGGTAATATTGTCCTTAACCGTACCGTTAATGTAAGATGTCTCGAATGCCACAGCACTTATGCAGAGGTAATTTCATCTCCTCTATTAAACAAGGCAGATGAATTTAATCACGACCGGATATTGTATAGAATTGGTTGTGAAAAGTGCCATGGGCCAGGCGCAAAGCACGTGGCTTACCAAACAGATAATCCGGGAGAGACAACTGCAAAATATATAATCAATCCGGGTACATTTTCAAGAAAGTTAAGCCTTGATCTATGCAGACAATGTCATGGAGGCAGGCTTGGAAATCTTAAGCCTGCTTTTACTTACACTCCAGGCAAAAAGCTGCAGGATTTTTTTATTATAGATGAGATGACAAATAACGCCAACATAGATGTACATGGTAACCAGTATGGCCTTCTTGCTGAAAATAAATGTTTTAAAACCAGTGCCACATTAACCTGTGTTAGTTGCCACAATCCGCATGATAATGAAAGAGGGGATTTTGCTTTATTTTCTCAAAGATGCATGAATTGTCACAACACCGAACATGGGACTTTTTGTAAAATAAAATCGGAAAGCATTGCTGCTATCAGCTCTAACTGTATTGATTGCCACATGCCTGCCCAGGAATCAAAATCAATAGTTATGAAACTTACAGACAGTATGAAACCGACTGCTGAATTATTGCGCACACATCTTATTGCTATCTATCCTGAAGCAACAAAAAAGTACCTGGCACATAAAACTTTCCCTGGTTCAGCAAAATAAAAATTATGAAATAAGAAAATCAGTAATCCAGTAATCCAGATTACAATCGAATTACTATTTTGATGTTAATGAAAATCAACCATTCTTCTTTTGCCGGAGTTATTGGTTATCTCAACACTTTTCATATTTGAATTTACAATTAAAAACCTTGCAGATTGGGATAAAAATGAAGATCCGTAATAAAATTCCTGCTTTTGAATGGTTCCGTTTTTATAAGTGATCATTGCATACATATCATCAGAAAGAATTGGTATATGATTTATCTTTCTTCTAAGTTTAAAAACTTTAAGTACATCTCTGTTTTGGCTGGCAGCTACCATCAGATTTCCTTTATTGTCTAATAATTTCACAAGTGCTTTGCCATTTCCTGGAATATAGATGCCGCTTTGCAAAATAGACTTAGGCTTAAAATTTCCTTTACCATCTCCTTTCAATACTAATCCATTCAATGCATCGTAACGCCCAACTGAAACTTCTGTACCATAATCGTTACCATTAATAGCAACATCAAGGTTTCCATCACCGTCAAAATCTCCAACTACCATTCCGTTCAATACAGAAACCTGTGCTTCTTTAGGCAAAGGTATCATAGTGAATTTTCCATTTCCATCGTTTCTTAAAAAGCAAGATTTAAGGTAATTGGCCTTTAATCTTAATGATGCTTTCATTTGATCCGGGGATAAAACATCCTGCATTGTTGCATTGGCATAAGATTTATAATCAGGGAATTTATTCCTTAAAGATCCAAGTTGCTTTATCATATCATCCCTGCTGAAAAGAGGAAACTCTTTTTTTACTCCACCATTTTTGTCGGGTAAATACAGGGATATTATGGCATCATAGGTTCCATTGTTATCATAATCGCTGGAAGTTATATACATAGGGAAAGAATCGCTTACATTAAAAATTGTATTTAATCCAAGGTTGCCAACTATGTAGTCCATCCTTCCTGTATGCCTGAAGTCTCCCGCCACTATAGAATTCCACCAACCCAATTTATTTTCTATTCCTGTATTCACTTTTTTAAATATTCCATTTTCATTTTTCAGAAAAGTAATCGGCATCCATTCCCCTACGAGGATCAAATCTGTTTGCCCGTCATTATCAAAATCTGTGAAAAGTGCATCGGTTACCATTCCGATATTCTTTAAATCAGGAGCTACTTTATCAGTAACATCCGTAAATTTTACAACTCCGTTTTTGGTATCATTTCTAAAAATAAAACTACTTACTGCCTTAGGATAATTCCATGGATCCACGCGTCCAGAGACAAATAAATCCATCTTTCCATCGTGGTTATAATCGAATGCTCTTACACAAAGTTTGCTGGTATGGTTTTGTGGTAATGCCAAAGAATCTAATTTAAAATTTCCTTTACCATCATTGATGTACAACCTGTCCTGGTAATATTTACTTCCTGGAGCATTTTGGTATCCGCCGCTGGAAATATATAGATCAGGCTTGCCGTCGCCGTTAGCATCAAAGAGAAGAATCCCTTCATCTTTATAATTATCCATTAAGTTTTGTTTACTGGGGTAAACACTTTTTTGAATAAAAGATCCATCTTTTTGCTGTAAAAAAACCTGCGCAGCATTAAATGAATTACCTCCGATTACGAGATCATCCAATCCATTTCCGTCTATATCACCGGAAGCTAATGCAGGACAATATTCCGTGAACTTATGTGGTAAGATTGATTGAATATTAAAGTCATTAAAATCAAAATCCCTGTGCCTGTAATCAATCCCGGGAGGCCCGGTTACATTATTGAACAAGGCGGTGGTATCAACTGCCGGGTGGCTATAGGAAACTGGCTCATTTGCATCTGCAATATTAACTTTGATCAACTGGTTTGCTTTCACATTTTTTATCGTTTGCGCTTTACCGTTATACCATTTTATTACAACAGAATCAACCATTGTTGTTTTACCAAGTCCAAAATGAGCTATATCCTCATCAGTAGAAATGTAACCGCGGTAAGGATTGTTTTCGTAAGTCTGCAGCTTACCATGGTTGTAATAAATAGTTGCAACTGCTCCAGTTCCATTAATGTTTTTCTCGCCTCCTTTAAATTTTATTTGCAAATAATGTGTATCAGTTGTGTCTCTGTCCCGGGAAGTATTTCTATACAAAAGCGCTTCCCCATCAATGTCATTAATTACCATATCCATAGCTCCATCATTATCAAAATCGGCATAAGCGGCGCCATTGGAAAAGGTAGGTTCATCAAGCCCCCAACTGGAAGTAGAATCGGAGAATGTAAGATTGCCATTATTATGAAAAGCATAATTATGAATTTTTACCTGGGGTATTTTCTTAAGAAGATCCATTTTGCTTACTAATCCTGTCTTCTCTTCCCTGTAGGCCTGAAAATCATGGTCTGAAACGTCGCGTGGAAATCCGTTGGTAATAATAATGTCGCGATAACTGTCATTATCAAAATCCATTACTAAAGGACACCAGCTCCAGTCTGTTTGAGATATACCGCTCATAAAACCAATATCGCTGAATGCGGGCGGCCCGATAGAATCATTTTGTAATGTAACCGGGCCCTGGTTAATTTGCAAAGTATTTCTTACATACTGATATTGAAATCTAAAATTGTCAAAGTTTTGATAAGTGATATAATTGTTGGAGGCTAACATCATCTTTTTTCGATAGTTATCCGGCGGATTCATATCCAGTTCAACAATATCCGGAAGGCCGTCATTATTGATATCCACCACATCCTGCCCCATCGAATTGAAAGAAGTATGTTTAAAATATTCTTTAACCCGGTTAGTAAATGTACCGTCATGGTTATTTATATATAGAATGTCATTTGATAAAAAATCATCTGATATATAAATGTCTTTCCATCCATCATTATTAATATCGCAAATAGTGGCTGCATGCCCGTAACCTGTATAAGCAATACCTGCTTGTGCGGAGACATCGTGAAATACAGGATGTTTTAATGTACTGTCCCAGTCATTACGATACAATCTTCCATAACTTGGGCGTAAATTCCTGTTATTGCGTTCTAAAAAAACAGATGGATCGTTATTATTGGAAGCCTCATTAACGGTAAGATACATATCCAGATCCCCATCGTTGTCATAATCAAAAAAACTGGCCATTGTAGATTGTACTTTAATATCCAATCCGTATTCTTTGGCCATATCTTTAAAATGCGGAATGCCATCTTTGTCTATACCCTGGTTTACATAAAGTATGTTCGTTCTTTTAGTAGAGTCTGTAGAAATAGTGTTGGAGATGTAGATGTCCATCAACCCATCATTATTTATATCTATGACAGATATACCTCTTTCCCATCTGCCTAAACCGGCAACACCGGCCTTTTTCGTAACATCTTCAAATTTAAAATTGCCTTTATTGAGGTATAACTTTCCCGGGACCATGTTGCCTCCTAAATAAATATCCTGTAAACCATCGTTATTAAAATCACCGATTCCGACGCCTCCCCCATTATAAACATTTACAGCATCAAGTGGATTGATTGAATCGTTTTCTACGATTTTGTTATTAAAAGTAATATTTGAATGAGATGAAGGAATTTTCTCAAATAAGGTATGTTTCTTATTGTTGTTGCATGCATATAAAAGCAGTAAAGGCAGGATTATTATAAAGAAATGAAACTTTTTCATACCAAAGAGAAATATATAAATGCCAAGGAAGAAACTTAAAATTAATAGAAAAAAAATGAAGGCCTTGCTAAAGTAGCAAATTGCCTTCATTTCAAAATGTCGCCGGTTCGTGAGACACGAACCGGAGCGGCTCGCCGTGGGCGGTGTCTTCACCGCCCACTATCAGCCAAGCCATGCGACATTTTGAAATACACCTAGCAAATTGCCTTCATTTTTTTTATTAAGTTAACTGTTTAGTAAATCAATAATTAGGATTCTGTTGTAAAAGTGGGTTTACTGCAATTTGCGCCTGGGGAATAGGCAGTAAATCATGCCCTGCAGGAATTGTAATATTGAAATTATCCTTAATATACTGAATTTGTAGCCCGGTTCTTCTCAGATCATACCATAATGACATTTCACCCCCTAATTCATGTCTATATTCCTGCAACATGATTTGCATAAAATCAGGACCAAAAGCAGATGGAGGCGCAGTTGTATTACCCCATGCACGATTTCTTACAATTGCAAGTGATGCTGAAGCGTCCGCCTGGTCACCGGTTTTAAATTGTGATTCCGCAAGGCTGAGATAAATTTCTCCGAGTCGTAGCATCGTTACATTCTGATCGCCAAATATATGAGTCTTGCCGTCAATAGCGCTGGGTGTGTTACCGGAGACATTAGGATCGCGCCATTGTTTCATTCCATAATATCCGGAACGGGGTTGGCCAGGCTGGTCGCCAGTCCAGAGATCACCTACCTTTCCACAAGTATTAATAATTTTTCCATCTGTACCTGTAAAATGAGATTTGGGAAGAGAAAGTGTACCTGCAAATCCTGCTATTACCTGAGCATAAGATTTTATACCCCCAATAGCAACTATGCCCGGACTTGCTATCGTATCACCCGGTCCTATTATTGTCGCAGGTTTGCGGGTATCTCCTGGTTCAAAAGAAGTATATAAAAGTTTGTTAGCATAGGTATAGCCAAAATTTGAAGTTTCCCATGGCCACATGAAAGATGACATCCATGTAACTTCGTTATTATTATAGCTCCAATCTGGTGTACTTCCTCCCGGAAGAGCAAATTGTAACTCAAAAATTGATTCAGCATTATTTTGATGATTATATTCTGCGATGTCCATATAATTCTGCATTAACTGGTAATGCGGAATCAATTGTTGAAAATCTATTATTGCGGAATCATATTGCTTCAACCACATTTTAGAGCTCCCAAGGTAACCTAAAGCAGCGCCTTTTGTGGCTCTGCCCAAATCTGCCGGCGCAAGCTGCTGTGGCCAAGGTAATAAACTTGCAGCAGTAGTCATATCAGACGCCACCTGCATAAATACAGAATCCTGGGTATTCCGGGGATGCAACCCATTTGTCACTACATTTAATTCCAAAGGAACGCCCCCAAAAGTGCAGCCAAGGTAATAGTAGTAAACACCACGCAAAAAATAAACCTGCCCCGTAAGAAAATTAGCCAATGAATCTGTAATTACCTTATTGGTACGCATCTGTGCAATTATAGGAAGAGCAGAGTTAGCCCTGGCTATTCCCTGGTAAGAAAGCACCCAATAGGCATTCAGCGATGCAAAATCTACAGGAAACAGATAGGTATTATAAGATACATCAGCTCCCCAGTTGAAAAAGTCCTGGCTGCAATAGTTGGCATTGTACCAAAGTGCTTTTAATACAAAACTTTGGTTATCATGTTGAAAACCATCATAGATGGCGTTTACCAGGCTTATTCCGTCCTGTGGCGTTTTGAACAGAGTAGCTGCACTGATACCCTGGGTATCTTTTGGATTCAGGAAAGTTTTTGAACAGGCCAGGGGCAATATCATAACGATTAGGGCCACGAGGTAAATATTTTTTTTACTTTTCATATCTTTTATTTTTTTCAATTAAATTAAAAGGTCAGGTTAAACCCTAATGTATAAAATTTGGATGAAGGATAGGTACCCACATCAACGCCGGAAGCCGTTACATTTCGAACTATAGCGCCTGTGGTAGGATCAGTTCCTGCTGGTATCCCAATTTCCGGATCAAGTCCGCTATATTTTGTGAGTGTGAATAAATTTTGAGCTGTAAAATAAACTCTAACTTTTGTAATACCAGCATTCCTTAAAGTGGCTTCGGGCAATGTATATCCTATGGAAAGATTTCTTAATCTCAGGTAACTGCCATCTTCTACGTAAACATCAGATGGCCGTGTATTTGCATTAAATTCATTGGCATCAATCTGAGCATACCTGTTGGAAGGATTTGTAGGCGTCCAGGCATTTTGATAATACTTCTCGCCTATATTTTCAATACCAACTGAACCTGTGGAAGATCCAAAACTTTCGAGGGTCCTTTCCTGGTAATTAAATATTTTATTGCCATACACTCCGTTAAGAAATAAGCTGATATCAAAAGCCTTGTATTCTGCGCCAAAAGTAAATCCCCCATAAAATTTAGGAATTGGGCTTCCCAAAGCTGTTTGATCGTCTGCAGTAATTCTTCCATCGCCATTTAAATCAACAAACTTCCGGTCTCCAGGTACTGCACTGCCCTTAGGTCCTGATGTGGGTTCGTAAACATTTCCTGCACCATATTTACTTTCTGCTATTGCATTTAAAGCATCTATTTCTCCCTGCGACTGGAAAATACCTGCAGATTTGTATCCATAAAATTCACCTATCGGCCCTCCAACTTTTGTCTGGCTGTAGGTTCCCCAGTTATTGCTGCCTGTAGTTGAAAACCCAAGACTAGAAAGATTATTTAAAGTATTTAAGGAATTAGTAAGGCTTAACAGTTTATTATTAACAGTAGTTATATTAAAGCCAACATTGTAATGAAACCCGGAATTTGTTTTGTGAGAGTAGTTTAATGCTAATTCAATTCCACTGTTTTCTATGCTTCCCACATTCTGATAGGCAGTAGTAAATCCAGACTGGGATGGAACTGGAATATTAAGTAAAAAATCTTTTGATGTTTTTTTATAATAATCTGCAGTAAGTGTTAAATCGCCGTTCAAAAAAGCTGCATCTAATCCTATATCTGTTTGGTCCGAAGTTTCCCATTTCAAATTAGGATTAGGTATTCCTGTCAACACCAAACCAGGTTGATATACTTTATTAAAAGGGTAACCATTATTGCTCTGATTATTTGCTCCGGGCCCCGAAGTATATTGAGCGAGATATTGAAATGCGCCCGCATTGAACTGATTACCGATTTGTCCATAACTGGCCCTGAATTTGAGATCTGTTATGGCATCAACATCTTTTAAAAAAGACTCCTCTTTAGCACGCCAGGCAATAGAGCCGGAAGGAAATACACCATACTGATGGCCGGGTGCAAACCTAGAAGAACCATCCCGTCTTACTGTGCCCGTAATAAAATATTTATCATCATAATTATAGTTCAATCTTGCAAATTGAGATTCCAATGTGATTGTTGTTTGGTTTCCATAAACATTTGTAACAGCAGGAAGATCTTGCAAGTCCCTCAATTGATCACTCACCAAATTGTTTCCTTGCCCCCCTATCTGGCGAAAAGTATTATCCTGAGCAGACACGCCACCCACAAAATCTATATTATGCTTTCCAAAACTTTTGGTATAGGCAATTGTATTTTCCCATAACCATTCAAAAGTATTATTCGCTGATTGGGAATAAAAATTTAAAGTAGTTTGCGTGCCGGTGCCATATTGAGTGAGCGCCCGGGTATCTGAAGGTGTGAAGTAGTAACCAGAATAATCATTTGTGTTAATGCCAAAGTTTGTTTTAATTCTCAGTCCGGAAACGATGGTTGCTTCCAGTGATGACGATACCAAAAAATTATTGGTCAGATTTTGCTGATCCTGTGTTTCTATACCATAATAAGGGCCACTTCCCCAGTTTCTAACGGACTGGTTGTTCGGATTAAAAAAACCATAGTTCCCCGATCCGTCTGTAATCTGGTTAGTAAGCAAATTCCCTCCGTCCAGTGTTGGTGGAAGTTTAGTTAAATAACCGACACCCGCAGAAGCACCCTGGCCCCCGGTACCATAAGCAATCTGGCTATTACCTCTTGTATATTTAAAACTTGAAGAAGATCTTAACCAGCTTTTGGGTGTGTAATCAAGATTTGCGCTTAAATTGTACCTTTTAAAATCAGAACCCAATACAATACCTTTCTGATCGAAATATCCTGCTGAAAAAGCTGATTGAACTTTTTCTGATCCTCCACGGATAGCAACATTATAATTTTGTCTTAAGCCTGCCTGGTAAATAGCATTTTGCCAGTCAGCCTCATGTAATGTGTCAGGATCAGCCCAGTTGGGTAAAGCAGTATATCCATCTAAAGCAGCATGTGCGTAAGCAAGAGTCCCGAATTGCTGAGCGTTTAATATATCATATTCTTTAGGTTTAGACTGAATAGCAGTATTGGCATCAAAAGAAATCTGAACACCGTTGTTTTTACCCCGCTTGGTAGTAATAATAACTACTCCATTAGATGCTCTGTCACCATAAATGGCTGTAGCGGATGCATCTTTAAGTATAGTTATGGATGCAATATCATCGGGATTAAGTGTGTTGATTCCTCCGCTTAATGGATAACCATCCACTACATATAAAGGATCATTGGTGCCCAAACTACCAATTCCTCTTATCTGAACCTGAACTCCGCCGCCGGGAGCGCCATCATTATTCGTTACCTGTACACCTGCAGATCTTCCCTGAAGGGCCTGATCTAAGGTAGTAACGGGTACTTTTTCTATTTGTTCAGAACTGATACTGCTTACAGAACCGGTGAGGTCTTTTTTCTTTTGTGTTCCATAACCTACAACAACTACTTCATTAAGCGCTGAATTGGAAATTTGTAAACTGACAGAAATGTTAGTCTGTCCATTTATAGATACATTTTGAGTTTCAAAACCTACAGATGAAATAATTAATGTTTGGGCTTTGGAATTTACCGAAATAGAAAAATCTCCGGTTGCATTGGTTTGTGTGGCCTCTTTAGATCCTTTTACAGTAACGGTAGCTCCAATTAAAGGCTGGCTTGAAGTAGAATTAGTAACTTTTCCTGTAATTGTTTTTTGCTGAGCGAAAGACTGAAAGAAACACAGTAAAATGAAAATACTGCTTAGGAATATTTTTTTTCTCATAAAAAAGTAATTGAAGAATGAAATGATTGGATAAATTAGTATGAATCTTATTTGAGGAAATCTGATTTTAAAATAAATTTAAAGTAAAAGTTAACTTCCGACCAAAAAAAGTTAATGAAATATTAAAATAATACCGAAAATGGATATAAATATAACTGCCTATCCCTTTCGGTCAAGTAAAAATTTATAATTTTGCTGCATGAGTATTATTGAGCAATACCCGAGACATTTTCAAGAATTCCTTGCACAATTCAAAAACGAGAATGACTGTTGGGATTATATATTTCAAATAAGATGGCCAAATGGCTTTGTATGTCCCAAATGT
>Ga0208717_1000103_pt1 | contig 45740 bp, 44 predicted proteins | sample NGESurF53shallow_FD_184489 | JGI IMG/M metagenome (GOLD analysis project Ga0208717, IMG submission 184489) | Arctic peat soil microbial communities from Barrow, Alaska - NGEE Surface sample F53-3 shallow (SPAdes) | ecosystem: Environmental > Terrestrial > Soil > Wetlands > Peat ... | reverse complement strand
AGAGCCGTAGGGTCTGGACATCCCCCAAAACCGTGGAGGCATGCGCTATGAGGAGTAGTCATGCCAGAGAATCGACGGAAGTTCGATGCGGAGTTTCGGGAAGGCGCGGTGCGGATTGTCCGGGAGACCGGGAAGCCGATCGCGCAGGTCGCCCGTGATCTTGGGGTCAACGCGGGCACGTTAGGCAACTGGGTCGATAAGGACCGCGCGGTCCGCGACGGCGCTGATGGTCTGTCGACCGGCGACATCGCGGAGCTGAAGCGGCTGCGGGCGGAGAACGCGGAGCTGCGGATGGAACGTGATGTCCTCAAGCGATCCGTGGTCCTGTGGGTGAAGGAGGCGACGAGGTGAGCGTGGCGCGCTTCATCGCCGACCAGAGGACCTTGCACCGGGTGCCCCACGCGTTCAGCTGCCGGGTGTTGTCCCTTAGTGAGTCCTGGTTCTACAAGTGGCACCAGCGGCCACCGATCCGGCGGGCGGTGCGCCGCGCCGAACTCGACGCGCAGGTCGCCCGGCTGTTCGAGGCGTCCGGTCGAAGTTACGGCTCCCCGCGGATCTTCGACGATCTGGTCGAGGCCGGCGCCGTGGTGAGTGTGAACACGGTCGCAGATTCGATGCGCCGCCAGGGCCTGCAAGGCCGAAAACGTAAGCACCCCAAAGGATTAACCAAGCAAGACAAGAGCGCGCCGAAGTTCCCTGACCTGCTGCACCGAGATTTCAGCGCGACCGCGCCGAACAAGAAGTGGTGCGGGGACATCACCGAGATCCCCACCGATGAGGGCAAGCTGTATCTAGCGAGCGTGCTTGATCTGTTCTCCCGCAAGCTGCTGGCCTGCCCGACCAGTGAGCACCCGAACGCGCAGTTGGCGTGCGACGCGATCAAGATCGCGTCAGCGGCCCGTGGCGGGCGGGCCAACATCGACGGTGTGATCTTCCACTCCGACCGCGGGTCGACGTATACGGCGAGCAGTTTCACCTTGCTGTGTCAGGAAAAACTGGGGATCAGGCAATCGATGGGCCGGGTCGGTTCCTGCTTCGACAACGCCGCCGCGGAGTCGTTCTTCTCCACCCTCGAACATGAAGTGCTGTCCCGGCATCACTTCCGCACACGAGCTGAGGCCAAGACCGTCGTGCTCACCTGGTGTCACGAGTTCTACAACGTCAAACGCCGACACAGCTCGGCTGGCAGGATGTCACCGAACAACTACGAGAACACCGCCGCCATCCAACCGGACGCGGCATAAGGAAGCCTCCACGATTCCAGGGGAAGCCCATTCTCCCAGCACGTATCGATGGCGAGGCTTGAGTCGGCCGACGGACTTCGGACCCACGACGAACAGCGACCATGGCCACGTCGAACCGCCATCGACCAATGGCAGATACCCGTGGGCATCTCGGGCCACACATCCGAAACGAGGCATATCCGTTCCTTGAGCCAGCCGAGGGCCTCGTTTAACTGGAATAGCGTTCGCATCGCGGACGCGCACCAGCGACAATGTCGCCACGATGACGAATCCTCGATTCACCCCACGTGTCGATGCGCGCCCGGTTGATACAAAGTGGCCGCAATTCCAATGGCCCCCACCGCACGACATCGTGCTGCGCGGGCGGTGCGTCGAGTTGAAGCTGGCCGATCCGCATCGCGACGCAGCTGAGTTGTTCGCTGCGCTTGACCACGATGCCGTATGGCAGCACGTCGCCGGGCGGCCAGCCGATGTGGCTGCCTTCACCGAGACTCTCAAGCAAGCCGTGGACGCCGGGAGGTGGCCGTGGGTGGTCCGGCTGACCCTCGACTCCGCCGGATTCAAAGCGGGCGCTGTCGTCGGTACGTCGTCTTACCTAGAGGTTTCGCCACGCGACGCAAGACTCGAGATCGGGTTTACGGCATACACGCCCACAGCGTGGGCGGGCGTCGTCAACCCGGAGACGAAGCTGCTGTTGCTCGGCTACGCGTTCGAAACGCTCAACGCCGGGCGCGTTCAGTTGAAGACCGACGTGCGCAATGCGCGCTCACAACAAGCGATTGCGCGCCTGGGTGCGCAATACGAAGGCATCCTGCGCCGCTACCAGCGACGGGCCGACGACACGGTCCGCGACACCGTGCTCTTCTCGATGCTTGCAGATGAGTGGCCCGCCGCTCGCGACGGGCTAGTCGCTCGCCTCGACGCTCTACTCGGCGAATAGAAGCTTCACGCAGCAGGAGTCTGGCCCGCCAGGATCTGTGCGAGCAGCGGGGTATCGACGTTGCCGCCGGTCTGAATCACCGCAACGCGACGTCCGCGGGCAATAGACCGTTCCGACAGCAGGCCGGCCAGTGCGATTGCGCCGGCGGGTTCGGCGACGTTGTGCGTCGTCGACAACAGCAACCGAACGGCGTCCGCGCAACTGTCTTCGCTGACTTGCAGGATCCGCGCGGCGCCGGCGCAGATCACGTCGATGGCCGTCGCATCAGGCACGCGGGTTGCGACACCGTCGATAAAGGTGTGCGCGGACTCGGTGGTCACGCGGCTGCCAGCAGCAAAGGACAACGCCGTTGCGGGTGCCCTCTCGGACACCACTCCGACGATCTCCGTCTGCAGCCCGAGCAAGTCGCGGACGCCGATCAGCCCGCTAATGCCGGTGCCCATCCCGACAGGGACGTACACCATGTCGAGATCGCTGACCGCCGTGAGCAGTTCGCGGGCATACGTCGCGACACCCAGCACTAGATCGGCGTGGTACGGCGGCACCAGTTCGAGACCGCGTTCCGCCGCGATCTCGTTCGAGTACTCCCGTGATGCCTGAAAATCGTGGCCGTGTTCGATGACCTGCGCACCCAAGGCGCGCATCGCGGCGTTCTTGTCCGGACTGTTTCCGTGTGGCACCACGATCGTCACCGTGAGGCCGTTGGCGCGACCCGCGAACGCGAGACTTTGGCCGTGATTGCCGCGGGTCGCCGAGACGATGCCAGTCACATCGGGTCGCCGGGCGCGCAGGCGGTCGGCGTAGACCAGACCGCCGCGAATCTTGAACGCACCGACCGGGGTGTGGTTCTCATGCTTCACCCACACATCGGCGCCGACCTCCGCGCCGAGCAGCGGCCACGCGTATTGGGGCGTCGGTGGTACCCATCGACCCACGAGTTCGGTCGCGTACGCCAACTCATCAGAACTGAAGGACATGTCGGCAGTCTCGCATCCAGGTTGCCGCTTACGCTCACGGTTATGTCGGACGCCGATCAGCTGCGGCTACCACCAAGTCCTGAACTGGTGGCGCGAGCCCGCGCCTACCGCGAGTCGGGCGGCTCTCCGGCACCCGCGAAGCCCTCTGCGACAGTGATCCTGTTGCGCGACGGACCGAAACAGCCCGAGGTCTTCATGATCCGGCGCCACAAGGGGATGCTCTTCGCTGGTGGCATGTACGTCTTTCCCGGCGGAGTGGTCGACGCTGCCGACCATGTTGGCCGTGATCGAGAGCTTGCCCGCGCTTTCGCGGCTATCAGGGAGACATTCGAGGAGTGCGGGGTCTTGCTGGCATCGGGTGCGGACCTAGACCCCCCCAAACTCGAGGCAGACCGGCTGGCGCTGATCGAGCATCGCGCCACGTTTGACGAGGTCCTCGCCCGCCACGGTGCGGTGGCGCAGCCACAACTGCTGCGACCGTGGTCGCGCTGGATCACCCCCGACTTCGAACCGCGTCGTTACGACACGCATTTCTATGTCGCCCTCGTACCTGCGCAAGACGCGCGCTTCGTCGGCGGGGAGGCCGACGCCGCGCAGTGGGTTGTGCCGAGACTCGCGTTGGCCCAGCAAGAGCACGGTGACTGGTTGCTCATGCCACCCACCGAGTGGACACTCCGCGAGCTCTCGACGTTCACGTCGGCGGCAGATGTCTTCGCCGCGGGCAACAGACGCGACCTCACTCCGGTACGGGTGCGCATCGACCTCGATTCCGAGCCGCCGCGTTGGGTGGTCATCGACCCATGACGACCGCCCTAAGCCCTCAGCACCCGACCGCCCGGGCGTTCCTGGTGCGAGCCAACAACCCTTCGCCGATGACGCTCGAGGGCACCAACACGTGGGTGCTCGTCGAGCCCGGCGGCAACGAGGCGATCGTCGTCGATCCCGGCCCGGACAACGCGAGCCACCGCGACGCGGTCATGGCGGCGGTTGAAGCGGCCGGCGCGAAGCAGGTCGCCTTGATCGTGTTGACCCACGGTCACGCCGACCATTACGAGGGCGCGCCAGCGCTCTCCCAAGTGGCCGCCGCCCCAGTCCGCGCAATCGCCCCGATGCATTGCTCCCAAGGCCACCAGCCACTGTCCGACGGTGAGCGGCTTCGGATCGGTGGCTTGCGCCTCGACGTCATCGCAACGCCCGGCCACACGGCTGACTCCGCCTGCTTCGTCGTCGACAACGATGTCGCGTTACTTACGGGCGACACGATTCTCGGCAGAGGCAGCACCGTGGTTGCCCGACCCGATGGGGGACTCGCCGACTATCTCGCGACGTTGCGTCGACTACGAGCACTCGTCAACGAACGGCAACTCCTCGTCGTCCTGCCTGGGCATGGTCCCGTCGTTGACGACCCGGCGGCGAAGGTTCACGCCTACCTGCAGCATCGCGAACAGCGCCTTCAGCAAGTGCGTGCCGCGGCTATCACCAGCGACACGGTCGATGAGGTACTGCAAGTGGTCTACGGCGACGTCTCGCCGGAGCTGCTATTCGCAGCGCGGTGGTCGCTATTGGCGCAGCTCGACTATCTGCGTGACGAGGGCGTCAGCGTGCCCGCCGAGTGAGCCCCTCGACGTCGCGGATGACCACCGCGCGCGACTCGATACGGAGCCAGCCGCGCGCGCTGAAGTCGGCGAGTGCCTTGTTCACGGTCTCGCGAGAGGCGCCGACAAGCTGCGCGAGTTCTTCTTGCGTGAGGTCATGCGCGACGTGGATGCCATCGCTGCTCGGCTGACCGAAACGTTCGGCGAGGCCGAGCAGGGCTTTTGCTACGCGCGACGGCACGTCACTGAAGACGAGGTCGGCCAACACATCGTTGGTGCGACGAAGCCGCTGCGCCAACGCTTGCAACAGTTGCACGGCGACATCAGGCCGCCCGGTGATCCAGGGCCGCAGTTCTTCGTGGGCGAGCGAGGCGAGCACGGTGTCGGTCAACGCGACGGCACCGGCAGTTCGTGGTTTGGGATCGAACAGCGACAGTTCGCCGAACATCTCCCCGGGCCCGAGGACCGCCTGCAAATTCTCCCGGCCGTCCGGGGCCGTGCGAGCCAGCTTCACCTTGCCCTCGATGACGGCGAACAGCTTGGTGCCAGGGTCACCCTCGTCGAAGATGACGTCGCCACGTGAGAAGTTCTCGTGGCGCATCGCAACCCGCAGCGCCACGTTGGCGTCGTCGTCGAGCGCGGCAAACAGAGGGAGCTTGCTCAGCACATCGTCCACGCGGTGATTCTCACACCTTTTTGTGTGGATGGCCGCCCAGGGTGCTAGCGACGTTCGGCTAGAGCGCGCCGGCTCGCGGCTTCCTTCTGGTCGGCGGGGAGTGCGAGCAGGCACAGGCCCGGGTCCTCGCGGTAGCGCGCGATGAGTTCATCGGTCGAACCGGTGATGCGGCGATGCAAGGCGTTGCGGTAGGCCGAAAGCTGGGCTTCGGCGGTGGCGAGGTCGCGCGCCAGGATCTCGTTATGGGCGGAGTCGCCGGTTCGCGGCTCGCGTTCCCAGAGCTCGGCAAGGTCGGGCAACGGCGGCACGTCTTCGATCGGCAAGACGGTGACGAGCGCCCGACGGCTACTCGTGAGGTGAGCGTCAGCCAGCACATTGCGCAGGTTGTCGACCCGGGCTGCACCGGTCTCGCCGGCCCGGACGACGTCGAGCCTTGCTTGGATGATGCGTCGCCAGTACGAGACCCGGTTCTCTTCCTCGGCCAGCGCTGTCCGGTAGTTGCGCAGGTCTCCGATGGAGAGGTGGTCGAAGTCGGTACTGCGCTCTGGAGTGCGGCGAGTGCCTGACTGGCTGCTCCCGGCGCTCAAGGCGACCCCGTCCTGATTGCTCTTGGCGTGTGCGTGGCTGTCACTGGCGACAAACGTTGCTGGTTACAGAGGGCGCATCGGCGGGTCCGGCGTGGGCCTTGAGACCTTGTGGCCCGGGGTCACCCGCGTGGCCGCCCAGGTCACCCGTCCAGTCGAATGGCAGCCGCCGTGATTAGGCTCGACGTCGTGGCGCGGCGGAAGATCGAGCAGGAATCGCCGCTCGCGCTTGTCCGGCGGGCGCGCACGATCAACCGCGAGCTGACGGTGCTGTATCCCGACGCGCATATCGAGCTCGACTTCGGCAACCCGCTTGAGTTGCTGGTCGCGACGATCCTGTCAGCCCAGTGCACCGACAAGCGGGTGAACATGGTCACCCCGGTGCTGTTCGCCAAATACCCGACTGCGGCCGATTACGCAGGTGCCGATCGCGGCGACATGGAAGCCATCATCATGTCGACCGGGTTCTTCCGCGCGAAGACCACCTCGATCATCGGCATGGCCCACGCGGTGTGCGAACGGTTCGGCGGTGAGGTGCCGCGGCGCCTGAAAGACCTGGTGACCCTGCCCGGGGTCGGCCGCAAGACCGCGAACGTCGTGCTCGGCAACGCGTTCGGCATCCCCGGTCTGACCGTCGACACCCACATGCTGCGCCTCTCAACACGCTTCGGTTGGACGACCAACACCGACCCGGTCAAGGTCGAGCAAGACATCGCGACGCTGATCCCGCGCAAAGAGTGGACGCTGCTCTCGCATCGGGTCATCTGGCATGGACGTCGGGTGTGTCACGCCCGTAAGCCCGCATGCGGTGCGTGCGGGCTGGCCCGGTGGTGCCCGTCGTTCGGCATCGGTCCAACCGACGAGGCGGCGGCGCTCAAGCTGGTAAAGACCGGCCCGGTCGACACCCTGCTGTGAGAGTCGACACCCTGCTGTGAGCAGCATCAAGCCGCGCGCGTGGTTGACCGCGCTCGGTGTCGTCCTCCTCGTCGTCGTTGCGTTGCTGGTGAACCGCGCGACGGCCAAACACAACAATTCCACGCCACTGCGCGCATCCCTGATCGCTGCGGCTCACCTGCCCGACTGCCCAGTCGCAGCCGGCACCGGAACGGTCGCCGCCGGATTGCCCTCCTACACGTTTCCGTGCCTGGGCAACGGTCCGAAGGTCGACCTTGCGAAGTTACGCGGCCCGCTGGTGATTAACGTCTGGGCTGGTCCGTGCACCGAATGCAAGGTTGAGGCGCCGCAGATGCGGTCGTTCGCCGCGGCGGCCGCGGGCATAGTCGCGGTGCTCGGTGTCGTCGACGGCGCTTACAACGGCAGCGAGACGTGGGATGATGCACTCGATGCCTCGCATGGGCTTGGTCTGACCTACCCCTCGGTATGGGATGCCAACGGCAAGTTCGTGCAGTACTTGCGCGTGCCGGGCATTCCGGTCTCGATCTTCGTCAACGCCTCCGGCGCCGTGACCCACGCCAAGATCGGCGTGCTCGCTCCCGGCGAGCTGGCGAAGCTGTCTGCGCAGTACTTGGGTGTCACGGTGACGGACGCCACGTGACACCGGTTCCGCGGGACGAGACCGCGCCGCCGTCGTGGCTGGCGAAGTTGCTGCGCGCGGCGGGCGGACTCGAAGCGGCCGATCTGAGCCGATCGACTCCGCCGCCCGAGGGGGGACGCGAGAGCGCCGTCCTGGTGCTGTTCGGTGACGGCGTTGAGGGCCCCGACGTGCTTCTGATCGAGCGAAGTGGCCACTCGCGCCAGCACGCGGGCCAGGCGGCGTTTCCTGGTGGCGCTGTCGAGCCGGACGACGATGGGCCGGCGTCGACCGCGTTGCGCGAGGCCGCGGAGGAGACCGGGCTCGACCCGGCTGGCGTCCACGTGCTCGCAGTGCTGCCGGAGCTGTGGCTGCCGCCGTCCGGCTTCTTGGTCGTTCCGGTTCTGGCCTGGTGGCGGGCGCCTTCCGTCGTGGGCGTTGCCGATCCGGGTGAGGTCGCCGCCGTTGCCCGGGTTCCGATCGCGCGCCTCGTCGATCCGGCGAACCGATTCCGGGTGCAGCATCCGAGCGGATATGTCGGAGACGCGTTCGACGTCGACGAGCTGTTCGTGTGGGGATTTACGGCCGGCCTGCTCTCGCGGTTGCTCGAGATTGGCGGGTGGTCGAAGCCGTGGAACGCTGCCGACGTCCGCGATCTGCCGTCGCTGTAGCGTGAAGTGCGTGTCGAGACCCACACTCCTGATCGCCGGTTGCCTGCTCATTGCAGGGTGTTCCGCCAACAACACCACCCTGCACGTGTCGGGTACGGGTGCCCCAAAGCCCGATCAAGGGAGTGCCTCAGCGACCGCACAACCGGCAGCTGACGGCGTCCAGCAGATTGTCATCGACACGCTTGACGACGGGCACTTCAAGCCGGACGTCGTCTACGCCAAGCTGGGTCAGCTCCGGGTGACGATCACCAATCCGAGCGTGGTGCCGCAGGATTTCGAGGTCCCGAGCCTGAACGTGCACTCCGAGACGATCTTCGCCGGGCGCTCGACGACGGTCACGTTCAACGTCCCGGCGGCCGGGGTCTACTCGTTCGACTGCCATTTCCAGGCGCACGAAGGAATGACCGGTCAACTGATCGTCAGCTGAGCGCGCTGCCGGCGCCTGCGGCCTGCGCGGTGGGGCCCCCGTTAAGTTTGACCGTGTGCACGCCGACGCCCTTGACCTGATTCTGGTCGTGTTGATCGTCCTGTCGGCGTTCTCCGGCTACCGGCAGGGCTTCGTGGTCGGGGTGCTCTCATTCATCGGACTGCTCGGTGGCGCGGTCATCGGGGCGCAGATCGCGCCACCCATCGCGAAACACTTCTCCGGCACCGTCGCGCCATTCGCCGGTGTCGCCATCGTGTTCGCGTTCGCCTCGCTGGGGCGCATCGGAGCGGGCGCTCTTGGCGCCATCGTGCGGCGCCGGCTGAAATGGCAACCAGCCCGCACCGTTGACTCGGTTGGTGGGGCAATCGTCTCCGGCCTCGCCGTCCTGCTCATTGCTTGGTTCATTGGCAGCTCGCTGGTGCAGGCGCCATTTCCGTCGGTGGCAAGGCAAGTCAACGGTTCGCGCGTGCTGGCAACCGTCGACCACCAGGTGCCGTCGCGGGTTCGTGGCTGGTTCGCCGACTTCCGCACGGTGGTCGCAGACGGTGGCTTCCCGCAGGTGTTCGGAGCGCTCGGTGCCGAGCGCATCATCCCTGTCTCGGCGCCCGACCTTGCCGTCGTCACGCAGCCTGGCGTCGTGGCTGCGCGCGCCAGCATCGTGAAGATCACCGGCGATGCGAAGTCCTGTTCGCGCCGCATCGAGGGCAGCGGATTCGTTTTCGCCGACGGTCGGGTCATGACGAACGCACACGTGGTTGCGGGCGTGCGCAATCCGCAGGTTCAAGTCGAGGGCGCCGGGACGCAATTGGCGGCCACCGTCGTGTATTACGACCCGAAGGTCGACGTCGCGATCCTCGACGTGTTGGGCTTGCACGCCAAGCCGTTGGCGTTCAGCGGCGCTCTCGCGCCGTCGGCAAACGCGGTCGTGGCAGGCTTCCCCGAAGACGGGCCTTACCAGACAGTGGCTGCCCGCATCCGCGGTTCTGAACTCGCGCGCGGCCCAGACATCTACCAAGACGCCGAAGTAACCCGCGACATCTACGCGGTGCGCGCCGTGGTTCAGCCCGGCAACTCCGGCGGTCCTTTGCTCGACATATCCGGCGGAGTCGCGGGAGTTGTGTTCGGCAGGGCGGTCAACGACGCCAGCACCGGGTATGCGTTGACGGCGTCGCAAGTGAGCGAAGCAGCAGCAGCAGGCCGGACGGCGACCGCGCCCGTCTCAACCCGCGGCTGCGACTAGCTTTCGCGGAGGGTTAACGGCGGCGGGTCGGCGGTTGGTGTTGTGGCGAGAGCTCCGGCCCAGGCGAGCACGCGTTTGATGTCGATGCCGTGCGTGTCACCGACATAGTTAGCGACGCGGCCGGCACCTCGACGCAGCAATGTTGTCGCGCCGACGGTATTTCCGCGCATTGCGTGTGTGAGGCCAACCGCGATCTGCGCCAACCCTTGCCACAGATCACGTTCACTCGCAGGTTGCGTCTTCCAGAGCACTTCGAGAACCTCGTGTGCGTGAAACGGACGACCACTGTCGAGATAGCTCTGCGCGAGAACAACGGTGTCGTCGACGCTCATGTGCAGTTTGTCGGGCACCCGTTCGGTGCCGGCGCTCGACCCGCGCGGCAACGGTCGACCCAAACCGTCGCGCGGCCGGGCGTTACGTGCGCGACCGAACGGGTCACGGTCGCGTTCGAGAGTCACAGCGGGCGATCAGCGGCTGTGGTCGAGTTCGTCCAGCCAGTGCAGGATTTCCGCTGACACCGCCTTCGGCGATTCCTCCTGCAGAAAGTGACCGGCGTCCTCGATCAATCGCCAGGTGTAGGGGCCACCGACGTAGCGACCGGAACCTGCCGCCGTCCGCGGAAGTACGCAGGTGTCGAGAGCGCCATGCAACTGCAACGTCGGGACGCCGACGGGCTGGCGTAGTTGGTGATTGAACCGTTGTCCGTCTCGCCTCAACTGCGAGCGCAGCGTCCAGCGGTAGTACTCGAGTGCGGAGTGGGCGACGTGCGGGATCTGGATCTGCTCGCGGTAGCGCCGCTCGGATTCTTCATCAGGCCAACTCGGCGCCGACCATGCGTGCAGCATCCGCCCCACGGCGTCCGCGTCATCTCGCACGAGTTGCCGCTCGGGCACCCAAGGGCGCTGGTATCCGACGAGGTGGGCGCTGGCCACGAACTGGCCGCGCGGCTCGGTCAGCAGGGCGTTGCGAAAGCGCAGCGGGTGAGGCGCAGCGAGGGTGACGATGCCGCGGACTGCACCGGGGTGCAGCACCGCAGTGCACCACGCGCCGTAACCGCCCCAGTCGTGCCCGACGATGATCGCGTCGCGAGCGCCGAGCGATCGCACGATGCCGGCAACGTCGGACGCGAGGGTGAACGCGTCGTATCCGCGAGGGGGCTTGTCGCTGCCGCCGTAGCCGCGCAGGTCAGGGGCAATCGCCCAGTAGCCGGCGCCGGCGATGTCCTGGAGTTGGTGGCGCATCGACCACCAAAACTGCGGGAAACCGTGCAACAGGATGACGAGTGGGTCCTGGTTGGCGTTGCCCATCTCGGCCGCGTGGAAGCGCATTCCGTTCGCGCTGACCTCGCGGTGGCTCCATGGTCCGTCGACCATCACCACGGAGGAGTCGAGTGCGGGCATCCGCCCAGCGTGCCACAGGTTGGGGTAGATGGGGCCGGGGGAAATTCCTTGGGCGCCTTCGAAGGGCGGCCTGGGACCGGGCTAGGGGGTGCCGTTTCTGGCGGGCTTGCGGACGATGGCGTGGATATCCGCCTTGACCGAGTCAGCCGTGCGGCTCGACGGCTTCGCCCTGGCCAGCATCTTGATGCCGATGAGCGCTGCGATGCCGCCCAGCACCAAGTAGCCACCGCCCACGATGAGGAACGACCAGCCCAGGCTCACCCCGAGCGCGTGGATGCCGAGCGCGATCGCGATGGAGATGACGGGGAGGGCGAACAGCGCGAGCACACCTGCGACGGCCAGACCGGCCGCGCCGACCGCGAACTTCTTGGCCGCCTTGAGCAGATCAGCCTTGACGAGCTCGATCTCCTGGTGCAACAGCAACGCCAGGTCACGTGTGAGGGTGGCGACGAGTTCGCCCAGCGAGCGCTCGCCCAGAGGTGTCGTCACGCGTCGAGTATGAAGCACGCGCGCGCTCCTCGTGGGCCCGGTGCCGCCGGCGGCGGCTTCGTGGGCGGTCCTTACCCGCAGGTGTACAGGGTCAGTCCTGGCCGGGCGAATCTATGCCGACACCGAGCTTTCGGGCCATCCATGACAACGAGCCACCCTGGACGACGACCGACAACGTCACGACCACGAACACGATTGCGTAGAGCCGCTGCGGGTCCGCCACTCCGCCGCTGACCGCCAGCGCGCCGAGGAGGATCGGTACGGCTCCTTTCAGACCTGCCCAGGCGATGAATGCCGTCTCGCGCCGATTGACCTTTAGTGCGGTGAGCGTGGGCACGCACACCAATGGCCGCACGACGAGTGTGAGCAGAGCGAAAATGCCGAGGCCGATAAGCCAAGCATCGCGATCGAGCACCGTATGCAGCCGGACGGTGATGCCGAGCATGACGAAGGCCACGATCTCACCGAGGCTCGCAAGCGTGGCGTGGAATCGCTCGACCGCTAATGCCTCACTGCTGACCGCGTCGCCGGCGACGATGCCGGCGATGAGTACTGCGAGAAATCCGGAGCCATGCGCGACGGTCGTCAGACCGTACAGCGCGAGGATTCCGGACAGCGCCAGCAACGGTTGTTGTGCTTCGAGCGCGGGACGGCGGATGCTCAACAACCAGCGCAGTGCCATGCCGCCGGCCATGCCGAAGGCGCATCCAACGGTCATCTGGATGGCGAAGCTCCCGAGCACAGTCGTGAGGGATCCGTGCCTATGGGTCGCCAGGTGGACGAAGCCAAGAAGCAGGGCGATGCCGGCCGGGTCATTGAATCCCGACTCGCCTTCGAGTATCGCCGATGTCCTGCCGATAAGCTTCTGGTTCGCAAGGACCGCGAAAACGACGGCAGGATCTGTCGGGGCTAATGCAGCCCCGAGAACGGCGGCGAATCTCCAATCGAGGCCGAAGATGGTGTGAGCGACAACGGCGATGAGTGCAGTCGTCGCGAAGGTGCCGAGCACTCCGAGGGCGACGATAGGAGCCGCCGCTGCACGGAACCGGCGCGGCCCCAGATGAAGGCCGCCGTCGAAAAGAATCACGATCAGGGCCAGCGTGACGACGTTCTCGGCCACGTGTAGATCGACCGCTGTTCTGAGCGCCTTGATGGAGGTCGCCGCGATTGCGGCCGCAACCAGGAAGATCGCCGGCGCGGGAATTTTGATCCAGCGGGCGACGTGACGGGCTAGGAGCGCGAGGCCGCAGACGACGCCCAAGACCAAGACGACGCCGCCGAACGAGGTGACGTCGTGCATGGGTGCACCTCACGGGAGTCGGCGGGCCTGAAGTTGGGCACAAAAAAACCATGCCGACCAGTCTTCCCGGCGCACCAAGAACCAGCCTATCGCCAGGACGGTCACTTCCCGCCGTCCCGCACTTCTCGCCCTCCCGGCTTGTGGCTGATCAGTCCGTCGCACTAGGTGAACCGTCACGTCAACAGGTGCGCACGCCTACTTGGGGGCCCCGAGACCCCCCTTACGTGATCAACCTGCGAAAGGGCGGCGGCCGGGTTACTCCTCGGTCGAGGCTGGCATTTGGGCCGCGATGGTGGCAACCACGTTCGGGTCGAGCAGCGTGGTTGTGTCACCAAGCGCCCGGTGGTCAGCGACGTCGCGCAGCAACCGGCGCATGATCTTGCCCGACCGCGTCTTTGGTAGGTCGGGGCTGATCAGGATGTCGCGCGGTTTCGCGATCGCGCCGATCTCCTTGGCGACGTGCGCTCGTAGCTCGGCCGCGAACGCCGCACCACCGGATTCGCTGTCGGGCACGTTGCCCTTCACTGTGACGAAGGCAACGATCGCCTGGCCCGTGATCGGGTCGTTGGCGCCGACGACTGCTGCTTCGGCGACCTTCGGGTGACCGACGAGCGCATGCTCGACTTCGGTCGTCGAGATACGGTGGCCAGAGATGTTCATGACGTCGTCGATGCGCCCGAGCAACCAGAAGTCGCCGTCCTCGTCCTTCTTCGCGCCGTCGCCGGCGAAGTACAGACCGGGGAACCGCGACCAGTAGGTCTCCTTGTAGCGCTCGGGGTCGCGCCAGATCCCGCGCAGCATCGAGGGCCACGGCTGGCTAATGACCATGTAGCCACCCTCGCCGTTGCCAACCGACTTCCCGTCATTGTCGACGATGTCGGCGGCGATACCGGGGAACGCGGTCATTGCTGCGCCGGGCTTTGTCGAGGTAATGCCCGGCAGCGGGGTGATGAGGATCGAGCCGGTCTCTGTCTGCCACCACGTGTCGACGATGGGGCAGTTGTCGCTACCAATGTTCTTGCGGTACCACATCCACGCTTCGGGGTTGATCGGCTCACCCACACTGCCCAGCAGTCGCAGTGACGAGATGTCGTGCATCTGGGGGAATTCCTCGCCCCACTTCATGAAGGTGCGAATCGTTGTGGGCGCGGTGTAGAGGATCGTGACCTTGTACTTCTCGACCATCGACCACCAGCGGTCCTTACCGGGGGTGTCGGGCGTGCCTTCGTACATGACGGACGTCGCGCGGTTGGCGAGCGGGCCGTAGACGATGTAGCTGTGGCCGGTGACCCAGCCGATGTCGGCGGCGCACCAGTAGGTGTCAGTGTCTTCGTGCAGATCGAAGACCATCTTGTGCGTGGCGCTCACCCCGGTGAGGTATCCGCCGCTGGTGTGCAGGATTCCCTTGGGCTTGGCCGTGGTGCCACTCGTGTACATGATGTAGAGCGGCTGCTCGGCGTCGAATGCCTGCGCTGCATGGGTTTCCGGCTGCTTGTCGACGACGTCGTGCCACCACACATCGCGGCCCTCGTACCACTCGACGTCCTGCCCTGTGCGCCGCACGACCAAGACTGTCTCGACTTGCGGGCACTCCTTCACCGCCAAGTCGACCGCAGGCTTCAATGCACTGGCGGCGCCACGTCGGTAGCCGCCGTCCGCCGTGATGATGAACTTCGCTTCGCAGTCGTTCGTGCGGCCGGCGAGTGCCTCGGCCGAGAATCCGCCGAACACCACCGAATGCGGCGCACCGATGCGCGCACACGCCAGCATCGAGACGACCGTCTCCGGAATCATCGGCATGTAGATCATGACCCGGTCGCCAGCTCCGACGCCGAGTTCCGTCAGCGCGTTCGCGGCCTGGCACACCCGCCTGGTGAGTTCGGCATAGGTGATCGTGAGCGTGTCGCCGGGCTCACCTTCCCAGTGGTAAGCGACCTGGTCGCCATGACCGGCCTCAACGTGGCGGTCGAGGCAGTTGACCGCGACGTTCAACTTGCCACCGACGAACCACTTCGAGAAAGGCGCGTCACTCCAGTCGAGAGTCTGTGCCCAGGGCTGCGCCCACGTCAGCCGATTCGCCTGCTTTTCCCAGAAGGCCAGGGGATCCTTCGCAGCCTCTGCGTAGATTTCCTTCTTCGCGATCGCATCCGCGGCAAGCTTCGGCGGCGGATCGAACCGCCTCGTCTCGTGCAACAAGTTCGACAGGCTGGCCTCGGGAACAGCTCCGGTCACGATGCGCCTTCCGTTCCTTTGTCTCGTTCAGATGGCACTGCAGGTGGCACTGGAAACGATCTCAATTCGTACCGCACCAAGTTGGCACCGCCTGGGCGTCCAATCAAGTACCTGTGGGTGCCTCAAATAACCTCGCGGACGCGGCCCTTGACCCTGGCCCTACTGCACGGAGCACATGCGAGCGGCGTCCCGTTTGCACGGGACGCCGCTGCTCGCACGATCCTCTGGTTACCAAGCGTGCACCTGCGAAGTGTCGGCGAGCAGGCGACTCCGAGGAGCCACCGCCCGACTCGACCGCCTGATTCGGCTGGTTCCGCGTGGGTGCCTGAGGTGTCGTGCGCGAATCCGGAACCTCGAGGGGAGACCCCTCGCGATGCCCGACCCGTTGCCTCGTTTCTACGCCTAACCCGACCCGATCGGAAGGGCCTTGCGACTTGGAAGACGCTCAGAATTCGATTCAGTTCTTGGTGGCGGCTCGCAGCGGGGCGCCGTCCTTGCTGCGGCGGCGTGCGTACCAGACCAGTCCGGCGGCGGCCATGCCCGCACCTAATCCAGCGGCGGCATAGACCGGGCTGCGCGGCGAACCGAGGCCGACGCGCGCACGCAGCGGTACCGGGTTGTCAAAGTTCAGCACCGGCCAGCCTCTACTGGTGGCTTCCTTGCGCAACGCGCGATCGGGATTGACGACCGAAGGAAAGCCCACGGCTTCAAGCAGCGGGAGGTCCGTCGACGAATCGCTGTAAGCAAACGACTGCGCGAGGTCGTAGCCCTCCTCGGCGGCGAGTTCGATGACCGCCGCCGCCTTCGCCGCGCCGAACGCGTAGTAGTCGATGTCGCCGGTGAAGCGCCCCTCCTCGACGACCATGCGGGTGGCGATGATGCGGTCGGCGCCAAGTAGCTCGCCGATGGGCTCGACAACCTCGATACCTGACGTGCTCACGATCACGACGTCAAGGCCGGCCGCATGATGCTGCTCGATCAGGGCCGCCGCCTCGTCGTAGATCAGCGGATCGATGAGGTCGTGCAGCGTCTCCGCGACGATCGCCTTGACCTGCTCGACGTCCCATCCCTTGCACAGCTGAGACAGGTAGGCGCGCATCCGTTCGATCTGGTCGTGGTCGGCCCCGCCCACCAGATATACGAACTGGGCGTACGTGCTCTTGAGCAGCGCCCGCCGGTTGATCAAGCCGCCTTGGTAGAAGGGGCGTCCGAATGCCATGACGCTCGACTTGGCGATGATCGTCTTGTCGAGGTCGAAAAACGCCGCCGGCCGGCCAGAGGTACTCATGCTCTGAGGATAAGACGCCGCACGTGATCACCCGTGCGGCGACGTGGGCCTTTTGTCACAAACTGTTCTTGTCACGAATTGATTGCGACAGGGGGGATGCGCTTATCGGGGCGCTTGCCTTACGTTAGTCCCGGTACGGCTCTCCCCCCAGGGTCGGACCCTTCGTGAACGGCCCCCGCTACCCCCCCGGCGGGGGCCGTTCCATGTCCCGGGACCGATTGCGCCGGGACCGTTGCCGGGACCTTCTCGCGACCTTGTCCCCAGGAGATTCAGCAAGCCTGCGTCTCCACAGATCCTAGGCTGGACAGGCCGCCGGTACGCGTGGACCTTGATCGTTGGCTCATGCCGATCTCGCCCGATTCCGTTGCCAGTCCCCGGCCACTGCTAGTGACCGCCGATCCAGACCTGCTCGACGACATCTTGCGGCTCGGTGCGGTGGCCGGTGTCGACATCGATGTCGCGCACGATCCCGCTGGCGCCCGGCTCGGGTGGTCGAAAGCAACCCTCGTACTCGTCGGCGACGACGTATCGATCGCGCTCGGCCGCACGTCGGTTCGGCGCCGGGTTGGTGTCGTGCTCGTGGGGCGAGATCTCGACGACGGCAACATCTGGAAACGGGCGGTTGGTGTCGGCGCCGAGCACGTCGCGTTGTTGCCGGACGCCGAGCCGTGGCTCATCGCCCGACTTGCCGAGGCGGTCGACGAGTCCGCCGAGTTGGGGCTTACGGTCGCCGTACTTGGCGGGCGTGGGGGAGCGGGTGCAAGCACACTCGCCGCTGCCCTCGCCGTTACGGCGATGCGAAGCGGACGGCGGGCAATGCTCGTCGACGCGGATCCTTACGGGGGCGGGGCTGATCTGCTCTTTGGTGGCGAGCACGCTGCGGGCTTGCGCTGGTGCGACATTGCTGGTGCCACTGGCCGCATCGGCGGCGAGGAGCTGCACGCCGCGTTGCCTCACATGGGCTCGCTCGCGGTCTTGTCGTATGACCGTGGCGATCCCCTCGATCTGCGGGCCGACGCGATGTCGAGTGTTCTCGGAGCTTCCGCTCGGGTGTGCGATCTAACAGTGGTCGACTTGCCCCGTCACTTTGACGACGCCACCAGCGTCGTGCTGGAAGCCGCTGATCTCGCATTGCTCGTCGTTCCGGCAGAGGTTCGTGCCGTAGCCTCCGGCGCCCGTATCGCCGTTGAGGTCGCGGCCGCGGTTGATGACGTCCGAGTCGTCGTCAGGGGTCCTGCACCTGGTGGCCTGGCGGCGATCGATGTCGCGCATGCGCTAGCGCTGCCGTTGGCTGGCTACCTGAAAGCGGAGTCGAATCTCGGTGCGCGGCTCGAACGTGGTGAGGCGCCGGCGGGCCAGGGCCGCGGACCACTCGCACAGTTCTGCCGAGACCTCCTCGCGTCGTTGACGTTTCCTAACGATCGGCTGCGCGAGCCCATGGCTGATGTCCCCGTCGAATGGGCAGCTACCGCCAGCAACGTCCAGACGGTCGGTTGGCGTCCGATGGCGGCGCCATGACGCTCGACGCCGAGTTGGTCGCCAAGGTGCGTGGTCGGCTCGCAGCCGACATCACGCCACCAACGACCGCACGGGTGGCCGCGCTCGTGCGCGAAGAGGCCGGCCTGCGCGGTGCAGCGCAGGTACTCGCGGCCGTCGAGACGCTGCGCAGCGAGCTCGTCGGTGCCGGCCCGCTCGATGCGTTGCTGCACGAGCCCGGCGTGACCGACGTCCTGGTCAACGGTCCCGACGAAGTATGGGTCGACCGCGGTCACGGGCTCGAGCGCGCTGACGTGCGCTTCGGCACTGATCGCGAGATCCGTCGGTTGGCGGCTCGGCTGGCGGGGGCGGCCGGTCGTCGCCTCGACGACGCGATGCCTTATGCCGACATCCGGCTCGCCGACGGCGTCCGGCTGCATGCGGTCCTGCCGCCTGTGGCGCCTGGCGGAGTGTGTCTGTCATTTCGAGTTCCGCGTCGCCGCGCGTTCTCCCTCGACGAGTTCGTCGACATGGGTGCGATGCCGCGCGAGGCGGCGGCACTGCTGACAGATGTCGTTACGTCGAGGGCGTCGTTCATCGTGACCGGTGGCACCGGCACGGGCAAGACCACGTTGTTGTCGACCCTGCTCGGCTGCGTCGACGCGCGCGAGCGCGTGGTCATCGTCGAAGACTCTGGTGAACTGCGCCCTGACCATCCGCACGTCGTCAGGCTCGAGGCCCGCTCGCCGAACATCGAGGGTGCGGGTGCAATTGAGCTGCGGTCGCTGGTGCGGCATGCGCTTCGGATGCGGCCTGACCGACTGGTCGTGGGTGAGGTCCGCGGTGCCGAATGCGTCGACTTGCTAGCGGCGCTGAATGTCGGGCACGACGGTGGTTCCGGCACGCTGCATGCGAACTCGGTAGTCGACGTGCCGGCCAGGGTCGAGGCACTATGCACCGCCGCCGGGCTATCACGTGAAGCTGCCCACAGTCAGCTTGGCGCGGGCCTGCGCGTGGTGGTCCATCTCGCGCGCGGTCATGATGGCCATCGCGTGCTCGACTCCGTCGGTGTAGTGATTCGGCGTGCTGACGGTCTCGTCGAGGTGCAGCCAGCGATGCGGCGCCGCGAGGGACGCTGGGTCGACGATTCGGGTCGCGCCGCGCTTGACCGGGTGCTCGACACGTGAGCGGATCACTGGCCAGGCTCGACGCGGTCAGCGTGCGTGGCTTGCAGGCGCGCGGTACCTCTCGCGTCGATCACATCGCGGCGCTTGGCGCGTGGGCTCGGTGGCGAGGGCTCGGCCGCGCTCGCGAACTGCAGCTGACCCGCACAGCGATCGTCGATCTCTGCCGGGCGATGGCAGCCGAGCTGCGCGCTGGCCGGGCTTCGGCAGAGGCGTTCGCCGCCGCAGTGCAGGCCGCCCCGCCTCGGCTGAGCGCCGCGTTGCAGTCAGCGGTCGCGGTTGGGCGCCGCGGCGATAACGGCGATCTCGCCTACGCCGTTGCGCGCGTCGCGCAAACTCCGGGCTGCGACGGACTCCGTGCGCTGGTTGCCTGCTGGCGTGTGGCCGCGGCATCGGGCGCGGCGCTCGCGCCGGCGATCGATCGGGTCGCCGACGCGCTGCAGGACGAGATCGATCTCAGCCGGGAGGTTGCCTCGATCATGGCCGGCCCGCGCGCCACTGTGCATGTGCTCGCGGGCCTGCCGGTGATCGGCATCCTTCTCGGGACGGCGATTGGCGCGCGTCCGATCAACTTCCTCTTTGGATCAGCGCTTGGCGCCGGCTGTGTACTCGGCGCCGTCGTCCTCGATGCCCTCGGCGTCGTGTGGTCGCGCCGGATCGCACGTCGCGCGGCGCGGCTTGGTTGACGCGTCGTGCCTCGAACTGCTGAGCCCGCCGAGTGAAGGAATTACGTCGCCGAAAGTCGGAATTGCGTGCGTAGTTCCCTCACTCGGCCAACAACGACGGACGGTATCGGCGGGGCGGGGCGGCGGGCAGCCGTCTCGATTGGTGCGGTGGTTGGTCTGCTGGCCGGGTTCGTCGGCGGCCTGGTGTTTGGCTGCGCGGTCGGATCTGCCGCGACGTTCGTAGTTCTGCGACGCGGCGCGCGTCAGGGGCGCACCCGTGCGCCCGCCGGATCGGTCGGGCGGCAACTGCCGGGCGCCCTCGACCTGCTTGCCGCGTGTCTTGCAGCTGGCGCTGCACTTGCGCCGGCACTCGCTGCGGTCGGAGAAGCTTTCGACGGCGAGGTCGGCGACATGCTGTCGGCGGTGGCGCGGCTTTCGGTGCTCGGGGCGCCCGTTGAAGCCGCGTGGGCAAACTGTCTCAGTGACCCGCGCTGGGCACCGATCGCTCGCGCGGTTATTCGTGCGCATCATTCGGGCGCGGCACTGACCGACGTCCTCGTGCATCTTGCCGACGATCGACGGCGAACGCTTCGCACCGATGCACAAGCTGCCGCAGAGCGCGCGGGCATCGCCATCGTGCTGCCGCTTGGTGCGTGCTTTCTGCCGGCCTTCGTGCTGGTCGGCGTCGTACCGGTCGTTGCCGGATTCGCGCACGCATTGTGGTCCTAATCACGACGAGCGGTCGGTTGCGCACAGGGCTGCAATGTCTCCACAGATTGGTCGCGCGAACCGCGGTCGGTGGGCCAGGCGGGTTGGCTAATCACATGACACTCATCAAGCGAATTGCCCAGCGGGCAAAGACAATCCGAGCCGCCGTTGATGCAGGAATGACGACGGCCGAGTATGCCGTTGGCACCGTCGCGGCGTGTGCATTCGCCGCATTGCTCTACAAGGTCATCACCAGCATGCAGGTACTCGACCTGCTGACCGGCGTGGTCTCACGTGCGCTTCACGTGCCGTTCTAGTGGTGACGGTCGCGACGGCGGCGCCGGGGGCCGTGGCGACGGCGGCTATGTCACCGCAGAGACAGCAATGGTGTTGCCAGTGCTCGCCCTGCTGCTCGCGGTCGGTCTCTGGTCGGTCGCGGTGGCCGGCGCGCAGTTGCGGTGCGTCGACGCGGCAAGAGACGGCGCAAGAGCAGCGGCTCGGGGTGAGTCCGACGCCATGGTGGTCGCCGCTACGACAGCAGCCGCTCCACAGGGCGCTGAGATCGACGTGCACCACGAGGGCAGCCGGATCGTCGTCGTGGTGAGCGCCCGTGTCGGCGGCGGGCTCGGCCCACTGGCTGCGATTGCAGCTCCAACGGTTTCGGCGATGGCAGCGACCGTCTCCGAGGCGGCACCGTGAACCGTCGCGATGCCCCAGCAGCGTTGCCGTGTTCAGCTGAACGCGGTTCAAGGAAAGACGCCGGCTCGGCGAGCCTGTGGGCGTTGTCGTTGGCGATGGTGCTCTGGGTCTGCGTGGCCGGCGTCGTATTCGCCGGCGTTGCAGTAGTCGCACGGCATCGTGCAGCGACCGCCGCAGACATGAGCGCGTTGGCCGCCGCCTCCGTGATCGTTCGAAGCAACGTGACCCCTTACCCGGACAGCGGCCCGAGCTATCCGGACGGCGGTCTGAGCGCGTGTGCCGCAGCGAGCGACATCGCGACGGCGAACGACGCCGTCGTGACGAGCTGTCAGGTGCTCGGGCAGGTCGTCGACGTGACCACGCGCGTTCCAATTCCGGTACTGAGCTGGTTGGGCGGTCTCGGGCTCGATGCGGTCAGCGCGCGTGCGCGGGCCGGGCCAGGGTGACGACGACGTGTGGCTCGTCAACCCCGTGATCGCTGGCTGGTTCGGTAGATGCATCCGACAGCGCAGGCGCATCCGCGAGCAGCGTGTCGAGCAACCTGATCGCGCCCGACTTGTCGAGGGGCTCATTGCCATTGCCGCACTTTGGCGACTGCACGCACGATGGGCAGCCGGCGTCGCACGCACAGGCGGCGATCGCTTCGCGGGTTGCGGTCAACCAAATCGCGGCCGCCTCGTAGCCACGTTCGGAGAATCCGGCTCCACCCGGATAGCCGTCGTAGACGACGACCGTCAGTCGACCGGTGTCCTGGTGCAGCGCGGTCGAGACCCCACCGATGTCCCACCGATCGCATGTGGCGACGAGCGGCAACAGGCCGATCGATGCGTGCTCGGCGGCGTGCGCGGCGCCTGCAAGATCGGCCCACCCAAACCCGGCTTGTGCGAGCTGCTGCTCGCCGACGGTCCACCAGACAGCACGCGTCGACAGCTGCCGCTCGGGCAGGTCAAGGGCCTGCTCACCGAGTACTTCCCCGCTGCCGACGCGACGGCGCAGGTACGACATGACCTGCGTTGTGACGTCGACCGAGCCGAAGCTCACTTCGGCTGCACCCCACAGCGTTGTTCGCGACGTGGCGGTGATGCGCACGTCGGTGATGTCACGTGCGGAGGTGAAGTAATCGACGTCCGCAGGTTCAACGAGTGCGACACCATCGTCGACGTCGAAGCTCCGCACCACGAAGGTCGCGCCTTGATGGAGGTAGACCGCGCCTGTGTGCACAGTCGAGTCAGCGGCCGCCGCATTCGCCGTGCCGAGTAATTGCCCGGTCGCCTTGTCGACGATGCGCGCCGGTGCGCCGCCACTGCCGCGGATGTCAGCGAGGTCGCACGCGCGCTCGCGCTTGGTCCAGAACCATCCGGTCGGCCGCGCGCGCAGCAGCCTGCGCTCGACCAGATCAGCAACGACGTCGCCTGCGGTTGGCCCGAACAGCTCAAGGTCTTCGGGAGTCAGCGGCCACTCACTTGCTGCCGCACACAGATGCGGCCCGAGCACATACGGGTTGTCCGGATCGAAGACTGCGGCTTCAACCGGGCGCCCGAACAACGCATCGGGGTGGTGCACCAGGTAGGTGTCGAGCGGGTCGTCGCGCGCGACGAGCACCGCAATCGACTCCTGGCCGGCGCGCCCGGCCCGGCCGGCCTGTTGCCACATCGACGCGCGAGTGCCAGGAAAGCCGGCGAGCAAGACCGCATCGAGGCCCGATACGTCGACGCCCAACTCCAACGCAGTTGTGGCGGCGAGGCCGACGATCGTCCCGTGTCGCAACGCGCGCTCGAGCACGCGCCGTTCCTCCGGGAGATAGCCGGCGCGGTAAGCGGCGACCTGCCGACCCAAGTTCCCGCCGACTTCATCGAGCGCCCGACGGGCCGCGAGTGCGACCGCCTCCGCGCCCCGTCGCGACCGGACGAACGCCAGAGTCCGCACGCCGTCGATGACCAGATCCGCCAGCAGGTCGGCAGTCTCCGCGCTCGTCGATCGCCGCACGGTCGCCTCATGCGGCACGCCGTCGTCGTCGCGGTCGGCGTCAAACCGGTGGCCGGTCACCGCCATCAACGGCGGTTCCCACAGGACGAAACGCGAGGCACCTCGCGGCGACGCGTCGTCGGTAACGGCCATGACCTCGAGACCGATCAGCCGGGACGCCGACACCGCGGGCTCGGACACGGTTGCCGACGCCAGCACGAATACCGGATAAGACCCGTATCGAGCAGCGACGCGTCGTAGCCGCCGGATGACCTGTGCGACGTGCGCACCAAAAACGCCTCGGTAGCCGTGGCACTCGTCGATGACGACGAACTGCAGGCCGCGAAAGAACGACGCCCATTGCCGATGCGACGGCAGCATCGAGCAGTGCACGAGGTCGGGGTTGGCCAGCACCAAGTTGGCGTGCGTGCGAACCCAGGACCGCTCGTCGTAGGGGGTATCACCGTCGTAGGTCGCAGCCCGAACACCAGGCAGCGCGATCTCGTCGAGTGCGCGCAGTTGGTCGGCAGCCAACGCCTTGGTCGGCGACAAGTACAGCGCGGTCGCCGGTTCGAGTCGTCCGCGGTTGCGCGCCCCGTCAGTCAACGCTTGCAACACCGGCAGCTGATAGGCGAGTGACTTGCCCGACGCGGTGCCGCTGGCGATGACCACGTGCTGGCCCAGCCGGGCCAGTTCTGCCGCCTCGACCTGGTGCTCCCACGGGAACTCAATCCCCAGCTGCGCATACGCGCTGACGATCTCCGGGCAGACCCAGCCCGGCCACGGCGTAGAGCGGGCGAGCCTCGCGGCGATCACCTCGACGTGGGTGACCCGCTCGCGTCGACCAGGTGGGCGGACTAACCGTTCGAGGACGTGCTCGCACGAGCGCGCCGGGCCGACCGGTCTCGGCGGCGGATTCGAGGAGTAGTTCTCGGCGGACACCAAACCCAGTTTGGCATCGGAGGATGACGGAATGCGGAGGCGGCGCGGGCAGGCTCGCACGTCCGCGTCGCCACACCGACTGGGGAAGATCACGCCAGGCGTGGTTAGATTCGTGGCTAGCCGGGTACTCATGGCTCCACACCGCGCCCGCCGGGCGTTAGATGGTCCTGCCCGCGTGCGGTTACAAGCTGGAGGAATGCAGTGGATCTGTCTTTGTCTACCCGCGCCGAAGGCGAACACACTGTTGTCGTCGTCGGTGGCGAGATCGACGTCTACACCGCGCCCAAGCTGCGCGAACAGCTCATCGACCTGGTTTCCGCCGGCAATTACCACATCATTGTCGACATGGAGAACGTCGAGTTTCTCGACTCGACCGGTCTTGGCGTTCTGGTGGGCGGTCTGAAGCGAGTCCGTGCCCACGACGGGTCGCTTCGCCTGGTATGCACGCAGGAACGCATCCTTAAGATCTTCCGGATCACCGGCCTCACCAAGGTTTTCCCGATCCACGGGTCGGTCGATGAGGCCGTCGCCGCTACCGACTAAGCGGCGCGCTTTGCCTACCGTGACCGTCTCGTTCACGCCCTTACCTGAGCACGTCCGAACGGCCCGCTTCATTGCGGCATCTGTTGCTCGACGGGCTGGGGTCGCCGATGGTCTGCTCGACGAGATCAAGCTTGCAGTGAGCGAGGCGTGCTCGTTGGCCGTCCGCTTCAATCTGGCCCATGCACCGTCGTCTCCCGTCGAGTTGAGGCTGATCGAGGAGGAGGCGAGCTTCTCCGTCGAGGTTGCCGACTCGGTCGGCCGTCCGGCGCCCGACGCCGACGGCGAGCTCGCGTTTGACCTGACAGAGGACGACGACCGGGTTGACAGCGTCGACCTGAGTGGCCACGAACGCCTCGGGCTGGCCGTGATTAGCGGCCTTGTCGACGACGTGACGGTCGAGTACCTCGCGGCCGGCTCCGTCGTCACCATGACCTGGGCGATCGGATAACTCCGGATGCTTCTCGCTTGCGGAGGTCGATGGACCCACGAGGACGTGACTTCCGACACACGCCCTACCAGGGCAACTGTGGGAGACATAGACTCCCGCATCCGCTTTGACGTCCAACTATCTGGCCGGACGGCGCCGCGGAGTCCACAGGTTTCTCGCTTCTGCAATGGCGCAGCGGCGGTCGAGGAGGACAGATGCTCGGGCTAGACCTGGTCAGCGCGACGAGTGGCGCTACCAGCGTCACGGGCGGCAACTACACATGGGTGTGGGTCGTCGCGGTCGTGGCATTGCTGGCGCTCGGAGTGGCTTTCGCGCTGGTGCGTGAGGTGCTGTCGGCCGACCAGGGCACCGAAAACATGAAGCGGATCGCGGGGGCCGTTCAGGAAGGCGCGAGCGCCTACCTCAAGCGACAGTTTCGAACCCTTGGCGTATTTGCGGTCATCGTTTTCTTTCTTCTCCTCTTGCTCCCAGCCGATTCGGGTACGCAGCGCATCGGCCGGTCGCTCTTCTTCCTGGTTGGTGCTGGCTTCTCCGGAGTGACCGGCTACACCGGGATGTGGCTCGCCGTGCGCGCCAACGTTCGGGTCGCCGCGGCTGCACGCAGCGGTGAATCTCGCGGCGCGATGCGGATCGCCTTCCGCACCGGCGGCGTCGCCGGCATGTTCACCGTGGGACTCGGCCTGTTCGGGGCCTGCCTCGTCGTGCTGTTCTTCCGCGCGAACGCGCCGAAGGTGCTGGAAGGTTTTGGTTTCGGCGCGGCCCTGCTGGCCATGTTCATGCGTGTCGGTGGCGGCATCTTCACCAAGGCTGCCGACGTCGGCGCCGACCTCGTCGGCAAGGTCGAGCAGGGGATCCCCGAAGACGACCCCCGCAACGCCGCGACGATTGCCGACAACGTCGGCGACAACGTGGGCGACTGCGCCGGCATGGCCGCCGACCTGTTCGAGAGTTACGCCGTCACGCTGGTCGCGTCGTTGATCCTCGGCAAGGCGGCATTCGGCAACCTCGGTCTCGTCTTTCCGCTCATTGTGCCCGCGATCGGCGTCCTCACAGCCGTCGTCGGCATCTTCGCCGTCTCGCCGCGCGCCGGTGACCGCAGTGGCATGACCGCCATCAACCGCGGCTTTTTCATCTCGGCCGCCTTCTCCGTCGTCCTGGTCGCCGTTCTTGCCTTCACCGAACTGCCGTCGAAGTTCTCCGGGCTCAAGGGCCTGACCAACTCCGACATTGCCTCGCACTCCGGTAACCCGAGGGTGTTCGCGCTCATCGCCGTGGTCATCGGGATCGTGCTCGCCGCGGTGATCCAGCAGCTGACCGGATACTTCACCGAGACGAATCGCCGCCCAGTGCGCGACATCGGGAAGACCTCGCTGACCGGGCCCGCGACCGTGATCCTCGCTGGGGTATCGGTCGGGCTCGAGTCGGCGGTGTACGCGGCACTGATCGTTGCGGCCGCCGTCTACGGCGTGTTCCTGCTCGGTGGCGGCATCACCCTGTTGTCGCTGTTTGCCGTCGCACTCGCGGGCACCGGCCTGCTCACCACCGTCGGTGTCATCGTCGCGATGGACACCTTCGGGCCGGTCTCAGACAACGCCCAAGGAATCGCCGAGATGTCAGGCGACGTGACGGGCGAAGGCGCCGTGGTCCTCACGCAGCTCGATGCCGTCGGCAACACCACCAAGGCCATCACCAAGGGCATCGCGATCGCGACCGCGGTTCTCGCCGCTACCGCGCTCTTCGGCTCCTTTACGTCAGCCATCAGCGACGCACTCGCGAAGGCCGGCACATCGGCGTCCGACGTAACAGGTATCACGGCGGCGAGCTTGTCGACCGACGTGACCTCACCCAACGTGATCGTCGGCGCGATCATCGGCGCAGCGGTCGTGTTCTTCTTTTCAGGCCTCCTCATCAGCGCAGTGGCGCGCGCGGCCGGCGCCGTCGTGTACGAGGTGCGGCGCCAGTTCCGCGAGATCGTCGGGATCATGGAAGGGACGGCGCTGCCGGAGTACGGCAAGGTCGTCGACATCGTCACCCGCGACTCGCTGCGTGAGCTCGCGACTCCTGGGCTGATGGCCGTGCTCGCGCCGATCGCGACGGGCTTCGCGCTCGGAGTCGGCGCACTCGCCGGCTATCTCGTCGGCGCCATTGCCGCTGGCGCGCTGATGGCGGTGTTCCTCGCGAACTCCGGTGGCGCGTGGGACAACGCCAAGAAGCTGGTCGAGGAAGGCAATCACGGCGGCAAGGGCTCGCCAGCCCACGAGGCGACCATCATCGGCGACACCGTCGGCGACCCCTTCAAGGACACCGCTGGCCCGGCCATCAACCCGCTGCTCAAGGTGATGAACCTGGTCGCCCTGCTGATTGCGCCGCTGATCGTCCGGTACTCCGTGGGCACCCACCACAACGCGCCGTTGCGCATCATCATCGCCGTGGTGGCGTTCGCGATCATCGCCGCGTCGGTGGTCATCTCCAAGCGCCGCAGCGTCGCCGTAGGTGCCGGCGAAGACGAAGACACGCCGTCCGCCGTCGCGGTCTAGCGGTGCTCTGACGGCCGCCCGGCGAGGGCGGCAAAAGAGTCACAGGTCGAACGCCGACGGACCCACCGTCGCGCGGCGAATTGCTCCGTCGCGGGGTCAGTGGCCACGTCGGTGGTGGCGAGCGGTTACCGTGGCTCGGGACGCCGGCACCTGTTTGACCCCTGAACCAGCCCTGAATCAACCACTGCTGGCGTCCGATAGACCCCTTGACCACCGATGAGGAGCACCCGTAGTGGCGCGCGCCAGCACTCCCGCTGCATCCGACGACGACACCCGCCGTCTGGTCATTGTGGAGTCCCCAGCCAAGGCGAAGACGATCGCCGGGTACCTGGGTGCCAACTACGTCGTCGAGTCGAGCATCGGGCACATCCGCGACCTGCCGACCTCGGCCGCTGATATCCCCGCTAAATACAAGAAGGAGTCATGGTCGCGTCTTGGCGTTGATGTCGACCACGGCTTCGAGCCGCTCTACGTGGTCAACGCCGACAAGCGCCAGCAGGTCGCCAAGCTGAAGGCGGCGCTGGCCGGCGTCGACGAGCTCTACCTCGCAACAGACGAAGACCGCGAGGGTGAGGCCATCGCCTGGCACCTGCTCGAGGTACTCAACCCAAAAGTGCCGGTCCACCGGATGGTTTTCCACGAGATCACCCGCGACGCCATTCGCGAAGCAGCGCAGCACCCCAGAGAGCTGAACCAGGCGCTCGTCGATGCTCAGGAGACCCGGCGGATCCTCGACCGGCTCTACGGCTACGAAGTGAGCCCGGTGCTCTGGAAGAAGGTCATGCCGCGGCTGTCGGCCGGGCGGGTGCAAAGCGTGGCCACGCGCATGGTCGTCGACCGCGAGCGCGACCGCATCGCGTTTCGCAGCGCGTCCTACTGGGACGTCAACGCGGTCTTCGACACGACGCCGACCTTTGAGGCGACGCTCGCGGCGGTCGATGGCCAACGCGTAGCGCAGGGCCGTGACTTCGACTCCGTCGGCGTCCTGAAGACGAAGAACCTGGTCCACCTCGACGAGGCGACAGCCACCGAGCTGGCAACGGGCGTGAGCAACACCGAGTTCGTGGTGCGCAGCGTCGAGAGCAAGCCGTATCGGCGTAGCCCAGCTGCTCCGTTCATGACGAGCACGCTGCAGCAAGAGGCCAGCCGCAAGCTCCGGTTCAGCAGCCAGACCACGATGCGCATTGCCCAGCGACTGTACGAAAACGGCCACATCACCTACATGCGTACCGACTCGACGACGCTGTCGGAGACGGCGTTGAACGCGGCGCGCAACCAGGTGCGCGAGCTGTATGGCAGTGAGTTCCTGCCCGACGTCCCCCGCCGGTATGAGAAGAAGGTCAAGAACGCGCAAGAGGCGCACGAGGCGATCAGGCCGAGTGGTGACAGGTTCGCCACGCCGGGCGAGCTCGCCGGGCAAGTCACCGGCGACGAGGCCCGACTCTACGAGCTGATCTGGCAGCGCACGGTCGCTTCGCAAATGACCGACGCCACCGGCCAGACGGTGACCATGCGTCTTGGTGGCACGACCCGGCCGGATGCGACAAACACAAGTCATGATGCCGAGTTCTCGTCGTCCGGCACGGTGATCGTGCATCAGGGCTTCCTGAAGGCTTACGTGGAGAGCACCGACGACGACGCTGGAGACGACACGAGCGAGCGCCGGCTGCCGAACTTGGCCGAGGGTGACACCGCCCGCGCGACCTCGCTCGAACCGGTCGGGCATACGACAAACCCGCCGGCCCGTTACACCGAGGCGAGCCTGGTGAGGGCGCTGGAAGAACGCGGCATCGGCCGCCCGAGCACGTTTGCCAGCATCATGGGCACGATCCTTGATCGCGGCTACGTATTCAAGAAGGGCAGCGCACTGGTCCCGACCTTCCTCGCGTTCGCGGTCGTGCAGTTGCTCGAGCGGCACTTCGGCGACCTGGTCGACTACGACTTCACCGCCGAGATGGAAGAAGACCTCGACCGCATCGCCGACGGCGAGACAGCGCGCACGGCGTGGCTGACGCACTTCTACTTCGGCGGCCCGCTCGACGGCGGCGTCGGTGGTGTCGGCGGCAAGAGCGGGCCGGGCGACGACAACCCCGGCCTCAAGGCGATGGTGAACGATCGGCTTGGCGAGATCGACGCGCGAGACGTCAGCTCGTTCCCGCTCGGTGACTCGGGCATCGTCGTGCGCGTCGGGCGCTACGGTACCTACCTCGAGCGCGACGGCCAGCGCGCGAACCTGCCCGACGGGATAGCGCCTGACGAGGTGACCGAGGAATACGCGCAGGCTCTACTCGACAAGCCGAGCGGTGACCGGCCGCTGGGCCTCGACCCGATCTCGGGTCGCGAGCTCGTCGCGAAAGACGGTCGCTACGGCCCCTACGTCACCGAGATCCTGCCAGAAGACTCGAAGGTCAAGCCTCGCACCGCGAGCTTGTTCCAGTCGATGTCGCTCGACACGGTCACCATTGACGACGCCCTGCGGTTGCTGACGCTGCCGCGCATTCTCGGCGAGGTCGACGGCGACGAGGTCGTCGCGAGCAACGGGCGTTACGGGCCGTACGTCAAGAAGGGTTCCGACACGCGCTCGATCGACAACGAGGAGCAGCTCCTCACCATCAGCCTGCAGCAGGCACTCGACGTGTTGGCCCAGCCCAAGCCGCGCGGACGCCGGGCAGCTGCGGCCGGCCCGCTTCGCGAGCTCGGTGTCGATCCGGCAAATCAGAAACCAATCGTCGTCCGCGATGGTCGTTTTGGTCCTTACGTGACCGACGGCGAGACCAACGCCACCCTTCGCAAGGGCGACGACGTGGCCGCCATCACGCTCGAACGGGCGTCTGAGCTGCTGGCCGACAAGCGGGCGCGGGGCCCCGCGCCGAAGAAGGTCGCGGCGCGCAAGCCGGCCAAGAAGACCGCGACCAAGACCGCGAGCAAAACTACTGCGAAGACCTCAGCCAAGAAGTCGACCGCCCGCAAGACGGCCAAGAAGGCGCCCGCGAAGCGGACCTGACGCCTCGGACGCGAGATACTGGCGTGTCCGGCGGTGCGAGTGCAGGCCGCTACCCGTTCCGGCACGAGGTCGCGACCGGTTCCCGGCAGTGGGGAGTTGAAGCCATCTCCGAGGACATCTTCGGCGCGGTGCCGCCTCCGGCGCCGTATGTCGAGGCTGCCCGCACCGGGGTCGGCGAGGTCAGTGGCATCCGCGGTGTGCTCGCCATCAAGGCGTTCCGCAAACTCTGGATCGCGCTCTCCCTGTCGAGCTTTGGTGACTGGCTCGGCTTCCTCGCCCAGACGGCACTGGCCGCGGAACTTGCCGTCCATCACACCTACTTCGTACAGAACTCGTCGGTCGGCCTCGTCGTGTTCGTGCGGCTGCTGCCCGCTGTGCTTCTTGCTCCACTCGCTGGTGCGTTCGCCGACCGGCTCGACCGACGCCTCACGATGGTCATCGCGGACATCGGCCGGTTCTCGCTCTACGTTTCGATCCCGATCGTGCACACATTGTGGTGGCTGTTCGTCGCGACGTTCCTGATCGAGACCCTCAGCCTGTTCTGGATTCCGGCCAAGGAAGCGACCGTTCCGAACCTAGTCCCGCGCGAGCAACTCGAGCAGGCCAATCAGCTCAGCCTGCTGACGACCTACGGATCGGCTCCCGTAGCCGCGCTGGTGTTCGCCTTGCTCTCGCTGTTCACCGGCGTGATCAGTCACGCGTGGCCGTTCTTCACGACCAACCGCATCGACCTTGCGCTGTACTTCGACGCCTCGACGTTCCTCGTTTCGGCGGGGACGATCTTCACCTTGCGTGAAATCTCTCACCAGGGCGGACGACGACAGCGCGCCGAATCCGCAAACGGCGCCGAGGTGGTGCCGATCTCACAACCTTCGGTGATTCGCGCGATCGCCGAAGGCTGGCAATTCATCGGCCAGACCAGGGTGGTGCGCGGGCTGGTCGTCGGCATGCTCGGCGCCTTCGCGGCCGCGGGCGTCGTTGTCGGCCTTGCAAAGAGGTACACGCTCGACCTGGGCGGCGGTGACCCTGCCTATGGCGCGATGTTCGGGTCGGTGTTCGTGGGCCTTGCCTTCGGTATGTTTCTCGGTCCGAAATTCTTCCGTCGACTCTCGAGACGCCGCCTGTTCGGGCTCTCCATTGCCGCATCGGGCGCCACGCTCGCGTTGACCGCGATCGTCCACAACTTGGTGCTGGTGGTGCTCGGCGCGCTGATTATGGGCGCATTCTCTGGTGTGGCTTGGGTAACCGGATACACCTTGCTCGGCCTCGAGGTCGAGGACGAGAAGCGCGGCCGCACCTGGGCGACGCTGCAGTCGATGATGCAGGTCGATCTGCTGCTCATGGTTGCGGCCGGCCCGTTCATCTCCGGGGCAATCGGTGTGCACACGCTGCACATCAAGCGGGTCGTGCTGCGCCAGGACGGCGCGGCGTTCACCCTGCTGGGTGCGGGGATCATTGCCTTCCTTGTCGGCGTGATCGCCTACCGTCAGATGGACGATCGCGACGTGTCACTGCGGCGCGACCTCATCTCTGCATTGCGCGGTTGGCGTCCGTTGGAGGGCCGTGGCGTGACGACAGGGCTTTTCGTGGCGTTCGAGGGTGGTGAGGGCGCCGGCAAGTCGACGCAGAGCAAGCTGCTCGCGTCGTGGCTCGCCGAGCGCGGGTACGAGGTCGTCACGACACGTGAGCCCGGTGCGACGCCGATTGGGCGGCAGCTCCGCCAGCTGCTGCTCGACCCCGACAGCGGTGAGATCGCGCCACGGGCCGAGGCATTGCTGTACGCGGCCGACCGTGCGCAGCATGTCGCCACGGTGATCCGGCCGGCCCTCGCGCGGGGGGCCGTCGTCGTGAGTGACCGCTACGTCGATTCTTCGCTGGCCTACCAGGGTGTCGGCCGTTCGCTGTCGTCCGGTGAGATCGAGCGGTTGTCGCAATTCGCCACGTCGGGGTTGCGGCCAGACGTGACGGTATTGCTCGATGTCCCAGTCGACGAAGGGCTTGCCCGAACGTCGGTTCGCGACGAGATTCCCGACCGGCTCGAAGCCGAGTCGGACGCATTTCATGAGCGGGTTCGGGCCGCGTTTCGCGAACTGGCCGAGGCATCGCCCGACCGCTACCTCGTCATCGACGCCCGGCTACCCTCAGCCACGATTCACCAGCTGATCGTGCGGAGGATCGCCGACTTCGTGCCCGAGCTCTCACCTGACCTTCAACCCACAGTTCAACTGAAAGTCGGCCGCCGGTGAGTGTCTTCGACGATCTCGTCGGCCAAGAGCGGGTGGTCGCACTCCTGCGGTCGGTCGCGATCTCGGCTGCCGAAGTTGCGTGGGCCAGCGATCTGGGCGGCGATCTGTTCGGTGCTCTTGCCGATGCGCCGGCCGCGTTGCCCGACGCGAGCTTTTCTGCTGTGCCCGGCGCCGCGATGACACACGCCTGGTTGTTCACCGGGCCGCCGGGCTCGGGCCGGTCGGTTGCGGCGCGCGCGTTCGCGGCGGCGTTGCAATGCACGGCCGCGATAAGCGGCGGTGGTGATATCGAACCCGGCTGCGGCGTTTGTTTGGGCTGTCACACCGTGCTCGCCGGCACCCACGCCGACGTCGAAATCGTTGCGCCGCAAGGGTTATCTCTCGGTGTACGAGAGGCCCGCGACCTTGTCAGTCGGGCCGCGCTCGCGCCATCCGGTGGCCACTGGCAGGTCATCGTGATCGAGGACGCTGACCGGTTGACCGAGGGCGCTGCGAACGTGTTGTTGAAGGCGATCGAGGAGCCGGCGCCGCGCACAGTGTGGCTGTTGTGCGTGCCGTCAGCCGAAGACCTTGTGGTGACGATCCGCTCCCGCTGCCGCGTCGTCGCGCTACGCACGCCACCGACCGACGCGGTCGCTGCGGTGCTTGTGGCGCGCGATGGAGTCGCTGCTGACGTCGCGGAGTTCGCGGCGCGCGCGGCGCAAGGTCACGTCGGGCGCGCGCGCCGGCTCGCAACCGACGAAGCAGCGCGGGCACGGCGGCACTCAGTGCTGCAGCTGCCTTCCGCCTTGGCTGACGTGGGCGGCTGCCTCGCGGCCGCCGGTGCGCTGGTCAAGGCCGTGGGTGCCGAGTCGGCGGAGGTGACTTCGGCGCTCGACGACGCCGAAACCGCTTCGTACAAAGAAGCCTTCGGCGAGGGCGGGACGGCGACCGGGCTCGGTCGCGGTTCTGCTGCCGGCGGTGGTGCCGCTGCTCGAGGCGCACTGCGCTCGGCGGCGGCAGCGTTGAAGGATCTCGAGGGCCGGCAGAAGTCGCGCGCCACCCGAACCCAGCGCGACGCACTCGACCGGGCGCTGACCGACCTCGCGGGGTTCTACCGCGACGTGCTTGTCGTGCAGTTAGGGGCGGGTGTCGACATCGCGAACATCGATGAGTCGGCGGCGATCTCCTCGTTGGCCGCGTCGTCGTCGGCAGAGTCGACCGTGCGGCGGTTGTCGGCGGTGTTGGCCTGCCGCACCTCGCTCGACGCGAACGCCAACCCGCTGCTCACCGTCGAAGCACTAACCCTCGCCCTGCGCGTCGGCTGAACGGCCCTCCAACCCGCACCGCCCCGCCGTCCCGCCCGCCGTCTCGCCGTCCGTCCCGCACAGTTCTGGCCCGACTCCTCAGACATTCAGGTTTTCCAACCCGCAACGCGCACATGCATCTTTGAGGAGTGGCGGGCGCGGACGGCGGAGGGGTTTAGGTGGACGACGGGGGCGAGGTCGGTGCGCGTCAGTTGGTGAGTTGCTGGCAGACGTCGTCCAGCTCTCGGTCTTGTCCTTCGATCAGGCGCTGCGCCTCTTCGCGCAAACAGTAGAGGCCTAGGTCTCGCCGAATGACGGGTGGCGGGGCCGTAGCGCCTCGGGCAGGTGCAGCTGAAGCAGCTTCGCCTCGAGGTCCGTCGGCAGATACGAGGGCGTCGCGCGGGAGACAACGATCATCGCGAGGAACGCGAGCGGCACTGTCCAGATCGCTGGCTGCCCGAGTAGCACCGCCGGCCACCCGCGCTGACCCACGCCGGCCATCGTCAAGATGATGGCGACCGACGACGTGCAGCCGCCAAGCACGAGCCCGGCAATCGCTCCGACCCAGGTCAGCCGCCGCCACCAGATGCCGAGAACGAGCAGCGGACAGAAGGTCGACGCCGCGATGGCAAAACACCAGCCGACTAGCAAGTTCAAGTCGAAACTCTGCACCTGGAGCCCGGCTACCAGACCGACCGCACCTGCCACAACGGCACACCGGCGGAAGGTGCGGACTCCGCCGCGCATCAGGTCGTGAGCCATCGCGCCGGCGACACTGACCAGCAGGCCAGACGACGTGGAAAGGAAGGCCGCGAACGCGCCAGCGGCGACGAGGGCACCAAGCACCGAGCCGCCGACACCGCCGATCAGCGCATGCGGGAGCACCAGCACCACGGAGTCGGTTCGGCCGGTGAGGTAGAGGCTCGGATCACGCAGCCGACCGAGTACCGCGAACACTGCAGGGAAAACGTAGAAGACGCCAAGCAGCATCAACACGATGACTGTCGTGCGACGGGCAGCTCGACCATCCTGGTTGGTGTAGAAGCGAACAAGGATGTGCGGCAAGCCCAGCGTGCCAAGGAACGTCGCCACGATCAGCGAGTAGGTCGCCGCAAGTGGATGCGCGCCGCGATGGCCAGCGTCGACGAATGGCGACACCCACGATTTCCCGTCCAGGACCGGCAACCCGATCGCGTGTGGAGTGGTCGCCCCGGCCGGAAACACCAGCACCGCGCCGTCCTTCACTTCATACTTTCCCGGATTCAACTTCAGCGGGCCATCGACCCTCACGCCCTCGATCGTTCCGTGGGCCGTCACCGTCACCGGCGAGATCACGTTGATGTCGACCGACGTCTGCACGTGAACAGTTGTCTCTGTCGCAAATACTGGTGGCGCCGGCCTTGTCAGCGCCTGGCGGTGCAGGCCACCAACGACAGCAAGCAACACAACAGCGGGGACGGCGATTGCCACCAGCTTGATCCAGTACTGCAACGCTTGAACGAATGTCACACCTTTCATGCCACCCGCGGCGATGTTGCTGGTCACCACGATCGCTAGCACTCCGACACCAACCCAGTACGGCGTACCGAGTAGGACGTTCAGGGTCAGGCCGGCGCCCTTCAACTGTGGCAGCAGGTAGAACCACCCTATGACGAGGACGAACGCGGTTGCGACCTTGCGCAATCGCGGCTCGCCCAGACGTCCTTCGGCGAAGTCGGGGATCGTGTACGCGCCAAACCTTCGAAGGGGTGCCGCGACCAGCAGCAACAGCATCAGGTAGCCCGCCGCGTAACCGACGGGATACCACAGCATTCCCAAGCCGTCCTTGAGAATCAGTCCGGCGACCCCCAGGAACGAGGCCGCTGAGAGGTACTCACCCGAGATCGCCGCGGCGTTGCGAAACGGTGGCACCGCGCGCGCGGCCACCATGAAGTCGTCGGGAGTTCGGGCGACGCGGATACCGAGCGCGCCGACGATCATGGTGATGAGCGTCACCACAATGATCGCGGCAAGTGCGAGCGGCGCGACCGTCAAAGCTTCTCGACCAAGTCCAAGAAGTGACGCTCGGTGCGCTCAGCCAGCCTGACGTAGGCGATCGCAATGATGACGAGCACCGGATACACGGCGATGCCGAGGACGGCGAGTGTGAGCGGCAGGCCGAACACGTGCTTGTCGTTGAGTGACGGCACCAGGCTGACGACGAGCGGCAGCGAGATCAGCACGCCGACCGCGAGCGCGATGAATCCCAAAGTGAGGCCGAACTGTGCACGCATCAGCGAGTGCAACAAAACATCGCTGTACGCAGTGTGCTCGTCAAAAGCTTGCGACTCGGTATCGCGCCGCGGCACGACGACGCCCGTCGAGCGCACCGTCGTCCGCACGGGGCGAACGGGGGGCGGGGGTTCGGTCACCGGCGTCGGCAACGTTGAGGTGTCACTGCTGCCGGCCACCGTGCTGAGCGCCGCCGTGTTGCACGCGCAACAGTCGGCGCTTCAACTCAGCCGTGTGCCGCCGGCTCACGGCGAGGTCTTGGCCGGCGACACGAACGACGGCAGCTCCTGCTGCCCCCGTGCGGATCTCGACCACGTACCGCAACGCAATCAGGTGGCTGCGGTGGATGCGAACAAAACCGTGATCGGCCCAGCGCTCTTCGAATAGTGACAGCGGCAAACGCACCAGGTGCGCACCGCCGTGCACAGTGTGCAGGCGCACATAGTCGCCGTTCGCCTGTATCCAGCAGACGTCAGCACGCTCGACCATCAAGGTGCGGCCGTTGACATCAACTGGTACCACCAGCAAATCGTCGCTCGTGCGCGATCCGTCGGTGGCCGCCGGCGTGGCGGGTCGTGGGCGCTTGGCTTCGGCAATCTGGGCCACGGCATCGGAGAGTCGATCGGCCGACACCGGCTTCAACAGGTATCCGCGCGCGTGCGCCTGGAATGCCGCGACAGCATGCGACTCATAGGCCGTCACGAAGATCACGACCGGTGGGTCGGCGAACTGCAACAACAGCCTGGCCAGTTCGAGGCCGTCGAGCCCGGGCATGCGGATGTCGAGGAACATCCCGTCGTAGTGCTCGTCCTGCAAGCGCCGAAGAGCTTCGGTTGCGTCGGCTGCGACATCGACGACCGACACTGCCGGTTGATCGCGCAGCAAGAACTCGAGATCGGCACGTGCCGGGGCTTCGTCGTCGACAACGAGCACTCGCAAGCCTGCAGCGTTCGGCTCTGAGGACCAGTTCGGTGCTGACGCCGTCACGATGCACGAACTCCCGCCTGGTACTTGGGAATTCGCGCCGTCACCTTCATGCCGGCACCCAATGCGGTCTCTACCGTAATGCCGTGATCGGCACCGAAGACCTGCCGCAATCTCTCGTCGACGTTGACGAGCCCGACGCCGTGGTCCCGCCGTCCGGACAAGTGCTGGCGCACCAGTTCGGGATCCATGCCCATGCCGTCATCTTCGACGGAAAGGACGCACTCGACGTCGCCGTCTTGGGCCGAGATTGTCACGTGGCCCACGCCTTCTTTGTTCTCGAGGCCGTGTCGCACTGCGTTCTCCACCAATGGCTGGATGAGCAGGCACGGTACCGCTACGGCGAGCACCTCAGGCGCAATTCGCAACACGACCTGCAGCCGGTCGCCAAATCGCGCTCGCTCGAGTTCGAGGTAGGTGTCGACGGCCTGTAGCTCATCGGCGATCGTCGCGAACTGACCCCGACTTCTGAAGCTATAGCGGATGAAATCCGCGAAACCGAGCAGCAGGTCGCGGGCCCGATCCGGGTCGGTGCGCATGAACGACGCGATCGCGGTCAGGGCGTTGTAGACGAAGTGCGGCGAGATCTGTGCGCGCAGAAACCGCAACTCAGCCTCGGCGGCGCGCGCCCGCGCACTGTCGAGCTCGGCCAATTCCAGCTGGGTCGACGCGAAGCGAGCCACCTCACCGGCGGCACGTAGCAGTCCCGCTCGAGTCGATGGCGCCAGCGCGACGAGGGTCCCGACGACGACGCCGCCGCTGGTGAGCGGGACGACGACCCCCGACCGCAGTGGACAGTCGACGCCGTCGGCGCATCGCAGGTCGCGCGGCCCGAGAGCCATGGCCTTGCCGTTGGCCAGGACCTGCCGGGCGCCCACGAGAACCGAGGGAGCGTGGTCGATCCCCGGGCCGTCCCACGCGAGCAGCCCGCTCGTGCCGGTGATCGCTGTCGCCCGCGCCGCCAGCAGCGCCCGCAAGGCCGGTGCCGACCGCGCCGCGCTCTCCCGCGTCAGCCCGGCTCGCAGCGCTCGCGCCGCCGACCCGGCGGTGTGCAGCACGTCGTAGGTCGTTCGCTGCAAAGGTGTGCCGAGCCCTCGGCTGCCGCGCCGCCAGAACCAGAGCGAACTGCCGAGGGCGACGGCGATCACGCCAAGACCGATGCCCAGCGCTACGGACTTCACGCCCCGACAGTAGGCCGGGAAGCCGGTGGGTTAAAGAGGCGCGCGTGACCACTGGGCGATCACTACCACCATTCGGCGCACAAAAAGATCCGCTCGGCGCGCCACGAGCAGGGAGCCGTTGCGAAGGACTGGTAGCGCTCCCAGGCTCTGCCTAGATGTTGATCAGGACCCCGTTCTCATCGAGGAGGCACAGTGTCCACTCAGACGCCGGTCGCGCCTGCGCCGGCAGTATCCATCGCGGATCCAGGTCCGCTCGGCCTCGCCGGTTTCGCGATGACCACGTTCGTGCTGAGCACGTTCAACACGAACATCCTTAACCCAAGCATGGAAGCCGCAGTGTTGCCGCTCGCACTTTTCTACGGCGGCATCGTCCAATTGCTGGCCGGCATGTGGGAGTTCCGCAAGGGCAACACGTTTGGAGCGACGGCGTTCGCGTCCTTCGGTGCTTTCTGGTTGGCGTTCTACTGGCTGGTCACGTACGACGCGGCGCACCTCGCCCCTGCTGGCGATGCGCACAAGGCGGTCGCACTGTTCCTGCTCTCGTGGGCAATCTTCACTGCCTACATGACGATCGCGGCGATGCGCACCAGCGGCGCAGTGCTGGCGGTATTCGTGGCGTTGACTATCACGTTCATCCTGCTGACCATCGGTAATTTCGCCACCGGCCAGTCAGGCAAGGACTGGGTTCACATCGGTGGTTGGTTCGGATTCCTCACCGCGATACTCGCGTGGTACGCCTCGTTCGCTGGCGTCACCAACGCGACGTTCGCCAAGACGGTCGTGCCGACCTGGCCGTTGGCGAACCGGGCGTAGTCTCTGCTGCTGGACGGCGCGCCTATGGCTCAGCGTGGGACTGAGCCATAGGTGCGTTGCAATTCAAGGCGGACGACGAGGCGCTGGTCTTCGACCATCGCGCGGCGGAAGTCGTCCCAGTCCGGATGCTCACCAGCGACCGCGCGATAGATCGCGACCAACTCCTCGACCGTGGCGTCATCTCGTTCCTGGGCGATCGGCGAGAGGACAGCGGTGGCCTCGGCCGCTACCCAGTTCCAGCCGTCGGGCGCCATAACGTGCAAGTTCGCGCGCGGGTCACGACGCAGGTTCGCGACCTTGACCGTGGGAGCGGTCGTCGAGATCGACACCAGCGCTGTCGCTGGGTCGTACGCATAGCTGATATTCGAGGACTGCGGGCGACCGTCGCGCTTGATGGTGATCAGCACGCCCAAGTGGACGCTGGCGATTAGCGCCAGGTGCGCAGGCGCTAGCTGGCTGGCAGTCGTGTCTGGGCTGTCGGGTTGCGTCATGGTGGGTCCCTTCGGTCATGGCCAACCGTATGTGCTGCGTGGCCGTGGGCCGAATGGTCCTGAACCAGTCTGTTATGCGCGCCGACGACGGTGGAGTGAGAATTTCCTCCTCGCGCGCCGCCGCATGAGCGAGTCCTGGCAGCCGCCCCAGCCGCAGCCCTCGCATCCGCAGCAGGCCCAGCCGCCGCTGCCCCAGTCGCCGAACCCCTACGCGGCTCCGCCGCCGAACCCCTACGCGGCTCCGCCGCCGAACCCCTACGCGGCTCCGCCGCCGAACCCCTACGCGGCTCCGCCGCCGAACCCCTACATGGTTCCGACTTACGGCTACCCACCGCCGTCCCCTTACTTGTATGCGCCGCCGCAGCCCAGACATCATGGCCGCAACCTGCTGATCGGCGGGATCGTCGTGGCGCTTGTGGTCGCCGTCGTGGCCGTCGCGGCGCAGCATCCGCGCTCGTCGACGACGGCCGCGCAGCCGACTACGCCGGCGCAGACCAACCAAGCGAACCAGCCCAACCCGACGACTCAGCCGAGCGCAGGCCCGACGTCCGACGGCGCGACGGCATCGTCGCCTCTGAGCCCGATGAGTGGCATCGAGGTCTACTCCGATGACTTCACTGATTCGACATCGGGATGGTCGACCGGTTCGGATCCGAAGGGCGCGGTATTTACGTATGCCCCAGACGGCTACACCGTCACGAGCACCGTCGCCGCGCACTGGCTCGCCTACGCGCCCTACGACGACCCGGCGCAACAGGTCAACCTGAACGTGACCGCGCACGAATCCGTCGGCGCGCCGGCCGGCGCGGGTTTCGGATTGGTGTGTCGGCGCGGACCTGAGTCGACGACGGATGTGCGCTACGAGTTCGTCGTGAATGAAACCAACCGATGGTTCATCGAGCGCAATCAGGGCGCAGTGACAATGTCGTCAACACCGACGATTCTCGACGAAGGTTCGTTGCCGACGAAGCTTGGTACACAAGAGCTCGAGATTTCCGGGATCTGTGCGACGCTGGCTGATGGCCAGACGACACGACTCGCGCTCTTCATCGGGCCGCAAAAGGTCGCCGACATCACGGACGTGTCGAGTCTGGACTCCGATGGATGGCTTGGCGGTCTGATCAGCAGCGGCGACGACGTGAAATCGACCACCACCGTCGCGGGATACACCGAGTCGGATCTTGGCAACGACGGGATCCTCGCGGCGAACACGTAGGGATGCTCGGGACCGCAGCCTCCGTCTGGTGCGCAGCTTCGATATGGCGCCCGACCCCGGTCTAGAGTTGCGCCATGAGCATGATGATGGCGGTCAGCTTCACGCGCTATGGCCGCCTGTATTACCTCGATCCGGGACCGCATGCGCCGAAGGTCGGCGACAAGGTGCTGTTCCCGACGACGGCGGGCGACGAGGTAGCCGAATGCATCTGGGCTCCGACCTACGTGTCGGAGGAGATCGGTGGCCTTCCGGTGTGCGCCGGCTTCGCGACGTCCGATCATCTTGCTCGTGACGAACGCAATCGCGCGCGCAAAGCCGAAGCGCGGGTCACGACAAAGCGGCTTGTCCGCCAGCACGAGTTGCCGATGAAGGTTGTCGGCGTTGACTATCTCGACTCGGACAACAGCTTCGTCATCTATTTCAGTGCACCACAGCGCGTCGACTTTCGGGCGCTGGTGCGCGACCTCGCGCGCACATTGAATGCGCGCATTGAACTGCGACAACTCGGCGCGCGTGATGAAGCACGAGTGCAAGGTGGCATCGGCCCATGCGGTCGCGATACCTGCTGCTCGACGTTCCTGAAAGACTTCGAACCGGTCAGTGTGCGGATGGCGAAGGATCAAGATCTGCCGCCGAATCCATTGAAGATCTCCGGTGCGTGTGGGCGGTTGATGTGCTGCCTGAAGTACGAGCACCCGCTGTACACCGACTTCAAGTCGGACCTGCCGAAGATGGGCACGGCGGTGTCGTCGCCCGAGGGTGACGGCACGTTGGTTGGTTACAACGTCCCAAGTGAGACTGTCATCGTGAAGGTCGCAGAGACGGGTAAGCGCTGCGCGTGCCCGAAGGCCAGTGTCTGCGGATCGCGAATCGAGTACGACGCGGCCTACCCGGACACCCCTCCTTCGTGACCGGGCCTACCCGGTGGGTGGCCGCGATTGCTACGGGGGCGGTCCTGTGCTTGACCGCGTGCACGTCCACTTCCTCGCATGTCGCAGGTCCGACCGCGTTTGCGAGTTCGCCGCCGGGCGCTTCGCTGAGCTCGTCGTCGGCGATTGCCGCGAGCTCATTACCGTCGGTCAGCTCATCCGCGCCAACATCGTCGCCGTCCCTGCTCGGTTCACCTCCAACCGCATCGACCGCATCGTCTTCGGTACCTTCGTCTGCTGGGCCGCCGGTGCCCACTACGCTGCCACACACCGAACCCGCAACCCTGACCGCGTTTTACACGCAGCACCTCGCGTGGAAGCCGTGCGGCGGCTTGTACTGCGCGTCGTTGACCGTTCCGATCGATTACGCGCACCCGTCCGCGGGGACCATCCAGTTGGCCGTCTCGCGTGAGCTAACCACGCACAAACCCAACCTCGGCGAGGTCGTGGTGAATCCGGGTGGGCCAGGCGCGTCAGGTATTCAATTCCTTCAGTCCGCTGCTGGCTTTGTGCGGACTCAGCTTGGCAACGAGTTTGATGTTGTGTCATTCGATCCGCGCGGCGTTGGCGCGAGCGCGCCGATACGTTGCCTGAGTTCGGCGCAGCTCGATCAGTGGGTCGCGTTCGAAGCGGATCCACAGTCGCCGTCGTCGGTTGCCGAACAAGACCAGCTGGCAAAGGAATTCGCCGCTGGCTGCAAAGCGAAATCGGGCGCGTTGCTCGGGCACGTGAGCACCGTCGACACGGCACGCGACCTCGACGTGCTGCGTGCTGCTCTTGGCCAAGCGAAGCTCACGTACATGGGCTTCTCGTATGGCACGTTTCTCGGCGCGATCTACGCGCAACTGTTTCCGCAGAACGTTCGAGCACTTGTTCTGGACGGCGCGATCGATCCGGCGGCGTCGGCGGTGGAGCTCGATGACGTACAGGCTCAAGGCTTCGAGGTCGCGCTGAAGTCGTGGATCGCGAGCTGCGCGACGTCATCGAAGTGTCCGGTCGGAACATCTGCGACCACCGCAGAACAACATCTGGATGCCTGGCTGGCCACATTGCGATCGGCACCCATTGCCGCATCAGGCGGCCGCACGCTGACGCTGTCGCTCGCCGTCCAGGGCATCGCTGCAGCGCTCTACACCACGCAGGACTGGCAGCCGCTGACGGCTGCCCTCACCGCTGCGATGAAAGGCAACCCGGACGGCCTGCTGACGTTGTCGGATCAGATCGACGGGCGGCAATCCAACGGCAGTTACGACAACCTGATCGAGTCGAACATGGCCATCAACTGTGTCGACCGTCCCAGCCTCGGGCCAATCTCGGCCTACGCGGCGGCGGCGATCGCAGGTGCAAAGAACGACGGCCCGACCTTCGGCGAGTTCATCGGCTGGGGCAATGTCGCGTGCGCCGACTGGCCCGTTGCTGCCGAGCTCGCTCCCGGGCCGATAGCTCTCGCGGGGTCGCCGCCGATCATGGTCGTCGGGACGTTGCGAGACCCCGCCACGCCGTACCGGTGGGCGCAGGCCCTGGCGAAGGAAGCGAAGGGCCCGTTGCTTACGTATGACGGCGACGGCCACACGGCGTTCCTGCAATCAAACTGCGTGGACGCCGTGGTCAAGACGTTCCTGGTATCGCTCACGAACCCGGCACCGGGGACAACGTGCAAGGGCGGCCAGTAAATTCGGCGTGCCTTAGGTGCCCGGGGCTGACCCGTTAGACTTTGCGGGTTGCCCACGGTCCGGTTCTGCTGACCGAGGGCGGCTCGCCGCCTTAGCTCAGTTGGCAGAGCAACGCACTCGTAATGCGTAGGTCTGGAGTTCGAATCTCCAAGGCGGCTCCCCCTCTGACCTGCGAAGATACCTTCGCGGCCGTCCGCTCGACCGCCCGACTTGTCCTGATGCGGGCACGAGGCGGGCACACGGCTGGCGAAGTCGATGCGGCGGGCACCGCACGGGGAATGATCGCCGCTACAGACTCGGCCGCGGCACGCGCAACCTCGTCAGTGACCGACGTGTAACGGTCCGCAGTGAACGCGTAGGTGGCGTGACCCAACTGCTCGGACATGGTCTTCATCGCAACTCCAGCAGACAACCCGATCGTCGCCGCACCGTGCCGCAAGTCGTGCAACCTGATGGGTGGCAGACCAGCGCGCGCAACGAGCCGTTCGAATCGTTGGCTGATGCCGTTCGGATTGAGTGGTAGACCTTCGATCGTTCCGAACACGAGGTCACTTGAGGAACCAAGCACGCGGTGCACTTGGGAGGCGCGATGTGCTCGCAGCGCGTCGACGGTGCCGCTGTCGAGGTGCACGACGCGCTCGCCGTACATCGTCTTGGGCGTGCCCCAAATGATCTCGGTGCCAGCGACAACCAGGGCACGACGGATCGCGATCGTCCCGCGCTCGAAGTCGACGTCCGGCCACGCAAGACCAAGTGCTTCACCTCTGCGCAATCCGCGCAATGCAATCAGCCGCCAGAGCACGGCGAGATCGTCGTCCTGCGCGAAGTCGAGAAACGCGCCGGTCAGCTGCGGCGTCCACACCGCGACTTTGTGCCGCTTGCCGGTGCGCTTCCACTCACGAACAGCTTCATCGGTCCACACAACGATCCTTGGCGCGCGCCCTGGCGGTAACTCGACGAAGCGCGCAACGTTGCGTGGCAACAGTTGCTGCTTCACGGCGCGGCCGAGCGCGGCACTGATCGTCGCGTGCACCTTCTTGATCGTAGCGTCATTGGGGCGTCGCCGACCGTCAGGTCGGTCACGCCTTGCCGCCGTGATGCGCTGAAGCATCGGCGACGGACGCTCGGGCAAACTCGGCCCGATCTGCCGAATCGCTGCGAAGAGTTGGTCGATGTCGGTGCTACGCAGGTCGCCGAGTCGGATGTGCCCGAGTCCGGGCTTGACGTAGATATCAACGATCGCCGCGTAGGACACGGCTGTCGACGGCCGAATCGTTGTTCTGCTCGCCAGCCAACTGGTGAAGTAGTCCGCCACGGTGATCTGCCGGTCGGCGATTGGCACGCCTTGGTGGGTTCCGGTCAACGCTTCCGCGAGGGCGACTTCGGCGTCTGCTTGGGTTGCGAATCGTTCGGGGAGGGTGACCTGGCGGCGCTTCCCGTCGCTACCTCGAGGCGCGTCGAATCTCGCCACCCAACTGCCGTGGCCCTTCGTCTTCCGGCGAGGGCATCGCCGGTCCGGCTCGCCGGCCTTCGGTGCACTGACCACGTACTGGCGACCGGTTGCCGGATCGCGGCAGTCGCATCGCTTGAACGTCGATCCCTTCATCGCTCGCTCCATGTCTGCAGTAGCCGGATGCCGCGGGTTGCCTGTCGCACCTTTTCACGTGCCTGCGTCATCTGGGGTTCCCTTCGAACGGTGTGGGTACGGCGGTCAGCTTCGCTGCTGGTCCAAGTGGTGTCACCAGGCGCTCCGGTGACCTGGCGCATGTCTGGGCTGCCAGCCTCATAAGCCGATGCCGCGACCGACGCTTCGTTCGGCGCGCTTGTGTTGGTCGATGATTTGTTGGGTGGCGAGTCGGCGGCTGCGGGCCGCCGCTTCCTCCGC
>Ga0208717_1000101_pt1 | contig 46153 bp, 43 predicted proteins | sample NGESurF53shallow_FD_184489 | JGI IMG/M metagenome (GOLD analysis project Ga0208717, IMG submission 184489) | Arctic peat soil microbial communities from Barrow, Alaska - NGEE Surface sample F53-3 shallow (SPAdes) | ecosystem: Environmental > Terrestrial > Soil > Wetlands > Peat ... | reverse complement strand
GAACAGGGTCCCGGCCCCGCCCTCGATGTCGATCCAGCCGTCCTGGCGGGTGGCGCCGGTGGCGAAGGAAAGCTCGTAGAGTTCCTCCTTGCGCGCCATCACCGCCTCGGCCAGGGCCTTGAGCATCTTGGCGCGGTCGTGGAAGGTCAGGGCGCGCAGGGCCGGGCCGCCGACCGCGCGCGCGTGGCTCGCCATGGCGGCGAAGTCCAATCCGGCCGAGCCGCCCTCCGCGACCACCTCGCCGGTCACCGCCGACCGGGCCTGAGCCGCCCCGCCGGTGGGAGCGGTCCAGCGGTCCTTGGCATAGCTCATCAGCTTCAGCGGCGTCATTTCGCGCGGATTCCTTTCAGCGCCCCGTGAACCGTGGCGGGCGCTTGTTGGCGAACGCCTCGACGCCTTCGGCGTAGTCGGCGGTCCGGCCGAGAGCGCGCTGGGCGTCGCGCTCGGCGTCCAGGGCCTTATCGAAGCCCAGCCCCCAGCCGGCGCGCATCAGGCGCTTGATCTGGGCGAGACCGGCCGTCGGGGCGGCGGCGAATTTGGCCGCCAGCGCCTCGGCTTCTTCCCTTAGCTTGTCGTCATCCACGCAGCGCCAGATCAAGCCCCAGGCCTCCGCCTGTTCGGCCAGGAGAGGCATTCCGGTCATCGCCAGCCCCATGGCCCGCGCCTGGCCGATCAGCCGGGGCAAGATCCACGTCCCTCCCGAGTCGGGAATGAGGCCGATGGCCGCGAAGCTCTGGATGAATTTGGCCGACCGCGCCGCCAGCACGATGTCGCAGGCCAGGGCGAGATTGGCCCCCGCCCCGGCCGCCACCCCATTCACCGCGCAGATCACCGGCATGGGCAGGGCGACGAGACGGCGGATCAGCGGGTTGTAGCGGTCCTCCAGCGCCAGGCCCAGGTCGGCGCCCGCCGCCACGGCCGGGTCGGCCAGATCCTGGCCGGCGCAGAAGCCCCGCCCCGCCCCGGTCAGGAGAAGGACCCTCGCCCCCTCCGCCTCGACGCGCCCCAGCGCCTCGGAAACCTCGGCGTGCATCGCGGCGGTGAAGCTGTTCAGCCGGTCGGGCCGGTTCAGGGTCAGCCGCGCCACGCCGCCGGCCAGGTCGAAGGCGATGGTCTCGAAGGTCACGCTCGGGGCTCCGGTCGAATGAATTGGCCGCTCGGACGCGGTATCCTATATCTAGGCCTCACGCCAACGCGAGCCGACCATGTACACCACCGACCTGCAGAAATTCGACAAGGGCGCCAAGGCTGTTCAGCCACTGGCGGCCACCGAGCCGGTCGATCTCGCGGAAGCCTTCGAGGCGCGCATCGCGGCGGACGCCTTCATCGAGCCCAAGGACTGGATGCCGGAGGCCTATCGCAGGACCCTGGTGCGGCAGATCTCCCAGCACGCCCATTCGGAGATCGTCGGCATGCTACCGGAGGGCAACTGGATCGCCCGCGCCCCCAGCCTGCGCCGCAAGGCCATCCTGCTGGCCAAGGTGCAGGACGAGGGCGGCCATGGCCTCTATCTCTACTGCGCCGCCGAGACGCTGGGGACATCGCGCCGCGAGATGATCGAGGCGCTGCACTCTGGAAAGGCCAAATACTCGACCATCTTCAATTATCCGACGTTGACCTGGGCCGACATCGGAGCGGTCGGCTGGCTGGTCGATGGCGCGGCGATCATGAACCAGGTTCCGTTGCAGCGGACCTCTTATGGCCCCTATGCGCGGGCCATGGTGCGGGTGTGCAAGGAGGAGAGTTTTCACCAGCGCCAGGGCTATGAGCTGACCATGGCCATGGCGGCCGGAACGCCCGAGCAGAAGCGCATGGCGCAGGACGCCCTGAACCGCTGGTGGTGGCCGGCGCTGATGATGTTCGGGCCCCCCGACGACAATTCGCCCAACACCGCCCAGTCCATGCGCTGGCGGATCAAGCGCGACACCAACGACGCCCTGCGCCAGAAGTTCGTCGATGTGACCGTGCCCCAGGCAGAAGCGATCGGCCTCGCCGTTCCTGACCCGGAGCTGAAGTGGAACGCGGCCAAGGACGGCTACGACTTCGGCCCCATCGACTGGGAGGAGTTCTACGCCGTGGTGCGCGGCGAGGGCCCGGCGGCCAAGGAGCGGATGGCCGCCCGTATCGCCGCCTGGGAAGACGGGGCCTGGGTGCGCGCCGCCGCCACCGCCCATGCCGACAAGCGCGCCCGACCCTCCGCCCGAGCCGCCTGATGAGCGAGGCGCCGCGCGACTGGCCGCTGTGGGAAGTCTTCATCCGCTCGCGCGGCGGGCTTTCCCACAAGCATGTGGGGAGCGTCCACGCCGCCGACCCGGAGATGGCGGTGGAGGCGGCCCGCGATGTCTATACGCGGCGCATGGAGGGGGTGAGCTTGTGGGTCGTCCCCTCGGCCGCCATCACCGCCTCCGATCCCGCCGATGCGGGCCCCCTGTTCGAACCCGCCGAAGACAAGGTCTATCGCCATCCGACCTTCTACAAGATCCCCGATACGATCAGGCATATGTAGGGGTGTCGATGGCCTTTCAGTTGACCCCGCGACCCAACCACGCAGCGGCCAGACGCCCCCTCCACCGCTTCGCGGTCCCCCTCCCCCGTGAAGAGGCACGGGGGAGGAGAAGACAGGCTGAAGCTAATGTTCTCCTCCCTCGCGAAGCGGGGGAGGTGGCGCGGCGCTCTTTCTCGCGCCGTGACGGAGGGGGCGTCGGGCCGTGACCCCCGACCACGAAGCCCTGTTTCGCTACACCCTTCGCCTGGGCGACGACAGTCTGGTGCTGGGCCAGAGGCTGGGGGAATGGTGCGGGCATGCGCCGACCCTGGAGGTTGACTTGGCGCTGGCCAATCTCGCTCTCGATCTGATCGGCCAGGCGACCCACCTCTTGGGCTACGCCGGCGAGGTGGAGGGCGCCGGGCGCGACGGCGACAAACTGGCCTTCCATCGCGATGTCCTGGACTTCGCCAACTGCCTGCTGGTCGAGCAGCCGAACGGCGATTTCGCCCGCACCATCGCTCGCCAGTTCCTGTTCTCGCTGTGGCGCGAGGGAGTTCTCGAGGGATTGTGCGGCTCGACCGACACGACCTTGGCCGGCGTGGCCAAGAAGGCCATCAAGGAGACCCGCTATCACCTGCGCTTCGCCGCCGAATGGATGGTTCGCCTCGGCGACGGCACCGACGAGAGCCGCGAGCGCATCACCGACGGCCTGGACTGGTGCTGGCGCTTCGTCGATGAGCTGTTCGAAGCCGATGCGCTGACCGCCGCGCTGGTGGCGCAAGGCGTCGCGCCCGATCCGGCCGCCCTGCGCGGCGCCTTCGATGCGGAACTGGACGCGGTGCTCGCTGAAGCGACCCTCGAGCGGCCGGCATCCCGACGCGCCACGGTCGGCGGCCGCGCCGGCCATCACTCCGAACACCTGGGCCATCTGCTGGCCGAAATGCAGTTCCTGCCGCGCGCCTATCCGGACGCGGCTTGGTGAGGCGATGAGCGACCTCGCCCAGCTCGACCGCGCCGCCCGCATCCGCGACGTGCTGGCCGCCGTTCCCGACCCGGAGATCCCGGCCGTCTCGGTCATCGACCTCGGCATCGTCCGCGACATCGACCCGGCGGGGCGAAGCGTGGTGATCACCCCCACCTACACCGGCTGTCCGGCGACCGCGGTCATCGAACGCTCGGTTCGCGAGGCTCTGAAGAGCGCCGGGCTTGGCGATGTGCGTCTGGTCTCCCGCCTCGACCCGCCGTGGACCACCGACTGGATCACCGCCGAGGGCCGCGCCAAGCTGCTGGCCTACGGCATCGCGCCGCCGCCGGCCTCAAGCCGCCTTCGCGACGAGGCCCCGGCCTGCCCGCGCTGCGGCTCCCTGGCCACCGAGGAGGTCAGCCGGTTCGGCTCGACGCCGTGCAAGGCCCTGTGGCGCTGCGGCGACTGCGCCGAGCCCTTCGACCGTTTCAAGTGCCATTGAACCGCTAGAATGGCCGCCGGCTTCCACGCCCTGCGCATCGCCGAGGTCCGGCGCGAGACCGCCGACTGCGTCTCCCTGCGCTTCGATCTGCCGGAAGAGGCGCGCGAGGCCTTCGCCTTCCGGCCCGGCCAGCATCTGACGCTGCGAACAGAGATCGCCGGGGAGGACATCCGGCGCAACTATTCACTGTGCGTCGCGCCGCACGAGGGCGAACTGCGGATCGCCATCAAACAGATCGACCAGGGTGTCTTTTCGGGATGGGTCAACGGCCAGGTGAAGGTCGGCGATACGATCGAGGTAATGGTTCCCCACGGCGCCTTCACTTGGCCGTTCGATCCGGGCGCCAGCCGACGCTACGTCGCCTTCGCCGGCGGGGCGGGCATCACGCCCATATTGTCGCTGATGAAGACCGCCCTGGCGGTCGAGCCCGCCAGCCGGTTCACCCTTCTCTACGGCAACCGCTCGGCCGCCCAGATGATGTTCCTGGAGGAGCTGGCGGGGTTGAAGAACCGCTACATGGACCGCCTGGAGGTGTTCCACTTCCTGGAAGACGAGGAGGAGGAGGTCGAACTCTTCAACGGCCGCCTCGACGCCGCCAAGACCGCGGCGGTTCTGGAGGCTCTGGCGCCCCCCGCCGACGTGGACGCTTTTTTCGTCTGCGGCCCGGCCCCGATGATGGAGGCGGTGGAGGCGGCGCTGATCGCGCGCGCCATTCCGGCCGATCGCATCCTCTTCGAACGCTTCACCGTCGGGGCCCTTTCGGCCGCCCAGGCCGCCGCCGCCCGCCGTCTGGAGGCCAAGGCGCGAGGCCTCTCCATGACGGTGATCCTGGACGGCCGGCGCTCGCGGATCGCCTTCGACGCCAAGGCGGGCAATGTGCTGGAAAGCGCCCGCGCCGCCGGCATCCCGGCCCCCTTCGCCTGCAAGGGCGGCGTCTGCGCCACCTGCCGCGCCAAGCTGATCTCGGGCAAGGTGGAGATGAAGGCCAACTACGCCCTGACCCCGGCCGAACTCGCCCAGGGCTATGTCCTCACCTGCCAGGCCGTGCCGGTGGGCGAAGGCGTGGTGCTGGACTACGATGGGTAGATTCAGTCGCATCGGGCGAGCCTTGGGAACGGTTTTTTGACATGGCGCGTGGCGGCCGGCGCGATCTGGCTACGATGATCTTTCGGCCTCGGCACGACTATCTGCCGGGGACCGACATCCTGCGCCAGATCGATGTCGATGGCCTGGCGGCGCGGCTCGATCTCGAGGCGCGCGGGCGGGCGGACGGCGAGGCCGAGCGGCCGGGGGCGGGCGAGCGCTCGCGCGCCGCGGCCGAGGCCGACATCCAAGGCGAGCTGCAGGAGAAGTGGGAGGAGACCGTGGCGGGGGCCAAGCGGGCTCACGAGGCCCTGCGCGGCCGGTTCGCCGCCCTGACTGCGGAGACCGAACTGGACACCCTGCTGGCCGAGCCGGCGGCGGTGGCCCTGACCCTGCGCGAGGTCGCCCGCGAGGAGCGGGACCGCCTGCTCTTCGCCTTCCGACCGGTCGCCGAGGCGCGGGCGGATCTGGCGGCGTTCAAAGCGCGCGAGGCCCTGGCCCGGCCGCCCCGGGAGGGCCAGCACGCCTTGGTCAAGCTTGCCTTCCTCGCCTTCGCGGCCCTGGTCGAACTGATCGTCAACGCCTCGATCTTCGCGGGCGGCGAGGAATACGGCCTGGTCGGCGCCATAACCAAGGTGGTGGTCATCCCGATCGTCAACATCGGCGGCTGCTTTTTGTGGTCCCATTGGCTGGCTCGCCAAGTGCTGGCGCGCGCTCCTGGTCGCAAGGCCATCGGCGCCGTGGGATGCCTGGTCACCGCCCTTTGGCTGCTGGGGCTGAACCTGGCGGTCGCCCATTGGCGGGACGCTTCGGGCGCCGTCTTGACCCCCGACGCGGCCAACGCCGCGTTCAACGCCGCGCTCGCCGAGCCCTTGCGTCTGCACAGCTTCCAGTCCTGGGGCCTCTTTCTGATCGGCTGTTTCGCCGGCGCCGTGGCGATCTGGGAGGGGTGGAACTGGCGCGACCCCCACCCCGGCTACAGCCGTCGGGTCCGCCAGAGCGAAGCGGCGATCGCCGACTTCCGGCAAGCGCGCGCGTTCGCCATGGAGCGGTTGCGCGCCGAGGCCGACGCCGGAGCCAATCGCCTGGGCGAGGCTCAACGCATCGCCGAGACCTCGATCGCCGGGCGTCCGGAACTGGCGCGGACGGCGGCGAGCCTGGCCGATGACCTCAGCCTGTTCGCCGGCCATCTGCAAAGGGTGTGCGACGAACTGGCGACGCGCTATCGGGAGGCCAACCGCCGCGCCCGCCAGACGCCGCCACCGGTCCATTTCGACGCGCCTCTGGCCCTGGATCTGGCCCTGCCTGCCCTGGCGCCGCTGAAGGCCCCGCCCACGTCGCGTCCAGTGGCTGGGCGGCTGGCCGAGGCCATCGACAAGATCACCTTGGCCCACGCGCAGGCATGCGCGACGATTCCGGCCCTCGCCGAACTCGAAGACCAGGCCGATCCGGCGTGAGCCTGCGTCCCCTCCGCCCCACATCGACCCCGCGCCGCCCTGGCTCCGGCCGCACGCCTATCGTGGCCGCCGTCGGCCTGGCGGTGTTCGTCCTGGCCTTCCTCATCCTCGCCATAGGCGCGCGCCTGCTCGTTCATCCGGGCCGTCCCAACCCGGCGACCCTGTGCCCGGCCGGCGGACCCTCGGCGATCACCGCCCTGCTCATCGACACCACCGATCCCTTGAACGCCATCCAGCGGGCCGCCGTCGCGGTGCGGCTGAACCAGATCGTCTCCCATCTGCGGCTGAATGAGGAGATCGCGGTCTACTCGCTCAGCCCCACCGGCGATCCCTTGAAGCCCGCCTTCGTGATCTGCCGGCCCCTCGAGCCCAGCGAGGCGAGCGAACTGACCGGCAACCGGGCGATCGCCAAGCAGCGGTTCGACGGCGTCTTCACGCCGCGCGTCGCTTCGGTGCTGGCGGCGGCTACGGCCGGCGCGCCGGCCGGCCGCTCGCCGATCATGGCCGCCATCCAGGCGATCGCGGTCTCGGCCTTCCAGGCCGCCGACGCGACGTCCAAGAGCGGCCCGCTGCCCAAACGGCTGATCATTGTCTCCGACATGCTGGAAAACAGCGAGGCCTGGAACCAGTACAAGGGGGTCCCCAATTTCCGATCGTACAAATCGACTCCGGCCTACGCCCGCGTGCGCTCTCACCTCGATGGCGTGAGCGTGACAATCCTCTATCTGAGGCGCGACGACGCCGCCGGCGTCCAGGGCCTCTTCCACATCGCCTTCTGGAACGCCTGGTTCGCCGACCAGGGGGCCAGCGTCGATGACGTGGTGGCGATCGAAGGGTAATGGCGTCCCATGACCCTTGAAGACATCCGCGCGCGAGCCGGCAAACACATCGACAAGATCGCCTTCGCCGCGGCGGTGGTCGCCGGCGTGGCGACCATAACGGCGGTGGACGCCGCCGACGCCTCCAAATGGGTCGCCGTGGCGATCTGCGTCGCCCTGATGGTCGCTTATATGCTGGCCGCGCTGCTGCTGGCGGGCCTTCGCCTGCGCGCCGACCAGACGGCCGACAACCTCTACTATCTGGGCCTTCTCTACACCCTTGCCAGCCTTGGGGTGGCGCTGATCCGCTTCGCCAGCTCCGAACAGGCGACGACCTCCATCCTGCGCAATTTCGGCATCGCCATCTTCACCACCATCGTGGGGGTCGGCCTGCGCGTCTTCGTGGGCCAGTTCCGCGAGGATCCGGAGGATCTGGAATACGAGGCCAAGGCGGCGCTGTCGGATTCGGTTCGCCACATGCGCGCCCAGCTCGATCTGTCGGTGGCCGAACTGCGCGGCTTCGCCGACGGCATGAAGCAGGTGGTCGGCGACTTCACCGACAAGACGACCAGGTCGACCGCCGAGGCGCTGGACGGCGCCGTCGCACGCTTCGGGGCGGCGGCCGACGCCATGGGACAGCGCTTCTCGGCCACCGCCGACACCTTCGAGGGGCGCGTCGTGGCCTTCGACGCTTCACTGGAAAAGGTGGTCGGCGCGCTCGAGCACCTCATGGAGCGCCTAGGCGCCGTGCGCATCGACGCCGACATGGTCGAGCAGGGCATGCACCCGGCGCTGGCGGCGCTCGAGACGGCGGCGCGCGGCTTCGCGGCGGCCATCGATTCCGAGCGGACGACTTTCGATAAGGGCGCCAAGGCGGTGGCCGAGTTCGTCGAAACCAGCGGGCGCCTCGCCGCCTCCGGCCAGACCCTGGCCAATGCGGCGGACAAGCTTAAGGGCGCCGCCAGTTCGGCCGGAGAAGCCAGCCAGCTGGTCGCCCAGCTCGACCGGGCGGCCGGGGTCGCCATGCAGTCGACGCTCTCCTTCGGGGCCCGACTGTCGGAAATCGCCGCCAACGCCGAGCGGCAAAACAACCAGGCAGTGGCCAACATCCAGGGGGCGGCGGAGCGCGTGGCCCAGACTCTGGCCAAGCTCGAGGCGGAGTTCGCCGGATCGGGCGACACCGTCGCGAAGGTGCGCCGCGAACTGACCGAGTTGGCCGGCTGGATCATCGAGCGGCTGAACGTACGATGAAGAGCGGCGATATCGGTCGCCAGCAGGCTCAGTACCGGCGCGGTCTGGTGCTCGGCTTCACCGTCGCCGAAACCATGCTGCTGATCCTCTTCGCCCTCATGCTGGCGCTGGGGTTCGTGCTGATGAAGCGGGATCGGGAACTGAGCGCCCTGACCGGCGAAATCTCCGCCTTGCGCGAAAAGGCGCAATTCCTGACCGCCAAGCTCGAGGTTTTCCAGGCGATCGCCAAGGGCGGGCCGACCGACGATTTCTTCCATGAGCTGGTGAGGGCCCGCGCCCTGCAGGCCGCACTGACGGCGCGGGCGGCGCAATTGGCCGAGCGGGAAAAGGCGGCGTCCAAGCTTGAGGCGGTGATCGGCGCGGTGGCGGGCGCGTCCGACCAGCGGCGGCGGGTGGCGGATTTGGCGGCGCTGGGCGCGCGCGTTCAGAGCGAGATCGACCGCCTCTCGCCCAAGGGCGCGCAGGCCGACACCTTCGCCCTGGCGCCGGAAGGTATCGCGCTGGCCCAGGCCAGCCAGGCGGCGGGCGATACGCCGGGCGAGGCGCGCCAGAGACTGGCCGACGCCGCCACGGGCGCGCGCGAAAACGCCACCCTGAAGGGACAGATCGTCACCCTGCACCGCGATCTGGCCAGCGTCGGGCGCGGCGGCGACTTCCCGCCCTGCTGGGTGACGGCCGGCGGCGAGATCCAATTCCTGCTGCGTGTCACGCTGAACGGCGGCGATTCCCTGAGCGTCGCCGACATCACCCCGCCCGAGCGACTCGCCGACCGTCGCGCCCTGCCCTTGAACGGCGCCCTTTTCGCCGGCCCGGTGAGCCGGCGGATGTTCCTGGTGGATACTCAGGCGCTCTACGACGGGTCGCGCGCCAAGGGATGCCGCTACTATGTGGTCGTCTCAGACCGTACCGGCCCGACCCAGAAGGACCTCTACAAAACCCTCCTGTTCACCGTCGAGGCGCATTTCTACAAGGTGATTCTGCGGTAGGGCGGCGGGCGACGAAGTTGAAGGACCCCCAAGAAAAGCCCGTCATGGCCGGGCGAAAGTTCCGGCCATCCATGATCTCAATGCCGGCTTTGGCCGCGCCTGGCGCGGCCACGGCAAACGCCTGGGTCATGGATCACCGGGAAAAGCCCGGTGAGGACGGTAGGGGTTGGGTTCATCGTCTCAGCCGGCCAATGCGTTAGCCATGGCCCGCGACCTCGAGCCCGAACTGGCGCGCCTGACGCGGATCGTGCGGCGGCGGGTGGCGCTCCTGGAGCCGCGTGAAATCGCCTCGGCAAACCCGATCCGGCTCTCGGCCACCGAGCGCCTCGCCTTGCTGTGGGACCGCGCCCGAGCCCGCGTCCGGCGCTGGCTGCGCGGCCCCCGTCGCTAATCCGTCCGCCCCAGAACCTCGCCGATCTTGCCCACCATCTCGTCGATATGGGTGCGCTCCAGGATGAGCGGTGGCGAGAGGGCGATGGTGTCGCCGGTGATCCGGATCAGCAGGCCCTCGTCGAAGCAGCGGTGGAAGATTTCGCCGGCGCGGGCGCCGGGAGCGCCGGGGCGGGGTTCGAGTTCGATCCCGGCGACCAGGCCCAGGTTGCGGATGTCGATCACGTGGCGCGTCCCGCGCAGCCCGTGAACCGCTTCTCCGAAATAACCGCTCATGGCGCGGGCCCGCTCGAACAGGCCCTCTTCCTCGTAGATCTCGAGAGTGGCCAAGCCGGCCGCCGCCGCCAGGGGATGGCCCGAATAGGTGTAGCCGTGGAAGAGTTCGATCCCCGGCGCGGCGTTCTCGACGATCGCCGAATGGACATCGGCGCTGGTCACCACGGCGCCCATGGGGACGGCGGCGTTGGTCAGGCCCTTGGCGCAGGTGATCATGTCGGGGATGACGGCGAACCGCTCGGCCGCCGTGGCCGCGCCCAGGCGCCCGAAGGCGGTGATGACCTCGTCGAAGATCAACAGGATGCCGTGACGGGTGGCGATCTCGCGCAAGCGTTCAAGATAATCGACCGGCGGCGGCAGCACGCCGGTGGAACCAGCCAGGGGCTCGACGATCACCGCCGCGATGGTGTCCGCGCCGTGCAGGGCGACGAGGCGTTCCAGATCGTCGGCCAGATCGGCGCCTGCGCTAGGCTGTCCATCGGTGAAGTCCGCGCCGGCTCCGTGGGTGTGGCGCAGATGATCGACGCCCGGCAGAAGCGGGCCGAACCAGCGCCGGTTGCCGACCATGCCCCCCACCGAGACGCCGCCGAACCCCACCCCGTGATAGGCCCGTTCGCGGCCGACCAGCCGGGTGCGCGAGCCCTCACCGATCGCCCGCTGATAGGCCAGGGCGATCTTGAGCGCGCTATCGACCGCTTCGGACCCGGAGTTGCAGAAGAATACCTGGTCGAGGCCCGGGGGAAAGATCGCCGCCAGGCGGGCGGCCAGTTCGAAGGCCAGCGGATGGCCGAGCTGGAAGGTGGGCGCGAAATCCAGTTCGGCCGCCTGACGGGCGATGGCCTCGACGATCTTCGTCCGGCAATGGCCGGCGTTGACGCACCACAGGCCGGCCGTGCCGTCGAGGATCGCGCGGCCGTCGGGCGTGAAATAGTGCATGTCCTTGGCGCGGGCGAGCAGGCGCGGATGCGCCTTGAAGTCGCGATTGTTGGTGAACGGCATCCAGAATGCGTCGAGTGAATTCGCGCCAGCCAAGGTCAAGAGATCAATTCTCCTCTAGTACTTGAAGTTCGCCGACAGGCCGACGGTGCGCGGCCGGAAAGTGGTGGCCTCATAGAGGGTGGTGGCGGAATCCTGATGGTTGAGGTTCAGCTGCGGATGGGAATCGAACAGGTTATCGACGAAAAGCGCAACATCGACTCGGTTCAAATTGATTCCCAGACGCGCTGAAACCAGATTGGTCGCCGGATTCGGGACCAGTCCAGAGTCGTAGAAGGCGGTGTTTGGATCTTCGTTGGGAATTGGCGTGGTGCGCTTGCTGTTGAATTCATAGTCAGCGCGGACGAAAGCGTCGCGGCCGAGCGCCCGGAAATCATATTGCACGCCCAACGTCGCGGTCCAGGGCACGACATCCAGTGAGTCGCCCTTGGCGTTAAGTATGTCGCCGTTGGCGTCCAGCGCGGTTTTGGTGAACCGCGCGTTGGTGTAGCCTACGCTTGCATCCAGATCGAGGCCAGCCGTCAGCCGCCACTCGCCTTGAAAGTCGAATCCCTTGCTGACCGCCTCGCCAGCGTTGGTGGTGAACTGTATGCCGCACGAGGGGACATAAAACGCCTGCTGGATATTCGACCAGCGGATGTAATAGGCGCTGGTGGCGATCTGCATTCTCCCGCCCAGAAACCGGTCCTTCGTGCCGATCTCATAACTCCACACCGAGTCCGAATCGTAAGAGGTCGGGAAGCCGGGCCCACAGGCCTGGACCGGCAGCGGCGGCGTGGCGCCGCCGATGCGATAGCCCTTGGCGGCGGTCGCATAGACCAGGTCGTCAGGGGTGATCTGGTAAGAAACGCTGACCTTCGGGGTGAACGGCTTTTCGCTCTTGCCGCCGGTGGCGACGGCAGGCACGCCACCGTTGTCCAAGAGATCCTGCGGCCCGTCGTTGGAATTGATAAACACGAACTTGGTCCATGCATAGCGAAGACCGACATTGAGCTTGAGCTTGTCGGTGATCGCATAGGTCGCATCAAGGAAAAGGGCCTCCTGCTTGTCGTGAGCGCGGGTGTTGTTATCGTAGTCGACGCCGCCCGGCAGCAGATCCTGGCCCCATGCGGTGAGAATGTCCTCGTTCCACAGAAGTTGGGTAAGTTGTGGCAGCTCCGGATCGATGATCTGTTCGTCGCTCTGCTGACGATCAAATGAATAGAAAAAGCCGGCTGTCCATTGCAGGCGGGAGGCAGGATCGTTCGACTGGATCCGGAACTCCTGAGTGAAGTTCTGCTGGGCGTTCGTGATCCGGTTTTGGGAGTTGTAATTCGCCAAGGACCCGAGGTTGGCGGCGTTCGGTCCAGTCGCCGTCAGCAGAGGATAGAGAGTCGAGCAGTTGTTGGTGCATGGCGTCCCTTGAGGATCCGACGGATATCCGTAGATGCTCAGATTTGGATCGGTCGTCAGGTAGTGCTGAAAGTATGAAAGATTATAGATCGTACCGCTATAGCCGCCGACGCGTTCGAGGCGGTTATAGTAAGAGGTGTTGGAAATAACTTTCACCTTGCCGGCGTCCCATTCGACTTTCAACGTCGGCAAATAGAACCGATCTGGATCAGGCTGCCGGTCGGGCGTCCCGTTTAGGAATTGGCTGGTGGCCGGATCGGAGATCGACACCCAATAGTTGTCGTAGTTGTGCTGATCGCGTTTCTGGTAAGCGATCCCAGGAGTGATCAGCAAATTGGCCGTGGGAGCCCAGGTCAGGGCTCCGCGCAGGGTGTAGGTGTCCACCCGATTGGCGTTGGCCTCGGTGACGCCCAGTGTCTGGTAGTCGACCCGGTCGATCCAGCCGCCGTCGCGCCGGCCCCAGGCGCTGATGCGGAAACCCAACTTGTCCTCCACGATCGGACCGCCGAGGGCAAACCCCGCCTCGTAGCTGGGCGAACCATCCTGGGTGAACGCCAATTCGGCATGCGCCATGCCGCTGTACGCGGTGAGGCTCGGCTGGGTGGTGATGTAGCGCACCGTCCCGCCCTCGGAGCCGGCGCCGAACAAGGTGCCCTGCGGCCCGCGCAGCACCTCGACCCGCTGCAGGTCGAATACGGCCGGCAAGGTGTTGTTGGCGTTGAGCCCCAGGTTGCGCACCTGCACCGGCGTGTCGTCGATATAGACGCCAGTGGTGCCCGAGCCGGCCGTCGAACTGATACCGCGGATCGAGATATCGTGGCTATCGCTGTCGAAGCTGACGCCGGGCGTGAACTTAGCCAGATCGGCGAATGACTTGATGTTGAGCACCTCCATCCTCTGCGCGGTGAAGGCGCTGACGCTTTCGGCCACCTTGCTCAGCGCTTCTTCCTTGCGCGTGGCCGTGACCACGACTTCGCCCACCTCGGTCGATCCAAGACGGATGGACGTGTCCGCGGCGTTGGGCGCGGACTGCGCCGCCGCCTCGCCCGCCCAAAGCAACGGCGCCAAGACCGTCGATGCCAGAGCGCTCGCAAGCCAAGCCCGTCGTTTCGCCATGTTCATTCCCCTCCAAACCGTTGCCCCACGTTCCTACCCCCTCGCCAATGCGTCAAGAGACTGTGATCACATCTTTGCCACTACCGACGCGTGGGAGGGTGGCGTTCGGTCGCCGAACAAGCTATAGTGTCGATCTTCGCGGACTGAAACAGGAACGCCTCGGCGACCCGTCATGGGCCGCCTGTGCATGCGTAGTGCGGCATCTCTGAAGATCGACATGGACCGTCGGCCGGGTTCTTGGCTGACCGTGCCGACGTGCGTCACGATTCGCGGTTCCTTCCTGAAAAAGAAAACCCATGCCTAAGAAAAAGAAAATGGCGCCGGCGACTTCCGCGCCCATCGCCGACGTCGCCCAGGCGCGGGCCTGGGCGGCGGCGCGGGGGGTCACCGAGATCGAGTGCCTGGTCCCTGACCTGGCCGGCGTCGCGCGCGGCAAGATCATGCCGTCGTCGAAGTTCTTCGACGACACGGCCATGGCGCTGCCCTCATCGATCTTCATGCAGACCATTTCCGGGGAATACCCCGAGGAGGACGCCGAATTCCGCTACGACCCTTCGGACGGCGACATCGAACTGCGCCCTGACTTTTCAACTCTGTGCGAGGTGCCGTGGGCGAGCGACCCGACCGCGCAGGTGATCCATGACGCGGTCTATCACGACGGGCGGCCCGTGGAGATCGCGCCGCGGCAGGTGCTCAAGCGGGTGATCGACCTGTATCACGAACAGGGCTGGGCGCCGGTCGTCGCGCCGGAGCTGGAATTCTATCTGGTCAAGCGTAACATCGACCCGGACTACCCGCTGGAGCCGCCCATCGGCCGTTCGGGGCGGGCGGAGGCGGGACGCCGGTCCTATTCGATCTCGGCGGTCAATGAGTTCGACGCCGTCTTCGAGGATATCTACGCCTTCGCCGAGGCCCAGGCTCTCGAAGTGGACACCCTGATCCACGAGGAAGGCGCGGCGCAGATGGAGATCAATCTGCGCCATGGCGATCCGCTGGCCCTGGCCGATCAGGTGTTCCTGCTCAAGCGGACCATCCGCGAGGCGGCGCTCAAACACGACATCTACGCCACCTTCATGGCCAAGCCGATCGCCCACGAACCGGGATCGGCCATGCACATCCACCAGTCGGTCCTTTCGGCGACGAGCGGCGAGAACATCTTCACCGGCGCCAAGGGTCGGCCGACGCCGGAGTTCTTCCAGTTCCTGGCCGGCCAGCAACGCTTTGTGCCGGCGGTGACGTGCATGCTGGCGCCCTACGTCAATTCCTATCGCCGCCTGGTGAAGGGCGCCTCTGCCCCGGTCAATGTCCAGTGGGGTTACGACAACCGCACCACGGGCCTGCGCATCCCGCCCTCCTCGCCCGTAAATCGGCGGGTGGAAAACCGCGTGCCCTCCTCGGACGCCAATCCCTATCTGGCCATGGCGGCGTCCCTGGCCTGTGGCTACCTGGGAATGACCCATCGTCTGACGCCCGGCGAGCCGGCGACTGGTTCGGCGCGCGGCGACGAGTTCGACCTGCCAGTGGGTCTGCTGGAAGCGGTCGGCTTGTTCGAAGAGACCTCCGAACTCAGCGAGGTGTTCGGCCGCGGCTTCGTCACCACCTTCGCCGCCGTCAAACGGGCCGAATTCGCCACCTTCATGCGCGTGATCAGCCCCTGGGAGCGGGAGTTTCTGCTGCTGAACGTGTAGGGAGCCAGCCGGCGCGTTTAGCTATCCGCGAAATCTAGAAGAGTTGTCGATCGAAGCACGCCACAATGGATGGCTCATAGTGAACCCCGGAGCACAATCATGATGCCTCCGATGAATAAACCCACAGAAACAAAAAATAGCGGGAATATTACCGACCGCCCGTCATTCAAACCGGGATTTGGATCAGCGGGTGTAGTAAGGATTCCTAGCGCAAGGCTGAAAAGCAACGCGCCAAATAAAATCAGACCTAAACCCACCAATATCGATTTCAATCAAACCTCCATTGCACTGCTCTATATCGCCAGCAACTCCCCCACCGCCCGATGCGCCTGGTCGATGGCGCAGTCGGTGTAGGCGGCCGCGCCGGCGTCGGAGTTGGCGATGGCGATGCGGCCAAAACGGGCGCGGCCGATGACGTTGGGAAGCTGGTCCTCCGGCAATGGCGGCGTCCAGAGCGCGTTCCATTCGGGGGCATAGCCGTGCGGCCAGCGGTTGACGGTGATGGCGGTGATGTCGCGGGCCGGGTCGAAGCCGCCGCCCTCAAGGGCGCGGCCCAGCTCATCGCGGATGTTGCGCTCGAAGGTCTCGAGGGATGTGGCGAGAAGCTCATAGCGGCCGGCCCGATTCTGATCGAATTCGGACAGGCCCGGCCGGCAGGGGGTGCGCGTCATGTGCACCAGGACCGGCTTTTCGGGCGAGCGCTCGGTGGCGTAGTCGCCAATATCCACCGGCCAGTTGAGCCGGAACGAGGTGTGGTAACTGCCCGGCGCGGTGACGCTGGCGACACCCAACTTCTGAAACGCCGTCCAGTCGCGCAGGGCGACGCTGGTGTAGACCAGAGGCGTCTTCACCAGCTTGTGCAGGGCCGCCTTTTGCGGCTCGGACATTTCCGGGCAGATGTAGGGGATCATCATGTTCCAGGAGGCGAGCACGCAGACCTTGGCCTTGACGGTGAACACACCGTCGCCACGGGCGTAGGCGACTTCGACGCCACGCGACGCGGCCGGGCCGCCGATGTTGCGGGCCCGCACGCAGATGCTGGAGAGGCGAAGTCTCACCGGGTTGTCCGGCCGGTCAAGACGCGAATAGTCGATCCTGGCGCTCACCACGTCGCGGCAGTCGCGACCCGGAACGGCGGCGGGGATGAGGTCGCGGACCAGCAAGCGGGCGATGGAAGCGTTGCCGTCGGGAAAATGGAAGACATAGGAGCCGCCCTGGACGTAGCCGGCCGGGGTGTAGCTCATCCGCGGCACCGGGCCGGGTTTCAGCTTCAGCCCCTGGAAGCCGGGCATATGGAAACCCCAGCAATCGAGCGCCGAGACCGCGTCGATGCCGACGCCCCACTCGCCCTGGGTGTGGCTCTGGTAGAAGGGGACGACGCCCGGATCGGCTTTCGCGACCTTGGTGAGATAATCGAGGTAGCTGATCCGCGAGAGGCGGTCCTTCTTCTCCTCCGAGGTGAGCCCCGGCATGTAGTCGATGGAGGCGGTTTCGATCCGCAGGATGTCATCGCGCACCGCCTGGACGAGCGGCGCCTTGGCCAGGAACGCCGGCCATGAGCCTCCCTGGCCGTACCAGGGGGCCGGCGCGCCGGCGACTAGGCGATCGACGCCAAATGTCTCCTTGTCGAAGAAGACGCCGTGGCGAAGGCCGAGGGACGAATAGACTTCGTCGCGGTCGCAGGTCTTGGCCAGCGCGACCGGGTCGATCCCCAGGGTGGTGAGGAGGCCGCCTGCGACGGCGCTGTACGGCCGAGGGCTGTCGATCTCGAGCGTGCCGCCGTTGAGCAGATGAAGCTTGCCGTCCAGATGAAACTCGTTGCGCTTGGCGTGGCCGCCGAAATCGTCGTGGTTGTCGAGAAGGAGGATGCGCGCTCCGGGGTTGGCGGCGCGATAGAAATGGGCCGCCGACAGCCCGCTGATTCCCGCCCCGACGACCACCAGGTCATAGGTCTCGCCGGTGTCCTTGATCCCTGGATGAGATGACCAGAAATCGCCGTCGCGCAGGGCGTGGGCGTTCTCGAACGATCCGGGATGGCTGCCGCGCATGCCGGTCAGAACCGGAGGGTAGTAGCCGGCCGCGTCCTGCGGCCAGGGCGCGGCGGAAGCCGGCCCCGCGCCCAGAAAGCCGCCGCCGAGCGCGCCGGCGGCCACCGCGACGCCATTCAGAAAATCGCGCCGGTCGATCGGACGGTCCATCCCCAGGGCCTTGTCGCGTGGGGTCCAGTGTTTTGGCATCGCCGTCTTCCTTTTTACCAAGCGTTTGTCACAGGCGGTCGCGAAGAGCGTACCAGAGCATGCCCAGCACATGCAGCGGCCCACGCAGGGCGACGCCGCCGGGGAAGGCCGGCGGGGCCACATCGGCGAAGAGGTCGAACCGGCCCATATCACCGGCCATGGCTTCGACGACGAGCTTGCCGGCCAGGGTCGATAGGATGACCCCCATGCCAGAATAGCCGTGCGCGAAATAGACCTCGCCCTGGCGGCCGATATGCGGCAGGCGGGTCCGAGTGATCGACACCAGGCCTCCCCAGGCGTGGTCGATGCGCGCGCCGCGAAGCTGAGGGAACACCGCCTCCATATGGGGGCGCACGAAGGCGGCGATGTCGCGCGGCGGCGCCGGGGTGTAGCGCTCGCCGCCGCCGAACAGCAGGCGTCCGTCGGCGGTCAGGCGGTAGTAGTCGACCACGAACCGGCTGTCGGAAATCGCCGCGTCACGGGGGATCAGCGCGCGCGGTTCAGGCAACGGCGCGGTCGCGACCAGATAGTTGGCGACCGGCATGATGCGGTTGTGCATGTCTGGCGCCAGCCCCTGAAGGAGGGCGTCTCCCGCCAGCAGCGCGTGTCTGGCGCGCACGGCGCCGGCCCTCGTCGCCACCTGTACGCAAGGTCCGTTCTTCAACGCCGTCGCGACCGAGTTCTCGAAGATCGTCACACCGGCCGCCGTGGCCGCCCGGGCCAGTCCCAAGGTGTAGTTGAGCGGATGGAAGTGGCCGCCCTGGCGGTCCATCAGAGCGCCGGCATAGGGCGCGGCGACTTCCTCCCGCGCTTCTTCCGCCGAGAGCAGATCGACGTGGGCGTAGTCCATGACCGTCGCCAGGCACTCCGCTTCGGCTTCCATGTGACGCAGATCGGACGCCTTCACGGCCGCCAGCAGATGACCGGTGGTTTTCAGATCGCAATCGATCCGGTGACGCGCGATCAAACCAAGAACCAGGGCGCGCGCTTCCAGGGAGAGGTCAAACAACGCCTTGGCCCGATCCCGCCCATTGGCGCGGGTCAATTCCACGGCGCCCTTGCGAAGGCCGGGGATGATCTGGCCGCCATTGCGCCCCGACGCGCCCCAGCCGAGCTTGCCGCCTTCCAGCACTACGACCTTCAGGCCGCGTTCGGCGGCATGAAGAGCGGCCGAAAGGCCCGTGCAACCGCCGCCCACCACCACCAGATCGGCGTCGAACGGCCCGCTCAAGGGCGGATAGTCAGGCGACGGATGGGCGGTCGCGGCGTAGTAGGATCCCGCCATGTTAAGAGCGTCGTTGAAGCCCACGCTCAGACCTTCAGCAACAGGTGATCGCGCTCCCAGGAACTGATCACCCCCTGGAAGGCCTCCAGCTCCGCTTCCTTGATGGCCGCGAAGGCGCGGAAGAAGGGTTCGCCCAAGAGCGCGCGCACCGGCTGGCAGGCGGCGAACCGCTCCAGCGCCTCCTCGAGTGTCTTGGGCAGGGTGCGCGGCTGGTGATAGGCGTTGCCGGTGACCTGGGCGGCCGGTTCGACCGCCTCTTCGATCCCGAGGTAGCCACTGATCAGCGCCGCGGCCATGGCGAGATAGGGGTTGGCGTCGGCGCCGGGCAGGCGATTCTCGATGCGCCGGTTGTGGCGATCGGAGATCGGCACGCGCAGGCCGCACGATCGGTTGTCACGGCCCCACTGCACATTGATCGGCGCGCTGTGGCTGGGCCGCATGCGCCGGAACGAATTGACGTTGGGCGCGAAAAGCGGCGCGATCTGGGGCAGATATTTCTGCAACCCGCCCACGAAATGGCGGAACACCGCGCTGTCGGCCCCGTCGTCGCCGGCGAACAGATTGACCCCGTCCCCGTCCCCCTCCCCCACCACCGAGATGTGCAGGTGCATGGCGCTCCCGGGCTGGCTCTCCATGGGCTTGGCCATGAAGGTGGCATAGACCCCGTGGGCGAGGGCGACCTGGCGGACGATGCGCTTGAAGACCAGCACCTGGTCGCAGAGCGAGACCGGGTCGCCATGGATGAAGTTGATCTCGAGCTGGGCGGCGCCCGATTCGTGAATCATCGTATCGACGTCGAGGTCGGCAATCTCGGAGTATTCGTAGATGGCGTCCACGACATCCTCGAACTCGTTGATCGCCTCCAGGCCATAGGGCTGCGGCGAGGTCTCGGGCCGCCCCGAGCGGCCGGCGGGCGGGGTGAGCGGCAGATCGGGGTCGGGGTTCATGGCGGTGAGGTAGAATTCGATCTCTGGCGCCACCAGGGCGCGCCAGCCGCGGGCGCGGTAGAGGTCGATCACCGCCCTCAGCACCTGGCGCGGCGAGGAGGCCCAGGGCGTCCCGTCCAGATGATGGCCGTCGGCGAACACGAACGCGGTGGGCGTCTTGAGACCCGGCGCGACACGCAGGGTCGCCGCGTCCAGGCGCAGCACCATGTCGGGATCGCGATGGGTGTCCTCGTCGTCGTCGGCTCCGGCGTAGTCGCCGGTCACGGTCACCGAAAAGACGCTGCTGGGCAGTCGCAGCGAGCCGTCGCGTTCCGACTGCAGCAGCTTGGCCGCCGGCAGCACCTTGCCGCGCAGCACGCCGTTCATGTCGGGAATGAGGAATTCCACCTCGGTGATCCCGCGCGCCTCGATCCAGCTTTTCAATTCAGACACTTAAGGACCTCTGGCGTTGGCGATCGCGGGCGCGGTAGGATCGGACGGCGCGGCCTCTCGCGTCAATCCACGCGCGGCCTTGAAGGACCCATGCCCAGGGCGTCGACGAAGACAAAGCCGAACGCAGAGATCGCCGACCTCGTCGGCGAACCCTTGCTGCACGCCAGCATCTATGAGGAACTGCGGCGGCGGATGATCACCGGCAAGATCGTGCCGGGGGTGGGCCTTTCGACGCGCGGCCTGGCGCTGGAGTTGGGCGTCAGCCAGATGCCGGTGCGCGACGCCTTGAGCCGGCTGGCGGCCGAAGGGGCGGTGGAGATCCGCTCCAAGCGCAAGATCGAGGTTCCGGCCATGAGCGAGGAGAGGTTCACCGACCTGCTGGAATGCCGCCTGCTGCTGGAGCCGGAAGCCGCCGCTCAGGCCCTGCCGCACATCGACGCGGCGCGCCTGAGGCGCCTGCGCGAGATCGACACCCAGCTCGACGGAGCCATCGAGCGCGGCGACGTCATCGCCTATATGGAGTGCAATTTCGCCTTTCATTTCAACATCTACCGCGCCAGCCTCCGGCCCACTCTGAACCGCCTGATCGAGACCCTGTGGCTGCAATTCGGCCCCTTCATGCGGGTCGTCTACGGCCGCTACGGCACCGCCAACCTCGTCGATCAGCACCGCATCGCGCTGGCCGCCATCGAGGCGCGCGACGCCGAGGGCCTGCGCCGGGCCATCGCCTCGGACATCGCCGACGGCATGGGGCTGATCGGCCGCAGCCGGTGGGCGGGTTAGTTTCCAGCTATCGCAGTGCTGCCAGAGAGTTTCACCCAGCCGCATGGTCCGCCATTTCATCCCCGGTCGGGGGCGTCTCGTGTTTGGCGTTCTCCAAAAATGGCAACATATCCGAGGGATGCGCAGCGCCCGCGCGCCGCCTGAGGAAATCCGCCGCCGTTTCGACCGCGCCCACCTTCTGGGCGACGGCGACGGCGATCCATTGGTTGAGCGACACCCCGTCTTCCTTAGCGAGACGCTGGGCGGCGGCCTTCACCGAGGTCGGAAGTTTAAGAGGGTAGCTGGTCTTGGTCATGATCGTAACTCCATAAGCAGGTCGCGGGGTCTCAGCACACGCAGGTCAAATCGAGCAACCGCGGCGACGAAGTCCTTCACGTTGTGCGTGACAAGCAGATCGGCCCGCCCATTCAACGCGGTTTCCAAGACCATTTCATCATTCGGGTCGGCCAGTTGTGGACGCCATTGAAAACTGATCTCGACCGCCTCGCTCGCACTCGCCAGGGCGGCCAGGAATCGATCGACTCCATCGTGGTCCAGTCCATGGACGATCCGCTGTTCCGCCCGTTTCAGGACGGCTTCATATTCGAGAAACAGCGCCGGGGTTACAAGGGGCGTCAGCCGTCCCTGCGCGACCTCCCGCAATACGGCGTTGCCGGCGCCGGACGCGCTGCGTAGAGCCGCGACAACGACCGACGTATCCAGAACGACCCGAAGCATTTCCAAAACGATGTCACATCATATAGGATGTGTCACCAAAAAATTGTGTCGTCGGCTCTCGCCTTCTCGGAGTGCCCACCCCTACGCCCTCTCCGCGTCGTCAAAGGGGAATGGGCGACACAAGTGATGACTTGCATTCAAAGGTGATTTCGGAGGCATCAACCCGGCAGAATCTCGTAGCGACCGTTGCTTGCGTCTGCTATACATCGACACAATTCTCGGGGATGATCGCGACGAATAAGCGCAGACAGGCCCAACGCGCAGGTGTTGGCACCGTAGAGAGTGAAGGCAACTAAGCAATGCTTCGCAGAGTTTTGACGCTGGCGATCCTGACTGTTTTGCCGGGTTGCGGACGCGAGAAGGTGGTGGAGACCCCGCGAGCGGTTTCGGAGCCAACCTACACGCTAATACTCACGTGGCTATCGCCCGGGCAACCTCCCCAGACAACGCAAACAATATTCCACGACATAGATTCATGCAACGACGCGCGAGACGCTGCGCTAACTGAAGGTCAACAGATAGAAACGAATGCCGAAGCCGACTATCAGGCGGCGCGCGAAGAGTTCGAAAGAGATCGGCAACCAGCGAATGGTGGTCCTCCCTCGTGATACGCGGGGCGCCGAGCATACCCCACCCTCCAAAAGTCGTTGCCATCTGCGCAGGTCCTTAGCCACCCAATCGATTTCGCCCCTACGGCCATTTTTCCCTCAGGATCGGCTCGGCCTCGTCCAGCGACCGACGGATGATCCCCAGCATCTGGTCGATCTCCTCTCTGCTGATGACCAGGGGCGGGCTCATGACCAGTGTATCGCGGACGGCGCGGATCATCAGGCCGTTTTCGATGCACAGGTCGCGCACCATCGGGCCGGCGATCCCGGGCGCGCCGCCGAAGCGCTGGTTGGTTCCCTTGCGCGCGACGATCTCCACCGCGCCGATCAGGCCCAGCGAGCGCATCTCGCCGACCAGGGGATGGCCGGCGAGATCGGCGAGGCCCTTGGCGAGGTAGCGGCCGGTCTCCTCCGCCGTGCGGCGGACGAGATCCTCGCGCTCCATGATCTCGATGTTTTTCAAGGCCACGGCGGCGCAGGTGGGGTGGCCCGAATAGGTGTAGCCGTGGACGAAGTCGCCGCCTTTTTCGCGAAGAGTTTCAACGATGTGGCCGGCGACGCCCACCGCCGAAATCGGCAGATAGCCAGAGGAAAGGCCCTTGGCCATCGAGACTAGATCGGGGGTCACGCCATAGTGTTGGAAGCCGAACCAGGATCCCAGGCGGCCGAAGCCGCAGATCACCTCGTCGCAGACGAGGAGGATGCCGTATTTGCGGCAGATGGCCTGGACGCGGGGCCAGTAGCCTTCCGGCGGAATGATCACCCCGCCGGCGCCCTGGACCGGTTCGCCGATGAAGGCGGCGACGTTCTTAGGACCAACCTCCTGGATTCGCTCTTCAATCGCGGCGGCGGCGCGCTCGGCGAAGGCGGCGGGGTCCTCGCCGAAGCCCTCGCCGAACGGGTAGGGCTGCATGACGTGTTCGATGCCGGGGACCCACGGGCCGCCCTGATCGTGCATGGTCTGCATGCCGCCCAGGCTGGCGCCGGCGATGGTCGATCCGTGATAGCCGTTGACCCGCGAGATGATCAGGGTGCGGTTGGGTTCGCCCTTCACCTGCCAATAGTATCGAGCGAGGCGCAGGACGGTGTCGATGGCCTCGGAGCCGGAATTGTTGAAGAAAACGTGGGAAAGATTGCCACCCAGAAGTTCGGCGATCTTGGCCGCCAGCCGGACAGTGGGCGGCGCGGCGGTCTTAAAGAAGGTGTTGTAGTAGGGGAGTTCGCGCATCTGCTCATAGGCGACCTTGGCCAGCTCTTCGCGGCCGTAGCCCACCTGGACGCACCACAGGCCGGCCATGGCGTCGAGGAGGGTGTTTCCGTCGCCGTCATGGATGAAGCAGCCGTCGGCGCGGGTGATGATCCGGCTGCCGCCCAGCTCGCGCAGGAGCCGGTAGTCGGCCTGGGCGGGCAGGTGGTGCGCGACGTCCAGGCGGCGCAGTTCGGCGATATCGTGGTTGCGCAGATTCATGGGAGATCCTGGGCGCCGATCGGACAGCCGGCGGCAGGCGGGCGGAGAGCGTTCGGCACGCGTCCGGGCGCCGGACGGACGTCGGTCGGAGCGCTGGCGTGGGCGACAGACATTTCGGCGGCCCTATTCTGAGATCACAGATTGGTCCTACACCCGACGCACGAAATCAGGAAAGCAGAATCGCCGGCGAGCAGGCGTGCCAGGCGAGCCAGACCGGCTCGTCCCAGGTGAAGTCCTCCTGGTCGCGGCGGGTCAGGTTGGAGCGCAGGACGCGGACCCGCCGGCCGCCCTCCAGTTCGACCTCATAAACCGACTCGCTGCCGAGGTAGGAGATCTGGCGGATCGTCCCGGCGACCAGGTTGTGGCCCTCCGGCGTGTCCTCCAGGGCGGGCGGCCCCCTCCCCTCGCCGCGCTTGTGCAGTTCAATTTTTTCCGGGCGCAGGGCGACCCAGACGGTGGCGGCGTGGGCGCCGGTGACGCCATGGTCGAGGAAGACGCGGGTCGGAAGTTCGGAGGTCTCGACCACGGCGTGATCGGGCTCGTCCACCGACAGGCGACCTTCGAAGAGGTTCACCGAGCCGATGAAGTCGGCGACGAAGCGGGAGTTGGGGAATTCGTAGAGGTCGCTGGGCGTCGCCACCTGTTGGAGAAGGCCGCGGTTCATCACCGCGCAGCGGCTGGCCATGGCCAGGGCCTCGTCCTGGTCGTGGGTGACGAAGAGGAAGGTGACGCCGACCTTTTCCTGCAATTGAGCCAATTCAGACCGCATGGCCTCGCGAAGTTTGGCGTCGAGGGCGGAGAGGGGCTCGTCCAGCAGAAGGACGCGGGGGCGTTTGATCAGGGCGCGGGCCAGGGCGACGCGCTGGCGCTGGCCGCCGGAAAGCTGGTCGGGCTTGCGCGCCCCGTAGCCTTCGAGCTTGACCAGGGCCAGGGCCTCATCGACCCGGCTGGCGCGCTCGGCCGCGCCCACGCCATCGACCATCAGGCCGTAGGCGACGTTGGCGGCGACGGTCATGTGCGGAAAGACGGCGTAGGACTGGAAAACCATGTTCACCGGCCGCCGGTTTGGCGGCGTGCGGCTGACGTCCGCTCCGTCGATGAGGATGCGCCCTTCCGTCGGCGTCTCGAAGCCGGCCAGCATGCGTAAGAGCGTGGTCTTGCCGCAGCCGGAGGGACCTAGCAGGGCGAAGAATTCGCCCTCGTCGATGGAGAGGGTGACATCATCGACGGCGATCACCTTGCCGAAGCACTTGGTGACGTTCTCGAAGCGGATGATCGATTTGGCGGGTACGTTCATGGGGTGAGGCCCTCGCCGGTCTCGGCGCGCGCCACGTCGGCGCCCTGCATGCGCAAGGCCAGGGCGGTGAGCGCGACGGTGAGGACTATGAGGATGGTGGAGGCGGCGTTGACCTCCGGGGTCACCGAGAAGCGGACCATGGAATAGACCTTGACCGGGAAGGTGGTGGTGTCCGGCCCGGAGGTGAAGAAGGTGATCACGAAATCGTCGAGGCTCAAGGTGAAGGCCAGCAACGCCCCGGCCAGCAGGCCCGGGCGCATGTGGGGGATGAGGATGTCGCGGAAGATGCGCCACTCGCCCGCCCCCAGATCGCGCGCCGCCTCCTCCAGATCGCGGTTGAACGAGGCCAGGCGGCCGCGGATGACGATGGCGACGAAACTGAACGAAAAGGAGATGTGGGAGATGATGATCGCCCCGAGATTGAGCGGCCAGATCAGATCGGTGGGCCAGGGCAGCACCTGGGTGAAGAAGACCAGCATGGCCACCCCCATGCAAATCTCCGGCACCACGATGGGCAGGGCCAGGGCGCCCTCCAGGGCCGGCTTGAAGGGAAAGCGGAAGCGCCAGAGCAGCAGTGCGGTGAGGGCGCCCAGCACCACGCTCACCACCGTCGAGACCGCCGCGATGGTCAGCGAATTGGCGAAGGCGGCGATCAGGTCGGAATCGGCGAAAGTCAGCGCGTAGTACTTCAGGGTGAAGCCGCGCCAGACGATGTTGCGGCGGCTATCGTTGAAGCTGAACGCCATGAGGGTGACGAGCGGCGCGTAGAGAAACACGCTGACGGCGATCAGCCACAGGCGGATCGGCCAGCGGCGCAGATATTCCAGCGGCCCGGGCGGGGCGGCGCGGACCCTCGCGCTCATGGCCGCCCCCTCCCCCTGCGACCGCGCGCCACGATGGCCTGCACGGCGATGGCCAGGAAGGTCATGTACATCAGCAGGAAGGAGAGGGCGGCGCCGAACGGCCAGTCGTCGGCGCTGTGAAACTGCCGCTCGATGACATTGGCGATCATCTGGCTTTCCGGGCCGCCGAGGAGATCGGGGGTGAGGTAGGCGCCGATGGAGGGGATGAAGGTGATCAGGATCCCCGAGACGATCCCCGGGATGGCCAGGGGCACGGTCACCCGGGCGAAGGTGGTCAGGTGCCCGGCCCCCAGGTCGAGACTGGCTTCCAAGAGGGAGCGGTCGAGGCGGTCGAGGGCGGCGTAGAGGGGCAGCACCATGAACGGCAGCTGGACATAGACCAGGCCGAAGACGACGGCGAAGTTGTTGTGCAAAAGCTCCAGGGGTTGGAAGGGCGCCAGTGGGTGGCCGATGAAGGCTCCGACGTGGCTCGCGCCGCTCCACAGGGCGCCCAGGCCCATGTTGATGTAGCCCTCGTCGCGCAGCACCGCCATTAGGGCGTAGGTGCGGATCAGCAGGTTGGTCCAGAACGGCAGCATGATCAGCAGCAGCAGCCAGACCTTGGTCTTCTCCGAAGCGAAGGTGATGGCGATGGCGACCGGAAAGCCGACGACGAGGCAGAGGAGCGTGGTCGCGGCGGCGAACCACAGGGACTTGACGATGATGCCCAGATAGAGGGGCCGGATGGCATGGGCGTAGTTGGCCAGGTTGCCGTCGATGGCGATGGCGGTGAGGCTCTGGTTGTAGCCGAAGCTGTAGGCCCCGATGATGCCGAGCGGCACGAGGAAGAAGGCGACCAGCCAGAAGACGGGGGGGACGGCGAGGGCGGCGAAGACTGACCTTGCGCGGCGCCAGGATTCATCCATGGGGGGAAACCACTGAGCATCGAGCGCGCGGCCGGACGCCCCCTCCACCGCTTCGCGGTCCCCCTCCCCCGCGAAGAGGCGCAGGGGAGGAGTGAATCAATGTTTGCTGTTTCCCTTTCCTCCCTCGCGAAGCGGGGGAGGTGGCGCGGCGCTCTATCGCGCCGTGACGGAGGGGGCGTCGGACGGCGCGCATCCCCCTCACGCCGCGAAGATCCGGGTGAGGGTTTCGTCGAAGAGGTGGGCGCGGGCCATGCCTTCGAAGTCGGCGTATTCGCATTTGGCCATGATTTCCGGTGGTGGGAAGATCACCGTGTTGTTGCGATAGCTGGCCGGCATCAGGGCCAGAGCGGCGCCGTTGGGGGTGGGATATTTGATGGTGTTGGAAATCTCCGCCCCGACCTTGCCGTCCAGGATGAAGTTGATGAACTGGTGGGCGTTGTCGGGCCGAGGCGCGCCCTTCGGGATGCACAGGCAATCGGAATTGAGCAGGGAGCCTTCGCGGGGCACGACGAAATCGAGATCGGGATCCTCGATCATCACCTGGGCGATGTCGCCGTTGTATTCCATGACGATGTCGATATCGCCCGACAGCAGCAGATCCTGGCCCTCGTCGTGGTGGAAGATCTTCACGTATCTCTTCTGGCGAATGTACATCTTCGCCACCCGGTCGATGACCGGCGGCGGGATGTGGCGCACCGAATAGCCCAGGTATTTGGCCCCCAGTTCGATCAGATCGTCGGCCTCGGAGAAAAGACCGATGCGCCCCTTGTAGCGATCACTGTCCATCACCCACTTCCAACTGTCGGGCACGCCGTCGATCTTGGACTTGCGATAGCCGATGCCGAGCACCAGCCAGGTGTAGGGCATCGACCAGCGGCGGCCCGGATCGAAGGGCGCGGTCTGGAAGGCGGCCAGGACGTTGGCGAAGTTGGGGATCTTGGCGTGGTCGAGCGGCGTCAGCATGTTCGCGATGCGCATGCGGGTGACGAACTCGTTGGAGGGCACGATTACATCGAAGCCCGGATTGCCGCCCCGCAGCTTGGCGAACAACTCGTCGTTGGTGGCGAAGAGACTCATCTTCACGGCGATGCCGGTCTTGGCCTTGAAATCGGCCAGGGTCGTCTTCCCGGTATAGGTGTCCCAGTTGTAGAGGTTGAGTTTCTGCTCCTCGCCGTTGGGGCCGAGCTTTCCCTTCGGCGCGCAGCCGTCGAGGGTCAGGCCGGCGGCGACGGCGCCCAGGCCGGCGAGGAGGGAGCGGCGGATCATCTGGATACAATCCTCCCCCGTTCACGGGGGAGGTGGCGGCGAAGCCGACGGAGGGGGCGCGTGCCGTCCGCGGTGTCGCCGAGACCTTTGGCGGAGCGATCGCGGTGGCTGGAGAATCGCGCGGCCACCGCCCCCTCCACCCCTTCGGGGTCCCCCTCCCCCGTAAGAGGACGGGGGAGGATTTGCAGGCCTCCCCCCATCACGCGTTCTTCAGATACCAGTCGTAGTCGAGCGGCGAGATCGCTTCGAAGAAACGGTCCTGTTCGATGCGCTTGACCTTGGCGAACATGGCGGCGAACCGCTCGCCCAGATAGTCCGGCAGGATCGTCGAGGCCTCGAAGGCGTCGAGGGCGGCAAACCAAGTGGCGGGCAGGCGCTCGGGTGACGCCGCGGCGGCGGCGTAGCCGTCGCCCTCGACGGGCCGGCCAGGATCGATGGCCTGGGTCAGGCCATGATGGACGCCGGCGAGCAGGGCGGCGACGGCGAGATAGGGATTGGCGTCCGCTCCGGCCACGCGGTGCTCGATGTGGCGCGAGCTGGGCGGCCCGGCCGGCACGCGCAGCGAGACGGTGCGGTTGTTGATCCCCCAGGTCGGGGCGACCGGGGCGTAGGAATTGGCGCGGAAGCGGCGGTAGGAATTGGCGTTGGGAGCGAAGATGGCCATGGCCTCGGCGAGCGTCGCCTTCATCCCGCCGACCGCGTGGCGCAGGGCGGGCGTCCCAGCGGGATCGTCGCCAGAGTCTTGGGGGGCGAAGATGTTGCGCCCGTCGGAATCGTTGACGCTCACATGCAGATGCAGGCCGCTGCCGGAACGCTGCGCGAACGGCTTGGCCATGAAGGTGGCTTCGCAGCCGTGTCGCACCGCGACGCCCTTGGCGATCCGCTTGTACATCACCGCCTCGTCGGCGGCGCGCAGGGCGTCGGGGCCGTGGCGCAGAGTGAGCTCGAGCTGGCCGGGGGCATATTCGGCGATGGCGCCTTCGAGGGGCACGCCTTGGGCGTCGGCGCAGGCCCACAGCTCGCGCAGGAAGGGCGCGACATCCTCCAGCTCGCGCAGGCCGTAGACGCCGTGCTGGGTCGGCCGCTCGCCGGTCGCCGCCGCTCCGGCCAGTTCGACGCCGCCGGCCGCCGTGCGCCTCGCATCGACAAGGTAATATTCCAGTTCGCAGGCGACGACGGGGGTGAGGCCATCGGCGGCGAAACGGTCCAGCACGCGGGCCAGGACATGGCGGGGATCGAGATCGTTGGCCGTCCCGTCGAGCTCGTAGAGCGACGTGATGACCTGGGCCGTGTCCGCGCCCAGCCAGGGCGCCGGAACCAGGGTCTCCGGCGCCGGCCACGCCACCCGGTCGGCGTCGCCGTCCTCCCAGACCAGGCCCGTCTCCTCGCAGTCGCGCCCGGTGATGTCGCAGACCAGGATCGACCCGGGCAGAAACCGCCCCTGCTCGTAGACCGCCATCAGCTCATGGCGCCGCAGCCGCTTGCCGCGCGGCACGCCGGAGAGGTTGGTGAAGATGACCTCGAAGAAGGCGATGTCGGGATTGGCGGCCAGGAAGGCGCGCGACTCGTCCAGGTCGGCGATGGGGCCGGTCGAGGGCAACGGGCGGGGGCTAACCGGCGGCTTTGACAATGGCGATGTCCGCCCTGAGCAATCCGTTGACAAGTTCGTCGAGCGACGCGCCGCGCGCCTCGGCGCGCGAACGAAGATAGGCGAGCACATCCGGTTCCAGATGCACCGGCGGAACGGATACCGCATCTTCCGCAAAGAATTTGCCGCGCTCCGCGCCGGTGAAATCGTATTCGTCCTTCATGACTCCGACCCTTCCTCATATTGCCGCGCCTCGCGGCGGGTCGCCTGGCGCGCGGAGACGATCCGAATGGCCATCCTATCATCGGAAGGCTCGGTATGGGTATGGACCACCAGCAACAGGCGCCCGGCGCTCGATCGGCCCAGCGTGATCCATCGTTCCTCGTCGGAGCCGTGTTCGTCGTCGAGGCGGCTCAGCGCCAGAGGATCGGCGAACACGCCCATGGCTTGATCGAAGGTCACGTCATGCTTCGCGCGGTTCGATTGGGCCTTGGCCGGATTCCAATCGAACTCAAATCGCATCGCCTCAGCGCCCTTCGCCCAGATCGGACGAAGACCGACGCCCTCCCCGGTTTCGAACCCCATGGGTGTAGCGTAGGATGCATTGGCGCCGAAAGAGATTTCAACGGCTATAGGCGGAGCGCGTTGGGAGTGGAGCTTGCCATGACGGACACCGACACCACCCCCCCCTCCCCGCACCTGCGGCCGGACCTCAGCTACGGGGCCTATCTGCGGCTGGACCAGATATTGTCGGCCCAGGCGCCCCGGTCGGACCAGCATGACGAGCTGCTGTTCATCGTCATTCATCAGGCGTCGGAGCTGTGGATGAAGCTGTCCCTGCACGAACTCAGCGGCGCGCGGGACCACATCCGGGCCGACGACCTGGGGCCGGCGCTGAAGATGATCGCCCGGGTGAGCCGCATCCAGGCTCAGATGATCCAGTCGTGGGACGTGCTGGCGACCATGACGCCCAGCGAATACAGCCGCATCCGGCCGCACCTGGGTCAGAGCTCGGGATTCCAGTCCTGGCAGTACCGCCTGCTCGATTTCATCCTGGGAGCCAAGAACGGGGCGCATCTGCGCGTCCACGAGCCCGACGCCGCCGTCCACGCGGCGCTCAAGGCCATGCTCGAGGCGCCCAGCCTCTACGACGAGACGCTGCGGCTGCTGGCGCGGCGGGGTTACGCCATTCCGGCCGATCGTCTGGAGCGCGACTTCAGCGCGCCTTATGAGGCGAGCGAGGCGGCGGAGGCGGCATGGCTGGCCATCTACCGCGATCCGGAGGGGGCGTGGGATCTCTACGAACTGGCCGAAAAGCTGGTCGATCTGGAATACCGCTTCCAGCAATGGCGGTTCAGCCACATGAAGACGGTGGAGCGGATCATCGGCTACAAGGTGGGCACGGGGGGCAGCGGCGGGGTCAGCTATCTCGTGAAGGCGCTCGACGGCTCGTTCTTTCCTGAGCTGTTGAAGGTGCGGACGAATCTGTGAAGGGGGCGGCGCGAGGAGAAGAGACCATGATGGAAACTCCGGCCGCCAGGCCGTTCTACGCCCAGGGCAATTTCGCGCCCGTCGAGCGCGAGGTGACCAGCGGCGCGCTCGAGGTCGAAGGGGCGATCCCGCCGAACCTCGACGGCGTCTATATTCGCAACGGCCCCAATCCCGCCCGAGGCGAAAGCCCCTATTGGTTTACCGGCGAGGGCATGCTGCATGGCGTGGCGCTGAGCGGCGGCGCCGCGAGCTGGTATCGCAACCGCTATGTGGGCGAGGGCAAGAGCGCCGCCAACACCAGTGTGGTCGCCCACGCCGGGCGCCTGTTCGCCCTGGTCGAGAACGCCGTGCCGACACAGGTCGGCGCCGAGCTGGAGACCCTCGGCCAGTACGATTTCGGCGGCCGCCTGAAGACGCCGTTCACCGCCCATCCGATCGTCGATCCGGCGACCGGCGAGATGCACTTCTTCGGCTATTCGCCCATGGCGCCCTATCTCACCTACCACCGGGCCGACGCGGCCGGCGTCCTTCAGCAATCGACGGCGGTCGATGTGAAGGGGCCGACGATGATGCACGCCTTCGTCCTCACCGACGCCCAGGCGATCTTCATGGACCTGCCGGTGGTGTTCGACTGGGCGCTGGCGGCGCGGGGCATGCCGTTTTGCTGGTCGGACGACTATGGCGCGCGGCTCGGCCTGGCGCGGCTCGGGCCGATGAGCGAGCCGGCGCGGTGGGTGGACATCGATCCTTGCTACGTCTTCCATCCGCTCAACGCCTTCGAGGACGGCGCCGAGACGGTGATCGACGTGGTGCGCTACGACGAGATGTGGCGCGGCGGCCCGCCGGCCGACCGGTTCGAGAGCGCCTATCTATACCGCTGGCGAATCGGCCAGGACGGGCGCGTTCACGAACAGCGCCTGGACGATCGCTCGATCGAATTCCCGCGCGTCGATCCGCGCCGGGCCGGACTGCCCTACCGCTTCGGCTACGCGGTTCGAACCGACGAGGCGGGCGGCGGGATCGGCTCGGGGACGGTCGTCAAATACGACCTGGAGACCGGTGGGGCCGCCGAATACGTCTTCCCGGACGGGACCCTGCTGAGCGAACTGGCCTTCACACCGGCCTCGGCGGCGGCCGGCGAGGACGAGGGCTGGCTCATCGGCTACATCTACAGCCGAGCGCGCGACACCAGCGCTCTGGTCATTCTGGACGCCCAGGCGCTCGCCAAGGGGCCGGTCGCCACCGTCTGGCTCCCGCAGCGCGTTCCGCAGGGCTTTCACGGGGCGTGGATCGACGCTGAGTCTCTGGGAGCTGGGCGCGGGTGAGCCGCGCACGGCCAGCGGAATTTCCGGCGCGGTTCGCGCACGGCCCCGGCCCCCTCCACCCCCCCCGGATCAAGAGTCCGGGGGTCGCGATCCCCCTCCCCCGCTGCGCGAGGGAGGAGAGCGGGGGTTGGGCTTTTGAGGTGTGTGAATCGCCGACCCCGCCCCACCGCCGACGGGAGGGGAGCAGCGGGAAATCCCTACTTCAGATGTTTGGCGAGGTGTTTGTTCATCTCGAACATGTCGACCTTGTCCTTGCCGCCGAACACCGGCTTGAGCTTGGCGTCGGCCAGGATCTCGCGCTTGTTGGCGGGGTTCTGCAGCTTGTTGGCCTTGATGTGGGTCCACATCTTGGACACCACCTGGCCGCGCGACAGCGGGGCCGAGCCGACCACGGCGGCGAGTTCCGGCGACGGTTGCATGACCTTCTGCAGGCCATTGGGTTTTTTAACGGGCGTCTCCGCCATGGTGTCTCCTTAGCTCCCTGCTATGGCGCGCGCCGATGAGGCGTCTCGCCCGGTAGCGGCGACAATGGCCCATTCTTCGCTCTTGCCAAGCCCCTCATTGACGATTTGCCCGCTTTCCTCGCGGAAAGTGGGCCGCCAAGGCGTCACGGGGCGGCTTTGCGAGGAAAGACGCCGTCGCCGTGGATGTCGAGGTTCTCGACCGTGACCGCCGTCGCCTTGCCATCGGGGCCCAGGGTGAAGGTGACGCCGCTTGGCCCCACGGCGTTCTCGCCGACGGTTTCATAGGTGAAGGTGTCGCGGTCGTAGGGGGTGAGGGGGAAGGCGGTGCGCGCCGGCCCCAGGATCATGGCCAGGCGCCCGCCCCGATCGGTCACTAAGAGGTCGCCGTAATAGTCGTTGGCGTAGTCTCCTACATAGGCGCCGCCCTCCAGGGGCGGCGAGGGGTGGGCGGGTACCTTGGCATAGTCGTGGCCCGGCGTGAGGCCCAGGGCGGCCGGATCGGCGAACACCTTGGCCATCAGGGCCAGCCAGTCCTGGGTCTGGCGGCCATAAAGGGCCTGGTCGATGAAGGCGAAGGTCAGACCCTCGGCCACCCCCACCGGCGCGGCGTTGGTGAGGACCACGATCCCCAGATGCTCGGCCGGAACGATGGCGACGGTGGTCGCGGCGCCCAGGGCGAACGCGCCGGAATGGGAGAGCCGCAGCCTGCCTTGCGGGTCGTAGCTGACGTTCCAGCCGAGGCCGTAGAAGGTCGGCGCGCCGGTCAGATGGTTGGCGCCGGCGCGAACCTGGGGCAGGCGGGTCTGGGCCAGGGCGGCGGCGTCGACGATCCGCCTGCCCTCGAACGCGCCGTCGGCCAGTTGCAGGCGCATCCACCTGGCCATGTCGTTCGCCGACGAACTGGCCCCGCCGGCCGGCGCCTCGGGATCGGGGTCGCGCTGGAATTTAGCCACCCAGCGGCCGGCGACCTTGACGTGGCCCAGCGCCCGGTCGGGGCGGGCGACGAAATCGGCGTAGCGATAGCTGGTCGAGGTCATGGCGAGGGGCGCGAAGAGCCGGGTCTGGGCAGCGTCCTCCCAGGTGAGGCCATAGGCGCGGGCAGCGGCGACGCCGGCCTCGGTCAAGCCGAAATTGGTGTAGGCGTAGGAGTCGCGGAACGCCCCGCCGCTCTTCTGGTAGCGCAGCCGCCGCAAGACCTCGGCGCGGGAAAAGCCCAGGTCTTCCAAGAGGTCGCCGGCGTGTTCGGGCAGGCCGCTTCGGTGAGCAAAGAGGTCGGCGATCGTGACCTGGCGGGTGACCCAGGGATCGGCCATCCGGAAGGCGGGGTCGAGGTCGGCGATCTTCGAGTCCCAGGAGACCCGCCCCTCCCCGACCAGCTCGGCGACCACCGTCGAGGCGAGCGGCTTGGAGAGCGAGGCGAGCTGAAAGACGGTGTCGGCATCCACCGGCGCGCCGGTCGCGACATCGCGCACCCCAAAGCCGCCGGACCAGACCAGTTTGTCGTCGAACACCACGGCGATGGCCAGGCCCGGAACCGCATGGGCGGCGATCGCCTGGCGGGCCAGGGCCTGGACCTTGGCCACGGCGGCGGCGACGGCCGGCGCGGCGATGGTGGCCGCGGCCGGGGCCGGCGGCGGGGCCGCCAGGGCGGGCGACGCGGCGAGCGCGGCGGCGAGCGATACGGCGGCGACGAATTTCATGGTTTGGCCCCCTTGACCTGAAGCGGGACCATACGCCTGGGGTGCGGGAGTGCAAACTTGATGACGAAGACGCGAAGCGCACCTAATATCCCTACAGGGAAACCAGGGAGAACCGGTTGTGAACGCGCTGCTGGAAAAGGCCTTGACGGAAGTGGCCGCGCTCCCCGACGCCGCTCAGGAAACCATCGCCAGCCTCATTCTGAAAGAGCTCAAGGCGGTGCGCGACGACCACCAGAGTCTCCGACCCTGGGAAGTGGCGGAGGATGATATAGCAGCCTTGGAAACCCCCCTGGCTTCAGGCGAGGGCGGCGCCTTCGATCATGAATGGCGGTCCTGACCGGGCATGAAAATACCGGAGCCGGCGCCCAGGCTGGTCATTGGCTACGCCTATCTCTGGCGGGACGAGGCGCGGCGGGGCGAGGATTCTGGACGCAAGGACCGACCCTGTGTCATCGTACTGACCGTCCGAAAGGCCGGCTGACGGGCTCCCATGTCAGCCAGAACTCCGGCCAACCGTGGAGGAGAAGAAGCGGCGCGCCTTCGCCCACCTGGACGGTGTGAAACGAAACGCCATTCGCCCTTACCGACGTGTGCTGCATTGATGGCTCTCCTCTGCGCTGACGGCCACCCGACGATCGGCGCGTTGCGCCGATCTTGCCGTGAGCACTTCACGCGCCCGAATTGAATTCGCCCGGTTGCGGCCGGCGTCCGCAAACAGGGCGTTTGCTTCACCGTAAGGTAGAGAATCCGTCGCGAACGCGAATGTCCCTTCATCGATGATCTCGCGGGCCGCCCTGATCAGGCTCCCGAGGGCGACGCGGGCAAGGGTGGATCCCAGGCTGATTCTTTTCACGCCAGCGTCGGCGAGTTCGGCTACCGAGAACGTCGCTGGACCGAGGCCCGCGACGAAATTTACCGGCTTAGAAGCCGCCTGGCAAACGGCCCTGACCGCGGCGAGAGTCGGGAGCTTCGGCGCATAGAGCACGTCGGCGCCGACCCGTTCAAACGCCAGGAGACGAGCGATCGTGTCGTCCAGATCGAATCTGCCACAGCGGAAGTTCTCGGCCCGCGCGGTGACAATAAAGGGGATTGAAAGCGACCGCGCGGCTTCGACCGCGGCCGCGACACGCTCGACGGCCTGGTCGAAGGCGTAGATGGGGCGGTCGGCCTCGCCTGTGGCGTCTTCAATCGAACCCCCGACGAGACCCGTCGCCGCCGCCATCCGAATTGTCTCGGCCACCGTTTCCGGCGCGTGACCAAAGCCATTTTCGAGGTCCGCCGAAACCGGCCGGCTTGTCGCCTGAACGATGGCGCGGGCATTCTGAAGCGTCGGCGCGCGTCCTACCGTCCCGTCTGGAACACCCAGCGAAAAGGCGAGGCCGGCGCTGGTCGTAGCCAGCGCTTCAAACCCCAGAGCCTCGAGCAGCCGCGCCGTGCCCGGGTCCCAAGGGTTGGGAATCACGAAGGCGCCATTCCGTTCGTGAAGGGCGCGAAAGGCGACCGATTTCGCCGCCTGATCTTGGTCGCTCGGACCGCGCGATGTCGATACGGGTTCGATCATCCCAGAGTGGATGGAATGTTGAACGTGCCCTGCACCACCTCAACGAAATTGCGCTCCTCCCGCAATATCACCTGCTCGCCTTTCATCCACGCGGCGTCTTCACGTGCGTCCGCGTCGTTAGCTAAGCGCGTGCGATAGGCTTCGTAGTCGGCGAGGCTGTCGACCATGACCATGGCCCAGGCGATGTCGCTGGTTCCCTCATGCGGCAAGTAGAAGCCAAGCAGCTGTCCGCCGCAGCGCCCGACAGGAACGACGAGGTTTTCCGCGTGTTTGCGCAAGTGGTCCCGCTTGAACGGATCGAGCTGATACCTGATGATGCAGATCAGCTTCATCCGGCCATGGGGGACAGGATGACCGTCGAAAGTGGCGTCCACGAGTTGCACGAAATTGCGTTCTTCGCGCAGGATCGCGCGTTGGCCCGCAGTCCAACTCGCGTCCTCGAGCGCCGCCGCATCAACCTTTAGGCGGCCGCGATAGATTTCGTAGGCCGCGAGGGACTCAAACCCGATCAACCCCCAGGCGATGTCGTTCGTGCCCTCGTGGGGCAGGCAATAGGCGATAAGATGTCCGCCGCAGTTCGGGATCACAGTGATCAGGTTTTCCGCGTGTTTCCGGAAGGCGTCGCGTTTGAATGGGTCGATCTGATACCGAATGATGCACATGATTTTCATTGAATTTTTCCCAGCTATCTCGTTTGCCTTCGCGCCGCGAGCGAGGGCGATCAATGCAACCGCTGCGGTCGTAATGCCCACGGCTTCACGGCGGTCCACATGATCGATGGGGCGCACGGCGGACGTCACGCCGGCGGGTCTACCGCTTGACGGGCATTGTCGCTTCGTTGAAGATAGAATTATGGATGTCGACGAACATGGCGACGAAGCGGCCGCGAGCATCGCGGCTGCGATCGGCGAACCAGCCCGGGCGCGAATGCTCTATTATCTGATGGACGGGCAGGCGCGGACCAGCACCGAGCTGTCGGTCGTCGCCGATGTCGCGCCTTCCACCGCGAGCGCGCACCTTGGTCGACTGACCGCGTCGCGTCTAGTGACGGTCGCCGTCAAGGGCAAGCAGCGTCACTTCAGCCTAGCCGACCGCAACGTCGCCAGTGTCCTCGAGGGCTTGAGCGTCCTGGCTGGCGTAACAGGCGATGCGCGGGCGAATCCCAGACCACCCGCCCGAATGCGGGAGGCGCGCACGTGCTACGATCATCTCGCGGGTGAAATCGGAGTGCTGCTCCACGATCGGCTTCAGACTTTGGGCTTTCTGAACGCTGGCCCGGAGCCCAGCGGCGCGTATCAGTTGAGCGCGACTGGGGCCGAGGCTCTGCAAGCCTTGGGCGTCGATCTGGAAGCGACGCGGGCGCTTCGGCGCCGGTTTGCCTACGGTTGCCTCGATTGGAGCGAGCGCAGGCCCCATCTGGGAGGTGCGCTCGGCGCCGCGATCCTCAACGTGGCACGACGTCGAGAGTGGGTAGTCAAGGATCTCGACAGCCGCGCGCTCAGCGTCACGCCACGAGGGCGAAGAGAAATGGCCGCCAAGTTCGGCGTCGAGATTTAGGAGATCTTGTTCGTCAGCCACAACGAGCATGGTCGGACATTCCGCAGCGGAATGCGGCTACCGGTCCACCAAAAGACCGCTTTGCGGACGACCACCAAACGTCGACTCTCCACCCAACTGCGACTTTCGGAAGGTCCGTTGGACGGAAAGGACGAGGTGCGTTAACGCGCGCGGGAAGGACGGTCGTGGGCGGGGGCCAAGTGCCAGCTATCCACTAGCGTTTGACGACGACGGAGAGGCCGTCGCCGACGGTGGCGAGGGTCATGTCGACGCGATCGTCGGCGTGGATGCGGGCGGCCAGGGCGCGCAGGGCGAGGGTGTCGGCGGACGCATCGGACGGGTCGGCGACGGCGCCGCTCCACAGCATGTTGTCGATCAGCATCAGGCCGGCGGGGCGCAGCAGGGTCAGGCCCAGTTCGTAATAGGTATCGTAGCCGGTCTTGTCGGCGTCGATGAACATCAGGTCGAAGGACCCGGCGCCGCGCTCTTCGATCAGTCCCTCCAGGCTCTGGGCGGCCGGGCCGACCAGGCGGGTGATCACGTCGTCCACGCCGGCGTCGCGCCAATAGGTGCGGGCGCGGTCGACGAAGGCCTGGGAGATGTCGCAGGCGACCAGTTCCGCCCCGCTGCCGTGCATGGCCTTCAGCGCCAGGGCGACGGCGGTGGAGGAATAGCCGGTGAAGACGCCCACCTCCAGGGCGCGGCGGGCGCCGATGGCGCGGGCCAGAACCTGCATCAGGGCGCCCTGCTCGGGACTGATCTGCATGCGGGCGCGCGCGTCGCCGGCGGTGTCGGCCCGGCAGCGGGCCAGGGCCGGGTGCTCGCGCACCCCCCAATGCTGGACATAGGCCTTGACGGCCGGCGAGAGGCCCATGGAGGCGGACATGGCGGAAGTCTCCTTCTTATTGTCTCGTTCAGGCGCGCGCCGCGATCCAGCCGGCCATCAGGTCGGCGGCGGCGCGGCGGTGCGTTTCATTGTCTTCGAAATAGTGGGCCCCGGCGATCAGTTCGAGGCTCTTGTCGGCAGAGGCGAGCGCGGCGAAGATGGCGCGCGCGTCGCTGGGAAAGACCCCCACGTCGGCGAGGCTTTGGACGACGAGGGCCGGGACGGTCAGGCGGCCAAGTTGCGCGGCGCCCTGGCAGGGCGAGGTCTCCATGGACCACATCGAAAGCCAGGTCTTGAGCGTGCTCGCCCGGCCGATACCGAAGGGACCGCGATTGGCGGTGCGCGGATCGCCGGCGTAGCAGGCCGGGCACGGCCGCTCGGACGGGTCGATGGCGCCGTCGAGGAAGCGAAGATCGGCCCAGGTGCGAAAGAGGGGAAACACGCGGTCGGGGACGCCGGCGGCGGCGAGGCGGGCGAGTTCGGCCCTGGCCCAGCCGGTGATCTTGTGGTTGCGGGCCCGCTGGGCGGCGCGGTAGCGGGCGATGAAGGCGGGCGAGAAGGGCGGCCCGTGGGCGCCGGAGAAGGGATCGAGGGCGGCGTCGGTGGCGAGGGGGTCGGTCTCGTCGGCGGCGGAGGCGTCCATCCAGGCGGTCAGCACTTGCGGGCGGCCCTGGTGGGCGTTCAAGGATATATAGAGATCGCCGGGGATGAGCGCCTCCAGAGCCTCGGCGAGCGCAGCGCGCGCGCCTGGCGGGACCGGCCCGGTCGCCTGGGCCTGATAGGCGGCCATGAGCGAGCCGCCGCCGGAATTGCCCAGAAGGACGAGGGTCTCCGCTCCCGCTTCCTCGCGCAGCCAGCGGACGCCGACGCCGATGTCGATCAGGGCGTGGTCGAGGGCGAAGAGATCCTCGGCGCCGCGATAGCGGGTGTTCCAGCCGAGGAAGCCGAAGCCGCGCTCGGCCAGCCACGGGGCGAGATAGTGTTCGGCGAAATCGACATTGTAGTGGGCGGCGATGACCGCGACGCGCGGGCGCCGGCCGGCGGGCGTCCAATAGAGCCCCTGGCACGGATGGCCGCCCGCCCCGGCCCGGCGGGCGGTGGGCGATGGCAGGGCGACAAAGCGGGTCTCGAAGGAGCCGTTGGGCGCGCCGGTCATCGGCGAGGTCACCCGATCGGGTCGGGGCCGCACCAGCCGGGGAGGAAGGCGGCGGCCGGGCTCTTGGCCAGGGCGAGGGCCTTCTTCAGGGCTCTGGCGAAATCCTTTTGCACCGACTTGCGCTTGAAGCGCCTGCGCAGGAAGTCGGCCCACAGGAATTCGGCGAAGGGCGAGAGGTCCTTGGCGTAGCCGCCGGCGTGGCGAAGATCGCCGGCCAGGCTGCGAAAGGGATCGTCGCGCAGCTTGTCGATGGAGGCCGGAATGGCGGCGAAATCGGTGCGCCGGCCCTCGGTGTCGTAGGGATGGCACCAGGCGCGGTTATCGAGGAAGGTCCAGAAGGACGCCTTGGAGAGAGCCGAGAGATCGGCGGCGACGGTGACCAGAACCTCCTTCACCCCTTCCTCATGCAGGGCGCGGGCGAGGTGATGGTTATCGATGATGTAGTGGCGGCCCTTGGGCCCCAGGACCGAGGGGATCATGTGGCGGCCGAGAAAGGCGTCGCCGTCGTCGCCCCTCTTGCCGCGCCATTGCCGGCGCTTCTGAGCGACTTCGTGGAAGCCCAGGGTGATCTGGGTCGGCCGCAGGCCGGCGATGGCGACGGGCTTGAGGAGAGGTTCGCGCAGGGTCATGGCCCACCCATAGACCATCGCCGCGCCGGCCGCGACTGGCCGGGGCCGGCCGGGCGCCGGAACCAACGGCGCGTGGAGGAATTGGCTGGCTGTCCATTTCCGGCAAGGCCCGCCATGTCCCGAACCCCTCGATCCAGATCGGCCCGGCCTACCAATCCCGCGGTGCGCAGGGCGCGCAAGATTCAAGGCCGCGGCGACGCGCGCGAACGCCGTTCCGGCGCCAAGAAGGCGGAGGCGGGCCCGATGCAGGCCGGCGCCCGCCCCTATCCGGCCCCGCCTTTTCCACCCCAGCACTTAACGAAGCCGGGCCTGGAATCGCGGCTCGATCCGCCGCCTCTCTACGAGGCGCCATTCTGGAAGGGATCGGAGAAGCTGGCCGGCAAGGTCGCCCTGATCACCGGGGGAGATTCCGGCATCGGGCGGGCGGTGGCGATCCTGTTCGCCCGCGAAGGAGCCGATATCGTCATCGTCCATCTAGGCGAGGCCAGCGACGCGCGCGTCACGGCGTCGGCGGTGGAGGCCGAGGGGCGTCGCTGCGTGACCGTGGTCGCCGACGTTTCGCAGCCGGCCGCCGCGGCGCGGGCGGTGGCGAAGACGCTCGAGGCGTTCGGCGGGCTGGACATCCTCGTCAACAACGCCGCCTTCCAGCAGCATACGCACGATCTGGCCGACATCGACGAAGCGCAATTCGACCGGACTCTGAAGACCAACCTCTACGGCTATTTCCACATGGCCAAGGCGGCCGTGCCGCACATGAAGGCGGGCGGGGCGATCGTCATGACCGGCTCGGTGACCGGCCTGATCGGCAACAAGGACCTGCTGGATTATTCGATGACCAAGGGCGGCATCCACGCCTTCGCCCGCTCGCTATCGACCCAGCTCATCGACAAGGGAATCCGGGTCAATGTGGTGGCCCCCGGCCCGGTGTGGACCCCGCTCAATCCGGCCGACAAGCTGGCCGGCGAGATCACCGATTTCGGCGGCAAGACCCAGATGAAGCGCCCGGCCCAGCCCGAGGAAATCGCGCCGGCCTTTCTCTTCCTGGCCTGCGCCCAATGTTCGAGCTTCATCACCGGTGAAATCCTGCCCATCCTGGGCGGCTACGCGGGGGGATAGGCCTACCGCCGGATCCGCGCCCCGGCGACGAAGCCGAGGAGGCCGGTGAGGAAGATGCCGAGCAGGGCCTGCAGGCCGGTCAGCAGGGCGACGCCGACGTTCGCCCCGACCAGGCTCACCGAAGCCGACGAGGCGCTGCCCGAGGTGGTCATGGCCATCAGGCTGAAGGCGGCCAGATCCCTGAGGTCGTGGGTGATTCTCGGCGGCGCGCCGGCGGGACTCGCGGCGACCCGCTCCACCGCGCCGATCACGTCGTAGAGGAGGGTGAAGCCGACGTAGACGGCGGCCATGGCGAGGAAGACTCGGACAAGGCTCTCGCCGTAGTCGCAGATCCATTCGACGAGTTGATCGCCCAGGAAGACGGCGGCGGCGGAGGCCGCGGCGGCCAGGTCTCCGGCCTTCAGCGCCTCGCCGGACCGGGCGGCCTGGGCGCGCTTCTGCATCCGCCGGCGGCGCAGGTAGGCCCACGAGGCGCCGCCCGAGTCGCCCAGATCGACGAAGTTGCGCTCCAGGGCCAGATAGGAAAGGGCGGCGGCGCCATGGCGGCGTTCGACCTCCTCGCCCACCGCGCCGCCCAGCTGTTGCACGGCCAGGCGGGTGTGGCCGAGATTCGCCCCTTCCCAGTGGGTGTGGGTGAGGTCGCAGGCGGTGAGGTCGAGGTCCCTCAGCTGTGCGGCGGCGAACACCGCGCCCTTCAGGGCGGCGCCTTTGAGGATCGCGCCGCGCAGATCGGCGCCGGCGAACCGCGCGCCGGCCAGGGCCGCGTTGGTCCAGTCGGTGTCGCGCGCATCGACGCGGCTGAAGTCGGCCCCCGGCGCCGAGGCGTCGCCGACGCTCGCCCCGCGCATCACGGCGCCCTGAAGATCGGCCCCGTCGAGCGCCGCGCCCCACAGGTCGGCCCCGGTCAGGCGCGCGCCCTCCAACGCCGCGCCGCGCAGATTGGCGAAGCGCAGGCTGGCGCGTTCGAGATTGGCGTCCTCCAGCAGAGCGTTCTCGAGGTTGGCCTCGCCCATGCCGGCGTCCGAAAGATCGGCCCCGGTGAAGTCCACGCCGCGCAGATCGGCCGACACCAGGTCGGCGGAGCGCAGGGCGGCCTGGGAAAGCACGGCGCCGGCGAGGCGCGCCTCGCCCAGGTCGGCGAAGGCGAGATCGGCCGCCCGCAGCCGCGCGCCCTGCAGATCGACGCCGCGCAGATCGGGCCGGCGCTCGGCCTCGCCGGACAGCTCGAGCCGGCCGTCGGCGTGGGCGGCGACGAGCTCGGCGACGATCGTGGCCCTGGCGTCCGGACTGGCCGCCCGCAGCCGGTCGAGGGCGGCGTCGGAGCCCGCGGGCGGCGCACCCGTCACGATCCAGGCGGGGCGTTGAGCAGGGCTTCGATCTGCTCGAGCAGGAGGGGCAGTTCCACCGGCTTGGTATGGTAGGCGTCGGCCCCCGCCTCAAGGGCCTTGTCCTGGTCGCTGGCCAGGGCGTGGGCCGACAGGGCGACGATCGGGATGGCGCGGGCGGCGGCGGCGGTTTGCCCGGCGCGGATGCGGCGGGTCGCCTCCAGGCCGTCCATGACCGGCAGGTTCACATCCATCAGGATCAGGTCGAAGGCCCCCGCGGCGTCCCCTCCGGCGGCCATGTCCACCGCCGCCTGGCCGTCGGCCGCCCGCTCGACCGAAAAGCCGCGCCGCTCCAGGCGCCGCGAGAGCATGTCCCAGTTGTCGTCATTGTCTTCCACCAGGAGGATGCGCGTCATCAATCAGGCCTCTTTGTCCGCGCTTAACGCGGCCGGAGCGCGAAGCGATGCGTCAAGCGACGGCTCTTTCGCCAGCCTCGCCCGCCCGGCCAGCAGGCCGCTCACCTGGCGCAGCAGGGCCTCGCGGTCGAGGGCGCCCTTCTGGAGCACCGCATCGGCTTCCCCGGCCAGGCGCTGGCGTTCGTCCGGCGACAGGTCCTTGGCGGTGACCACGATCACCGGAATGGCCCGCCAGGCCGGCCTCTGGCGCAAGGCGTGCAGAAACTCAAAGCCGTTCATGTTGGGCATCATCAGGTCGAGCAGGATGAGGGACGGCTGGACGCTTTCCAGGCGTTCGAGGGCGGCGCGGCCGTCGGGGGCCAGGTTGACGGCGTAGCCCTTGGCGAGGAGGGCGCGTTCGACCAGCTCGCGGGTCGCCGCGTCGTCCTCCACGACGAGCACCGGCCCGGCGGCCTTGCCGATGTATTTCTCCAGCACCTTGTGCAGGCGGTCGCGATCGACCGGCTTGGTCAAATATTCGCTGGCTCCCAGGGAATGGCCGAGGGACTTGTCGCTGACCATGGTGAGCATGATCACCGGGATATCGGCGGTGGCCGGGTCGCTCTTCAGCGCGGTCAGCACGCTCCAGCCGTCGATACGCGGCATCATCACGTCCAGGGTGATGGCGATCGGCGCCACCTCGGCGGCCAGACGCAGGCCGCTCTCCCCGTCCGCCGCGATGACCGCGCGCAGCTTTTCGCGGGCGAGGAAACGGGTCATCAGGTCGTGGACGATCGGATCGTCGTCGATGACCAGGACCGCCGGCCAGGCGGCCGAGGGCGCCGCGTCCGCCTCCGGCGACACATCCTCTTCCGCTTCGCTGGGACCCGCCGTGACGAGGCGCGGCAGGCGAACCTCGAAGCTGGAGCCCTGGCCGGCCCGGCTGGCCACGGTCACATCGCCGCCCATGAGCTGGCAGAGCCGGCGGGTGAGGGCCAGGCCCAGCCCCGTGCCGCCGTAGTCGCGGGTGGTGGTCGCGTCGGCCTGGGAGAAGGGCTGGAACAGCTTGTCGATCTGGTCGGGATTCATGCCGATGCCGGTGTCGGTGACCTTGAAGGCGAGCCAGTCGCGACCCTCCCGCCGCTCGGGACGCGCCTCGAGAGTGATCACCCCGCCTTGCGTGAACTTGGCGGCGTTGCTGATCAGGTTGAAGAGTATCTGCCGAAGCTTGGTCAGATCGGCGCGCATCCGGCCCAGATCGGGAGCCGCCTCGATGTTCAGCGTGTTGCCGTTCCTGTCGATGAGCGGGCCGACCGTGCCAGCCACCTCTTCGATCACATCGGCCACGGCGAACGCTTCGATGAAGAGGTCCATCTTGCCGGCCTCGATCTTGGAGAGGTCGAGCAGGTCGTTGACCAGGGAGAGCAGGCTCTTGCCGGCCTTGTGGATCTTGTCGAGATCGGGAATGAGCCGGCCGCCCTCCATCGTCTCGGCCTCCTCGCGCAGGATTTCGCTGTAGCCGATCACCGCGTTGAGCGGGGTGCGCAGCTCGTGGCTCATGTTGGCGAGGAAGCGGCTCTTGGCTTCGTTGGCGGCCTCGGCGGCGAGTTTGGCGCCGGCCAGCTCGACTTCGGCGAGCTTGCGCTCGGTGATATCGACGGCGACGCCGACATAGCGCTCGGGCGTACCGTCGGCCCCCAGGATCGGTTGGCCGCGGCAGGCCGCCCAACGCGCCTCGCCGGTGTCAGCGCGCAGAAAGCGAATCTCGCCAGCGAAACCCTCGGCGGCGGCGAAGGCCTCTTCCAGGATCGCCAGGGCGCGGCCGCGGTCGTCGATGTGCGCCCGCGCCTCGAGGACGTCCCGATCGATGGGAGTTTCCGGCGGCAGGCCGAGGAGGGCGTAGAATTCCGGCGAGCAGAGGCCGGCGCCGCGCCGCACGTCCCAGTCGAAGCCGCCGATGCCGCCGGCCGCCTGCACCAGGCGCAGCCGCTCTTCGCTGAGGCGCACCCGCGATCCGGCGCTGGATTCCACCTCCTCCAGGTCGGCCCGCACCGAGGCGCGCCAGGCCAGGAGCGCCGCCCACAGGGCGCCCAGGACCATGAGGGCGCCCACGGCGGCCAGTTCATAGACCGCCCGCCCGCCCGCCCGCCCGGCGCGCGCCTCGCTTACGGTTCGATCGACAAGCAGGCGGTTTTCCTCCGCCGCCATGCCCTCGAGGGCGGCGCGCGCCGCCTCCATGGTCGCCAGGCCGGCGCTGGAGGCCGCGGTGAGGCCTCCCGGACCCGCCGCGTTTGCCGGCTCCTGGGCCGCCAGAGCGTGGTTTGGGCGCGCCCGGAGGCTCTGGTCCATCTGGGCGTCGCGGCGGGCCACCAGGGCGCCCAGGCCGGCGAGGGCGGCGCTCTGGCGCGGGTTGTCGCGCGTCTCGGCGGCCAAGCGGCCGAGGAGGCGCGGGCTGTTTGCGCGGGAGGCCTCGTAGAGGGTCAGATAGGCGGGATCGGCGGCCAGCAGCCAGCCGCGCTGACCGACCTCCGCCTCCTGGAGGACCGACGACAGGCGCTGGATATCGGCGATCACCCGCAGAGTGTGGGTCTGCCAGGCGATCTCCGCGTCGTGGCGGCGCGCCGCAGCCACGCCATCGACGACCACCGCGGCGATGAGGGCCGCCAGCCCCAGGGCCGCGACAAGGCCGAACAGCCATCGACGACGCATGGGCGAAGGCTTCCCTTCCGATCGCGCCGCCCCGGC
>Ga0208717_1000100_pt1 | contig 46712 bp, 38 predicted proteins | sample NGESurF53shallow_FD_184489 | JGI IMG/M metagenome (GOLD analysis project Ga0208717, IMG submission 184489) | Arctic peat soil microbial communities from Barrow, Alaska - NGEE Surface sample F53-3 shallow (SPAdes) | ecosystem: Environmental > Terrestrial > Soil > Wetlands > Peat ... | reverse complement strand
TTCCATCCCCGCGACTGTGCGCTTCCAGCAGCTTCCGCCGCAGATCGTCCGAATATGCTCTCCCCATCCCTGTTGTATCGCTGAGACTTCGCCAGAAATAATATACACCTATGGGTTAAATGCTCTAGGATGGGCACCCCAGCTTTTTCTGTACCATCCGTTAAAATGCTCAAAAAGCAGCGAGTTCCACCATGGCCTGGCGGAGATCCTCGGGTTGTGGCAGGATGGCGTCTTCGAGCAGGGGTTGATAGGCGACAAACACATCCTTGGCGGCTACGCGGCGTACCGGGGCGTCGAGGTCGTCGAATAACTCGTCGCCGATGCGGGCCGCAATCTCCGCGCCGTAGCCCCAACTGCGCATGTCCTCGTAGGCGACCAGGGCACGGCTGGTTTTGCGGACGGAGGTCGCGATCGCTTCCCAGTCGTAGGGGCTGAGGGTGCGCAGATCGATCACTTCCACGTCGAGCCCGTTTTCCCGCTCCGCCCGCTGCGCAACCTGCAGCGCACGCGGCACCAGGGCCCCAAAGGTGATCACGGTCAACTGCTTTCCCGGGCGGACGATCTTTGCCTTGCCGAATGGGACAGTGAAGTCCGGACCCGGATACGGGGCGCGGCCAAACGTCTCGCGATAGAGCCGTTTGTGTTCGAGAAACAATACCGGGTCGTCGCAGCGAATGGCAGTCCGTAGCAGGCCGTTGGCGTCCAGCGCGTTCGACGGATAGACGACGCGGATTCCCGGAGTGTGGGTGAAGATGCTTTCGCCGGACTGCGAGTGGTAGATCGCGCCGCCGGTCAAGTAGCCGCCGACGGCAACGCGCACCACCACGGGGCAGGAGAATTCCCCGTTCGACCGCCAGCGGATCAGCGGCATCTCATTCCGCAACTGGTGCATGGCGGGCCAGATGTAGTCGAAGAACTGGATCTCGACCACCGGCTTGAGCCCGCGCGTGGCCATGCCAACAGCGCGGCCGACAATGTTGGCCTCCGCCAGCGGCGAGTTGAAGACACGATCGGAGCCGTAGGTTTTCTGCAGGCCAGCGGTCAGTTTGAAAACGCCGCCCTTGCCCTTGACAAGGCCCTGCTGCAGGCTGCTTTCGCGGCTGCAATCGGCGACATCCTCGCCGAATACCACAATCCGCGGGTCGCGCTGCATCTCGTCGTGCAGGCAGGTGTTGATCAGATCCGCCATGGTACGTTCCTGGGTGGCGCGGGGCTGCGTTTCGTCGCCCGGCAGCGGCTGGCTGATGAGCGCATCGTCCGTGGGGTCGAAGTTCTCCGAATAGACGTGGCGCAAAACGCTGTCTGTCGAGGGCGGCGCAGCGCGCAAGACGGCATCGGTGGCGATACGAATCTCGTCGTCCACTTCCTTTTCCAGGCGCGTGATGCCGACTTCGTCGAGAATTCCTTCGCGCAACAGGCGCATCTGCATCCTGGGTAGCGGATCGCGCATGGCGTCGGCCTGGCGCTCGGCCTCGCTGCGATAGAAGCGCTCATCGTCGGAGAGAGAATGCGAATAGGGCCGGACAACATGGCCATGCACAAAGGCCGGGCCCTCGCCGGAGCGGCAATGCTCGACGGCCCGCCGCATGATGGCGTAGGACTCTACCGGGTCGGTGCCGTCGATTTCCGCGAAGAAAAAGTTCGGAAAGCCGGAGACCAGCCGGGAAATATTTCCGCCGGCCGTGTTCACCTCGACCGGGACCGAGATGGCGTAGCCGTTGTCCTCGACGACGAACAGCACCGGCAGCTTGCGGTTGGCGGCGGTGTTCAGCGCCTCCCAGAACTCTCCTTCGCTGGTGGTGCCGTCGCCGACCGAGACGTAGACGACTTCATCGCCGTGGAAGCTGACATCCTTGAAGGCCCGATAGTCCACCGCGGGCTCCGGCTTGTCCGCAGCCTTCGGGTGCATCGCAAAATAGCGCCCCGCCTCCGCGCAGCCCACCGCCTGCAGGCACTGCGAGCCCGTTGCGGAAGATTGGGTGACGATATTCAGCCGCGTGCTGCTCCAGTGCGACGGCATCTGCCGGCCGCCGCTGGCGGGGTCGGACCCCGCGCCGACGGCCTGCAGCAGCATGTCTTCCGAGGTGACGCCCAGCGCCAGGCATAGAGCGCGATCGCGATAGTAGGGATAGAACCAGTCGTAGCCCGGCCGGAGCGCCAAGCCAGCGGCCACCAGCAGCGCTTCATGCCCGGCGCAGGAAATCTGAAAAAATATTTTCTGCTGCCGCTTCAGCATGATCTCCCGGTCGTCGAGGCGGCGTGACTGATACATCAGCCGGTAGATGCGGACCAGTTGCGCGGCGGAGAGTCCTGCGAAGTCGGCGGCCGGCGTTTCTGCGGAGAGGGTGCGGGATTCAGTCATGGTGAACTCTTGTCGGGAGCGTGGGTCGGTTGCGCCGTCCGCAACTGCTTTCGGGTGAACGGAGTATTGTAGCGACTCGCCGCATGGTCTGTCAGCGCACGAGTTGGGAATCCGCCAGAACCGTCCGCGCTCCCATTGCGAATTTGGAAGAAAAGGACCGGGGGGTCATTTACCTGCGACCAAATTGGTCCTATCTTTAACACAGGCAGGCCCGCGTCCGTTTTGAAAATGACATCGGTGCAAACTCGATCCGGCAATTCCGCCCTCCGACTCCTGTTGGGGCTGGCCGTGCTATCGATTGCCACCATATTGATTTGGCAGGGGTTCACCTCCTCCGGGAATCCCAATCCGCTGGCTTGGCCGCAGGATTCCGTAGCCGGGATCCTGGATATCGGGATCCTTGTCTTTCGAGAAGGGCTGGAGTGCATTTTAGTGCTCTCGGCGGTGTCGGCGAGCATGCTGAAGTCCGGCGAACCGTACCAGCGGCCTTTGGCGGGCGGTGTCGGGGCGGGAGTTGTGGCGACCCTCGCCACGTGGTTCGTTGCCGTCCACATCGTCGACGACCTATCCAAGAACATCAGTGCGCTGGCAATCCAGGCGGGCACTGGGCTGCTTGCCGTCATTGTGTTGTTGATCGTGATGAATTGGTTTTTCCATAAAATTTACTGGACCGGATGGATTTCCCTGCACAACAAGCGCAAGCGCGAACTCCTGGCGGACGCCGAAAGCGGAACCGGATCGCAGTGGAAATGGTTGTTCGGAATGGGGCTGCTGGGCTTTACCTCGTTGTATCGCGAGGGAGTCGAAGTTGTGCTCTTTCTGCAGACCTACCGGCTGCAGCTTGGCGGGCGTCCGGTTTTGTACGGAGTCTTGCTCGGCGTCGTTCTCACCGGAATTGTCGCGGTCCTTACATTCATGGCGCATCGCAAACTGCCCTACAGACGAATGCTGGTTCTCACGGGCATTTTATTGGGAGTCGTTCTGCTGGTGATGGTGGGCGAGGAGGCGCTGGAGATGCAGTTGGCGCACTGGTTGCCAACCACGGTCATCCCGGTGCTGGCCAACAGAATCCCGGCATGGATGGGGCTTTGGTTCTCGATCTTTCCCACCGTGGAAACGCTGGCGGCGCAGGCGCTTGCCGCCGTAGCGGTGGTTGGGTCCTATTTTTACGCTCGCAGGTAGCTCGGTCCGGACATTCCAGGACGCCATTCCATTGTGTTGGGAATTGCCGAGTTGCCAGAGTTCACCGGGACAGGGTAAGCATGTACAAGCGGCTCCCGCGAATTGTACGAGATTGACCCTTCCCTTTCCGGCATGATGGAATGGTCTGTTTTGTACCCCCGCAGGAAGACGCCGGTTGCGGCTTCGCACCGTGCGACCGCAAGGAAGTCTGAAGAATTTTTCTGGAGGCAATTGAATGCACTGCTTTTCCCTGGCTGCCACCCTTTTGTGGCAACTCGCGCCGCCCGCACCCGCCACCTCTGCAGACGAAAAGTACTTATGGATTGCCATCGGCGTCGGTTTCCTGGGACTGATCGCCGCCCTGATGTTTGCCCGCTCCGTGATTGCCATGGATGCCGGAACCAAGGAAATGCAGTCCATCTCCGACGCCATTCGCGAGGGCGCGGAGGCATTCATGAAGCGGCAATACGGCACCATCGCCGTCATCGCTGTCATTATCGCCATCCTGCTCTATTTCGGCTACGGCATCTCGGCGCGCACTGCGCCGTTTGCGGTGGTGACGGTGGTCAGTTTTCTTATTGGAGCCATCTGCTCCGGATTTGCCGGGTACACCGGCATGTACGTCTCCATCCGCGCCAATATCCGCACCGCCAGTGCCGCTCGCACCAGCCTGAATCGCGCCATCCAGTCGGCCATGCGCGGCGGCGCAGTCACGGGACTGATCGTGGTCTCGCTAGCGCTGCTGGGTTTGGGATTTCTGTTCCTCGCCTTCGGAGGATTTAACCACCCGCAGGAGGTTCCGTATCGCCTGGTCGGGTTCGGTTTCGGCGCTTCTCTGGTGGCGCTGTTCGCGCAGCTTGGCGGCGGCATTTATACGAAAGCCGCCGATGTGGGTGCGGACCTGGTGGGCAAGGTTGAGGCGGGAATTCCCGAAGACGATCCCCGCAACCCGGCCGTGATCGCCGATCTGGTAGGCGACAACGTGGGCGACTGCGCCGGCCGTGGCGCAGACATTTTTGAGTCGACCGCGGCGGAGAGCGTGGGCGCGATGATCCTGGGCGCGGCGCTCTATCCGGTGTTCGGCATCAAGGGAGTCCTTTTCCCGCTGATGGTTCACGCCATCAACCTGATCGCCAGCACGATCGGCGTGATGGTGGTTCGCAGCCGCGAGAACGAAGAACCGATGCACGCGCTGAACCGCGGCTACTACGTGACCAGCGTGCTGGCGATCATCGGCTTTGCCGCCGCGGTGTACTTTATGCTGGGCGCGCGGTGGTGGCTATTCGGCTGCGGCATTCTGGGAATGGCGACTTCCTACCTGTACGTCGTGATTACGGAGTACTACACCGAATCGCGCTATCGTCCGGTGCAGTCGATCGCCAGGGCGTCGCTGACGGGCCCCGCCACCAACATCATCAGCGGCCTGGCGGTGGGCATGGAAACGCCCGTGCTGCCGGTGCTGGTCATCAGCGCGGCGCTGCTGCTCAGCTACTACTTCGGCATTCGCGGGCTGGCCGATGCGCACGTAACGGATTACGCCAAGGGCATTTACGGCACCGCCATCGCCACCATGGGCATGTTGTCCACCGCTGCTTACATTCTGGCGATGGATACCTTCGGGCCGATCACCGACAACGCCGGCGGCATCATCGAAATGTCAAACCAGCCCGAGAGTATCCGCGAGCGCACGGACAAGCTGGACGCCGCGGGCAACACCACCAAGGCGCTGACCAAGGGCTACGCGGTGGGTTCGGCAGCGCTGGCGGCCTTTCTGCTGTTCTCCGCATATCTTGAGGAAATTCGCAACGTCGTCATCGACCGCACCTCCGTTCCCGGCGGCTACATGCCCAAGGGCTGGACCTTCGACAACGTGAACCTGGCCAGCGTTCCCGTTTTTGTCGGCGCGCTGCTGGGCGCGGTGCTGGTGTTCCTGTTTTCTTCGCTCGCCATCCAGGCGGTGGGCCGAGCGGCGCAGTACATCATTCAGGACGTGCGGGCGCAGTTCAAGGAGAATCCGGGCATCATGCTGGGCACCAGCAAGCCGGACTACGGCCGCTGCGTTTCCATCGTGACCAAAGCGGCGCTCAAGGAGATGGTGCTGCCGGGAATGCTGGTCGTCCTGCTCCCATTGGTGGTGGGAGAAGTCTTCCGTCATTTCAGCACCGCCTTCCAGGTGCGGCAGCAGATCAACGTGCCTTCCATCCACGGCATTCCCATCAACCTGAGCGGGGCGGAGGCGGTGGCCGCCTTGCTGATGGTGGGAACGATCGTCGGCATCCTGATGGCCATGCTGATGAACAACGGCGGGGGCGCATGGGACAACGCCAAGAAGTTCATCGAGAGCGGCCATTACGGCGGCAAGCGGTCGGACGCGCATAAGGCCGCGGTGGTCGGCGACACGGTGGGCGATCCGTTCAAGGACACCGCCGGGCCCTCGCTGCATGTGCTCATCAAACTGCTGGCGACGATTACTCTGGTGCTGGCGCCGCTGTTTTTGTAAGAAGTTTTTCGCTCTCAGCAATCACTGGAGGCAAGCGGAAGATCGCTTGCCTCGTTCTGCGGAAAATTGATCTTTCTCAGAGCTTCCGGCTGGTCTTCAGCATTTGCTCGGCATGCTTGAGCGACGTGTCGGTAATTTGCGCGCCGCTCAACATGCGGGCGATTTCCTGACGGCGTTCCGCGTCCGTTAGCTGACGGATCGCGGTGTGAGTACGGCCGGCCTGGGTTTGCTTCTCAATTGAAAAATGCCGGTCGGCGAAGGCGGCGATCTGCGGCAGGTGGGTGATGCAGAGCACTTGCTGACCGCCCGCCAGCGTCTTCAGCTTCTGACCGACCGCCTCCGCTGCGCTGCCCCCGATGCCGATGTCGATTTCATCGAAGACCAGCGTACGTGGGAGTGGCGCCTTCCTTTTGCTTTTGGCTGCGGCGCTGGCGGACTCCACGCTGACCTTCAACGCCAGCAGCACGCGTGACATTTCTCCTCCGGAGGCGATTTTGTCGAGCGGCTTCAACGGCTCGCCGGGATTGGTGGCGATGCGATAGGCGACCGAGTCCCAACCGTGCGCGGTCCAGTGTGGTTCCTCTTGCTGCGCGGTAACTTCGACTTCAAAGCGCGCCTTCATGGCGAGCTGGTTGATCTCCGACTCGGCGCGTTTGGCCAGGCGCGTGGCCGCGGCGGTGCGCTGCTTGGTCAAAGCCTGGGCGGCGGCAATGTACTGTTTCGCGGCCTCTGCGACCTGAGCGGTCAGCCCGGCCAGCAGTTGGTCGCGATTCTCAATTTCCTCCAGCTTGCCGCGCACCTGTTCTCCGTAAGCGATGACCTCGGCGATACTGGCGCCATATTTTCGCTTCAGCCGGTCGAGCAGCGCCAGGCGATCTTCAATGGCGTCGAGGCGCTCCGGCGAGGACTGAATCTTCTCGGCAAATTCGCGCGCCTGCATTCCCAGATCGCCGACGGTGGCCCGGGCAGCGGTCAACTGCTGCACCGCTTCTTCCCAGCGCGGGTCGAAACGCAGCAGCTCTTCCATCTGCTTCAGGCCGGCGCGCAGCGCCACCTCGGCGGAGGTGGACGACTCATACAGCACATCGTGCGCGCCCAGGGCGGCAGCGTAGAGCTTCTCCGAATTTGCCAGCACGCGCTTTTCCGCCAGCAGGGTTTCTTCCTCACCCGCTTCGAGCTGGGCCTGCTCGATCTCCCGCGCCTGGAAGCTCCACAGGTCGGCCATCCGCAGCCGGTCCTGCTCGTCGCTCGAAAGGGCGGTGAGCCGTTCCCGCAGCGCCTGCCATGCCGCGAACGTCGCCGCCACACTGTCGGTGGCGATGCCCGCACTGCGGTCGAGCAGGATGCGCTGTTGCGCCTGATCGAATGCCCCCAGGGCGTCGCTCTGGGCGTGGACCAGGGCCAGCTCCGGCGCCAGAGCGTGGAGCACGGCGACGGTAGCGGGCTGGTTGTTGACGAAGACGCGGCCCTTGCCGGCGCTGGAAATTTCCCGCCGCAGGATGATTTCTTCACCAGTTGCGTCGAGACCGTTGGCTTCCAGAATCGCGAGCGCGCCGGGCGTCGCCTCAAAAACGCAGGCGACGGTCGCCCGATCGGCGCCGTGGCGCACGATTTCCGCTGAGGCCTTTTCACCCAAAAGCAGTCCCAACGCGTCTATAAGGATAGATTTTCCAGCGCCGGTCTCCCCGGTCAGCAGGTTCAAGCCGGGACCGAACGCAATCGTGGCCTGGTCGACGACAATGTAATTTTCCGCGCGCAGTTCGAGCAGCATGGGACTCCAGCGTCAGCCTGCAATTCCGGAGATCGGGCAAGAGGGACGAGCGCAGCATACCACGAATCAAGTTGGCCACTCGACGACCGCCGGAACCACTGGGCTACAGCCCGGAGCATTCCGGTACACTGGAAATCAGCTATGAGCGCATTGTCCGTTCTCCTCCTTGTTTTCCTGCAGACGCCGGATGCGACCCAGTCGGCGCCCGCTACACAATTGATCGGCGGCAGTCACCTGATGGACATCGGGCACAACCTGGGCCCGGTCGCGATCGCCGTTCTAGTGATTCTGCTGATTGGCAGCTTGCAGTCCTGGGCCATCATTCTGGGCAAGTGGTCTTCGCTGCGTAAAGCCAGCGCGCAGAGCAAGCGCTTCCTGCGCGCCTTCCAGAAAGCGGAGCGCCTGCAGGATATCGCCGCCGTCAGCGAGCAGTTCAAACCCAGCCCGCTGGTGCAGGTGTTTGAAGAGACTTACGACGAATATCGCCACCAGATCGACGGCACGGGGGAAATCCGCAGCCTGAAATCGCTCGAACGCACAGCGCAAACGGCGGCCAGCGAGGCGATGACGGGGATGGAGAGCCGCATGGTGTGGCTGGCGACCATCGGAAGCTCGGCGACGTTCATCGGTCTGTTTGGAACGGTGATGGGCATCATCGACGCGTTCATGGGTCTGGGGACCAGCGGCGGCGCGACATTGCGCGCGGTCGCGCCCGGCATTTCCGAAGCCCTGATTACCACGGCCGCGGGTATCTTCGTCGCCGTACCCGCCGTGATGGGCTACAACCAGCTCAATTCGCGGCTGCGCGAGCTGGCGGCGCGGCTCGACGACTTTGGCCGGGAGCTGTTGAACTCGATTGAGGACATTCATTCCGCCCCCGCGCCGCCGCCTCCTCCGCCGCCGGACGAGTATGCGCGCGTGCGGGAACGGGAGCTGCCGCGAGACCGCGAGTTCCCGCGAGACCGCGAGCTGCCAAGAGACCGGGAGCTGCCAAGAGACCGGGAGACGCCGCGTGGCCTTCACCGCTAAAAACGGCAGCACGCAGTCGGCACTGTCCGACATCAACATCACGCCGCTGGTCGACGTGGTGCTGGTGCTGCTGGTGATCTTTATGATTACCGCGCCGGTGCTGCAGTCCGGCATTCAAGTGAACGTACCGCAGACGAAAACGGTGAAACAGATCACCGTGCAGCGCACCGTGGTAACCATCGACAGAGAGCAGCGGGTGTTTCTCGACGACAAACCGGTCAACGTGAACGATCTGCCCGCTCTGCTGCAGCAGAAGGAAGGGGCGAACCCGGCGCAACGCGTCATTTATCTGCGCGCCGACCAGCGAGTGCCGTTCGGCGCCTTCGCCTCGGTCATGGATGCGGTCAAGCAGGCGGGCATCACCAACATCAGCATTGTGACCCGGCCGATATCCAGCCATCGCGGCCAATAAAACGATGCCACTTCTTCGCGAAACCTGGGATCACCGCGAACCGGTCGCCGGCTCCTGGTTCGGCTCGTTCGCGCTGCATGCGACCCTGGTCGCGGCGATTGTTTTCTCTACGTTCTACCTGCATCTCTTCCATCACAAGGACTGGGGCCAGATGAGTTCCGGCCCCACCATCAACGCCACTCTGGTCTCCGCCGCGCCCTCGCTTCCCTTACCGAATACGCAGGCCACCAATCAGAATGTACTGGCCACGCAGATGCCCAGCCCCGCTCCGCTGCCACCGGTCCCGCTGGCCAAGGTAACTCCAGTGGAAAAGGCGATTCCAATTGTGGCCAAGCCACATCACGCCAAGAAGGTTGCGCCCCGGGCGCATCCCAAGCCGCCCAAATATGTACAGCCGCCGAAGCAGCGCCATCGCGCCGCATATGGCGAGGCGGCACCGTCCAGCATTCCCATGTCCACGCCCGCTTCCGCCGAAAAAGCCGTAACCGTCGAGAACGGGGACTTCGGATCCCGCTACGGCTGGTATGTGGACATGATTAAGCGGACCGTTTCGCAGAACTGGTATAAACAGCTAGCCGATCCCAATGCCTCAATGGGCCATTCCGTGGTGGTGACGTTTGTGGTGCATCGCAACGGTTCGGTCACGGACCCACGGATTGCCCAGTCGAGCGGTGTGCCCTCGCTTGACATGTCGGCCATCCAGGCGGTGGAGCGGACCAGCTCGATTGGACCGCTGCCGGCCGGGTATGCGGGCAGCTCGGTCTCCGTGGCATACACGTTTACGTACGACGCGGCAACGCGCAATTAATTTGATTCGATGTAGACAAAACGATTCGATTCTCGTCTAAGGGAGTGCAAAATGATACCTTTCCCCCGTTTTAGAGCCACCAAGACCGTCGTACTGCTTTCCTCGCTGCTGCTGGTGGCCGTCGGCGCCGCCGGCGCGCAGGATTGGGTGCGCACCGGCACCAACCTGGGCGCGCAGAAAATCCGCCTAGCCGCGGCGGACTTTAAATCCGCGGGCAATCAGTCGAACCTGTCCAACGATCCGCAGACCTTCAACTATGTGCTCTATTCCGACCTGAAAAACGCCGGCATTTTCGACATGGTTTCCAAGAGCCTGGCGCCGACGGCGATACCCGGCTCGCCCCAGGAGATTGACCTGTCGAAATGGAGCGCTCCGCCAGCCAATGCGGCGATGGTCGCCTTTGGCACCATTACGATACAGGGCGGCCGCGATATCGTGTACGGCTGGCTGTTCGACACCAAGGCTACGCAGTCGCCGCAGGTGCTGGGCATGCAGTACAACGAGGCCGCCGGACCCGATACCGCACGCCATATCGCCCATGAATTCGCCGACGCCATCATTGCGCGGCTGGGCGGCGGGATCAACGGCATTGCCGAAAGCAAGATTTTCTACGTCTCCAGTCGCACCGGCAAAAAAGAAATCTGGGGGATGGACTACGACGGCTTTAACCAGCATCGCATCACCCATCTGAACCAGATTGCGCTGTCGCCCCGCATTTCCCCGGACGGTACGCGGCTGGCGTTCGACGAGCTGAGTTCGCGCGGCGATAACATCCGTATCTATTCGATGGCGCTGCATCGCATGGTGCGCTTCCCCATCCACGACGGCAGCGACTTTTCCCCGGCCTGGTCGCCGGACGGGAACAATATCGCCTTTTCCTCCTCGCGCTCCGGGGACCCGGAGATATGGATTTCCTCGGTCAGCGGCTTCGGTCTACGGCGCGTCACCGCTTACCGCGGGCCGGACGTGTCGCCCGTCTACAATCCCAAGACCGGCAACCAGATCGCCTGGATCAGCGGCCGCACCGGCCTGCCCCAGCTCTACATCATGAATTCCGACGGGACCGGGGTGGAGCGGATGACCGACGGCGGCTATGCGACGTCGCCCTCGTGGTCACCGAACGGGCAGTTTCTGGCCTTTGCCTGGTCGCGGCATTACGGCCCGGGCGCTCCCGGCGGGCAGGACATCTACGTGATGGGCATTGCGACCCACAAGTGGGTCCAGCTTACTCACGACATCGGGCGCACCGACTTCCCTTCCTGGTCGCCGGACGGCCGTCACATCGTGTTTCAGGTGCATCGCGGGGGTCAAACTGAAATCTGGACGATGCTGGCCGACGGCACCGGGCAACACGCGCTGACCACGGTCGGGAGCAACCAAATGCCCAATTGGAGTTGGAAGTAAGCAACCTTTCAAAGAAAAATTGCATACCGCAGGGATTTATAGCTTTACACTACAAACGAATGGTTTTCGAGGAGACGTCGATGCAACTCTATAAGAAGAATTCAGCGCTGGCGGGTGCCGCGCTTGCTGCTTTCCTGGTCATCACCGGCTGCCATCACAAGCAGGCTGAGGTGCCCCCACCCCCGGCGCCGCCAGCGGAAACCGCCCCCGCGCCGACGGCCAACATCACCGCGACGCCCTCGAGCATCACTCCGGGCCAGACCGCGGTACTGAACTGGAGCACGACCGACGCCACCAGCGTCTCGATCGACGGCATCGGAGATGTTCCCAGCAGCGGCACCAAGAACGTCAGCCCCACGGATACAACGACCTACACCCTGACCGCGACCGGCGACGGCGGCTCAAGCAATGCCACCGCGACGGTTACTGTCAGCCAGCCAGCGCCGGCGCCCAACACCTCCGGCCCGCTGACTGAGGCCGAGTTCGAGCAGAACGTGAAGCCGGTCTTCTTCGACTACGACAGCTACAGCATCCGGCCCGATGCGCAGCAGGCAATCACGCAGGACGCGTCCTATCTGCAGTCGCATCCAGAAGCGAAGATTCTGATCGCCGGCTACTGCGACGACCGCGGTTCCGCGGAGTACAACCTGGCGCTGGGGCAGAACCGAGCCAACTCCGCCAAGACCGCTCTGGTGCAGGCGGGCGTGGACGCCAGCCGAGTCCGCACCATCAGCTACGGCAAGGAAAAGCAGTTCTGTACCGAGCAGAACGAGGCCTGCTGGCAACAGAACCGGCGTGCCCAGTTCAGCCTGGACCAACAGCAGTAGCGAACGAACGGCAGTCTAGCAGTCGCAACATGGCAGAGGGACCCGCGGTTTGCCGGCGAACCGCGGGCTCTTTATTTCGCCGGTGCGGCCAGCGACGAACGATTTGCGTCTAACCTGAATGAATCCAATTCGGCAGCGGCAGCGAGGAGCAAGATCGCGCCATGCTGCCGTACACTTCTATATAGGACTGGAATCCGGCGCGTTTTGCGCTTCTTTGCGGGTGCTGCATGAAGAATCTTCTTCGAATTTCTGTCGTCTCGATTTGTGTTCTCGGGCTGCTGGGCGCGCCGTGCGCCTTCGCCCGCAATAAGGACGTGCTGGCGCTGCAGGCGCAGGTGCAGCAAATGCAGGAGATGATGGTGGCCATGCAGCAGGCCAATGACGAGCGCTACGCCACCATGCATCAACTGCTGCAGTCGACTTCGCAGAGCATCGACAAAATAGGCGGCGAAGTAGACGCGATGCAGAAGGCCGTGCAGGACCAGCAGGGCAAGCAGGCCGACTCCCTGCAACAGCTTTCCGGCCAGATGCAATCGATGAACGACTCGCTGGACGAACTGCGGGCGCGGCTCGACAAGATCGACAAGCAATTGAGCAACGTTCAATCGCAGCAGCAGTCGCTGGCTCCCGGCCAGCCGGCACCTGCCGCCGTTGACGGAAGCCAGCCTCCGGGTGCGGCCGCCGCCATGACTCCGGGCGCAGCCACCCCAACGACTTCGGCCCAGCCGCCGCCGCCGACGGCGCCTCCGGTCAACCAGCTATATCAGTCCGCCGGAAGCGACTACAACGCCGCGAAGTACAACCTGGCCAGTCAGGAATTCGGCGACGTCATCAAGTTCTACCCGCAGAGCGAACAGGCCGGCAATTCGCAGTTCTATCTGGGCGAGATCGATTACCGCTCCGGCAACTATGCAAACGCGATCAAGAATTACGACGCCGTGCTGACGCAATATCCGGGCAGTTCCAAAGCGGCCACCGCGCAGTTGCGCAAGGGTGAGTCGGAGTTGAAGCTGGACCAGCGCCAGCCTGGCATTCAGGACCTGCGGACCGTGATCTATCGCTATCCGCAGACGCCGGAGGCCATGCAGGCGCGCAGCAAGCTGAACGGGATGGGCGTTCGCATCTATGTGAAACCTTCCGCCGCCCGCGAGTAGGACCTTGAGCGTGGAGTAAGAAGCGGGAGTAAGAGAGGATCAGGAGGGTTCCATGGACCACCCGAGGGGTGCGGCTCCGCATCCCGATGAAGACGAACACAAGGGCGCAGTCGAGGACGATTCGCCGCACATTTCCGGCGAGCACGCGGAGCCACACGGCTCCCTGACCGGGCAGTTGGGCCATCGCGGTGCGGACGGGATGACCGACGGCAGCGATTCGGACTATCCCGAGCCGGGTTCCAACCCGGAACACTCCGGCCAGCATAGCTAGTCTCCCGGGTCATCACTACGGCGCATCTATATCCACAGGCGAGAATAAACAGAAACCGCAGGTCCCTCCACATCGCTTCGCTCCGGTCGGGATGACAACCTTATCCGCGGGTCCCTCCACTTCGCTTCGCTCCGGTCGGGAGGACAACCTTATGCAACAAATCAATGACTCAGGAAACCAGGGCGCTCTCAGGTAAGACAATACGGGGCAGAGCACTTGCAAGCGCTCTGCCCCGTTTGCCATTCTTTTCCAGCTATTACTGCTTTTCGTAGACAGCTTTCGTTAGCTCGGACTGCCCGACAGGTTTCCCGGTGTCGGTCAGCGTCTTGCCGTTTGCCGACACTCTGTATGTGCCTTCAAAGATCGGCTTGCCGTTCATTTTTTCCACTATATGGAACGACCTGGGGCTGCGCCTGGTAAAGGCAAGCGTCAGACCCGGAGGCACCGTCGGCCCCTCTGGCGTGACGTCTTTCCCGTTGAATTCAACGTTCACCGTGGCCTTGATTTGCGGCAGTTTCCAGGTAATGCCATTGGCTCCGTTGGCGGTAAATTCCAGCATCCCTGGATTGCTCCGTTTCACGTGAGTGCTCTTCCATGTCCCCATCAGCCCGTGGCCGCCGGCCATGCGCTGGTACACGGCGACGTCGCGGTAAGACGATCCGTTGGGGTTGCTGCCGCTCGAGGTTGTGGTGAGCGTCTTGCCATCGTTCGATATGTCAAGAGTATCCGTGGCCGTGTACCCGCCGTGACCACGCACGGCAACTTTCCAGGAATGGCCGCTGAGTTTCGTCCAGTTTTCCGTGTTACCGAACAGCGAGGGATAGGACTGACCGTCGGCCTTGAAGGTGAAGGAGCCTTCCGCCACGGTTTCGCGCATCATGCCGTTGCCGGCGGAGGAAAATTTCATGGTACTTCCGGCCAAGTGGCTTTTCGCCGGGTTGAGCTTCCACGTCCCAACAAATGCTTTCTGGGCCACGGCAAAGCTGGCCGTTCCCATCAGCAACAACAAACATCCCCATGACATCCAGCGTTTCATCTGCATTTCTCCTGTGATCGATATCGTTCGGAGAACTGGCGGAACTTGGGGAGAGTACCGGAAACCAGGTCGCGAATCGTCAGGCGCAACTATACGCGCAATCGGTGGGCGCAACAAGGGGCACGGTCGACGTCGATGGTCTGCACTCCCCGGTCTGCGCGCCGGATGGGAAGCGGGATTGGACGAGTCGCGGCAACCGTAAAGAACGGAAAGCGCGACACATGACGGCGTCCGGGTTCTATGATGGAGTCGGGTGATCCGACGATGCGGAGTGAAGCAAACAGCGTACCGCCAGGGTCGTCCTCTGCTCCGGAGAACAGCAGAATGCCGGCTGGCGCCGTAAAAAATCCTCCTTTGGCGGCAGAAGAAGACGATTCGACCCTTCTCCGCGTGGAAAACCTGCGCAAGGAGTACCGCAGCGGAGAGCAGCCGCTGGTTTTGTTTGACGCGTTGAACCTGACGGTGCAGCGCGGCGAGATGGTCGCGATTGTTGGCGAATCTGGTTCCGGTAAAAGTACGCTGCTGCACCTGCTGGCAGCACTTGATCGACCCTCTTCCGGTGACGTATACTGCGCCTCAACTTGGCTAGCAAAACTCACCCCGGATCAGGCGTCTACATTTCGCAGTCGCGAGATTGGATACGTCTGGCAATTGCACTACCTACTGCCGGAATTCACGGCGCTGGAGAATGCAGCCATGCCCCTGCTCGCCCGGAATGAACCCCGGCAGGCATCCCTGGCCAAAGCGCGGGAACTGCTGTGCGAAGTAGGGTTGGAAGCAAGGACGCACCACCTTGCCGGAGAACTGTCCGGCGGGGAACAGCAGCGCGTTGCGCTGGCGCGGGCATTGGTCACCGAACCACGCTTGCTGCTGGCCGACGAGCCTACTGGCAACCTCGACAACCGTACCGCCGAAGCCGTGTTCGGCCTGCTCGCCAGGCTGCACACTACCCATCGGCTGACCTCCATCCTGGTCACCCACAACCCTGAAATCGCAGAGCGTTGTGGACGCACGCTCCGGCTGCACGAAGGCCGGCTGCAGGAGATCCGGCGGCACGATGCCGGGCAGAAGACATTTGGGCCAGTCGAAGCTCCGCGCGGGACGCGGGTACCCTCCTCGAATCGGGAGGAGATGGCGGGGCATCTAATTGAACGTACCGCTCTTGCTGGCGGGGACACGCCGGAAAAGGCATGAGCCAAGGGGGAAATATGTTCGAACGGTACACGGAGAAAGCGCGGCGCGTGATCTTCTTCGCGCGCTACGAGGCCAGCCAGTTCGGCTCGCCATACATTGAAACGGAACACCTGCTGCTGGGACTCCTGCGTGAAGACAAGGCGTTGAGCAACCGCTTTCTGCGGTCGCACGCATCGGTGGAGTCGATCCGCAAGCAGATTGAAGCGCACACCACCATTCGCGAGAAAGTATCCACTTCCGTCGACTTGCCGCTGTCGAACGAATGCAAGCGCGTGCTGGCCTATGCGGCGGAAGAGGCAGAACGGTTGTCGAACAAACATATCGGCACCGAGCACCTGCTGCTAGGGTTGCTGCGCGAGGAAAAATGCTTCGCTTCGGAGATTCTCCTTGAGCGCGGGTTGCGGCTTTCGACGGTCCGTGATGAACTGGCTCGCACCACGCAGGAGCGTGCCCCGCAGTCGCAGCGCAATCGCGAATCCAGCATGTTGGCGGAGTTTTCCCGCGACCTGACCCAGGCCGCGCTCGACAACCAACTCGACCCGCTGGTAGGCCGCGATGCGGAGGTCGATCGCGTCATCCAGATTCTTTGCCGCCGCACCAAGAACAATCCGGTGCTGATCGGCGAGCCGGGGGTGGGCAAAACCGCCATCGTCGAAGGGCTGGCGCAGCGCATCTCCGACGGAGATGTGCCCAGCTTTCTCGCCGACAAGCGCGTGTTGGGGCTCGATCTTTCACTGATCGTTGCCGGAACAAAATATCGCGGCCAGTTTGAAGAGCGGCTGAAGACCATCATGAAGGAATTGATGGAAAATCAGAACTCCATCATCTTTATCGACGAGCTGCACACGCTGGTGGGAGCGGGTTCGGCGGAAGGATCGCTCGATGCCGCCAACATTCTGAAGCCGGCGCTCTCGCGCGGAGAAATCCAGTGCATCGGCGCGACGACTCCCAGCGAGTATCGCAAGTCCATCGAGAAAGATCGCTCGCTGGAGCGCCGTTTTCAGGCCGTCAAAGTACCGCCGCCGAACGAAGAAGACGCGGTCAAGATCATCATGGGCATCAAGGACCGGTACGAGAAATTTCACGCCGTCAGCTATACGGACGACTCCATTCAGTTCTCGGTGTATCACTCGAACCGGTACATTCCAGACCGCTTCCTGCCCGACAAGGCCATCGATCTGATCGACGAGGCCGGAGCGCGGGTGAAGCTGCGCCAGACTTCCCTGCCGGAGGAGATCACCGAAATCCAAAAGCGCATCAAGTTCATCGTGCATCGCATGGAAAACGCCATCGCGAACCACGAGTTCGAGAAGGCGCGCTTTTATTCCGATGAGGAGCGCAAGGAGCGCGAGAACCTGCGCGCACTGCGCGACAAATATCATCTGGACGACTCGACCGCGGGCGTGGTCACGCGGGAGGACATTGAGGATGTGGTGAGCCGCTGGACCGGCGTGCCCGTCACCTCCATCAAAGAGGAGGAGACCCAGAAGCTGCTGCGCGTTGAGGAAGAACTGCACAAGCGCATCATCTCGCAGGAAAAGTCCATCTCCGCGCTGGCGCGAGCCATTCGCCGCTCCCGCGCAGGCCTGAAGTCGCCGAACCGGCCCATCGGTTCGTTCCTGTTCCTGGGGCCGACCGGCGTCGGCAAGACGGAGGTTGCCCGCTCACTGGCGAATTTCCTGTTCGGCAGCGACAAGGCCCTGATCCGCTTCGACATGTCGGAGTACATGGAGAAGCATTCGGTTTCGAAGCTGATCGGCTCGCCTCCGGGCTATGTCGGATACGAGGAAGGCGGACAGTTGACCGAGCGCGTGAAGCGGTCGCCGTATTCGGTAGTGTTGCTGGATGAAATCGAGAAGGCTCACCCGGACGTGTTCAATATCCTGCTGCAGGTCTTTGAAGACGGGCAGCTCACCGACGGCCTGGGCAATACCGTCGACTTCAAGAACACGATCCTGATCATGACATCGAACATCGGCGCGCGGCACCTGCAGAAGCGGCAGGGGCTGGGCTTCCAGTCGAACCTCGAGGACACGGTCGCCGAGAAGGTGGAGGAGCTGGTGAAAGCTGAGGTCAAGCGCACCTTCAATCCGGAGTTCCTCAACCGTCTGGACGAGATCATCATCTTCCAGGCGCTGACCGACGCCGACCTGATCCAGATCATGGAACTGCTGGTGCAGCAGTTGAATGTGAACCTGGCGCAGAAGGCGATTACTATTTCCGTGATGGAAGACGCCAAGCGGTGGATTCTCGACCGCACCATGTCGGACCGCAGCTACGGCGCCCGTCCGCTGCGCCGTGCCCTGCAGCGTTACGTGGAGGATCCGCTCTCCGAAGCGCTGATCGGCGGCCAGATTGCCGAACGGCCGGCGTTCCTGGAGGTGTATCTGGACAACAACCAGCTCTTCTACCGGCCCATCGGGAATGAAGGAGAAGAACGCAGCGCGGAAGGTATCCTGCTGTTCAGCAGCTAGACCGAGCGCGCATGGAAAAAGAAAGAAGCTCCGCCACGGCGGAGCTTCTTTCTTTGTGGCGCGTCGCAAATGGCGCCGGAGTCCGGCAGCCGAGGACGGCCGGTTGCGGGCTTATGGCCCGTACGTCGATCTGCTATACAAATCCTGCCACTTTGCTGGCAACGGAGCTGGCCTTGGACAGCGTCTCATCCACCGCTTCGCGGCCGCGGCGAATGGCGCGTTCGGCCTGCTTGCTGTACTGCTCCGCTTTCGAGCTGATGTCCTCCGCTGTGTCCTGAAACCGATCGGTTGCGTCGTTTAGCCCGCGCTTAATCTGCTTGCGGGTCCGATCCCCGGCCTGAGGGGCATACAGTAAAGCGACCGCTGCTCCAGCCGCTACCCCCACGCCAAATGCCGCCCAAAATTTCCATGTGTCCATGACGTACGCTCCCAGGATTCGTTTGCCGCCTGCGCGGCTGACATCTGCTCCCATTAAAGCACGCCACACCGGACGGTTGGCAATAGTCAGTTGCCTGTTCCCGGGAAGGCTCACAGGTATCAACGGAATCAGTAAGATCGTCGTAGTCGTAAATGCGCCAAAAAATGGAATTCGTGATGGTCCGGCTGCTGGTCAAGCTGCTCGGTTCGCTGCCGCGCCCGGCGGCGCGATGGGCCGGAGCGCGGATCGGCCTAGCCGTTTACGCGGCCGTGCCGCGCCTGCGGCGGGTGGGCAGGGAGAACCTGGCACTTGCCTTCCCGGCAAAATCCCCCGCCGAGCGCGAACGCATCCTGCGCGGTATGTACCGCGGACTGGGCCGGCAATTGGCGGAGTTCTGCCGGATGTCCGGCTACACCCTCGAACAGGCCAGCCGGTTCGTTCGCTACCAGGGACTGGAGCATTATCTGGACGGCCGCCGCCGCGGGAAAGGCGTGCTGGTGCTCACCGGGCACATCGGCGCGTGGGAGCTGTCGAGCTTCTACCACTCGCTGGCCGGCTACCCGATGAGCATGGTGATTCGCCGGCTGGATAACCCGCTGGTCGACGCTCTCGTCAACGCCATTCGCTGCCAGCACGGCAACCGCGTGCTGCACAAGGACGACTTTGCCCGCGGCCTGATCGGAGCCATGCGCACCGGAGAAACCGTCGGCGTGCTGATGGACACAAACATGACGCCGCCACAAGGCGTATTCGTAGATTTTTTCGGCCGGGCCGCCTGCACCGCCGCCGGAGTTGCGCGGCTGGCGCTGCGAACCGGCGCCGCCGTTCTGCCGGGCTTTCTGGTATGGGAAGCGGCGGAAGGCCGCTACGTCCTGCATTTCCTCCCTGAGCTGCAACTGGTCAGCACCGGCGACGACGACCGCGACGCCATTGCCAATACTCAGCTACTTACCCGCACGCTGGAAGAGATCATCCGTCGCTACCCGGAACAATGGCTGTGGGTCCACCGCCGCTGGAAAACACGTCCGCCCGGCGAACCGCCGCTGTCCTGAGAGCACCGCCTTCCACCGCTCGGCTACCATAGCCGTATGCCGTCGCTCGTCCAACTCGCCGGGTTCCTCAACGCGCAACTCGTTGCGCCGAATTCCTCTGAAGATCCGACGATTGAACGCGTGGCCGGCGTCAGCAACGCCGACGGCACCAGCCTGGTGTTTGCAGAGAACGCGGTCGCGCTCGAACAGGCGCTGGCTTCCCCCGCCGCCGCGGTGTTGGTCACTCGCGCGCTGGCCAGCTTTGTGGCCGCGCCGCCCAAGCCTATGCTGGCGGTCCAGCAGCCTCGGCTGGCGTTTGCTCGAGCCGCGCAATGGCTGCGGACCGCTGGCGCGCCGGCCCACATTCATCCCACCGCGATTCTCGGCGCGGACACGCAGATCGCCGACAATGTTTCCATCGGACCATACGCGGTGCTCGGCGAGCAGGTGCGGATTGGGGAACGAACCGAGATCGGCGCCGGCAGCGTGATCGCCGCAGGTACGGTGATCGGCGCCGATTGCACCATTTTTCCGCGCGTGGTCATCTATCCCGGCGTTTCGCTCGGCGACCGTGTGATCGTCCACGCCGGCTGCGTGCTGGGCTCGGACGGCTTTGGCTATGTGCGCGACCAGGAGAGCGGCGCGTACACGCAATTTCCGCAGCAAGGTACGCTGACGATTGAGGACGATGTCGAGATCGGCGCCAACACTACCGTCGACCGAGGAGCACTGGAGGAGACTCGCATCGCCCGCGGGACAAAGCTCGACAACCTGGTCCACATCGGCCATAACGTGCACCTGGGTCGCAACGTGGTCATCGCCGCGCAGACAGGAATTTCCGGCAGCAGCACTGTCGGAGATGGGGCCGTCCTTGGCGGCCAGGTTGGGATTGGCGAGCATGCCGACGTTGGCGCTGGGGTAATTCTCGGCGGGGGCGCGGGGGTCCTGAGCAAGAAGAAACTGCGCGGCCCGGGCATGGTCTTCTGGGGGCGTCCGGCACAACCACTGCGCGAATACCTGAAAGGCCTGGCGACGCTGGCGAAGCTGGCCCGCAAGGGAAAGGACTAGCCGGTGGCAATCGTCGTGGTTGGCGGGCAAACGCGCAACATCGGCAAGACCTCGTTGGTTGCCGGCCTGATCGCGGCGCTGCCGGAACTGGAATGGACCGCGTTCAAGATCACCCAGTTCGGCCACGGGATTTGTTCCGCCGACGGCAAACCCTGCGCCTGCGAGGATGGGCCGCATACCATCGCCATCAGCGAGGAACGCGAGTGTAACCCCGAGACGACCGGCACCGACAGCGCGCGATTTCTCGCCGCGGGCGCGGTGCGCTCCTTCTGGGTGCGCACCCGGCAGGGACAACTCGCCGACGCCATGCCGCGGGTTCGCAAGGAACTGGCGGCATCGACCAACGCCATCATCGAATCGAACAGCATCGTTGGGTTCTTGCGGCCCGACGTTTATCTAACCGTGCTCGATCCGGCGAACCTCGACTTCAAAGCGTCCGCCGCGGCATATCTGGAGCAGGCCGACGCGGTGCTGTGGATCGGGCGGCCCGGCTCTGCCGCTTTTCAGGAAGAACCATGGCAGCGGGCGCGGAACAAACCGCAATTTTTTCTGGAACCGCCCTCGTATACCAACGCTGCGCTGACGCAGTTTGTAGCCGAGCGAGTCGGGAGAGCAGCAGCGGTTGGGCGCTAAAGCCGATTTGGTTTCGATAAGAGAAAGCTCCCCGTCTGGTCATTGAGATAGGGGTATCCACACGCATTTCTTTCGCTGCTATGCTTTGATTCGATTCGATTTAGTAGATGTGGAAATCCACGTCGATCGCGATGGGGACGGAGACCGGGTGACCGTTCAACATTGCCGGCTTGAAGCGATATTTTCGGACTGCATCCAATGCTTTTTGATCCAGCCCCATTCCCAGCGGGCGCACCACACGCAGGTCGCGCGGTATTCCCTTGGCGTCCACGATGAATTCGACCACAACCACGCCCTGATATTTCGCCATGCGGGCCTTCTCGGAAAACTCCGGGTCCACCTGGTAGATCACAACCGGCGGAGAAACGCCACCGCCTACGTGGTATAGACCGCCGCCATACCCGCCTTCCTGCCCTGGCCCGACGCCAGCTCCCGAACCCGAGCCCACGCCGCCGCTTTCTCCGCTGCCAATGCCACCGGCGTTGCCGGTCCCGTTCGACAGCGGCCCTTTCACCACGGTGGCGGGATCACCAAGATTGGGCATGGCGGTATTCGGCAGATGGATGTTCTGCGGCATCACGACCGTCGGCGCGACCACAAGCTTCGGCTTGGGATTGCGGATGATCTCGTCCGGCGGGACGAACTGCACCTTGCTGATCTTCGGCAGTTTGCCTTTGGTGGCCTGCAGCACATCGCGGTCGCCACCGCCCCCACCGCCTCCGGTCGTTTCCGGGCTGGCATTGAAGGGTATGAACGGGGTGACATTGAACGCCGGCGGCGGCGCCACCTGCGCCACCATTTTCTTTTTCGGGTGCCAGATGAGAAACGCCGCAATTGCCGCAAACACGGCCAAATGGATGCCGAGCGAAATCAGGCTCGACTTGCGGTCGCGCGGGCGCTCCAGCGGATCCCAGACCGGAATAGGCTTCGACTCGAGCTGCAACTCTGGAGTCTGCGGCGGAAACAGCCGCTCGCGGACGTTGCCCGCCAGCGACTCCCAGAGAGAGCCCTGAGGCTGAAGAGGCCTCAGCAGAAGCCGCTCGTTCGTCTTCTCCAGGTTGTCCGTATCGATCTCGGATGGCTCTAAAAGCTGGTTCGACATCGGTTACCTTTTGAACAACAAGCCAGTCGAAGACGAGCGTTGCTGCCTGCTTTTATTATGCGGGATGCGGCGCGCATTTGTCGCATCCGCACCGGTTTTTTCGGGGCTTCCAGGGCAGCAGGGTTGCGGTTTTTTTCACAAAAAAACCGCCCCAAAAATCGCTTCTAATGCCTACATAGACGATTACGAAGCAAATAGGTTTCGGAGGAAAACGGACGTTCCCCACAAAACATTTATCATATAGATTCAAGCAATTTTTTGCCCGGAGATGTTATGCCAGCTGGTCCCGATTTCAAGGCGACCCTGAATCTGCCCCACACAGAATTTCCCATGAAAGCCAACCTTCCCCGGAATGAGCCGGCGCGCCTGGCCGCATGGGAGGTGTCGCATCTGTACGCGCAGATTCGCGCTGCCCGCAAGGGCGCGCCCATTTATCTGCTGCACGATGGCCCTCCCTATGCCAATGGTCCCATCCACCTGGGCCACGCCATGAACAAGTGCCTAAAGGACTTTGTCGTCAAGTCGAAGACCATGGCCGGCTTCGATGCTCCCTACGTTCCGGGATGGGACTGCCACGGGCTGCCGATCGAAATCAAAGTCGATGAGCAGCTGGGCCGAAAAAAGCTCGAAATTGCGCCGGTAGAAGTGCTGCGCGCCTGCCGCGAGTATGCGGCGAAATTTGTCAATCTGCAGCGGGAACAGTTCCTGCGCCTGGGCGTGTTCGGCCAGTTTGACCGGCCCTATCTGACCATGTCGAAGGACTATGAAGCGCGCGTGGTGGAGACGTTCTTCCAGTTCTTCGAGCGCGGCTTCGTCTATAAGGGACTCAAGCCGGTCTATTGGTGCATTTACGACCGCACCGCGCTGGCGGACGCGGAAATCGAGTACGAAATGCACACCAGCCCCAGCGTCTATGTGCGCTACCGGCTGACCAGCGATCCGGCCGCGATTGACCCGGCGCTGGCGGGCAAACGCGTCTCCACCATCATCTGGACCACCACCCCCTGGACGCTGCCGGCATCGCTGGCCGTGGCGTTCCGTCCCGACTTTGAATACGCCGCGCTCGAAGCCAACGGCGAAGTCTACATCGTTGCGGCTTCGCTGGCGCAATCGGTGATGGAAACCTGTGGCATTGCGGGCGCCAAGGAAATTGCCCGCTTCCCCGGCAGCAAGCTGGAACGCGTCACGTTTCAGCATCCTTTCCTCGACCGCGGCATCCTCGGCGTGCTGGCAGACTATGTGACCGCGGATCAAGGCACCGGCGCCGTCCATACCGCGCCGGCGCACGGCGCAGACGACTTTTATACCGGCGTGAAATACGGCCTGGACCCAACCTGCAATGTCGACAACGCCGGCCGCCTGCAAAATGGCCTGCCGGAATACAACGGCAAGAAGGTCTTCGACGCCAACGAGCCGATTATCGAGTTGCTGAAACAGCGCGGCGCGCTGCTGGCCCGCATCGATATCGATCACTCCTATCCGCACTGCTGGCGCTGTCATAACCCGGTCATTTTTCGCGCCACCGAGCAGTGGTTCGTCAACATGGAAACATCGATGGAGCGCCCCGACGGCTCCTCGACCACCTTCCGCGCGCGAGCGTTGGAGGAAATCAAAAAAGTTCGCTGGGACCCGGCCTGGGGCCAGGAACGCATCTCGAACATGATCGCCACCCGACCGGACTGGTGCATCTCCCGGCAGCGCATCTGGGGCGTACCCATCGCTGTTTTCCTATGCGGCAAGTGCCATCGGCCGCTGCGCGATCCGGCGGTCTTCCGCCGCGTGGTCGAGCTGTTTGAGCGGGAGGGCGCGGAGGCCTGGCACACCCATTCGACCGAAGAGATTCTCCCCCCAGGAACGACCTGCAAAACTGAGGGCTGCGGCGGCCGGGAATTTGAAAAGGAAATGGACATCCTGGACGTATGGTTCGACTCCGGCTCCAGTTGGGCCGCCGTGCTCGGCGAGAAGGCTGGATTTGGCCTGACCAGGCCGGCCGATCTGTACCTGGAAGGCGGCGACCAGCATCGCGGCTGGTTCCACACTTCCCTGCTCTGCTCGGTCGGCATCACGGACGCCGCGCCCTACCGGCGCGTAGCCACCTGCGGATGGACGCTCGACGACCAGGGGCGGGCGTTGTCGAAATCGCGCGGAAACGACATTGGCCCGGAAGAAGTTGCCGAGCAGTTGGGCGCGGACATCATCCGGCTGTGGGTCGCCTCGGTCGATTTTCGCGAGGATGTGGTCGCCACCATTCCGCTGCTCAAACGGCTGGCCGAGGACATCTACCGCAAGCTGCGCAACACGTTCCGCTTCCTGCTGGCCAACCTGAGCGATTTCACTCCCGAAACGGACGCGGTTCCGTTCGACCGGATGTTGCCGCTCGACCAATACATGCTGACGCGCACGGCGGAGCTGACCGAAAAAGTTCTGCGCTGGTACGACGAAATGGAATTCCACCGCGTCTACCACGCCATCAACGAGTTCTGCACCGCGGACCTGAGCGCGACCTACCTGGACGTGCTGAAGGACCGGATGTACACCTTTGCGCCGGACGATCCGGCGCGCCGCTCCGCCCAGACGGCGGTCTGGCGCATTGCGGAGGCGCTGACGCGGCTGACCGCAACCTATTTGAGCTTCACCGCCGACGAAGTATGGAGCCATCTGCCGGCGGTGAAAGGTCGCGAAGCGAGCGTGCATCTCGCGCTCTTTCCGCGTCCGCAGGATCTCGCTCCGGCCGACACAGCGGACTTGCTGGACGACTGGTCGCGGCTGTTCGCGATCCGCGACGAGGTGCTGAAGAGCCTGGAAGAGGCGCGCAAGGAAAAGCGCATCGGCAAAGCTCTGGAGGCCAAGGTGCTGTTGGAAGTTCCGGCAGCACTGGCAAGCCTGATTGAGCGGTATCGGACCAGCCTGAAGGAACTCTTCAACGTGTCGCAGGTGGAGCTGAAAGCGAGCGATGACCCATCCGGATCGCTGGCCGTTACGACGCTCCCGGCCGACGGCCGCAAATGCGAACGCTGCTGGAACTACTCCATTCACGTCGGGGAGGACGAACGCTGGCCGACGGTTTGCGATCGCTGCGCGGCGGCGCTCGAGAAAATTGGAGCTGCCCCCGCGCCTGGCGCGGTTACGAGCAGCGCTGCGGGTGGCAAGCAGTGACGGCGACTCGCCCGGCGAGGGCGCGACTGCTGCTACTGCTCATCGCCGTTGCGGTCTTCATTGCCGACCGGCTCAGCAAGTTGTGGATCGTCGCTCACATTCCTTCCGGCCAGGACATTCGCATCATCCCGCACTTCTTCTGGCTGACGCATGTCTACAACAACGGGGCCGCCTTCAGCCTGTTTGCCGATACTCCCTCGCCCGACCGGGTGCGCTGGATGCTGGTTGCGTTCTCGGTGATAGCGATTTTGATCGTGCTGATGGTGCTGTGGAAGATGGGCCGGATGCTCAACATGACCAGCGTTGCGCTGGCGTTGATTCTGGGTGGCGCGGCGGGAAATCTCTACGGCCGGCTGGCCTCTCGCTATGTGATCGACTTTCTCTCCTTCAACCTCTTCGGCTACCACTATCCGGACTTCAACGTGGCCGACTCCTGCATCGTCATCGGCGCCTGCCTGCTGCTGATTGAGGTTTTCCGCGCGCCGAAATCTTTATTCTCAGACTGAAAGGGAACGACTTCATGAAACTGCTTTGCTGCCTGCTGCTGCTTTGCGTGCCTTTCGCCGCTGCCCAGACCGCGGCCCCGAAGACTTCACCGGTCACCACCGCCGCCGCTCCGCACACGGCCTGGCAGATTGCCCACAGAGAGCAATTGCTTCAGGACTTTCCCGACCTGGCCCGCTATCAAGCGGCGAACGCCGCACTTCCGCCGCCCGCGCCTGGAACCAATCGAGTGGTCTTCATGGGCGACTCCATTACGGACATCTGGGGACATGGCAAGAAGTTTTTTCCCGGGAAGCCGTACATCAATCGCGGCATCAGCGGCCAGACCACCCCGCAGATGCTGGTTCGGTTTCGGGCCGATGTCATCGCGCTGCATCCGAAGGTGGTCGTCATTCTGGCGGGGACGAACGACATTGCCGGCAACACCGGGCCTTCGACACCGGAAATGATCGAAGACAACCTTACGTCGATGGCGCAACTGGCCGAGTTCAATCACATTCGCGTCGTGCTCGCCTCGATCCTTCCTGCAACCAGTTATCCATGGAAGTCGGGGATCGATCCCGCCCAGGAGATTCGGGCGATCAATGCCTGGATCCACGACTACTGCGACCGCACCGGCGCCGTTTATCTGGACTATTATTCGGCGGTGGTGAACCCGCACGGCGGGATGAAGAAAAATCTGACCCTTGACGGCGTGCACCCCAATCCGGCCGGCTTCCGGGTGATGGCTCCGCTGGCGGAAAAGGCGATCGCCCAGGCTCTGGCTGTGCGATAAAGCGAACTATTTGTCGACATCGGAAAACGCGAACGTGCCTAGCAGAAACGGGTGGGAGACCGGCGGTTTCGTGTTGGCGATATCCACCGGGTAGGTCGAGTTGTTGAGGGTCGGAAATCCCCAAACGGTTCCGTTCCGCATGTCGACCATCACTCTCCCGTAGACCTGGGTTGTACCATCCGGTGACCGCAACATCTGCACCCCCGGCTCGATATAAAACGGATACGGCGGCGTGGACTGCGCCCGCGCCGGGCCCGGCGAATGCACCGGCCGGAAGGCAATGGCAATCAGTGCGATGGCGATCGCCAGCAGCAAAACATTTGTAATCGTGCCGTTTCTCATCTCTCTCCTTTGGATTAGAGCTGTTTTCCTGTGACTGTGCGGTTGAAGTATCGTCGAAGTGCCGTTTTTCTTGAGGAAAAACGGCGTCGAGATTGTCGCTTCGGTCTACACCTACAGGAAAACAGCTTTAGCCGCCCAAACCCTGCCGGCGGTGCTGTCCGGTTTCACTATAACCGCACCCTGTAAACTAGAGGATGCGGCGGTGTGCGGTTTTATGCGCCGCCAGTCCCCCTTGCAGGTGTATCTCCCAAATGGATCGCATCACCGTTCACGGCGCGCGGGTTCACAACCTGAAGAACATCGATTTTGAGATTCCGCACGGCGCACTGACGGTCGTAACCGGGGTGTCCGGCTCGGGAAAGTCTTCCCTAGCTTTCGATACCGTGTATGCGGAGGGCCAGCGGCGCTACGTCGAGTCGCTCTCCGCCTATGCCCGGCAGTTTCTGGAACGGATGGAAAAGCCCGACGTCGATCACATCGACGGACTGGCCCCCGCCATTGCCATCAAGCAGAAAAACACCACCCGCAATCCCCGCTCGACCGTCGCCACGGCGACGGAAATCTACGATTACCTGCGGCTGCTCTTCGCCCGTTGTGGGACCATGTATTGCCTGACCTGTGGCGGCATCGTCCAGCGCGACAGCGTGGATGAGATTGCCAACGCCGTGCTGGCGCTAGGCGATGGTACGCGTCTGCTGGCGCTGTTCCCGGTGGTGCTGCCGAAAGCCGGCGAAGAAAACAAGCCTACCGCAAAGAAAAGGAAAGCGGCGAAAAAGGCGACTGTTTCCGGGCCAGTAAAGAAAGACGGCAAGCCGATCTCGAAGGCTGCGGCGGCGGCGCTGGCTGCCGCACAAACCGCGCCCAAGGTCAATCGCTACGCCGACTACGTTCCGGATGAGACGGCGCCGGATGGCGCACCCATCGACCCGCGCAAGCAGCGGCTGGGCGAGCTGCGCCAGCGCGGCTTCAACCGCCTCTATCAGAACAGCCGCATCGTGGAATTTTCCACGCCGGAGTCTCTGCTGGAGCTCGATTTTTCTCAGCCGCTTTTCATCCTGATCGACCGCATCGTCGTCTCCGACGACGCACGGGCGCGGATCGTCGATGCGGCAGAAACCGGCTACCGGGAAAGCGGCGAAGTGGTGTTTGAAACCGTGCCGCGCGACGGAGCCGCGGCCGCGAGCCGCCTGTATTTTTCCGGGGCATACGCCTGCAAGCAGTGCAATCGCGTCTATCGCGAGCCGGAGCCGCCGCTGTTCTCCTTCAACAACCCCTATGGAGCGTGCCCGCGCTGCGAGGGTTTCGGCAACACCATCGATTTCGATCTCGACCGCATCATTCCCGACAAGACTCGCACGCTGAATGACGGCGCCATCGATCCGTGGGTAAAGCCAAAATACCGGCCCATGTTCGGCGAGCTGCGGCGGGCGGCCAAAGAACAAAAGATTCCGCTCGACGTGCCCTGGCAGCAGCTTACGGCGGCACAGCGGGACTTTATCCTCGACGGCGGCGGCGCATTCCCCGGCGTGCATCGATTTTTTGCCGCGCTCGAGCGAAAAAAGTACAAGCTGCATGTTCGCGTGTTCCTGAGCAAATATCGCGGCTATGCCTTGTGTCCGGAGTGCAAGGGCAGGCGCCTGCGCGCCGAGGCCCGTGCTGTCAGGATCGATGGCCGCGACATTTGCGAAATCACCGCGCTGACGGTGGGCGAAGCGGAGGCATTTTTCTCGCGACTTCAACTCAGCCCCACGCAGATGGAGGTCGGCGGAAGAATCCTGGGGGAAGTCCGCCAGCGGCTACACTACCTGAACGAAGTGGGGCTCGATTATTTGTCGCTCGACCGGCTCTCCTCGACGCTCTCCGGCGGCGAAGCGCAGCGCGTGCAGTTGGCCACCTCGCTCGGCTCGCAGCTAGTCGGCGCCATGTATGTGCTCGACGAGCCCTCGATCGGCTTGCATCCGCGCGATACCGGCCGGCTCATCCGCATCCTGGAAGGACTGCGCGATCTCGGCAACACCATCCTCGTTGTCGAGCACGATGCGGACATTATCCGCGCGGCGGATTACCTGCTGGACCTGGGACCCGGCGCGGGCGAGCTGGGCGGCCATCTGCTGGCCGCGGGTACGTTGCCGGAACTGATGGAGTCGCCCGATTCGCTGACCGGAAAATATCTGCGCGGCCAGCTCTCGGTCCCGCTTCCCCTGCGCCGGCGTACCGCTGGCAAGGAATGGCTGCGGTTGAGCGGCGCACGGGCACACAACCTCAAGTCGGTCGACTGCGAGATTCCGCTGGGCACGTTGACCTGCATCACCGGCGTCTCCGGCTCCGGAAAGTCCACGCTGGTGCATGACGTGCTGTACCGTGCCCTGGCCCACACGCTGGGACAAAGCGACATTCCCGATCCCACGCACTTGTACGACTCCCTCGAAGGCGCGGACTATCTCAACGGCGTTGTGCTGGTCGATCAATCTCCGATTGGCCGCACCCCACGCTCCAATCCGGTGACGTATATGAAGGCCTTCGACGGCATTCGAGAGCTGTTTGCCTCGCTTCCGGATGCGAAGCGGCGCGGCTATACGCCAGGATTTTTCTCTTTCAACGTGCCTGGCGGCCGCTGCGATGTCTGCCAGGGCGACGGTACAGTCACGGTCGAAATGCAGTTCCTGGCCGACGTCGAGCTGCCGTGCGAGGAGTGCAATGGCACACGCTTTAAAGCCGGCGTTCTCGAGGTGAGATACAAGGGAAAAAATATTCACGATGTGCTGGATATGACCGTGAAGGAGGCGCTCCACTTCTTCGCCGGGCACGTAAAAATCCTCGATCGGATGCGCGTGCTGGCCGATGTCGGCCTCGGCTATGTACGGCTGGGCCAGTCGGCGACCACGCTTTCCGGCGGGGAAGCGCAGCGCGTAAAACTTGCGGCCCACCTGGCAAATGCGCGGCCGGCGGGAGGACACAGCACTGCAAGGATGGTGAAAAACCGCCTGCTCTATATCCTCGACGAGCCGACCACTGGACTGCATTTCGACGATGTCGGCAAATTGCTTTCCGCGCTGCGGCAGTTGATCGACGGCGGCGGATCGCTGCTGGTCATTGAACACAATCTCGACGTGTTGAAAGCCGCCGACTGGATCATCGACCTGGGGCCGGAGGGCGGCAGCCGAGGCGGAGAGATCGTCGCCGTGGGCACGCCGGAGGAGATCGCCGCGGTGCCGGAGTCTCACACTGGCCAGTGGCTGGCGAAGGTATTGAAGCCGGCTCAGCAGCCAGCCGCGCTGGCAATGGTGGGAGACTGACGTGCGTCCCCTACGTCCTTATTTGATCTTGATTGTCCTGCTGCCCTGCGCGGCCGCGCTGTATGCCCAAACCGCCCCGCTGCCGCCCGGAACGTCCATGCCAGATTCCAGTTCCGCGACCCCCTCCAGCCGGGCCGCCGCGTTGATCGCGCAAGCCGAAGACGATATCGTTCGCGCGGACTATGCAAAGGCCCTCCCAATGCTAAACGATGCCGTCGTCTCGAACGCCGCCACCAGCCAGCAAAAAGCCCGCGCTCTCTACGACCGCGGCTATATCAAACAGGCACAGCAACAACCCTCCGCCGCGGAGGCGGATTTTCGCGAAGCCATCGCAGCCGATCCGAAACAGTTTGAAGCCCATGCCGCGCTGGGCCAGATGCTGGCGCAGCGCCAACAGTGGAAGGACGCGCAGCAGCAGTTGCAACTCGCCGCCGCCGTGCAGCCCGCAAGCGGGAACCGGCCCCAGCTGGTGGCCGATGTGGACCGCACGCTGGCCCATGTCGATGCGCAATTGCACGACGATGTTGCGGCCAGCGAAGCTTTGCTGGCAGCCCTGCGGCGGACTCCGGAGCAGAACGACGACACACTGCTGGCGGCACAGCTTGCGGAAGATGCAAAGAACTACGCGGGAGCCGAACAGGAATTCAAGAAAGTGCTGGCCACCGACCCAAAATCCATTGCCGCGGCGGAAGGACTGGCGCGCGCGCTCATCCATCAAGAAAAATATGCCGAAGCCGAGCCGGTGTTAGAAAAAGCGCTCCTCCAACAACCGAAGAATCCAGTGCTGCTGGCGGAGTCGGCCACAGCGCTCGCCGGGGAAGGAAAAACCCAGAACGCCATCACGCAGCTCGAAACGCTGCACCGGCAAAATCCCAAGCAACCGGCAGTTACGCGCATGCTGGCCGACCTCTACAGCAGCGCGGGACAAGCAGCCAGCGCCGCGCCGCTTTACTGGCAGTTGCTGACCGCCGATCCCGGCAACCCCGGCCTGCTGACCGCCGCCGCGGAAAACCTGCTGCACGAACGGAAATGGCCGCAGGCCGTTCAGATGTTTCAGCGGTCGCTCCATATCGAGCCGAAGCAGTCTGATGCCTGGAGTGGGCTAGCCTTCGCCGCCTCCGAGGATGCGCGCTATGCGTTGGTGCTGACCGCCCTCGATCATCGAGCGCAATCTGTTCCGGACACGCCGGCAGTCCTGTTTCTCCGCGCCACCGCTCTCGATCATCTGCATAGAACGAAGGAAGCCATCCCGTACTATCGGAAATTTCTGGTTGCGGCAAAGGGAAAATTTCCCGACGAGGAAGCGCAGGTGCGGCAGCGCCTAACGGAGTTCAAAAAAGCGCACTGACATTCTCTACAATGGATGCAGGCCCGACCGCCGAAAAGGATCTTCGACTTGCCCGCATCGCAGCCAGCGCTCCTCCCCATGACGGAGCGAACATCCGCCGACCGAGTTCGCACCCCCACCCCGCAGGAAATCTTCGCCGTCGAATATCGGCTGCTGCGCCCACGCGCGCCCATGCCCGCATTCGACGTACGTTTCTATCCCTTCACCGGCGTAAACACTACCATTCGCCTACGCGAAGGCAAAGCACTGGTGCGGCTTTCAGACATGCTCGAGGGCGCGCCGGAAAGCGTGATACGAGCGATCGCCCACATCCTGTTGGCGAAGCTCTACCGCAAGCCGATCGAACCGGTCCATGCCAATCGCTATCGGCGACATCTCGGCAGCGAAGCGGTGACCCGCCGTGCGGAGCAGGTACGCCGCAACCGGGGAAGGAAGAACGTCCTCACGGCGCAGGGCGACTACTACGATCTGGAGGAAATTTTTGACCGGTTGAATCGGGAGTTCTTCAACGCCCTGCTGGGCCGGCCCGTGCTGACGTGGAGCGCGCATTCGGCCCGCCGCATGTTGGGCCATTACGACGCCGCGCACAATACCATCGTCGTCAGCCGCGTTTTCGACCGTCGGGAAACACCACGCTGCGCCGTTGAATATCTTCTCTTCCACGAGATGCTGCATCTGAAGCACCCGGTGCGGATGCGCAACGGCCGCCGCTGCGTGCATTCGCGCGAATTCCAGCGTGAGGAAAAGATGTTTCCAGAGCTGGAAAAGGCGAAGGAATATCTAAAGAAACTGTAGAGGGAGCCGATTCTGCCGGGGGAGCCCAGGTTACCCGGAAACCGAATGCGCAGTCGTCTCCCTACCAGCCCGGGTTTCCACCCGAGTGCGTGCGTGCCGCTGCGCCCAAATGATCAGCAGAACGCCGGCGATCATGGAGCCGATACTGGCTACCTGGGCGTTGCTCATGCCGAAATAAATCTTTGGATTGATGCGGATAAACTCCACCAGAAAGCGCGCCAGGCCGGTCCATACCAGATATTCGCCGGTAATCTGGCCTACCGGTTTCAGCGTCTTGCCGCGACGCCACAGATACCAGGCGATCAACAGCGCAACGATGAATTCGTAAATTGGTGTCGGCTGCACGCGCTGCATGGTGGGAACCAGCCCGTGAGGGAAGCTCACACCCCAGGGCAGTTTGGTGGGAATGCCATAGTCCCCGTCTCCGGAGGTAAAGCAGCCCAGACGACCCACGCCATATCCGACGGCCGCGGCCGGCGCCGTCAGGTCGAGCATGCTGAGCGATCCAACTTTGTGCACGCGGCCTTGCCACATGAGCACCAGGATGGCCGCCAGCAGCCCGCCAAACCAGGCAAACCCGGCGCGGTCCAGCAGCAGCTCCATCGGAATCTGCATCAGCAGATGCGGCGACTCGAACACATGCCACAACTTCGCGCCCGCGATGCCGGCGATGGTGACCAGCGCAGTCACATTGATGGCGTCGGCGGCAATGCCATTGCGTTGAAAATTCTTATGGAGCACCCAGCAGCCGGAAACGGCAGCCAGCCAAAGCAGGATGCCGAAGGTTCCGATCGAGTAGTGCCCAATGTGAATGAATGGATACATGCGGCTGAACTTTTCCTATTGTTTTCAGTATAAGCGACCGCGCCGCAGCCAAGCCCACTGCTGTCCGCCGCAGCAGCCTTCCCATCGCAACGATACACTCCAATCTGTATGACTCTTGAGACGACGAGTCGGAAGCCGGCCACGATAGATCGGAAGCTGGAGCTGTTCCTGACCCGCGATCGAGTCCAGCAGCGCGTGCGCGAATTGGGAACCGAGATCGCGCACGATTTTTCCGGGCAAACGCTTCTCCTGGTTGGAGTACTGAAGGGCGCCGCGATATTTCTTGCGGACCTGACCCGGGCCATTCCACTCGACTGCAACTTCGACTTCATCTCCGTTTCCAGCTACGGCGCGGCAACTCGTTCCAGCGGAGAAGTCAGGATCGGCAGAGAGCTTTACGAGCCAATCGCCAACCGCGCCGTGCTGCTGATCGAAGACATTCTCGATACCGGAATCACGCTCAGTGCGGTGCAAAATCATTTGCTGGCGCAACACCCGGCGGTACTAAAGTCCGTCGCCCTGCTCGACAAACCATCGCGACGCCGTCTAAAGATTGAGGCGGATTACGTCGGCTTCACCATTCCCGACCGCTTCGTCGTGGGCTATGGAATGGACTTTGCCGAACGCTATCGCAACCTGCCGGATATCTACTTTGTGCCAGAGGACATCCAACAGGAGTAATCTACCTGCGGCAACCATGGTGTTCCAAGACAACACCGTCTTCCGCTCAATGAAATGACCGCGATCATCCCAATCCAGATTGGAACAAAACAGAATGAGTGCTTCCCTTTTTCCCTTCGCTTCCGGCTCCGGCCTGGCGGAGGACTTTAGTACTGCCGGGTTCGATGTCGCGAGTTTTGCCGCCAGCGCGCTACGCGATTGGCAGAGCCTCGCCGCCATTGTCGACCAAACTCTGCTTCGACCCGACGCGACCTCGAACGATATCATTGGCGTCTGCGAAGAGGCCATGCAATACCGTTTTGCCTGCGTGATCGTGAACCCCTGCTGGATCGCGCTGTCGCAAAGCGCGCTCGCCGGCACCGGCATTCCGGTGGGTACCGTGGTCGGGTTCCCATTCGGCGCCGCACTGCCCCGCGGCAAACGCGAGGAGGCGGAGGCCGCGCTGCGCCTGGGAGCGCATGAACTGGACATGGTATTGAACATCGGCGCGCTGAAGAGCCGCGACAATGCCCTGGTCCATAGCGACGTGCTGGCTGTGGTCGAACTGGCCCACGACGCCGGCGCGACCGTGAAAGTCATCCTGGAAACCTGCCTGTTGACGCTGGAGGAAAAACTGCGCGCCTCGGAAATCTGCGTCTCGACCGGCGTGGATTTCCTCAAGACCAGCACCGGCTTCTCCACCGCGGGAGCTACGGTTGAAGATGTCTGCCTGCTGCGCGGGGTCGCCGGCGGCCGCTGCGGAGTGAAAGCCGCCGGAGGCATCCGCACATTTCGCGCGGCGCGCGCGATGATCGAGGCCGGAGCCAATCGCATCGGCACGTCCTCGGGAGCGGCCATTGTGGAAGGCTGTGCGGCACAGGATAATCTCGAAAGCTCTTCGTTAGGTTCCCGATAGTCTTGCAATCGGCTTTGGTTGTCGTTCGGGCTCCTCCAACCCGGAGTTGGGACACGACTGCGCTATCCTGAAGAACAACCGATGAGTCCCAAAAAGACCAAATCCGCGGAAGGAGCAACCCAGGCAGAACAGCGCGCAATCGTGCCCACTGAAAAGGATAGCGACGCTGCAGAACTTGCGGAACAGCAAGCCTTCGAAGGCGACTATCGCCCGGCGTCCGAATTCCCTCCACGCAACGAGCCGCGGGTCGAGTCGCCGCAGATCGACTTCCTGGTCCGCCTGGCCGACGCGTTGAGCACTACGCTCGACCTGCAGACCCTGCTGCACCGCGTCGCCGACCTGGTGCGCGCCGTCATCGACTATCGCATCTTCGCCATTCTGCTGCTTAATGACCGCACCAACGAACTGCGCATGCGGTTTCAGATCGGCCATAGCGCGGACACCGAGCGCATGCGCATCCGCATGGGCGAGGGCGTGGTGGGGCAGGTGGCCGAACGCCGCGAAGCCATGCTGATCAACGACGTCAGCACGCTGTCGAACTACATCGACGCCAATTCGCAAGTCCGCTCCGAGCTTGCCGTTCCGCTGGTCACCAAAAATCGCATTATCGGCGTCATCGACATCCAGTCCGAACAGCCGAATTATTTCCGTCCGGAGCACCTGCACCTGCTGCAGTTGACCGCCTCGCGGGTGGCAATTGCGGTGGAGAACGCGCGGCTCTACACCCGCATCTCCCGGCAAGCCCAGACCCTTGAGCTGTTACACGAGATCAGCCGCGAGTTGACGTCAATCCTCGATCCGGAACAGATCCTGGAGCGGGTCGGCAATCTGCTGCAGCGCGTCATTCCATACCAGATGTTCGCCATCTGGATGCTGGATGAAAAGCGCGACATGCTGATCCATCGTTTTTCCATTCGCTTTGGCAAAACCAACTACGCCTTTTCCGATCCGGTCCCGCTGCAGCGCGGGCTGATCGGCGCCGCCGTGAGCAGCCGCCAGACCATCACCGTCGGCGACGTTCGCCAGGACCCGCGCTACATCGTGGTGCATCCGGAGACGCGGTCGGAGATGGCCGTGCCCCTCATTTACAAAGGCAAGGTCATCGGAGTCCTCGATCTGGAGCACACGCGGCCCAACTTCTTTACGGACGACAATATTCACGCGGTCAGCACGCTGGCGGCACAGTTGGCGATCGCCATGGAGAACGCCAACCTCTACCAGCGCCTGGCGCAGGAAGAGCGGCGACTGGAAAACGATCTGTCGATGGCGCGCAAGGTGCAGTTCCGGCTGATGCCGCAGGCGACGCCGGTTCCCGACCACGCCGAGCTGGCGGCGCGTTTTGTCCCCGCACGCACCATCGGCGGCGATCTCTATGATTTCCTCGATTACGGCGACGGAAGGACCGCCATCGTCCTGGGGGACGTCAGCGGCAAGGGCGCGGCTGCCGCCCTCTACGCGGCACTGGTCAGCGGCATCATGCGTTCGCTGGCGGCGCAGAAGCCCTCCCCGGCGCAAATGCTGGCTCTGCTGAACGAGGCGCTGCAGGAGCGCAAGCTCGATTCCCAATATGTCACCATGCTGTTTGCCATCTGGAATGACCATGACCGCACCCTGCAGATCGCCAATGCCGGAGCCTGTCAGCCGCTGTTCGCGGGAGCCAAAAGCGTCGAGGCCATCAATGCCACCGGGATTCCGCTGGGCATGTTTCCCGAGGTCGAGTACGAGGAATTTACGCTGTCGACCCAGCCCGGAGACATGATCGTATTTTTTTCCGACGGCATGATCGACGCGGAGAACGATCGCGACGAGATGTTCGACATGGACCGGCTAACCGCGATCGTGGAGAAAAATCGTCGCTGCTCGGCCACCACAGTCGTCGGGCACATCCTGAAGGCAGTCTCGGACTTCCAGGGCGCCATCGAACACTTCGACGACGAAACGGTCATCGCTCTACGCGTGATCGACCGCGCCGCCGCGACCGAAACCGGTCAGCCCGAATGTTAGCGGAATCTGCCACTGCCGAAATATTTTTGAGGAGATGACTTTCTTGCGGCAAGCCAACTCGACCGCCAACTCCCCCCTATCCACTCGCCGCATTTCTCCGGCGACCAACGTGCTTGGCAGCCTGCGTTTGCCTGGCGACAAAAGCATCTCGCATCGCTATGCCATGGTGGCCGGCTTTGCGGAAGGCACGTCGCACCTGAGCAATTTTTCGAGCGGCGCCGACCCGCACAGCACTCTGGTCTGCATGCAGCAACTGGGCGCGCGCGTCGAGCACCAGGACAACGGCGTGATCGCCATTACCGGCCGTGCCGGCGCGTTCGCCACGTCCACAGCCGCGCTCGACTGCGGCAACTCCGGCTCGACCATGCGTATGCTGGCCGGTCTGCTGGCAGCCCAGCCTTTTTCCAGCACCCTGATCGGCGATGAGTCCCTGACGCGCCGGCCCATGGAGCGCATTCGCAAGCCTCTGATCGCTATGGGCGCGCGCATCGACCTAACCGATGGGCACGCGCCCATGACGATCCACGGCGGTCCCTTGCGCGGGCTCGACTACGCCACCCCGATCGCCAGCGCGCAGGTGAAGACCTGCCTGCTCTTTGCCGGGCTGCAGGCGGCGGGCGTTACCGAGGTGCATGAATCAGTTCACACCCGTGACCATACCGAGCTCGCTCTGCGCGCCTTTGGAGCCGAACTTACGCGCAGCAAAGGCAGCGTCCGCATTGAAGGCGGGCAACGCCTGCGGGCAGTCGATGCCGCCGTTCCCGGCGATCTGTCCTCGGCCGCGTTTTTTCTCTGCGCGGCGGCATTGTTTCCGGAGGCGAATCTGGTCCTCGATGGCGTGGGCATGAACCCGACCCGCGCTTCCCTGCTCGACGTGCTGCGCGGCCTGGGCGTCAAGCTCAACGTGCTGCAGTTGAGCGAACAGCACGGGGAACTGGTGGGGACGTTGCAGGTGGTGGGCTCGCCCACAGGTCTGGAAGGCGCGGAGATTTCCGGCGCACTCTCCGCCCAACTGATCGACGAGTTGCCGGTGCTGGCCGCCATTGCGCCCTACACTCGCCACGGCGTACGCATCCGCGATGCCCGTGAGCTGCGCGTCAAGGAGTCGGACCGCATCGCCCTGGTAGCGAAGAACCTGCGCGCCATGGGAGCGGAGGTCGAGGAATTCGACGATGGACTCAACGTGCCCGGCAACCAGAAATTGCGCGGAGCGGAGATCGATTCCGGCGACGATCATCGTATCGCCATGGCGTTTTCCGTAGCCGCGCTGCGCGCCGCGGGCGATACGGAAATCCACGGAGCGGAGGCGGCCGCGATCTCATTTCCGGAATTTTTTGACTTCCTCGATCGCATCACCGAGCGGTAAACGTTCGGCTACGCTTGTGGCGGCGCAGCCTGCATGGAATTCCCCGGCGCGCTCTGGTTGGGATTCGCGGACGAACCCGAACCAGGATGCAAAGGCTCCGGCTTTACCTCCGGACGCGGCGCGCGCAGACCGGGCACCAGGGGCGCCTGCGAAATCTTTCCCGTCGCCGCGTCGGCAATGCTGATGCCGTATTTGTTCAGCGTGTCCGCCGTCAATTCCGACAACCCCGCGCGGTCCACGGCATAGGTGGTACGCGCGGCGATCAGATTGTCCTGCGCCGTCTCGAAATTGCGAGTCTGCGACAGCACATTCGCGGTGGTGGACGCGCCCAGGTGGTACTTCTTTTGTTCCGCGGCCAGGCTCTGGCTGGCATACTGCTGGCTCGCTTCGGCGGACTTTACCTGGGCACGGTCGTCCTGCAAGGCAAAGAGCTTATTGATGACCTGCATCTTCAACTGGACGTACAGTTGCTGCAACCGCATCTGCGACTGGCGGTATTCAATCTCCGCCCGGGCCTGCTGCGCCTGCGCCTGACGGTTACGAATCGGCACCGTAAAGTTGAAGCCGACGCCCTTGTTCGGCCCCGAACTGTTCACCAGATTGCCCAGGACGGTGCTGTAGGGGATGGTCAGTCCGGGAGTGCCATTGCAGGGATTGCCAAAGCCGGGAATATCCACGCAGTGGATCAGTGGGTTCTTGGCCCCGCCAATACCCTCGGCGCCATAGAAGCCATATACGTCCAGCACTGGAAGCATAGCGTTCTTGACCGCCTTCAGCGTGATCTCCTGGTTCTTGAGCTGCAGCACGGCCTCCTGCACGTTGGGACTGTTGGCATAGGTTTCCTGGACCAACTCATCGACCGGCTTGTTCTCCTCTTCGGTAGACAGCAGCGAAACCCGATCGGTGGGAATCACCGGAGCGGCGGCAAAGATGAAGTCGTCCAGGTTGCGCGCGATCGCCTGCTTCATGGTGAGCTGCTGATATTCCAGCTGCGTCTTGGCGGAGATCAACGCCTGCTGGTCCTTCGCCACCTGAGCATTGGCGTTTACCACATCCAGCGGCGCCAGCGTTCCGATTTTCAATTGTTTCTTGTCATCGGATAGCAGTTGGCTGGATTGCTTTAGCGCGCCCACTTTCGCTTTCTCATCCTCATACGCACCCGCCAACCCCCAGTAGATGTTTTCCACCTGGTCGATGGTGTAGAGCAGTTGCGCCTTGAACGCAACATCGGTGATGCGGCGGTTGTTCTTGGTAATCGCGATATAACGGCCGTTGACGCCCCAGCCAAATCCCTGCAGCAGGTGCTGCGTAATCTGGGCGTTGAACGTGGAGTTCAAACTGGGACTGTAAAAGCTGCCGAATGGAGAGTTTGCATTGTTCGTGTTGCGACTGTTGTTAAACGTGATATCGAGCGTCTCGCCCGGCAGAAATCCCTGCTCATACTTGAAGTCGTATTCGTCGGTGTTTTGATTCAGCGAGAACGTACCGGTCAGAAAACTGGAAGTTTCCGGGATGTACGCCCGCCCCAGTTGCACGGTGCCCGACAGCACCGGATCGAGCGGCTCAATGGGCACATTCAGAGGTCCGTCCCCCAGGGTGGACGAGGTAATTCCATTCGGCCCCGAACCCGCGCCCCCGGCCCCGGCGGAAGTTCCACCCGGTCCGCCGCCGGAGGCTCCCTGCGACTGAATCGTGGTTGTCGAAGCACTGGTGCCAGAGGTGCCGGTGGTCGCCGTGGGCGAAGAGCTGGCGACCGGACTGGTGCTGCCTCCAATCGTGCCTGTGACCAAGCCCGTATTCACGCCCAGGTACGGCAGGCCGGAATGCGCCCGCAGCAGATCGGTGTCCGCAATGTCCAGGTTGTAGCGCGCAATGGCGATGTCGAAGTTGTTCTCGAGCGCCAGCAGGATCGCGTCATCCAGGCTGAGGTAGATTTTCCCGTCCCGGTACAAGGTGTCGATCAGCGGCGCATTGCTGAAGCGCGGTGCGGGCAAATCGATCGGCGTGTAGACGGAAAAAGGGTCGGGAAACTGCGATTTTCCCTTGGAAAAATCGCGGCTCGTCGGGCGAAGTGAATAGGCTTCGGCGGCGATCGGCGGCGGTGGCGTGGCTACAGTCGCGGTCGGAGCGTTGGGCACCTGCTGCGAGCCGGCATTTCCCGCCGTCTGCGCCCCAGCCGCCACCGGCGCCAGCATGTTCAGCACCATCAGTCCTGCCACCAGTCCACTCTGCAGAGTCTGCATCTTCACGTTTGCCCTACCTCTTCTTTCCCTCACCAGAATTTCTTGTCTTGCCGCCATGTCTTGCCGCGATGTCTTGCCGCGATGATCGGTCCCCGGGCAGGCGCTTCCGATAAGACAGCCAAAAGGTCGTCCCGGTTCCAAAATTTCTTCGTTCATTCGGGCCGCGCCGTATGGAAATCCGTCCCGTCCGGACCTTCGGTCACGCTCTCCGGTTCCGCCATGCCCATCAGGTGAAATACGAGCGGAGCTCCAACATGGTTCCGCCGCATCGTTTTCTGCCCCTTGGTATTGCGGAATTGGGATTCGGGTAGGTCCGCCCGGACAGCGTGCCCGTACATTGCGCCTGAACCCAATGTACCTTGAATGAGGATGAGTATATCGCAGCGGGGCTCCGATCCCGGCCTGCGGATGGGCTCTCGTCTCCGATAAAAACGCCCATGGACAAGACCGTCTGGAAATTGACACTGGCCTACGATGGCACCGATTTTCATGGCTGGCAGGTGCAGCCGGTTCGCCCGGCGTCTGGAAATCCCCACGCCACCATTCAGGGCACGCTGGTCCAGGCCATCGCGGCCGTTACCGGGGAGCGGGTGCTGCCCCAGGGATCGGGCCGCACCGATGCCGGCGTGCATGCCGCCGCCCAGGTCGCCAGTTTCGCCCTGACCGTGCCGATCCCCGCGGAAAACCTGCGCCGCGCCCTGAATCGCGCTCTTCCGCCGTCCATCCGCGTCCTGAATGCCGAGGCGGTTTCGCCCACCTTCCATGCCCGCCGTAGCGCCGTGGGCAAACTGTATCGGTATCGAATCTTCCAGGGCGCCGTCTGCTCGCCGTTTTTGGCGCGGTATGTTGCCAACTGCCACTGGCAGCTCGATCTCGCCGCCATGCAGCAGGCGGCGCAGGCGGTCCTCGGCGAGCACGACTTCACCTCCTTCGCCGCCTTCGATCCGGACCGCAGCGCACGCCAGCACCTTGCAATGGTTGATTCGGCCTCGTCGAACATCCGCCGCATCGACCTCTCGCACTGGTCCTGCGTTCCGGCAGGCCCATCTTGGACCGACGAAACGCCTGGCAGCGCCAACCCGAACGCGCAGCTGTTTACGTATGAAGTGCGCGGAAGCGGATTTCTGCACCACATGGTTCGCAATCTGGTGGGAACGTTTGTTGAAGTTGGCCGCGGCTGCATTCCGCCCGCTCGCGTTGCACAAATTTTGGCCGCGCGAGATCGCTCGCTTGCCGGACCCACGGCGCCGGCGAGTGGACTTTGCCTGATGGAAGTCCTCTATTGACTTCCCCGTCGTCCCGAAGATGCGGGCGCCCGATCCTTCGCCTAGGGTTTCGCAAAAAATGGGAGCAGGAATCAACCTGCTCCGTCGCCGCGCCGCAAATTTCTGGGGTCTGGTAGACAATGAATCTTTAGATCGAACCCAACGCCATGCCGGAAACGACCACCACTACCTCCGCCTTCCAGACCGTCACCCAGTTGGCGGAGCGCAGGACTGTCCACCGCGCGTTCCAGTGGTTCCACTTGCATGAACCCAAACTGCGCGCCTGGCAGCGGCAGATTGCCTCGATTCCCGCGCCACCCTTCGGAGAAGCGGCCCGCGCGGCGTGGCTCGCCGAGCAATTCACCGCGCTGGGGCTCAAGGACGTCCACATCGACTGCGCCGGCAACGCGCTCGGCTCAATCGAAGGCGCGGAGGCGCAGAAAGACGCCCACCGGCCCTGTACGCTGGTCTCCGCCCATCTCGACACCGTATTTGCGGCCGCGGCGATGAAAAGACCGGTTGAGGACGGCAACCGTTTGCTGGGTCCCAGCGTCTGCGACAACTGTGCCGGCATCACCGCGTTGCTCGCGGTCGCGGCGGCGATGCAGTCGGCTGGCCTTGCGCCCGCCGGAGACATTCTCTTCGCCGGCAATGTCGGCGAGGAAGGCGAGGGCAACCTGCGCGGCATGCGTTATCTGTTGACCGAGTCGCCCTTCGCCGCGCGCATCCGCTCCGTGGTCGTCCTCGACGGCGCCGGCACGGAGTCGATCGTCACCCAGGCGCTCGGCAGCCGCCGCTTTCGCATTGCCATCACCGGGCCGGGCGGCCATTCCTGGGCGGACGCCACCATGCCCAATCCCATCCTGGTGTTGGCGAATGCATTGGCGGAGATCGGAAGGATCGAGCTGCCCGCGAGTCCGCGCACCACCTGGAGCATCGGCCATATCGAAGGCGGCACTGCCATCAACGCCATCCCGCAGCGCGCGGAGGCGCGTCTGGACACGCGCTCGACCGACGTGGCAGAACTGTCGCGGCTCGAAGCGGCCATCCGTGACACGGTGAAAGCGTCCGTCTGCGCGGCCAACGCCAGAGCCGGGGAACGGAGCGATTCCATCGAGTATCGAATCGAAATCATCGGCGAGCGCCCCGCCGCCGTGCTCCCCGAGGGGGCAGCCATCCTGACCGCGCTGCGCGCCGTCGATCGTCATCTTGGCATCCGCAGCCAGCCACGGATTGCCTCGACCGACGCCAATATCCCCTTGTCGCTGGGCGTGGAAGCGGTTTCGATCAGCGGCGGCGGCACGGGCGGCGGGGTCCACACGCCCCAGGAATGGTTCGACGCCACCGGCCGCGACCTTGCCCTGCGCCGCATTTTGCTGCTGGTGCTGTCCCTGGCGCGGGCGGAGATTTAACGCCGCATCGAGCGATCCCGGCGGCGCTTGCCAGGCTGCACGGCGGCCCCATCCGTGCGCAGGCATCGTCCGCTTCACTTTATACTTGAGCTAGAGAACCCTTGAGGGAGATGCATGGCCGTATTGCTGGAAGCAATCCACATCAAGCGCAAAAGCTTGTTTGAGTTTGAAAACACCCCCTTCGCCTGTCTGGACTCCGACATCACCAAGCCGACCGCCCGCGGCGGCCAGACCCTGGTGCGCCTGAAGATGCGCAACCTGCTTACCAGCGCGGTCTTTGAAAAGACCTTCAAGGCTAGCGACAAGTTCAAGGAGCCGGACATTCAGTTAGTCCCGGCCTCGTATCTGTACAGCGACGGCGAGGGTTCGCACTTTCTCGATCAGGAAAGCTACGAGACCCTCACTCTGGACAAGGCCATGATGGGCAACGCGCTGGACCTGCTGATCGAAGGAACGTTGATCCAGATGCTCAAATACAACGGCAATCCCATCGGCCTCCAGTTGCCGATGTTCGTCGAGCTGACGGTGGCCTACACAGAGCCGGCTGCACGAGGCGACTCCTCCAGCGGCAGCGGAACCAAGATGGCAAAGCTTGAAACCGGCCTGGAAATCCGCGTCCCTCCCTTCATCAAAGAAGGCGAAAAGGTAAAAGTAGCTACCGAAACCGGAGAATTTTCCGGGCGGTCGTAAGCTGATGTTGGGTCGGGTTTACTGCGGCATGACCGCCGAATTCTTGAGAACCACGTTGGAGAGCACTGCCGTATCCAGCGTGGCCGGCAGGTGCGAGCAGAACCCAATGCCCACGTAAAACGGCCCATTGAAATGCAGATGAATTGGTGGCCCAAACTGGTGTATGGGTTCGCCCTTCAAGCTGATGAGGAGCGCAATCGAGTCTCCACGCTTCTCGATGCCGATTCGTTTGGCCATCACCCCGGCCAGCGTGCCTCCGAAGCGGAATTGCATGTCCGTCATGAAAGCGCCCTTGCTCGGACGCTGCGCCAGGTGGATCATGCCGGTGCCGTGCTCGCCGGTCACGGCCTCCTTGGAGTCGTCCAGCAGGGTCTGGCGAATGACCAGCACCGCCTTGCGGTCGCTATAGCCTTTCGGATTGGGAAACGTCACGTCCGCCGCCAGAAAAACGTCTCCGGACATCTTTTTCCAGAGAAAGCGAAACTCGTCGCGCGAGTACCAGATGTTGTACCCGGCGGAGGTAATCGTGTACTGCTTCGTGGCTGCGTCGTAGCTGGCGCTGCCCGGCACCAGCGCCGCGCCGATGTCGGATTGGCCCTGAAAAATACCGATCGGGGTGTCGAAGTTTCTGCTGGGACGGTGAAAATTCGCCGGAGGAGGAACCTGGATGTGCGTCGCGGAACCCGGCTGCGCCCATCCGGGTGCAGTCTTTGGCGGCGTTACCGCTTGCGCAAGCAGCAGACAAGGGGGAGTACTCAGCATCATCGCAATCGGCAGAAAGATGCGGAGCTGTTTCGCTGCACAGCGGCTCATGTGAATCTTCATAGCTAGGAACTGTAGCAGACCCACTGCGCACCAGCGCAGATCCGTGGATGATTCGCACCGGCCCCAAATCTGTACTGCCGACCCTGAACCCGGAGGCATATAGTGTCTACGTGTCGAGGCGGGAGCTTGCCTTCCGCGGCGACAAAGGCGTCGGTCATGGAGTTGCCGCGCGCAAGTGGCAGCCGCGGCAGAGGAGGGTGCGGTGAAAATCTCCGACACAAGCGGGTCGGTGCTGAAGAGCAAAAATAAGAACAGAATTCTGTCAATTGCGCCCGAGCAGTCGGTCTATGAGGCGATCAAGAAGATGGCCGAGCACGACGTTGGCGCCTTGCTGGTTCTCTCCGGCGATCGACTTGTCGGAATCCTCTCGGAGCGCGACTACGCTAGAAAAATAGCCCTTGTCGGCCACTCTTCAAGAGAAACCCCGGTCCACGAAATCATGACAACCCCGGTCGTCTCCGTGACTCCGCAACACACCGTAGACGAATGCATGGCCATGATGACCCAGCACCATTTTCGCCATCTCCCAGTAATACAGGATGATCACGTAATGGGAGTAATCTCCATCGGCGATTTAGTAAAGTGGGTAATCTCCGGCCAGGCAAAAACCATCCAGGAACTAGAGGGTTACATAACAGGAGCCTATCCCGGCTAGTGATGCCGGTGGCGGGCGCCATCCTGAAATAAGTTTGTCATCCCGACCGAAGCGCAACCGGGGTCCCCGGCGGGCGATTTTTGACCGTTGGGGTGGAAGCGAAGTGGAGGGACCTGCTGTTTGCTCACGCGCAAACAATCTACACGCAAGCAAATCCGGTGCCCCACGTCTCGCTTCTCGGATGTGGGATAATTGTCGGCCTGCCGATTGTAGGTAGCGTGTCATAATCGCTCATGCATCATAAATCCTTAGCTGTAGGCTTGATTGCGTTAGCCCTGACTGGCTGCCGACCGGCGAGCACGCCCGTCGAAATCACCGAGAGCGGCTGGATCATCGCGTGCGTGGATAAGAGTGATCAAACCAGCTCGGCGCACGGACTTCCATTCATGCTCTTTCAGACCGAGCCGGGTCACTTCGACACTTTCACGTTTTCGTCAAACAATGTGCCTCAATGCGAAACGTGGCAGAAGCGCGACGTCCATGAACTTGACATGACGGAACCAAAGTCGCGCGACTACGAAATTACCGTCGTTCAACACACGAACTGGCGGGGCAGTTTTGATGGGTCATGGGGTTTGGTCAGAATGCGCTCTCTTTCCGGCTCCCGGTAGCCGAACGCTACCTCTGGCGGGACTCAATTCTTCTCTTCGCAGGATGCCCCACGTATCGCTCCTGAGCTGTGGAATAACGGTAGGTAATTTTCCAAATCACGAATTACTCTACGCTTACACTTGCTCCGCGGCACCTTCCCCTTCAGCGGCAATACGCACCACAATCTCGTTCATTGTGTAGTGGACGAACTCCCTGCCAAGGGCAGTCAGAACGTAAGGCTTAGAGCATTTAACCCATAGGTGTATATTATTTCTGGCGAAGTCTCAGCGATACAACAGGGATGGGGAGAGCATATTCGGACGATCTGCGGCGGAAGCTGCTGGAAGCGCACAGTCGCGGGGATGGAA
>Ga0208717_1000099_pt1 | contig 47612 bp, 48 predicted proteins | sample NGESurF53shallow_FD_184489 | JGI IMG/M metagenome (GOLD analysis project Ga0208717, IMG submission 184489) | Arctic peat soil microbial communities from Barrow, Alaska - NGEE Surface sample F53-3 shallow (SPAdes) | ecosystem: Environmental > Terrestrial > Soil > Wetlands > Peat ... | reverse complement strand
ACCATGTCGCGCTCGCCTACACTTGCAGTTGTTTCATCTGTCGGACCTGATCGACCTCAAGTCCTGCGTGCTGCTTCTTCCACCGGTAAAATGTCTGCTCGCTGATCCATCTTGCGGATCAACTCTGCTACCGGCACCCCTACCTCCGCCTGCTTCAAAACTCCAACGGCCTGCTCCACGGAAAACTTCTTCTTCATGGCAAAATCTCCTCTTTCGATTTTGACGAACACCGACACTCAGAGTGGCTCAAAAATAACGGGGCCGATCAGTTCTGCTAACATCCTCACCTTTCCCCAAGTCTCGGAGAGTTTGGCAGGCCGCATGGAATTTGTGAACCTCACGTCGATCTCCAGAGCCGAGATAGCGGGCAAAAAGCCAGCCTTCTTGAAAACGGCGTTCACCGGGAAATTGGTCAAGCCACGCCTAGCTATGATCGGCGACGAACTTGTGCATGCTGTGTTGGTCGGCGGTTATCCAGAAATGTTACGGCGAGAGAATTCCCGCCGCCGGCAGACCTGGGCACGCGACTACGTGAAGGCAATCGTACAGTGGGATGTGCGGGATATTGCAGAGATTGAGAAGCTCGATCAAGTACATGCGAACGACTTCAAGGGGACCCGGAAACTGTTGGACATCTGTGGTGACGATCTGAAGCTTGGAGTTGAGCTGTACGACGGAACGAAGGTTGTACCCTTCGGAGACCGTCTTTTCGCTGCCCCTATGTCCTGTCTGTGGAGTTGAGTTGAAACCATCGCGATTTTGAGAGGCCGCAGATAGCTTATCCGAATGCCGATATGGTCAAGGCGATCAAGGGTCATGCGTAAGAGATCAGTGGATTCGTTGCCGGGGGGATGCCGGCGATGATGTGCGGCATGATGCGATAATCGCTGAATTTGAAAACCACGTCTCAACGCTGGCACACTCGTGCTGGTGAGATGGTAGCATCTCCTTCGACAAGGCTTTGTGCTGACGCGATGACCCAAACAACTCTCGATTTGCGTCACCGATATGAGCGGATCGCTCCTCTTTACGATCTGCTGGACATTCCATTCGAGTACGGTCGCTATCGTCGCCTTCGACCACTTCTTTTCCAAGGACTCTCCGGCCGGATTCTGGATGCCGGTGTCGGCACCGGCCGAAACATGCCCTTTTATCCACCCGGTTCGGACGTTGTCGGTGTGGATCTCAGCCCCGCAATGCTGAAGCTGGCCGAGCGAAGGCGTACTCTTTCACCCGCATCTGTCAAGCTGATGGAAATGAACGTAACCCGTCTCGAATTCCCGGACGCCTCATTCGATGCAGCGGTTGCGACCTTTCTCTTTTGTACCCTCCCCGATGAGCTACAGGTGCCCGCGCTTCAGGAACTCGAACGTGTTGTGAAACCCAAGGGGACTATTAGGCTCTTGGAGTACACTCGTCCGCATAGAGGCATTCGGCGGGTCATAACCAAGCTCTGGGAGCCATGGATAGGTTGGGCCTATGGCGCAAGTTTCGATCGTCGGACGGAGCAGCACATCCCCGATGCCGGTCTGACGCTGATCGGAGCCCGCTTTGTGGTCGATGACCTCATACAACTGATCGAGGCCAAACCTCGGGCGTAACCACAGGTTACCGCGCAGGTCGTCGCTACCAAAATGCGAAGTCGTACATCAGCACGGCGTCAAATACCGAAGAGCATCGGAGAAGTTCAAGAACGTGCAAGTCGCACTCGCTTGCGAAAAAAAGAATGGTGCGGGCAGTCGGAATCGAACCGACACTCTGTCACTAGAACTGGATTTTGAACCCAGCGCCTTATCCGGCACAGCATGAAAGCTGTTTGACGTCTTTGGTAAAGGTCTGCGCTGCCAGCTTGATTCCCTCCACCATGGTCAGATAAGGAAAGAGTTGGCTGGAGAGATTATGAACTGTCATTTGCGCGCGAATGGCCAGTGCCGCAGTTTGGATCAGTTCTCCAGCCTGCGAGGCCACGGCCTGTACACCGAGAAGCCTGCCGGTTTCCGGCTCCGCAACCAGCTTGATGAAGCCGCGAGTATCGAAGTTGGCGAGGGCACGTGGTACGTTGTCCAACGTGAGCGTCCGCGTGTCGACGCGAGTCCCGATACGAAGTGCGGCAGCCTCATCGAGGCCCACCATCGCGATCTGCGGATCGGTGAAGATCACGCTCGGCACCACGGATAAATCCAGCCGCTCGCTTCCACCGAGCATGTTCACCGCTGCACGTGTTCCGGCTGCAGCGGCGACATACAAGTACTCCGGGTTGGCGGTGCAGTCGCCCGACGCATGGATGCGGGGATTGGAGGTGCGCAGGAAATCATCCACGGGAATCGCGCCATTCTCGTTGGTGAGCACGCTGGCACTCTGTAATGCGAGCCTGGAGGTATTCGGACGCCGTCCGGTCGCAATTAACAAGCGGTTGCCGTGGATGCTTTCACCGCCGACCTCGATCGTGAATCCTTTGCCGTCGTGCTGGTCGCGCTCGATCTGACTTCCGGTAATGACGCGCATGCCTTCGTCGATCAGGACTTTGTGGATGGCATCGCCAATCGCATGGTCACTGCGCGAAAGAATCCTGGATCGGACGATCATAGTCGCCCGGCTGCCAAGCCGGGGGAACGCCTGCGCCAATTCCAACGCAACGTAAGAGCCGCCGTAGAGGATCAGATGTTCCGGCAACTGCGGCGCCGCCAAGGCTTCGTTGTTCGCTCCTGATGCTTAAGTAATTGTGAGCTACAACATATACGGCAGATCCGACCCATGGGTCGGATAACTGAAGATCATGTGCTTCATATCCTGTGCGGAAATTCCCGACCGAATAGCAACTGCAAACAGGTTGATGACTTCTGCGGCGGCGCTCCCGAACAGATGTGCGCCGAGAATGCGGTTGGTCCCCTCTTCGACCAGAGTCTTGTAGCCGGAGGACGGTTCAGCAACGCTCCGGGACGAATACCAGCTTCCGGTCGATTCCGTTTTCACGTTGAACTTCAATCCTTTCTCTCGCGCCTGGCCCTCCCCGAGCCCGACCAAAGCCAGAGGCGGGACCGTAAAGACCACGGAAGGGATTCCGCGATAATCCGGTTTGGCATGGTTCCCCTTCAGCAGATTCGTCGCGACTAGCGCGCCTTCATAGGCGGCCACGGGGGTGAGCGGGGGACCTCCGCTGGCTGCCGCGTCGCCGGCGGCGTAGACAGCAGCATTGGAAATGCTCTGTAGGTATTCATTGACCTTCACGCCGTGCCGGTCCCAGTCGACCCCTGCGGCATCAAGGTTCATGTCATCGATCTCAGGCTGACGCCCTGCGGCATGAACAACCATATCTGCGTGAATGGTCTGCATTTGGCCTGAAGCCGAGACCTGCACCGTGAAACCGCCGGATTGTTTTTCGATCCCTACGGCCTCGGTCCCAAGTTGAATGTCGGCTCCTAAGGCGCGGGTGTGCTCGACCAGCAGATCGACCATGTCTGGATCGAATTGAGGCAGCGGACGGTTGCCGCGATGAACAATAGTGACCTGCGATCCAACCCGCAGCGCCACATGAGCAAACTCAAACGCGATGTACCCTCCCCCAATGAACAGAATGCGCGGCGGAAGACTCTCCAGTTCGAGAAACTGTTCGCTTGTAATCAGGTGCTCAACGCCTGGGATTTTCAGATCCACAGGCTTTTGACCGGCGGCAATAACAATCGCGCTGGCTTCCAGCACGTCCTCACCGACTCGGATCGTGGTCGGTCCGGCGAAATGGGCGCGGCCATGAAACGCCGCAATGCCGGCTTTCCTGTATGCCTCTTCACGATGCTTTGGTACGGGCTCGGTAAACGAGCGCTTGAAGCGCATCAGCTCGCTCCAGTCGATGCTCACTTCTTTGGCATCGATTCCCTTATTCCGCATGCGGCGGCTCCAGTCGGTCACTTCCGCGGCTCCCACCAGCACTTTCTTCGGATCGCAGCCACGCAGCGCGCAGGTGCCGCCGAATGGCCGCGAATCTACTATGGCCACTTGCCAGCCTGCAGCGCGACACCGCGAAGCCACTGCCGACGCAGCGGACCCGGTTCCAATCGTAATTAGATCGAATTTTCTCTTCATGACGTCTCCTATCTGTTTATCGGATGCATCGGCCCTTAGTAGAAGAGTGGCGCCAGATACGGGAACGAGAGTGCGACCAGCACCAACACCACTATGATCCAGAACAGGACTTGGTAGACGCGTTTGGTTTGCGGCAAGGCGCAAATCTCGCCCGTCACGCATTTCTTAGCGGGCGATAGATACGCTTCCAAGCGAAAAACAGAGCAATCAGGGCCACAGCGATGAACAACGGACACGCTCGTCGTAGATAAGACCGGCACCTTGACGGAGGGAAACCTCGTCTTGCGAGTGTGTCGGCACTGGTTTTGAGCAGCGTGACGTGTCGGCTCTTGCCGGCGGCCTTGAGCAGGCAAGCGAACATCCCCTGGCCTCCGCGATTACGACGGGAGCGCGAGATCAGGGCATCCCCATCGATCGTGCGAATCTGCGCAGTGAAGGCCAGACTGTGGTCTTCGTGTCCGTAGATAAGCGACCGGCAGGTATGCTGCATTGTGCCGATGCGCAAACTCGGTTTTCGCGAAGGCATCAGAGAGGCTATCAAAGCAGACACCATCTCGCTCATCTCTTTTGAGATCGGCATGTTTGTCTGGATGGCTCTTACAGCCGAGGTCTTTTTCGCCGGTCGCTTCATCCCGATAGCGTTGTGTATTGGTTCATGATGCAGATTGCGATGATTGTCGGATTCACGACTACCTATCCCGCAAATTGGCTCCTCATTCGCCGAGGCGTGAAGACAGAAATGTAGAAGAACGTATGTTGACCAAAGAGGCGACAACTACGAGGCTGATGTCTTTTGTCCAGTCACGACCGCGTAGCCCAACTTTCCGCGTCGGGTCGCATCGAGGGCAGCCCTGGCAAACTGCTTTGCAAGGGTAAAGTCAACGCCACGGATATCGATTTTTTTAAGAGCCGCCATGATCTCGGCTCCTAGCAATTTTCCCTGAATTTGCCGCACCATTTCCATTAAGGCATGGCCTTGATCTTCAACAGTCTCAAGCTGGAATCCAGCTGCACGCAAGATTTCACTGTAATGTTCAACCGGCAGCGCATCCCCGATACAGGCGATCCAGGCCAGCAGCCCTTCCAGATCAGGAAGAGCTGCTTCTGTTCTCGTCAGATCGCTGAGACCCAGCAATCCTCCCGGTTTTAGCACACGATAGAACTCGCGAGCGGCAATCTGTTTACTGGGAAAGGTGCAGAAGGCGCACTCGCAGACAATGGCGCCGAAGGTGTTGTCGGCGAAAGGCAGGCGTTCCGCATCACCGAGTTCAAAGCTCACCAGCTGCGTCAATCCCCGTTGCTGGGCCTCGTCTGTGGCGAAGCGCACGTTTTCCTCACTCAGATCCGCGCCGGTGACATGGCAACCAAAGGATTCCGCCAGATGGAACGCGCTGGTACCGCGGCCTGAGGCGACATCGAGCACATTGGAAGCACCCGTTAGTCTGAGCAACGCGCCCAGGTGATGCGTGAGTTCCATGCCACCTGGATGAAAGCTTTCTCCCAGCAGGAGGCGCGTAAAATCGCTTCCATAAAAGGCCGCACAGCACTGTTTGACGCTCTGCTCTTCCATCTGGTCTTCTCTAACGCGATCCATTCGGTTGAATTTGCTGGAGTGGGACCGCTTCAGCCTGAGAAGCACCTGCCTTGAAGTCAAAGACTACGGGCTTTACTTCATACGGAAGTTGGTCACGGCGAGCTCGTTTCCGCTGGGGTTCCATAGCTTCTAGTTGTGCGCGGGCCTGTTCACGGTAGCCCACGGTGTTGTAGGCGCAAAAGGGTATCTGTTTGCCTCCCGGCACGAGGAATTCCTTGCAGCACTTCATCAGGTTCTTCTGGTTGAACGTCCAGGGGTCCATGAAGTCCTGCAGCATGATCATGATCATATGGTTTGCGATGTCGCCGATGGTCATGCTCTCCGGCAGGCCGCACGCCTGGCAGGAGACGGCAAACTGCTCCGCCGACTTTTGCGAACCAGAGACCGCAGAGGACGACCACAGTCCCTCCAGCGCCTTCTTGATCTCCAGACTGAAGTCCGGCATGACGCGGTTGGTGATGTAGTCGAGATAGTCATACACATTGACGATGCGCGAGAGCGGCGTCACTTTGTCGCCATCAATAAACGCGTAGGTGACGGAATTGCATGTTGGGAAGCAGCATGGAACAGGGATGAAGTCGCTGACGACAAACGTGCCGCAGGTTTGCTGTTCAACCATCTTGAGCATGTCGGGGATGGTCATGCGCTGCATCGGATCGTGCGGCATGTGACGGCCAGCATGGAACGCCGGTTGAAAATTGATGCCGCGAACAGCCGGGTGCTTGATGGCAAATTCAACGATCTTTCCTACCTCGTGATCGTTGACCCCACGCTCGATGGCGGGAACCAGCGTCACATTCAGCCCGATCGAGGCCAATCGATCCAGCGCAAGCAGCTTTTCATCGAGAATATCCGGTTCGCCCCGGATGATGCGGTAGGTTTCAGGGTCGAAGCCGTCGAACTGAAAGTAAATGGATGGCCGCACTTCATTCAACTCGGCGAGGAAGCGGTCGTCGTGTGCGATACGCTTGCCATTGGTGTTCAACATGACGAATGGGATACCACGGGATTTTGCGGCGCGAATGAAGTCGATGATCTGCGGATGGATGCTCGGCTCGCCGCCGGAGAATTGGATGACCTCAGGCTTGCCTTCCGTGCGGACGATGTCGTCGAGCATCGCGTTCACTTCTTCCATCGTGAGACTGAAGCCTGGGCTTGCATCGGCAAAGCACAGTGGGCAAGCCATGTTGCACGCGCTATTCACTTCGATAATGCCGAGACATGCGTGCTGCTGGTGGTCCGGACAAAGACCGCAGTCCAGCGGACAGCCGTCCTTGATCTCCGTACCATAGGCCAGCGGAATCGTTCCGGGTTTGTTGAACTTGCTGAAGCTGGTGTACATCTCAGCATCGCCATACACCAGCGACTCGAACGCCCCGTGATCCGGGCAGCGCTTGGCCATGTACACTTTGTTGTCACGCAGCAGGATCTTTGCATCGATCACTTTTCTGCACTGCGGACAGATGCTGCGGGTCAGTTCGTAGAAAACGTAGTCTGCGTCTTTTTTCGCCTGCGGTTGCGATTGTTTGGTGGCAGGATGTTGGTCGTTCAATATGTCTACGTTTGGGGTTTCCAAAAAAGCCACCTTCCCGTTGTACTCACTGTACGGCCCTACAGTTGTCCGATCAACCGCAGAAACCTGTAGTCCAAGGATTTCCGAAGCAGGATAAAGTTACAACCAACGAACCTGGTAACGTTTCGTGTACTCAAACATCCTATGGCATGAAGGAGATAAACCTGCGAATGCAGCCACAGCCGGGCCGATTAGCAGTCACGATCCTTGCACATGCTGTTCTGCGGATCGCGAGCAGCGCAAGCGGGGTGCTGATCGGAATCTACCTGGCAAGTCTCACTGGTCACGGACTCCAGATCGATACCCGGCTTCTTGGAACGCTGGGCGCGGTCTCCTTCGCAGCGGAGCTGGTCTTTTCCATTCCTTTCGGCATCGCCTCTGACGCCATCTCGCCGCGCGGGCTGATGGTAACTGGAGCGCTGATCGGGGCGATCGCTGTACAACTCTTTGCCTTGAGCACGCATGTCGGAGTATTTTTTCTTAGCCGAACGCTGGAAGGGATTGGCGTGGCCGCCGTAACTCCTCCACTGCTGGCATATCTTGCGGATTCCACCGTCCATAAACCTGGCTTGCGCGCTCGCGTGATGAGCTTCTTCGAGCTTTCTCTGCTGGCCGGACTGGCGCTCGGCGGCCTGATGGCAAGTGAATTCTAGCAGCACTTTCATGTCCGCGCATTTGGCCTCGTGGCTCTTGCTAATCTTCTTTGCGCAATCATGCTTTTCTTCGGCGCATGCGGCAGCAAGAGTCACGGCTCACGGGCCGCATTTCAGGGACTGCTGCGTTCCCTCAAGAACCCATCCGTGCGTTCTCTTGCGCCGGTCTGGCTCTGCGTCAACGCGATCGTCGGCCTCTGGCTCGGACCAACGCTTCCATTTCTGCTGACACAGAGGGTACACAGTTCCCAATATCTGGATGGAATCTTCGCGGAGAACCCGACGCACGTCGGCTGGCTTCTGCTGGGCTACTCCGTCGTCTTTGGACTGGGCGTGACCGGCTGGAGCTTTGTGCTTCCCCACATGCAGATCGGCACCGCCATGCGCCTCACACTCGTCACCATGCTGGCTGTCTGTTTAGGACTCTTCGCCATCAACCACTCCGGTCACATGACCGCAACTGTTCGCTGGTTCCTGACCGCAGCCACTGCTCTGTTGGTTATGGTGGAAAGCGGCTTTACTCCGGCGGCCCTTGCGTGGCTTGCGCAGTCGCTTGGCACCAGCACTGGAAAGGGCGCAGCCATGGGCATCTACTCCGTTCTGTTGAGCCTGGGTGCGATTGGCGGCTCATTGCTGGCAGGAGAACTCGGAAAGAGATTCCAAGTAGACGGACTGCTGCTTGGCACGGCCGTGATGGGCGTGTGCGGGCTGGCTCTTCTCCATTTATTAAAGTCACCCACGATTCGACTGGATAAGGAAAATTATGAACCTGCCTGAATACGATCTCGCCATTGTCGGCGCCGGAGCATCCGGCCTTATAGCCGCTGACTTTGCCGTTCAACTGGGCGCAAAAACCGCGCTGCTGGAAAAAGGCCTGATTGGCGGAGACTGCACCTGGACGGGATGCGTCCCCAGCAAATCGCTGATCAAGGTGGCCACCGTGGCGCATCACGCTCGCATCGCGTCTCGGTACGGAGTCCATGCCGGCGCTCCCGCTGTGAATATGACAGAGGTGCGCGAGTATCTGCGCGCCACCATCCAGCAAATTTACAAACCGACCATGCCCGATGCACTCCGCAAAAAAGGTATGGACGTCCTGCTGGGCGAGACGCGGTTCCTCGATGCACACATTTTGCAAGTGGGCAACGAGCAAATCCGTGCAAAGAAAGTCCTGATCAACACGGGCGCGGAGCCACGGATTCCCGCAATTGCCGGGCTGGCGGAGGTCCGGTACTCGACCTATCTGCAAATCTTTGACAATGACCGATTGCCGCAAAGGATGTTGATCGTCGGTGGCGGCCCCATCGGATGCGAAATTGCCCAGGCCTATCGCAGACTGGGCGCAGAAGTCACGTTGATTGCTGAGCGTTTATTGCCATCAGAAGATCCGGAGGTCTCGGAAATCCTGAGCAAAGTCTTTGAACGAGAGGGCGTGCAGCGCATTCATGCGCGAGCAGTGAGTATCCACCAGCAAGGCTCCGAAATAACGGTTGAGACAAAAGCCGGCTCCGTTACCGGCGATCTATTGTTCGTTGCAACTGGAAGAGCGCCGCTGGTACACAATCTTGGCTTGGAAGCGGCAGGCGTGCGCTATTCAGGCAAAGGCATCCCAGTCAACCGCAACCTGCAAACCAACGTCCGGCACATCTATGCCGCCGGCGACGTGATTGGAGGCCCGCAATATTCCCATTTGGCGGGTTGGCAGGGATTCCAAGCGGTAAGGAATGCGCTGCTTCCAGGCAACAACGCGGGTATGACTGATGCTATGCCGCGCATTACCTTCACGGTCCCGGAAGTTGCCCAAATCGGCCTCACGGAAAAAGCGGCACGAGACAGATTCAAAGGCGACCAACTGCACGTAAAGACGTTCGACATAAGCAACGTCGACCGTGCCGTGAATGAAGATGACAAGCTGGGATTGCTCAAGATCATTGCCCGGAAAGATGGCCATATCGTTGGAGCAACGATCGTCGGCGAAAGGGCGGGAGAAACCATCACCGAGCTTTCGATTGCGATGCACAGCAAGCTGAAGTTGAGCGATCTGGCCGCCGCAATTCACCCGTATCCGACGTATTCGACAGGAGTGCAACTATTGGCCACGAAGATGGCCTTTGAAAGCGCCCTCGCAGGCGAGCATCATCAGAAAGTGAATGGAACGTGCTCCTTGTCTGCCGCCGAATATACGAGTGAACCATGAGAAGCGGTTCACTAGTGCGGGGGACATCGCGGCACCCGTGATGATCGTAATGGGAGCAAAGATGAAGACGACGAAGAAATACGCTATCTGCTGAAGAGCGTTATAGGCATAAAAACCATTGGGTTCAGGCGGAAAATGGAAGTTCGCGTAGTGAACGAAGGTCGCCCAAGCCGTGGGCAGGACTTCCCAGGTGTTTGGCACCAGCCTCGTCCATTGTCCCGACACGAAAAGCAACGGAATGAAAATCAGGCCTGTGATGATGAAGCCATATACATCAATGAAATGCCACGACCGGGCTACGCCAACTGTGTGACGATAGCCTGGCAAGCCAAAGATGGGCGAGATATAGCGGGCATCGTCCTTTGCAGTCCACACGCGATCTTTGGGCACATGCAAAGGCGTGAACCGAATCCATTCTGAGCCCGGCGTGCAGTCGTTATTGAAATAGAGACGCGGATGATCCACCAGAATGGACAAGCCGCTGCGGACCAACATCATCAGAAAGACAAAATTGAAGAAGTGTGCCCAGCAGAGCCACCACGGGAAGCCGTGCACTCCCACGAAGGTGGCTGCGTTAAATTCAGGCGCGGGAGCGAGATATGGCAATCCAAAAATCGCCGCCTGCCCCCACGCCAACACCAGGGGAATCAGCGCAAGACAAATAGCGACCACAATGAATGAAGGCTTGATCCAGACCCGAAACCGTCGATCCGGAGGATAATGAACGGCTTTATGCGCGGCATCAAATGCGATCATACGTCCTTCGTTAGATTTGAACGCCCATACCTAGCTGGCAAGATACTGGCGCTGGTCAGGCGTGCTATGTGCTACGCAGTTTGAGCGTTCGAGCCTCAGCCGATATCCCACGCCTAGCTCGGTCAATATGTGGTGGGACGCCACGGGATTGGTGTGGAGCTTACGGCGCAGATGGCTGAGGGTTACGCGCAAGAGATGCACCGCATCCTGATATTGCGTTGTACCCCAGAGTTCATGAATCAACTGGCGATGAGTCAGGACCCTGTCGGTGTGGTGAATCAGTATTTTGAGGAGGTCGTACTCGGTAGGCGTAAGCTTTACCTGGGCGTGGCTGACAAGTACCTCCCTCCTGCCAAAATCGACTCTTAGATCACCCGACGTAAAAATATCGCCCTGAGTTACGTTTCCTCCCCGCAAAGCGGCGCGGATACGCGCCAGCAACTCTCCCGTCCCAAACGGCTTAGTGACGTAGTCATCCGCTCCAGTATCGAGAGAGCATATCTTCTCGGACTCCTCGTCTCGAACCGAGATAACGATAATAGGGGTGAATGTCCGCTCTCGCAGACGCCGGATAATCTCCTTACCATCGACATCCGGCAGATCCAGATCGAGAAGCACCAAATCAGGCCGTATCAGCTGAAACCTTCGCAGCGCTTCTTCACCGTTGCCGACCTGATACATCGTGTAGCCCGCCGGACGCAACGCGACATCAAGTACTCGCCGGACCGGCTCCTCGTCGTCAATCAAAAGAATTCTTGGACCCTGCTTTTCCATCCGTCATATCCTCGATGATGATCAACCACTCTTTCGTTGGATGCAGCAAGGGATCAGTAGCCGGTGAACTCCTCAGTGCGGATATCATCATCATCGATGCCGGCGGCTTGAAGCATGGTGTGCACCCCTTTGACCATTCCAGGCGGACCGGTGATGTAGTAGATCGGAGAAACAGCATTCTCGAGATGCTTGTCGAGCATTACCTTATTGATGACACCACGCTCACCCTGCCAAGGTAGTTTTGATTTCTCCATACTGGTCATGGTTCCGATGAACTTGTAATTCGCATTGCGCTTTTCCAGCGATTGCAATTCATCCAGAAATGGCGCGTCTTCCGGCCGGCGGTTGGAAAAAAAGAGGAAAATGTGGTGAGGCAATTTCCGGTTGGCGGCGTCCAATAATATGCTGCGAAACGGCGTGACTCCAATGCCTCCCGTCAAAAATACCGCTGCTCGATTTGCGTTGTTGTGAAGACGCAAATCACCAAACGGACCTTCGATCTTCACTTCTGTTTCTAAAGGCAGGGTCTTCAGGACACGCTTAAATGCCGTATCGCGAAGCCGGGTGGTCACCATTATGGTGTCTTCGTATGGCGCGCTCGATACCGAGAACCCGCGCGTGTTCCCCTCTGCATCCGTCTCGGAGGGACTCAGCAGGTCGATATCAATGAACTGCCCGGCGGTGAAAACAAAGCTGGCAGGCTTCTCAAAATGGAAGGCCATGGTGCGTTCGGCCACCAGATCGCGGCTCTTCAGCTTTGCCTGAAATATCGGCCATTTGGCTGCGTCGGTACTCATACTTTCATCCTCCTTGGTTGAGGCTTTGAAGTTTCTCTTGCTCGTGCTGACCGCATTTCTGTGAGCTTTTTCTCCGGCAGATGTACTTTTAGGAACGCTTCCAGCACAGCTGCATTGTTATGCTCAGTATCGTGTGAATTGTAAACCACGGTTACCGCCCCCGTTGTGCGGCATCTATGATTGGTGGTCACGCGTCCGGATTAGCTTTTAAGCGGTCGGGCTGTCCGCATCGTATACACGTTTTATGTTAGTCATTGCGAACCCTCCTGTGACGCAGGCAATCCGAAGGAGTCTTCGTCCGGATCGGGTAACGATGAGGGTGGATCGCTCGCGGGAAAGCTGTCGGCGATTGTCTTGCCCAACATCTTCTCTTTTCTTTCCGGTCTGCAGTATTCGTCAATTACCCGATCTTCAGGATCGCGCGGGTGTGTCACCTTTTGGACATTCATTGTTAGCTCCAACAGCAGCAACGCGAACGGCCCGTCTCATTCACTATTCATTTCGATACGAATTCAGAGGTTACAAACGCAACCATCGGCTTGGATTGTGGGATTGCCGGCTTGTGACCTCCCGAGCCGATAATGCGCCCCGACGCTACGTCAATTCCGGTCAAAAGTGAGCACGCCGCGAGGCCGATTTCGTAGAGCGTCGTCGGGGCTGTGCGGATCCGATACATATCGGGTAACTTCGCAAACAGTGCATCAAATCGTTGAATTTCACGCGCGACTGAGTGCCTTGCCTGAATGGTGCACGATGGCTGGTTCGCCCGGGTGGTGGTCAGTCTCGCGCACGCTATACATTGTGTTATCAGCGTTGGTGCCCATCTTGTGCACACCAGTGACCGTGCCATGGCCGATAGCACTGCGGTAATGCCATGTCACTTTGGTACCAACGGGGATTGTCTTGAACGTCTCTTTTTTAGTAGCCATATCATCTCTCCTTCGAGGTCGACCTACTTTCATTTTCCAAAGCCAACTGCCACCGCATCCCCGGCTCGATCGCCAAGCATCTACTGGTCAAGACGGCGCAATGTTGAACCACCGCTGCATCGGGTGAAAGATCCCACCTCCCGTGCTGATGATGCCATCCGACGCAACGTAAATTCCGGTCAAAAGTGCACACATCGCAAGGTCGATCTCGTGGGGCCCCAGCAGCGCAGCGCCGATCCCGGCAGGTATGAAGTGACTCTGCAAACATTGCATCAAATCGTAGGCGTTTTGCCGATTCCCGCGGAATCCCGCAATATCCGCGTGTCTAACGATCTTCTTCGGACTCAGATCCTGGCCAAGAGATCGTAAGCAGAAACGCACTCTCCTCCAGCGCTTCGACGTCATGCGTCAGGCCATGTTCCAGCGCAAGAATGTCCCCAGAGCCTAGCTCGGCCCCTTGACCTTTCGGCAGGTGCACGCGGATCTTCCCTGATGGAAATTGAACCGTCATCTCTCGTCGATCGGTTTGGAGACCGGCTTCTGCTTCTCCTCGGAATCGACGCCACCAGTTGCGTCTTCGGCCGTCATGGGACCTCCGGATTCTCGCTATGTAGCTGTGATGAGCTTCGATCCAGCAGAGTTGTTCACGAGAGGCGGCGAACTTGTGCGCGAGGATGCAAAGGTCATTGTTGCATCGCACTTCCGTTCCCCGCCGTCAGGTCATTTGGCGCGAGTTCCTGATCGCGGGAACCAGACCCAATGTGCAGGCATCCACCTCGGACCAGGGCTTGATGGCATGGCTCGAACTCACGAACGTTAAACTCGATTCTGAAACCGGCTGCCCTATATCCATCCCGTCAGAATCAGGTCAAGCGTAGTCCTGCTGTGTAATAACACATCCTCCAATCCCAGGTTTTCGCGTTAGACATTCGCTGTGGATGCCAACCTATAGGCTGTGGTCTACCCGCCGTGCTTTTTGACGCCATTTTGACGGCATCTTCCTTTAGAGTGATCTTTCGCGGCTAGCAGATTGCAATATGTTCTAACGATAGCGAGCCAACGGAGGTGCAAGCGTGACGGTCTGGCCTTTAGCTGTTTACTTTGCGGCAGTGATCCTGATTGTCGTGACCATGCTGTCCTTCTCGTATGTTCTGGGGCAACGGCACAGGGAACCCGCAACCGGGTCGCCGTTTGAATCGGGCATCGTTGCCGAGGGTTCCGCGCACGTACGCTTATCGGTCAAGTTCTATCTGGTGGCGATGTTCTTTGTCGTATTCGACCTGGAGGCCGTCTTCATTTTTCTTTGGGCCGTCGCGGGCCGTGAGCTTGGATGGGCCGGTTACGGAGAAGTGCTCATCTTCATCGGAGTTTTGGCTGCGACGCTCGCGTACCTTTGGCGGACGGGAGCGCTTGACTGGTACCCGGCGGGGCCTCGCCGACAGGAGAATCCCTGATGCCATCTCCGCGAATCCAACGCAACTCTCTCGCTGAACTTGTACGCCCAGGCGAAGACCCGACGGAGGAAGCCATCCGGCGGAGTGTGGTCTTTTCCCGCCTCCAGGATTTGTTGGGCTGGGGACGGAAAAACTCAATTTGGCCATTCAACTTCGGACTCTCGTGCTGCTATGTGGAGATGGCCACCAGCCTGACGAGTAAATACGATATCGCCCGCTTCGGTGCGGAAGTGATACGCGGGACACCTCGGGAGGCCGACCTGATGGTGGTCGCCGGCACAGTGTTCATCAAGATGGCACCGGTGATATTGCGACTTTATGAGCAGATGATGGAGCCGCGCTGGGTGATCTCCATGGGTTCGTGCGCGAATTCCGGTGGGATGTATGACATTTACAGCGTGGTGCAGGGCGTGGACAAGTTTCTTCCGGTCGATGTATACGTGCCGGGCTGTCCGCCGCGCCCTGACGCCTTTGAAGAAGGATTGTTGCTATTGCAAAAGGCGGTCGGGACGGAGCGGCGGCCATTGAGCTGGGTGGTCGGCCCGCAAACCACGACGCGCCCGCCGTTGCCGTCCGAACGCGACCTCAAACGTGCCGAGCGAATGCGCTCTACCGTCCTCAGGCCGACGGACGAAGTCTGATGACAACTGCCGTCGCCAATGTCACCGCCAACGGGGGTCCCACAACGGGCATTTTCGAGCAGTTACGGACAAGGCTTGGCCAAGCCGCAGTCACGCCTCAACACACTGCGGACGGGATTCCGACTTTCTGGATTGCGCGCGAGGACGCCCACGATGCACTGGCTTACCTGAAGGAGGAAGTCGATCGGCCGTACCGAATGCTCTACGACCTTACCGCCATCGACGAGCGCATGCGGACCCACCCAGAGGATTCGCGGGCAAAAGACTTTACGCTGGTGTACCACCTCCTCTCGTTTGACCGGAACGAGTACGTCCGCATCAAAGTGCCCCTCAAGCGGGAACAGCCGGCCATCGATACAAGTACAGACCTGTGGCCAGCGGCAAACTGGTACGAACGCGAAGTTTGGGACATGTTCGGAATCCGTTTTCACGGTCATCCCCACCTGACGCGCATTCTGATGCCGAAGACCTGGGTAGGACACCCTTTGTGCAAGGACCATCCTGCAAGGGCCACGGAAATGGGCCCATTTCAACTACCTGATGCAAAGCAGGAGGCCGAACAGGAGGCAATGCGCTTCCGACCTGAGGATTGGGGCATGCGGGCCGGGCGCGACGACGAGGAGTTCCTATTTCTCAACGTCGGACCACAGCACCCCGGGACGCACGGAGTGCTGCGCGTCATTCTCCAGCTTGACGGCGAGGAGATCGTGGATGCAGTGCCGGACATCGGCTTCCATCACCGTGGCGCGGAAAAGATGGGAGAGCGCCAATCCTGGCACACCTACATTCCTTACACCGACCGGATCGATTATCTGGGCGGCGTGATGAACAACATGGCATATCTGATGGCGGTGGAGAAGCTGGCGGGGATTGTCGTACCGCCTCGGGCACAGGTCATCCGGGTGATGTTGGCAGAGCTGTTCAGGATCATCAGTCACCTCGTCTGGTACGGAACCTTCGCCCAGGATCTTGGCCAACTATCGCCGGTTTTCTTTACGTTCAACGACCGGGAGCGCGCGTTCGGCATCATCGAGGCTGTTTGCGGAGCGCGTATGCATCCCAACTGGTTCCGCATCGGCGGGGTAGTGGAAGACTTGCCAAAGGGCTGGGAGCCCATGGTCCGCGATTTCCTGAAATACCTGCCGCCGCGCCTGATCGAGTACGACAAGCAAGTCATGCGGAACCGTATCTTCAAAGCGCGCACCCAAGGTGTCGGCGCGTTCACCACCGAGGAAGCCATCGAGTGGGGCGCCACCGGGCCGGCACTACGAGCATGCGGCTTCGAGTGGGACTTCCGCAAAAAGCAACCTTACTCCGGTTACGAGCAGTTTGAATTCGATGTCCCAACGGGCAGCCATGGAGACTGCTACGACCGTGCAGTGGTGCGGGTCGAGGAGATGCGGCAGAGCCTGCGGATCATCGAGCAGTGCGTGGACCACATGCCCGAAGGAACTTATAAATCGCTGCAACCGCTGGCATGCCCGCCCATCAAGGACCGGACCATGCATGATATCGAAACCCTGATCACTCACTTTCTAGGCGTGAGTTGGGGGCCGGTGATCCCGCCGGGCGAGGCGCTCGGTGCGATTGAGGCGACCAAAGGAAACAACGGTTATTACCTGGTAAGCGATGGCAGCACGACTTCCTACCGGACCCGCATTCGGACGCCATCGTTCGCACACATGCAGATGTTGCCGATGCTGGCTCGTGGTCGGATGATTCCGGATCTGTTTGCCATCCTGGGCGCGATGGATTACGTACTGGCGGACGTGGATCGATGATGTAGATCGATGAGGAAAGGAAAGACATGTTGACGGCTGAAGAACGGCAGGAGATCGAGACGGAGTTGACGCGCTATCCCACCCGCGAAGCCGTATGCATCGACGCCATGAAAATCGTGCAGCGCCATCGGGGCTGGGTCTCCGATGAAAGTATCCGCGACATTGGCGATCTGCTCGAGATGTCGCCTGCCGATCTGGATGGGGTGGCGACGTTCTACAATCTGATCTTTCGAAAACCGGTAGGAAAGCATGTGATCATGCTCTGCGACAGCGTGAGTTGCTGGATCATGGGCTACGAACGCATGCGCGAGCACCTGACTTCACGACTGGGGATCCAATTCGGGGAAACCACGCCCGATAAGCACTTCACTCTGCTGCCCATCGTGTGTCTGGGCGCGTGCGAACAGGCGCCAGCCATGATTGTGGACAACAACCTGCACGGGAATCTCGACCCCGCCAAAATCGACAAACTGCTGGAGGAGTGCAAGTAGCCATGACCGTGGAGAAGCCACTCACCGGAGCGATCCCCCAGGATGGTCAGGCACTCGACCTGAAGGGATACGAGCGCGCTGGGGGATACCAGGCGCTGCGAAAAGTCCTTCGCGACATGACGCCGCAGAAGGTGCAGGAGGAGGTCAAGGAGTCCGGCTTGCGCGGCCGGGGCGGTGCCGGCTTCTCGACCGGGCTGAAGTGGAGCTTCACCCCGATGGGCGCGGACGCTCCACGACCCAAATATGTGATTGCCAACGCCGACGAGATGGAGCCGGGCACATTCAAAGATCGCTACTTGATGGAAGGTAACCCGCACCAGCTCATCGATGGACTGATTCTGACCGGCTATGCCAACCAGGCGGATGTGGCTTTTATCTTTATCCGGGGCGAATACAAGTTGTCGCAGGAGAGACTGGCGCGGGCACTCGCCGAAGCTTACTCCGCCGGATATCTGGGCAAGGACATCCTCGGTTCGAGTTACACGCTGGAAATGTACCTTCACATCAGCGCCGGACGATATATGTGCGGCGAGGAGACCGGACTGCTGAACGCGCTCGAGGGCAAGCGCGCCAACCCGCGCGCAAAACCGCCCTTCCCGCAAGTATCTGGCCTTTGGGGTAAGCCGACCATCGTAAACAACGTTGAGACTCTGGCAAATTTACCTCACATCCTCCTCCACGGAGCTGCGTGGTTCCAGGACCTGAGCCGCACCAAGGATGCCGGGACGAAGCTTTACGGCGCGAGCGGCAAAGTCAAGCAGCCCGGGCTTTGGGAGCTACCGATGGGCACCACGATCCGCGAAATCCTTGAGGAACACGCCGGTGGCATGCGCGACGGAGTGCGGTTTCGTGGCCTGTTACCAGGAGGTGCCTCCACGGACTTTCTGGTCGAAGAACATCTTGACGTGCCGATGGATTACACCGAAGTAGCAAAGGCGGGCAGCCGCCTGGGGACCGGTACCATGATTGTTCTCGACGATCAGACCTGCCCCGTAGGCATGACCGCAAACCTCATGCATTTTTTTGCTCAGGAGTCCTGTGGCTGGTGTACGCCCTGCTGGAGCGGCCTGAACTGGGCGACGCGAATTCTGGACGCACTGGAGGAAGGCCATGGACAACCGGAGGACTTGGACAAACTTTCATTTCAGACGGAGTTTTGTGCCCCCGGACACACGTTTTGTGCGTTGGCGCCGGGTGCGGTCGAACCGTTGCAAAGCGCATTGAAGTTCTTCCGCGATGATTTCGAACGGCACATCCATGAGAAGCGCTGCCCCTGGAGATCCAGATGAGCACGATTTACGTCGACGGCAAGGCCTACGAAGCGGACCCGAAGCAGAATCTGCTGCACGCCTGTCTCTCGCTCGGCTTCGACCTGCCGTACTTCTGCTGGCATCCCGCTCTGCAGTCCGTCGGCGCGTGCCGCCAGTGCGCCGTCAAGCATTTCAAAGACGCTCAGGATACTCACGGCAAAATCGTAATGGCCTGCATCACACCCGCCGCCCCGGACACTCGAATCTCCATTTACGATCCAGAGGTTGTCGCTTTCCGCGCCGGGATTACCGAGGGGATGATGTTGAGCCATCCCCACGACTGCCCGGTATGCGATGTGGGCGGCGAGTGCCACCTGCAGGACATGACGGTGATGACGGGCCATGACTATCGCCGCACCCGGTTCCCGAAGCGCACGTTTCGCAATCAGTATCTTGGCCCCTTTCTGTATCACGAGATGAACCGCTGTATTCAGTGCTACCGCTGTGTGCGGTTCTATCGCCAGTATGCCGGCGGAGACGATCTGAATTCGTTTGGAATAAAGAACGCTGTTTACTTCGGCCGCAACGAAGATGGGGTCCTCGAAAACGAGTTCGCCGGCAATCTGGTGGAAGTATGCCCTACCGGCGTTTTTACCGATCTGACGCTCCGACGTCACTACACGCGCAAATGGGATCTCCGCATGTCGCCTTCAATTTGCGGTCACTGCGGAGTCGGCTGCAACATAACGATTGGAGAGCGGTACGGTTCGCTTCGACGAGTTTTGACGCGATTCAATAGCGAGGTGAACGGCTATTTCCTTTGCGACCGCGGTCGCTTCGGCTACGAGTTCGTGAATAGCAAGCGCAGGATTCGCAGCGCGCAGTTGGATGGAGAGTTCATTTCCCGCGAGGACGCAGAGCAAAAACTCAAATCTCTCGTTTCGAGCGACAAGAAAATGATCGGCGTCGGCTCGTTGCGGGCATCGCTTGAGGCCAACTTTGCGTTGCGCCGGCTGGTGGGAAAGGACCGCTTTTTTGCTGGCGTCGCCGATGACCAGTGGACGATGACCACGGCGATGGTGAAGATTCTCCAGGCCGGACCGGCCCATTCGCCATCTCTCCACGACATCGAGATGTCCGATGCTGTACTGATCCTTGGCGAAGACGTCACGAATTCGGCGCCCCGGATGGGCCTCAGCCTGCGCCAGTCTGTCCGTCAACAGTCGTTCGAGATCGCGCAGAAGCTGCACATTCCCTTGTGGATGGATGATGCCGTGCGGGAAGCGGTGCAGGATCGAAAGGGGCCCCTCTTCATCGCAGCACCCGGAGCCACACGTCTGGATGACGTTGCCACCAGAACCTATCGGGCTGCGCCCGAAGACGTGGCGCGACTGGGATTCGCCGTCGCTCATGAGATTGACTCAGGATCGCCGGAAGTTCCCGGGCTGCCCGAAGACATACAGGAGCTGGCGCGTGCCATCGCCGATGCATTGAAAAGCGCAAAGCGTCCTCTGGTAGTTTCCGGTCCCAGTTGCCGGAGCAAATCCGTGATTGAATCTGCGGCAAACGTAGCCAAGGCTTTGTGCGATAGCGGCCATCCCGCGAGCCTGAGTTTGATCGCGCCCGAATGCAACAGTTTCGGTCTGGCGCTGATGGGCGCGCGTCCGCTCAGCGAGGCGTTCCCAATGACCGGTGCCGGTGAGGCCGGGACCGCAACCCTGATCGTCCTGGAGAACGACCTGTATCGTCATTTCCCGGCGAAGCCGGTGGACGACTTTCTAGAATCGGCCGCGGCTGTTGTCGTGCTCGATCATCTGGCGAATGAGACCACGGCGAAAGCCACGCTCCTGCTGCCCGCCGGTACGTTCGCAGAATCCGACGGCACAATTGTGAGCAATGAAGGTCGCGCACAAAGATTTTTCCCAGTTTTCGCGCAGCCCGACGCACTCGCACGACCTGAAAATGCTCGGGGAGAGATACGGGAGAGCTGGCGGTGGCTGGGTGATCCGGCGTGGAGTTCGCTTGATGACGTACTTACCGCCATCGGAGAGGAGATTCCAGAGCTGGCGCCTGCAACCAAAGCCGCGCCACTATCGGAATTCCGTATCGCCGGTGCAAAAATTCCACGGGAGTCCCATCGCTACAGCGGACTCACCTCTATAACGGCAAACATCAGTGTGGTTGAACCCAAGCCGCCCGATGACCCGGACTCAGCTCTTGCCTATTCGATGGAGGGTACTCCGCTCCAGCCGCCCGCCGCGCTCCAGCCTTTTTTCTGGTCTCCAGGCTGGAATTCCATTCAAGCGGTGAACAAGTTTCAAAGCGGGATCGGCGGTGCGTTACGCGGCGGCGATGCAGGCGTCCGTTTGTTCGAGCCATCGGGCGGAGGAGCTTACTTCACCACGATCCCGGAGCCCTTCGTACGTCGTGAAGCGGAATGGCTCGTTATCCCGATCGAACACATTTTTGGTTCCGAGGAACTGAGCCTCCAGGCACCCGCCATTGCGAAGCTGGCGCCGGAGCCATATCTGGCATTGAACGCCGCCGATGCTGCCAGCCTCCATATGGCTGGGCAGACGGGAGAAGTAGAGATCGAACTCGGCGGCGCGAAGCGACGGCTGCCTTTGAAGGTCCTGCCTCATCTCCCCGCCGGGATCGCGGGAATCCCTGCGGGTCTATCTGCCGCGCGCGGAAACGAGCTTCCGGCCTGGCGCCGGATCGATCGGGTCTTATGACAAGCCCATACCCATTCGCGTCGATCTTCGGAATCCTGATCGTGACGCTCAGCCTCGCGGGGCTCCTCATCTGGGTGGAACGTCGACTTCTGGCGCTCTGGCAGGACCGCTACGGGCCAAATCGGGTAGGGCCATTCGGTCTGTTGCAAGTGGTCGCCGACATGATCAAGATCTTCACCAAGGAAGACTGGATACCGCCGTTCGCAGATAAGGCCGTGTTCGTGATCGCCCCGGCCATCATCATGGTGACAGTCTTGTTGTCGTTTGCCGTGTTGCCTATCGCTCCGGGCATCATCGTCGTGAACCTCAACATCGCGTTGCTCTTTTTCCTGGGGATGTCGTCGCTTGGGGTCTACAGTATCGTCCTGGCCGGCTGGGCATCCGGCAACAAATACTCGCTGATGGGCGGATTGCGTGCAGCCGCGCAGATGATCAGCTATGAAGTCTTCATGGGTATGTCCGTCATGGGAGTGGTGCTGCTGGCTGGCTCCTTCAACCTGACGACAATCGTGGAAGCGCAGAAGAGGCTATGGTTCTTAATTCCCCAGTTCCTCGGCTTCGTCTTGTTTCTGATTGCGGGTGTGGCTGAGGCGCGACGTCTTCCCTTCGATCTTCCAGAGGCCGAAGCTGAACTCGTTGCCGGGTACCATTCCGAGTATTCCGGCATGAAGTTCGGGATGTTTTTTGTGGGCGAATATCTCGGCATCACCTTGATCTCATCCATGATCGCGGTATTGTTTTTCGGTGGCTGGCTGGGTCCGTGGCTGCCTCCAATCGTATGGTTTCTGATCAAGGTATTTGCCTTTATTTCTTTCTTTATTCTGCTGCGGGCGTCGCTTCCGAGACTGCGTTTCGACCAGCTCATGTCCTGGGGATGGAAGGTGATGCTTCCGCTGGCGCTGGCCAATCTGGTGGTAACTGGCGCCATCGTGATGGCGTTGAAGTGAGGGGATGAAATGCTCAGTGTAATCAGAACGATCTGGAGCGTGTTGCTGCATACGTTTCATCCGCGGGTCACTATCCAGTATCCCGAGCAGAAGGCCTATCTTGCTCCGCGCACCAGGGGACGCATAATTCTTTCGCGGGACCCGGACGGGGGCGAACGATGCGTTGCCTGCCAGTTGTGCGCGATTGCCTGCCCGACGGACTGCATCTCGCTTCAAGGGACGGAAGACGAAAACGAGCGACGCTATCCGGAGTTTTTCCGCATCAACTTCTCGCGTTGTATTTTCTGTGGCTACTGCGAAGAAGCGTGTCCGACGTATGCAATTCAGCTCACGCCGGACTTCGAAATGTCGGAATACAACCGTCAGAATCTCGTTTATGAAAAGGAAGACCTACTGATCGACGGGCCAGGCAAGTATCCAGGCTACAACTACTGGCGTGTTGCAGGGGCCAAGATCGGCGGCAAAGACAAGGGCGAAGCGGAAAACGAAGCGCCTCCAGTAGATCTCCGTAGGTTGATGCCATGACCCCATTTCTGGAAGTCGCTTTCTATGTCGCCGGAGTCATCGCCGTCCTCTCCACGGCGCTGGCCATCTCGCGGCTGGTTGCCGTGCATGCGTTGCTTTATCTGATCGTCTCGCTCCTGGCCGTGGCCGTAGCTTTTTACACGATGGGCGCACCGCTTGTGGCGGCCCTAGAAGTAATCATCTACGCAGGGGCCATCGTGGTTCTCTTTATCTTCGTGGTTATGATGCTGAACCTCGGTGCGGAAGCCCGCAAAACGGAACGGGAATGGCTCACAGCGAAAACCTGGATCGGACCGGTCATTCTCTCTGCCATCCTGCTGGCTGAAGTGATTTATTTGATTATCCGCGCCGGACCGCATGGGGCGATAGGCGACGTTGTGACTCCAAAAGAGGTAGGCCTCGCGCTTTACGGCCCTTATTTGATCGGCGTGGAACTAGCTTCCATGCTGCTGCTGGGCGCGCTGGTAGGCGCTTGCCACCTGGGCCGCCCAGCGCCCAGGAAAGCGGAGCGCTCGATATGACAGGCGTTCCGATGGCTTATGGATTGATTCTGGGTGGAATCTTGTTCGCGCTGGGGTTGGCCGGACTGCTGATGCGGCGTAACCTGCTGTTCATTCTCGTGTCCATCGAGATCATGCTGAACGGCGCGGGCGTGGCGTTCGTCGCGGCTGGATCGCGTTGGGGACAACCGGACGGACAAATCATGTTCCTCTTCATCCTTGCTATGGCCGCGTCCGAAGTTTCCGTCGGCCTGGCGCTGATCCTTCGGCTCAATCGTCAGCACAAAACTCTGGACGCCGACGCGGCGAGCGAGATGAGAGGTTAAGGATGCTCGACCTTCTCTGGCTGGTTCCGGCAATACCGTTTGCAAGCGCGCTCGCGCTCGCCGTGTTGCGCTTCCCACGAAAAATCGTGGCGTGGATCGCAGTCTGCTCGATCGCAGCCTCCACCGTGGTTTCACTGCTCGTGACAGCCTCATTCCTGAGTGCGCCCCCGACCGCGAACGCTTACACGCAGGTATTGTGGACATGGCTCAATGTTGGCGGTTTCCGTCCGGAAATCGCTCTCTATCTCGATCCTCTCTCGTTGATCATGATGGTGGTAGTGGCCTTTGTCAGCTTCCTCATCCATCTTTACTCGACTGAGTTCATGATTGATGACGATGGCTACAGCCGGTTCTTCGCCTACATGAATTTGTTTGTCGCCTCCATGCTGACTTTGCTCCTGGCCGACAACCTGCTGTTGCTCTATCTGGGGTGGGAAGGCGTCGGGCTATGCAGCTATTTGTTGATTGGGTTCTGGTACAGGGACCCGGTCAATGGCCTGGCGGGCCGCAAGGCCTTCATCGTGACTCGGGTCGGCGACACCGCCATGGTGATCGGGCTGTTCCTGCTTTTTCACGATCTGGGCACGTTGAATATCCAGCAATTGATGCTGCGTGCACCACAGCAGTGGCATATCGGATCGGGTGCTGCCATTGCCGCCGCGTTCCTGTTGCTGGGCGGCGCCGTCGGCAAGTCGGCGCAGTTGCCGTTGCAGACATGGCTCCCGGATGCCATGGCCGGACCCACTCCGGTCAGCGCGCTGATCCATGCAGCCACCATGGTAACGGCAGGAGTCTATCTGATCGCGCGCACCCACGTCCTGTATTCTCTTGCGCCTTCGGCACAATTCGCGGTCGCTGTGGTTGGCGCGGCAACGCTGCTGATCGCTGGCTTCAGCGCTCTCACGCAATGGGACCTCAAGCGCGTGCTCGCCTACTCCACCATCAGCCAGATCGGTTATATGTTCCTCGCCCTGGGCGTGGGTGCGTGGCCAGCGGCCATCTTCCATTTCATGAGCCATGCCTTCTTCAAGGCGCTGCTGTTTCTTGCAGGCGGTGTCGTCATCAAGGCATTGGACGACGAACACAACATCTTCCGCATGGGCGGCCTGCGGAAGCGGCTTCCGGTCGCCTTCTGGACATTCCTGATCGCCGGATGCTCGCTCGCCGGATTGCCGCTGATCACTGCCGGAGCATTCAGCAAGGACTGGATCATCTGGGGCGCGCTAAGCGCAGCCCATGGAAGCCCGGGACTGTGGATCGTTGCTCTCGTCGGAGTTCTGCTGACCTCGCTTTACACATTCCGGATGATTTTTCTGGTCTTCTTCGGGGAGGCGCACACCCAGGTGACCAGGAAACCCGGCAACGCGATGCTTATTCCCTGCATCGTGCTGGCGTTTCTCTCGATCGCAGGCGGATACCTGAAAACACCGTTTGCGCGATTCCTGGAAACAACCCTTCCGTGGGATGGTGGGACCGGCGTGGTACCGGCGTCGGAGATTGGCTCCGAGGTGATTGCATTCCTGGTGCTTTTGTTGGGCCTGTACCTCGCTTACCTCTTCTTCCTGCGTAAAAAAGCATATGCAACCACCCTGGTGTCGAGTGCAGTGGGCAGCGGAGTACATCGGTTCTGGTTCTCGGATTGGGGAATGGATTGGCTCTATGACAGGGTTTTAGTGCGGCCTCTGGTCTGGTTCGCACGCGTTGACAAGGGCGATTTCATCGACGGCTTTTATACCGGCGTGGGTCGCGTGAACGAGATCGCGTGGCGTGGCCTCAGCCGCACCGAGACTGGAAGATTGCGCTGGTACGCTGCTGGCATTGCGGCTGGATCCATCATCTTTATCGCGGTGGTGTTGTTCTTATGATCCTGGCCTGGTTGATCGGCATTCTTCTCGTTGGAGGCATTCTCGCCTGGTTAGCAGCGCGCTCACATCCGCTGCTGTGCCGCTGGATCTCGCTCGCAGCCGTCTCGGCCGACCTGGTCCTGGCGCTGTGCGTCGCAGTGCGAAACTTCGGCCCCGGTCACATCAGGACGAACGAGTGGTTCGAGCAGGCGGATTGGAGCTGGATCCCCCAGTTCGGCATTCACTTCCACCTGGCGATGGACGGCTTGAGTCTGCTGCTTGTGTTGCTCACGCTGTTCTTGGGCATCGTTTCGGTGCTGATCTCCTGGACGGAAATCACGGAAGCCGTCGGATTTTTCCACTTCAATCTGTTGTGGATTCTCGCTGGAATTCTCGGTGTGTTCCTCTCGCTCGACCTCTTTCTTTTCTATTTCTGCTGGGAACTGATGCTGGTTCCAATGTATTTTCTCATTGCGGTCTGGGGACGCGAGCGTCGCGTGTATGCGGCGGTGAAGTTTTTCCTGTTTACCCAGCTAAGCGGTCTGCTGATGCTGATCGCAATCCTGTCCTTGTACTTTGCGCATCACCATGCAACGGGCATCTACACGTTCGAGTACATGGAGCTGTTAGGTACGCCGCTCAGCCCCCATGCTGCCATGTGGATCATGCTGGGCTTCTTCATTGCGTTCGCGGTGAAACTTCCGATGTTCCCGTTCCACACCTGGCTGCCGGATGCCTGCGCCGAGGCTTCGACGGCGACCAACGTGGTCCTCGCCAGCTTGCTTGCAACCACTGCAGCGTATGGAATGATTCGCTTCCTGTTCCCGCTTTTTCCCAGAGCGACCCACGAATTCGCTCCGGTGGCAATGACGCTTGGCGTGATTGGGATCCTGTATGGAGCGGTTCTGGCATTTTCACAGACAGACCTGATGCGCCTACTCGCCTATGCCAGCATCAGCCATCTCGGATTCGTGCTTCTTGGGATCTTCGCCGGGACCACCATTGCGCTCCAGGGAGCGGTGATGACGATGATTGCTCACGGCATTAGCACAGGCGCGTTATTTATCGTTGCTGGAGCGCTGCAGGCCCGGATGCGTACGCGCGAATTGGATGCCATGGGTGGCCTATGGGACACCGTGCCCCGATTGAGCGGGGCCGCCTTGTTCTTCGCGCTAGCATCTCTGGGGCTGCCGGGCCTGGGAGACTTCATTGGGGAGTTCCTGATTTTGCTGGGCACATATCAGGCACACGTTGCTATGGCTGCGGTTGCAGCGTGCGGCGTTCTCGCAGCAACGTTTTATGCGCTTCGTTTCGTACAGCGTGCGTTCCAGGGGCCGAACACCCATCAACGGCGGTTGCCGGACCTGGCCGTTCGCGAAGGCCTGCTGCTGGGTGCGATGATCGTTTTGCTCCTCTGGCTCGGCCTCTATCCTCAACCCGTGTTCCACACCTTCGCGCAAGCCGCGAACCACTTTCCCGCCCTCTGGAGATAAGCCATGAAGATGAGCGATGGAGATGAGCGATGACTGCCGCTGACGTGCTCGCCTTGTTGCCGCTTCTGCTGGTTGCCGCGACATCCGTTGTGGTGATGCTGACAATTGCGGTGGGACGCAACCACGCCGTTGCCCTCGGGCTCACGCTCATCGGTCTGGCGGCGAGTTTTTGCTCGATCTTTTTCGTCCATCCGCGCCAGGTCACCACGCTGCTCATCATGGACAATTACGCGCTCTTTTTTATGGGGTTGATCGTTGCAGCCACTTTCGCCGTATCATTGCTGTCTTACGGCTATCTGGCGAAGCGGGAAGACGCCAAGGAGGAGTTTTACGTCCTGCTTCTAGTGGCGACACTCGGCGCAATGGTCCTTGCCGCGAGCAGCCACTTCGCCTCCTTCTTTTTAGGGCTCGAAATTCTGAGCGTGGCGCTCTATTCGTTGATCGCCTATTTGCATGAGCGCCCGCTCCCCGTGGAAGCGGGCATGAAATATCTGGTCCTGGCTGCCACGTCGGCTGCATTCCTCCTTTTCGGAATTGCACTGGTCTATGCCGATCTGGGGACGATGGATTTCGCCCAGATCGCGCACTTGCTGGCTGGCGCCTCTGGCCAGCATTTGGCGCTGCTGTTGCCCGGTGTGGCGCTGATTGTTACGGGCATCGGCTTCAAGCTAGCCCTGGTTCCATTCCACATGTGGACGCAGGACGTGTATGAGGGCGCACCGGCACCGGTGACAGCCTTCGTCGCCACCGTTTCCAAGGGCGGCATGTTCGCACTGCTGTTGCGCTACTTTACGCAATCGGGAGCCAACCACTTTGCACCGGTGTTTCTGGTGTTCGCAATCATTGCTATCGCTTCCATGCTTGCCGGCAACCTGCTTGCGCTGTTCCAGACCAATGTGAAGCGCATCCTCGCTTACTCCTCGATCGCGCACATGGGCTATTTACTGGTTGCACTGCAGGTTGGCGGCCTCATAGGTGCGGGCGCGGTGGTTTTCTACCTAGTGGCCTACTTCGCCATGACCCTGGGCGCGTTCGGTGTTGTTACGGTGCTCTCCGAGGAGCAGCGGGATGCGGACCAGCTCGAAGACTACCGTGGGCTGTTCTGGCGCCGCCCCGCCCTGGCACTGGTCTTCACGCTCATGCTGCTTTCACTCGCCGGAATCCCGCTGACAGCAGGATTTATCGGCGAATTTTACATCGTTGCCGCTGGAGTCGCCGTGAACGCCTGGACGCTCATCCTGGTCCTGGTTGTCAGCAGCGCCATCGGACTCTTCTATTACGCTCGGCTCATAATGGTGCTGTACCAGCAGCCTGCTGGGAGCGAACAAGCTCAGCAAACTCTTCATGTCTGGACGCCGGCGGCAAGTCTGGTTTTGGCCTTGCTCACCGTAATTTTGGTCTGGCTGGGAGTCTATCCCACGCTATTGCTTAAAGTAATCCAAACCGCGATTGCGGCCTTGGTCTGATCTGGGCGTGCCTTTCGGAGGTGACAAAAGGTTTCGTTAGCCAGGATTCTGATTCCAATCGATTTTTCTGAACGGTGCTTAGGCGCGACAAGGTACGCCATTCCGCTAGCCGAACGCTTCAATTCTGAAGTCAATCTCCTGCATGTGTTCTCGCCACATGTGTAGAGAATTCACGGCGGCGCTCTCTGTGATCCAATTTGTGCCGAGACTCGATTCGCCGGGTGAAGAACACTATTCTTATGAGTACCACCAAAGAGCAGTCGAGTCGGCGAACAGCCGCATCGCCGAATTGCAGAATAGGCTCGGAACAAGCGCTGCGGTTCTAGTGGAAGCTGGAGAGACACCTGTAGCAGTGTGTGCCGCTGCCGCGCGAGAGCGCGCGGTCTACTTGTGATTGGACGAGGCTTGATCAATGCCTCACGGTTGCCAACTAACGCCTATGCCATCATCCGAAAATCGACATGTCCTGTAGTCAGCGTGTGATTCACCATCACGCAACGCTAAGATCGAGTGGTAGGGGCCGTCTAAGCGCGCGTAACGCCATATCAAGGCCAGAGTTTATGTCGTCCAAGCAGCTCAGTGGCATGTGAAATAGGCACAGGCTCCGCCTGAAGACGTCGCCTATGCCTTGTCATTGTGGCGGAAATTAAACCCCAGCAAGCTTGACTCTGCCGGGACGTTTGACCTCTTTCATGCCAAGCGCCTGTGCTACGTCATACATCGCCTGATTGAGCATGTAGTGGGTGTAGTTTCCATCCGCGTTGTGGCCAGATTTGGCGTCAATGTCGGCCATCACCTCATTGTGTAGCTGATGCGATAGTGCATGGTCGAACAGGTAGCCAGCCCAGAATGTGCCGTCTGGAGCGGTGCCTGCCTGCACGAGCGTCTTGGCCAGCTTGACACCCTTCAAGTCGGCCGGCGCTGCTGGCAGCTTGATACCCGCCGCAGTGGCCCGTTTAACACCGTCCTTGACAGCAAACGTCATGCCATCAATAAAGTGCGTCACGTTTTCCTTGCCATACTGCTTGGTCAGCTTCGCAACCTCGGCGTTGACCGTTTTCTGGCCCAACATCGACACCAGCGCCTTGGAAAAGCTGAAGTTCTGCGCGCCGCCGCCCGCTTCGACCAGCGCCGCCGTAACCTGCAGTGCTGGCTGACCGTGGTAGATTGGCCCGCCGAACCAGTTGGTTGTCGAGGTGCCGTACTGTGCAAAAGCTACTCCGCTCATCGCAAAAGCAACGAGAACGAAAGCAGCCAATCTTGAGCTCAATCTAGCTCTCATGCTAATTCCCCCCTCATTCAGTAGGATGCGTCTCACGGCTCAGCCGTGCTCCTCGCGATCACTTTAATTGGCGTAGATAAGCGACCATGTCGAGAAGCTGCTTTCCGGTAAAGTCCGGCAGGTTGGGCATGAGGCATCCCGGTTTGAGAGACTGCGCATGCGTAATCCAGGCCGCCAGATAGGCGTCATTATTGAGGTAGACGTTCGACGCTAAGTAGCGGCGGCTGCCGATGTGAGTCAGATCGGGGCCAAGGTCGCCGCTCGCGGAAGTGCCGCGAACTGTGTGGCACGCCATGCACGCCGCAGAGAGAAAAACCTGCTTTCCCTGGATTGCCTCGGGAGCCGTCGGCTCAGCGCCCGGTTGGCTTTCGTTCTTCAGCCACGCCTGAAACTGGGCTGCGGGCTGAGCGACCACCAACAGCCGCATGAGCGCATGCTCCTTGCCGCAGTACGATGAGCATTGCCCCTGGTACTCTCCCGCATGGCTGGCTTCGATACGGATAAAATTCGGGTGGCCCGGAATCATATCGACCTTGCCATGCAAAGCCGGTATCCAAAAGGAGTGGATGACATCGGCTGTCTCCAGCTCCAGCGTCACCGGCTGATTTACCGGGATATGAATCTCGTCGGCGGTCGTGAATTTGGGGCCGGATGGATAGCCTAGATAATGGACTTCCCACCACCACTGATGACCGATAACGACGATGCTCGGTGGGGTATCGCTGTGGGTTGGGTTATGAATGGGAAAACTCGCCATCAGGACAAGGCCGTAGGCGAAAAGCACGAAAAGAACAATCAGCGACAGCATCCCACCATAGAGGATCCAGCCCTGGCCTCCGCCGGTGTCGCTGGGTGCGTGTTCCTCCAGCGTGCCGCGCTTCCTTATGGCTGCCCATGTAAACAAAACCCACATGATGAGGGTCGTGACGCAGAACAGAATCAGCATCCACCACTGCATGGATGCGATGCGGCTCGCAGCCGGTCCGCTCGAGCTCAGTGTCGACTGAACCACGTGACATCCACCAAGCGACAGGAGAAGCGGAGCCAGAAAAATAAAACGCCACATGCCTCCCTTTATCCGGCGGTCCCGGATTTTGGCCGGTGATGCGTAATTTGAATATTCGTTCATTTCTTCTTCATTGCAAAGTGTAGAGATACGCTGCAATATCGCGAGCTTGCTGTTTCGATAGCCCCAGATCGGGCATTGCGGTTCCGGGCTCGATCGCCGGAGGGTTCATAATCCAGCGAACCAGATTGTCGGGAACATTTGGAAGCTCGCCGGCAATCATCGTTCGCCGACTGTAAAAGCTGAGCGGTGGACCAACCAGGCCGCGGGCAGTGTAAATGCCAGGAATCGTGTGACAAGCTCCGCAGCCAAATTGGACAATTAGTTTTTTCCCTGCGTGAGGATTTCCGTTCCTTTCGACCAAAGGCCTCCCGGGTCCACCGCATCCGGCGGCCGCAATCAAGCCGGCACATAGCATGGGTAGCCAAGCGCCTCGCGCCAGTCGGGTGGTCGGATTCACCGCGTCCTCACGCACAAGGAAATGATCCACAAGGGTATCCCCAGCCAAATAATGCCTATGCCCATCGTGATCGTCATCAGCACGCCGATCATCGCCATGTATTCGTGCCGGTCCTCAGCCTCCGCGTAGAAGAAGTTTCCCGGGCCGGCTCGCTTGCGCCAGGCACGGTATGCGAGAATTCCCGCCAGAACCGCAGTCGCGAGGAGGCCAATAAAAATAACCATATTCAGAATGAGCAGGCCGGCATGAGAACTGGCCCCTCCAAGTTGCTCGTGATGCAGGCATGCTTGCCAGGTAATCACGATGTTCGCAAAGAAGAGAACCAGCCACGCACTAGCCGGGCCCCACAAGGCGAACCATTGCCTTCCACGGGAGACTACCGGACGCTCGGATGTAGTTTCAGAAGCCATACACGATCCCATGAGGTATCAAATACAAAATGACAACGACAAAAATCCAGACCACGTCGACAAAATGCCAGTACAGGGAAACCGTTTTGTACGGAAGATGAGGAGAGTCCGATGCTGGTTCATATTGCGGCAGAAACAGAACGTAGCAAAGTAAGAGCAGCCCGACGATTACGTGCGCCGCATGCAACGTCGTGATGGTATAGAAGATCGATCCATACGCGTTTGTGTCGGGCGTCAGCGTCGTCCAGTGATCCAGATATTCAAATGCCTGTAGGGCGAGGAAACCAAATCCCATCAGGATCGTGATGACGAGCGTCACCCGCGCGGCGAAGTATCGCCTCTGCTTTACCATCCGCTCGCCAATCATCAGCACAATGCTGCTGCCGATCAGGATCGCCAGAAGCGCCAGCGCATAGCCCAGCTTGGGGGGCCGATTCGTCTGCCAGCGGAACTTGCTGCTCCCCATCAGGAGGTACCCCGCGAAGAGAGAGAAAAATAAGAAGGCTTCGGTGGCGATGACCAGCCATATGCCGTAAAGGCCTCGCTTGTCGTCGAGCGGCTCGTAGGTCCCCTTTTGCGCCGGCGGGTAGACATTGATCGTGGCGCTCATGCTGGAGCTCCTTCTCCCGCTGCTCTTTTCGGCCACGCCCAGTAGGCGCCGCTCGCGAAGGTGAGAATCACGCCTGCAAGGGCCACCCACATCCACATAAATACCATCGCTAGGAAGAACAAGAACATGGCAAGCGCAATGAATAGCGGCGCCAGGGTCGGTGCTGGCATTTGCGAGATTCCCACTGGAATCGCGTCGAGCCAGCTGGTGGCGGGCACTTCCCGACCCTGATCGAAGACACGCTCGTTCTCCGGATCGAGAAACTCATCATGATCATCCCAAAGCGGATTGCGCGAAGTTACAACGGGAATATGTGCAACCGCATAGGGCGCCGGTGGGGAGTCGAGCGCCCACTCCAGAGTGTCGGCATTCCAGGGGTTCTTACCCGCGATCTCACCGTGCTTCATGCTGTAAAAGAAGTTGTACAGGCTGATCAGAATACCGATGGCGAATATAAACGAGCCCACGGTCACGACCATATTCAGGTTCCCGAATCCAAGGCCTGGCGCATAGGTGTAAATGCGCCGAGGCATGCCGGCCAGCCCCAGCAGATGCATGGGGAAGAAGCCGACATTGAAGCCCAGCATCATGATCCAGAAGCTCCACTTGCCCAGGCGCTCGCTCATCATTCGGCCGGTCATCTTCGGATACCAGTAATAAAAGCCGGCGAATACCGGCAGGACATTTCCGCCGACCAACACATAGTGAATGTGGGCGAGAATAAAGTAGGTGTTGTGCACCTGCCAGTCCACTGGGATGACACCTGTGTAAGTTCCGTTGAGGCCGCCAATAACAAGAACCGCCACGGCACCCAGGGCGAAATACATGGGAGTTTTCAGGACGACCCGACCTTTCCACATGGTCGCAAGCCAGGCAAATATCTGAATGGGCGTGAAGATCGAAACCAGCATGCTACCCGCGCTGAAGAAGCTCATCGCCATGTCGGACATTCCCACGGAAAACATATGGTGCATCCAGACGCCGAAGCCGACAAGGCCGGTCAGAACGGTTGACAGAGCGAGATACGGATAACCCACAATCGGACGGCGGCTAAATACCGGGAAGATCATCGAGAGAATTCCCATGGCGGGAATAAAGATCACGTAGACCCATGGATGTCCGAAGAACCAGAAGAGCTGCTGCCACATCAACACGTTTCCACCGTGAGCCACATCGAAGAAGTGCGTGCCCCACTGCCGGTCAAGCTCCAGCATAACCAGCGCTGCGCTGAGCGACGGCATGGAGAAGATAATTGCACAAGAGATCGTACCCGTGCTGTAGCACAACAGCGGCATTTTGCTGATCGTCATTCCCGGCGCGCGCAGTCGCAGAATCGTGACGATGAAGTTAATGGCTCCGGCGGTCGTCGAAATCGTAAGAAAAATCAACGCGTAAGAGAAGAAGTCCATGCCATGCCCGGCCGAGTACGCCGCGGTGGTGTAGGGCGCGTAGGCGAACCATCCGGCATGCGGCGCCTGGCCCATGCACGGACCAATGTAAACGAGTATGCCGGAGAGTAAAAACGTCCAGTAGCCGAAGGCATTCAGGCGCGGGTAGGCCATGTCGCGCGAGCCGATCATCAGGGGAATGACGTAATTGGAAAAGCCTGAAAGGATCGGCGAGGCATACCAGAAGATCATGGTGATGCCGTGCATGGTGAAGAGCTGGTCGTACATCTCGGGAGGAAGGATGGCCTGGTCGGGGCGGGAAAGCTGGATCCGCATGATCAGCGCTTCTACGCCGCCGATGAGCAGGAAGAGCATGGCGGTCCAGAGATAGCGCTTGCCGATCTCCTTGTGATCGACCGTGGCAAACCATCCGCGGAGGCCCTTCGGTTCCTCCCAGATCTCCATCAGACGTTGCTCAACGGTCGCAGTGCTCATGCGCTCCATCTCCGTATGTGCAGACAAATATTCCGGCGAACATCGGATGTATCCGGTTGAGAATCAAGCGAGGCGAACCACTGCCTGGGATGAAAGTCACACAGAAAAAAGATGTCCTGACGAAGGAGTTCTCCTCCGTGTTTATGCAGATACCGACTCGACTGGACGCCCACCGGTCTCATAAAAAATTCCTCTGCACTTGCCAGCGGAATGAGCTCCGCTTCCAACCTGGGCAGCCACCTGACCGGAAGGCTGCTCCACAATCTGCCACGCCCGATCTTGATGACTCGACCACATTCACCCTACCGCAGCGTGTAGAGGTAGGCCGCGACGTCGCGCGCCTGCTGCTGCGTCAGGCCCAGATCGGGCATCGCAGTCTTCGGCTTCATCGACTTCGGCGACATGATCCAATGAACGAGGTTTTCCGGCTGGTTGGGAAAATTTCCGGCAATGTAGGTGCGCCGCCCAAATTGCGTCAAAGGGGGACCGAAGACACCGTTTGCGCCGGGAATTCCAGGGATGGTGTGACACGCTCCGCATCGCCGGTTCTCCATGACGTGTTTTCCGATCGATGCGCTGCCACCGGTCGAAGGAGCCTGAGGTGTTTGCAGTGTGCGACCCCCTACGCATCCGGAAGTCAGTCCTGCCGCGATGGAGAAAGCAACAATCGACGGCCAGACCCGAAGATTCATGTCGCAAATCCTTATTCGCCCTAATCAAGTAACCCAGCTTATCAGGAAACCCCGTTTGAGGAAACCCCGTCAAATTATCCGGGTTTGTCACGCAGTTACAACCACAAGTTTTTTTCAGATGCGTTTTACCGGCCAGAGGTTTCCCTGCCGCATTTTTTTGCATTAAGTTCATCCGTGCATTAAATTTATCCGTGAAAGTCCTGGGGATGCATCCGGGTTGCCGAGGGCCAATGCCCAGAAACTCGACTTCTGTCTGTTTTGTTTTTCGGGTTTTGCTTGTGACTGCTTTCGCGGCCCCGCTTGCGTATTGCCCAGGCGCTGCCGCTGCAGTTCCAAACGGAAAAGCGATCTTCGCCGAGCACTGCGCCGTATGTCACGGCGAAAGCGGGCAAGGAAGAAGTGCTGTCAGTAGTATTGCCGGGCCGTCTCTGCAAGCGGAACACAATGAAGGCCAGGTCCTGGCCGCCGTCGAAATTGGCCCCAGCCACATGCCGAGCTTCGCATACGTGCTTTCCGTCCCGGAGATGCGGTCTGTAGCCACCTATGTGAGCCAACACATTGCCGTGATTCCCCTCACCGGAGGTAATTTGAGCGATGGGGGCAGGCTGTTCCGCATGTACTGCGCCGCCTGCCACCGAACCAGCGTGCGGGGCGGTGCGCTCGCCTTTGAAGACATCAATGCCCCGGCGCTGACAGACAAGTCGGCGGCAATCATTGCTGGAGCGATACGCTGGGGACCCGGACCCATGCCGTCGTTTCCACCCACCATCCTCAGCGATCAGCAGCTCGCCTCCATTGTTGATTATGTGAAGTTTTCCCAACACCCGCCCGCCCCGGGCGGAATTACCATGCACTTTTACGGGCCATCCGCCGAAGGATTCATCGGATTTATGGCCCTGCTGCTGCTGATCGCGCTATCGATGTGGATTGAAAAAGGAGGTAAGGGATGATGGAGGGCGAGCAATGGAGCCAGCAGAAACCGGAGGAAGCCGATGATGCGTTAGCGGAAAGTGCATCTGCGGGCGGAACCGAACAGGCCGCGGACGGCGATGAGGAGAAACCAGCTGGCGGAGTCCTCGCGATTGCACTTATGGTATCGATGCTCGGATTGCAGTTCCTGAAGAGGTTAGTAACGAAACCCGCCATGGAGAAGCGTCGGCCCGCCATTGCAGCGCAGCCTTGTCCTTGTGAAGAGGCGAAACAAACTGCACCCACTACCCCAGAGCTCGAAAGCGAGACGCTTGAAATCGACACCGACGCGGAGGTTGCTCGACGCCGCAAATGGGGAACTCCGCTTGTCCTGCTCGCCTTCGCCGTGGGAATGGCGGGCGGAGTGGGATTCATGTTTCTTTACTGGACAGGCAGCGGCAATCGACTTTTAGGAGGGACTCTGGCTCTGTGCCTGGGAGGCTTCGGCGCGGTGCTGGTGCTTTACGCGCAGTGGATGATGCGGCGCGAGCTGGTCGTCGCCCCGCGGGAACAGATGCCGTCGAGCGGGGACGAGCGCGAGGGCGCATTGCAGGTCTATTCGTCCGGCGTGCGCGATGTTCAGCGCCGAAGCCTGCTGAAATGGATGGGCGCGGGGGCGGGGGCAATTTTTGCAGCTATCACTTTTTCCCTCCTTCGCTCGTTGGCGAGAGTTCATCCCGCCGAGGCCTTATTCACGACCGTCTGGAAGCGCGGGGAACGCCTGATGACCACGGGGGGAAAGGCACTCACAGTCGATTCGCTTCACGTGGGGAGTTCGATGATTGTCTTTCCGGAAACCAGCATTGGATCGGAGCAGACGCAAACCGTACTGATTCGCGTCGACCCGCGCCTTCTGCAACTGCCGAAAGATCGCTCGAATTGGGCGCCTATGGGTTACGTCGCCTATTCGCGCGTCTGTACTCACGCCGGATGTGCGGTTGGAATGTTTGAGGCCCATTCAAATCTGCTGCTGTGTCCGTGTCACCAGTCGACCTTCGACGTTCTTCGCGGCGCCGTCCCTACCGGCGGACCCGCAGCCCGGCCTCTTCCGCAATTGCCCCTCTATGTGGACAAGAACGGCAATTTATGCGCGCAGGGCGGGTTCAGCTCGCCTCCCGGCCCCGGATTCACGGGGATGCCGTCATGATCAAAGCGGTGGGTGGCTGGCTGGACACGCGGCTGGGTCTGGCAAAATTCGCGCGCAAAGCGATGGATCATGTGTTCCCCGACCACTGGTCGTTCCTGTTCGGAGAGATTGCGCTCTATGCCTTCGTCATCCTGGTCATCACCGGGGCATACCTGGCGATGTTCTTCAACGGGAGCTCTGCCCAGATCGTCTACCACGGTTCCTACCACGCCCTGGACGGCGTGAAAATGACCGCCGCGTACCGCTCTGCGCTCCTGCTCAGCTTCGATGTTCCCGCGGGCCTGCTCGTCCGCCAGATGCATCATTGGGCGGCATTGATATTCCTGGTCGCGATCCTGGCCCATGCCGCACGCATCTTTTTTACCGGCGCCTACCGTCGGCCAAGAGAAATCAACTGGCTCATTGGACTCACACTTCTCGTACTCGCCATCGTGAACGGATATCTGGGATACTCCATCATCGGGGATCTCCTCTCCGGCGTTGGTCTGCGAATCGGGTACGCAATCGCTCTCTCGGTGCCGGTGATCGGACCGTGGTTGACTTACACGGTTTTGGGCGGCAACATTCCGTCGGCGTCGACCATCCCACGCTTTTATAGCTTCCACATTTTCCTCGTCCCGGCACTGATCGCGGCGCTGCTGGCCTTACACCTGGCAATCATCTGGCGGCAGACGCATACAAACTTTCCGGGGCCGCGGCGAACCGATCGCACGATCGTCGGTTCTCGTCTTTATCCCACCTACGCCGCCAAATCCGTCGCCCTGTTTTTCCTGGTGGCTGCCGTGGTCGCGATGCTGGGGGGACTGGTCCAGATCGATCCGATCTGGACGTATGGGCCCTTTAACCCGATCGCAGTCATCCCAGGAGCTCAGCCGGATTGGTATCTCGGCTGGATTGAGGGAGCAATGCGGCTCTTTCCCGGCATCAATTTGCATTTCGGCCGCTGGTTGATCGTTCCGGAGGTCTTTTTCCCCGCGGTTTTAATGCCGGCGCTGCTCTTCCTGCTGTTGTATGCTTACCCATTTTTGGAAAGACTTTTTCTGCCTGCGGATAAAGCACATAACGTATTGGTTCTTCCCTATGAACAACCGTTCAACAGCGCCTTTGGAAGTGCGGTCCTTATGTTCCTCCTGGTACTTCTCGTTGCCGGTGCCGACGACGTTGTTGCCGTAGCCACCGGAGCGTCCGTGGTAACCATCCGGTTTTTGTTGCGAATCCTCGTCTTTGCCGCGCCTGCGGCCACTGCGGCGCTGGTTTACGCGATATGCGTGGCGATGCGGCGGAGGCGTGCCGTTTCACAAGTGCTGGAGCCCCTGGAAATTACGCCCTCCCAGACTGTCGAACGTCAGCCATAGAGGGACAGAAGAGCCACCTGCGAATCGCCAGGACATGCTCTGGCATAGTGCGGGAAGCTTGGATGAACGATCCGATAGTTATCTCCACGCAAACGGTGCCGGTATCGCTAAGGCCCGTTTGGCTCCTGTGGCAAAAACGACGACGCGTTGAGGCTGAAACACTTCACCCTTGCGAGCACAACCTAATCTCAGTGTTTCTTGAAATACTGAAGCTCGCACTCGTGTTGTTTCGCCTTCTCCAGGGGTTTAAAGGTTCCCAAGTTGCGTCGTTTCCCGGTAGACTCCTCCTCCTCTCGCGAATAGAGCCGATACTCGCCGGATTTCAGCTTTTGTATCATGGGCAAATAGAGCGGATTATCTATTGGTGTAAGGCTTGGAACGGGATCCGGAACCATGCGGTTGCGTTTTGGGGACGGATGGTAGGGAGGAGTTCTGCGATGGCCTGCTCGAGGTCTTGGGTTGTTCTTGCCTTCACGGAGCGGAGTTGCTGCTTGAGTTTGGCCCATGCCTTTTCGATGGGGTTGAGGTTGGGCGAGTAGGGCAGAAGATAGAGCAGATTCTCCTGCAGTTTCGTCCCCATGCGTCTGCGGATCGCCGTGCGCCGTACCGTGAAAATTCCCTTTCTGTTCTTCCCGCTAATGTGCGTGAGGCCAAAGAAAGTCGAACGTCTCGGGTTTGCCTTCTCCTCTTCGTTTCCGGTCGTGTTCAGCAAATCGACCAAACTCGACCAGACGAACCGTTCGAATCTTCTAAAGTTCCCGGGCGGCCGATCGAACATCCCGACTTTCGATTTGAACGTCACAACCTTCACCGGACAGCGCATCTGGATTAGCCTTTCAACCTTGATTTATCAGAACGGACGCACGGGTACGTCCCTTATTGTGCGTTTGGCGCATGACATAAGCGCCCGGAAGAAGCGGGAAGATCTCTTTTATCGAATGACTACACTTTCAAAGGAGATCTGCTCAATGGCAGGCGATCCGGCCAACTTGGCGCCAGTGAGCACGCTTTCACAACATGAATTGCAAATCCTCCGGATGTTCGCCGCGGGGATAAGCTCATCAGCAGTTGTGAAGAAGCTCCGGATTACTCCTCAGACCCTTCGCAATCATCTTCACCATATCAACTGCAAGCTCAGAACGCACAATCGGCTTGAGGCTGTGACACACGCCATTCAGCGCAAGCTGATTTAAATTGGTTTAGCTCGCTTTGAATCTGCGGAACGTCGAGAGGACGAATCAATAGACGTTCTTCCCTGTTCCGCACCGCAAGGGTCGAATGGCACGGATCGTCAACAGTACTCCAGCATTCAGGAAGCGGACGTGCAGTGTCTTTCGGCATATCCTTTTCCACTGTATCGCCAAGCGATTAGTACGTTTGTCCTCACGGAGAGGACGAATATTCCATTTTGGGGCCAGCTCTATGTGAATAGAATCCAAGCAGTTCTGAAGGGCTTCGTGCGCATTCTACGTAGCCTTCCGTCTGAGGTGGAGTTTCGAGATGATGAAAGATCAGGAAGCCGGTCATTCGGCTGAGTATCGTGACAGCCTCACTCGTCTTCCGCAACTCGCGAACGCGATGATCCAAACCAATATTCGTGACGAGATTCAAAAGCTTAAGGATGCATTTGCCTGGCAGCAGCCGGTGGGGCGCAGCTCCGAGACGCTTGTAAAATACGAGAACTTCCGAGTCGTTCTTGTCGTCTTGAAGCAAGGGAGTCTCATGAATGGCCACCATGCGGACGGGCCTATTTCGATTCACGGCCTTCAAGGAAGAATCCGACTGCATCTGCCAGAGAGCCACACTGCCGAATTGGAGTCGGGGGACATTCTAGCTTTGGAACGCGGCGTGAAACATGATGTTGAGGCAATCGAAGAGAGTGCCTCTCTGCTTACGATCTCCTGGCCGGCAGAGCCGCCACCTGATCGTCAAGAATACGCGCGTTGATTTGTAAGGCCATCGAGCGGGCGACGAGTGATGATGTCACTAAACGTATTGGACGTGGGGATAAAGGGTGCAAATCCGGGACGTCATCATCCCGCGCGATCCAGAGGATCGGGTAATCAACGAACTCTCGAGACGAGGGAGGAAAGAGAAGATGCTGGATAAGACGATCGCCGACAGTTTTCCAGCGAGCGACCCTCCATCCTCCATACCCGATCCGGACGAAGACTCCTTTGCATCAGCCTCGATCGACGAAGATGGCGGAAAGTCCACGTAGAGATTTTTATCCAGGAACAAGAACAAGTCCGAGCACATATTACGGGCAGGCCCAAGGCGCTGCTACGGAGGATCAAGGTATGAGCACCAACACAGAAAAATGGCCGACGTTTTTGATTAAGCTAATGAGTCGAGAGAATGTGGCCGAACGTACGATGGCTTTTTACTTTGACAAGCCTGGCAGCTTCGCCTTCATTCCCGGGCAGTTCATCGATATCGATCTGCTGAATCCTGCCGAGACGGATGCGGCGGGAAATACCCGCGGATTTTCTATTTCCAGTCCGCCGCATAAAGCGACCATCATAGGCTGTTCATCATCTCACACAGTACACACGTCACAATTCAAAAGAAAGGATGAATGCTCTGTGACGGTTGTCTGTGTTGATGTAACCCAATTCTCCGTGCCAAGGAAGCTTGGATCGGCCCACCTGGGTCATCGTTCCGATAAACTTATAGTTAGGGTTCTGCTTCTCCAGCGATTGCAGTTCATTGAGGAAAGGAGCATCTTCCGGCCGATGGTTGGAAAAGAAGATAAAAATGTATTGGGGCAGCTTCCGGTGGGCGGCGTCTAACAAGATGCTGCGAAAGGGAGTAACTCCGATACCCCCGGCCAGAAATACTGCTGTTCGCTTGGCATCGTTGTGGAGCCGCAGGTTACCAAATGGACCTTCGATCTTTACTTCGGTCTTCAACGGCATGACCTTCAATACGCGTTTAAATGCAGTCTCGCGAGGCCGTGTCGCCACCATGTTTGCATAACTGGTAAACGCGATTCCTACAGCAAACAATGAACATGAGCAAACCAAGTTAAGTTGCTCGCAACCAGCCACGTCACATCCCCTCCATTTCTTCCACCTGCGGCTGCAGGTTGAATCGAGCAAAAGGATCGTAGCCAGTCTGCTAGGCAGGCTTGAGCGTAGGCTTATTATAAGAATCTGCTCCCAGCTTTGTGAAGAAATCGATATTGTAGACTGATTTCGGCAGACATCACCGCGCTATTTTGACGAACGTTGACTTCTCAAGCGCGAAATGATCTTGCCAACTAGGGCGCGTCCATCCCATTAGGTCAAACGGTTACCTTAGTAAGGTTGCCGTTATGAACTCCTTAATATAGATAGGTGTATGCCTAAAGTAAATTGATATTTGGCACAATTATCCGTATACGAATGCTTACCTCTAAATGAAGGATCTGCCCGTCGGGGGTTTGCATGCTGCCAACGATTTTGCTTTCATTTATCACGGTCCCGCTCCGCCATTGTCCGATCAGGTGCAATCAAATTCGTCGCATCGCCCGCTTGTGATTTCTTTTTCTTAGCAGGGCGGTTCATCTGCCACCTCAAATAGACGCGCGTACCTCAATTGCTCAACAGCAGCACACGGCCAAGGAGGGAGTGCCTTCCAAATGAAAAGCGCCAATCATTTTCCGTACCGTCCGCTCTTGCACGTCGCACTCATTATCGGCACGATGACGATCGCGTGGCCGGCCATGGCCCAGCAACAGCAGCCCACAGATATGAACCTGGATACCGGAATCAAGCCAAACGATACTTACAGCCGGGCCCGGGAGAACATCAATATTGCTTCAGGCAATCTTAATATCAAGATTCCGTTGATCGACGCTCCTGGCCGCAAAGGGCATGATTTGGACATTGCGCTTAGGTATAACAGCCAGAACTGGACACCGGTCGCCTACCCTGCGGAACCTAACGACTACGATAACATTACTATCGGATGGAACCATGCTAGTGGCCCGGCAAGCGTCGGTAGTACTGGATGGCAATTCAATATTCCAGTACTCTATGCAACCGGCATGACGACAACCACTTCTTCGTCACAAACCCCCTGCTGGACGAATTTTGTTCTGAGCATGGGTGATGGAGCCAAATACTCATTTCCCAACGCGAGCCTTTATTGTCAGCAAACACAGGCGTACGGCTGCAGTGGAAACCCTCCGAGTTGCGACTATAAGACATTAAACTGGCCTTATGCTGACAAGTTGATTGATTACGATTACGGTTCAGAACTCGGGGGTGGCGGTGGCCAGGGAGTTATGTTGGATCTAACAGAGCAGAATCTGGCAATCGTCCGCTTTCGAGACGGCTCGACAATTCAGTTTTCGGTGGGACTGCCATGGCAGGGAACGCCTAACGGGCCGATGTATGCGATGGCCGATTCGATCGTGGACTCCAACGGAAAAATAATCTCACCGGGCGGAGTCGATACATTAGGACGCACCCTGACAGCATCATCTTCCGGAATACAATACAAAGATTCCAACGGGAACACCCGAACGATCAAACTGAACTACTCTCAATTCCATTCCGGATCCCTCACATCCTTTTCTTCTCCCGCCGTAGGCGAAGATGGCATTACGCATGTTGGACAGGGAGGGCTTACGTCCATGCTGTCCTCAATCGTCCTGCCCAACGGGCTCAGCTATACATTTCAATATAACCAATATGGAGAGCTTCTGGAAATCACTTATCCGACTGGAGGTTATACACGTTATACGTATCAGGCATTTGCCAACGATGATTATGAATGGACAACCAGCGAGTTTGGGTTTGCGGATAGCCGGGAAGTGGTGGAGAAGGATGAATGTACTGCTGTTGCTGTTGCGGCCGGCGCTACCGCGCCCTCTGGATATGTTGGCAACGTAGATTCGGTGCCCAGTACGTGCCCTATTGCCGAGAACAAAACAACATACAATCGGCCGCCGCTCGGCCAACAAGAGACAGCACCTGTGGTTGTGACCGATCCTTTAGGAAATCAGACGAGGTACATATTCGGAACATCAACCCTCGGCGGCGGCCCATCTACCTCTTCACCAGGAATGGTGAACGTAGGCCTCGATGGACAACCCCTCGAAACGAGCCGATCAATTTACGAGGGTGCATCGAAACTTCTGCGCACCGTCAATACACACTATGACAGCGAACATGGCTTACAGCCGGCAAGTAAAACGACGATTCTTCCCAACGGGCTCGAGAGCCAGGTGCAATGGGATTACGATCACGCGGAAAACCTATACACGCCTTCCATTATCGACAGGGGTAACAAATTTACATACAACGTGTATGCGGAAACGGATAATGTCACGGAACAACGGGAATATGGATTCGGTCAAGGTTCCCCTGGACCGTTGACTAGGAAGACCGACTACACATACCTCTCGATAAATCCAATCAATAGCGTCGATTATCAACACTTTCCGGTCTACATTCTGAATCGGGAACAGAGCAAGACAGTTTATGACGGTGGCGGTAACAAGATCGCGGCGACTACGTACGAATATGATAATTACGAGGGAGGTATCGCGGCGAGCGGTGCCACTCAGCATAGCAGTTCTTATGGTTCTACCTACAGTATCCGCGGAAATGTTACGGCGATCAACCAGTGGGTGAATACGACGGGAGCCACGCTGACCACCCGCAATTATGCGTTTGACGATGCCGGGAATGTGCTGATTCAACTCGACCCTGCCGGTCACCCCACGCTGTTCAGCTATGCTGATGTTTGGGGAAACGCAGCCTGCAAGCCAGCTTCTGGCAATGCTGCAGCGTATGTGACGAGCATCACAAATGCGCTCGACCAAGTTACTAAATATTCCTGGAATTCATGCAGCGGCACGATGGCATCGACTACGGACCCGAACACCCAGACGACCAGCTTTGGGTACGATTTGATGGATCGGCGTGTTGTTGGAAATTATCCTGACGGGGGACAAACATGTTTGCAGTACACCGACGCACAGAATTCATTGTGTCCGTCGTCAAGCGCACCTCCACTTCCCATTGAAATCGAAATGGCGAAGACGATGAATTCCACACAGAAGGAAATCTCGACTATCGTATTGGACGGAATCTCTCGTGTGGTGCAGACTCGGCTGAACTCCGATCCGGACGGTACGGATTATGTCAGTACCACATATGACCATCGTGGAAATGTCCAGAGCATTTCCACTCCACATCACTCGGGTGCTTCGCAAAGCCTTACTGTCTACTCATACGACGCGTTGGATAGGAAGACTATTCAGGTTGAGCCCGATGGATCTGAACTGCAGTGGTGCTATGACGACGTGTCAAGCACCGGGCAGAGCAACTGCCTGGCCAATACGAGTTCTCAAACCGGCACTACCGTGGACTACTCCGACGAAGCGGGGAACCATTGGCAAAGGGTCAGCGATGCGCTCGGCCGGTTAACATCTGTGATGGAGCCGAATGCGAGCGATGTTCCTGCTACGGAGACAGATTATTCCTATGACGCGCTCGACGATCTGACCGGAGTGTCCCAGGGGGGAGAGTCTCGCTCTTTTGCATACGACAGCCTCGGGAGGCTTCTCTCGGCTACGAATCCAGAATCTGGAACCACGGCGTATTCCTATGACATAGATTCCAATCTCCAGACAAAAACCGATGCCCGCGGCATCACGATCACATATACCCATGACGCGTTAAACCGGCTGACGGGTAAGAGCTATTCCGACGGAACTTTGGCCGCCGCGTTCGGGTATGACGGAAAAGATGGGAATGGAAATGCGGTATCCTGCACTACAAATGGCATCGGGAGGCTCACAGGTTCCTCAAATGAGGCGATCGCTTCCACTTATTGTTACGACCCGATGGGGAGGATTGCCCAAAAGGCATCCTGTATACCGGGTCTGCCCGGCGATTGCTCTTACAGCTTTGCGGTGAATGCGACATACGATGGCATCGGGGATGTGATTTCCCTGACTAACGGCTCGCCCGCGAATCCAATTCAGTTCACCTATGGCTACGACGATGCTGCGAGGCTCAGTTCGATCACCAGCAGTTGGACGCCCGACGCGAACCGTCCGGCGATTCTATTCCAGGCCACGTCCACTACGCCGCCTGCTTATGGCCCAGCGGGTCTTCTGTATGCGGAATACGGCGTGAACGACTCGCAGCAGGCCGCAATTACGAACACGCGCACCTATGACGACCGCATGAGAGTCAATTCGAGCGCTTATCAAAGCAAGCGGCAGAGCGGCAGTACGTCAGGAACCGCCACCGTCGCCATCACCGGCTCGGAGAAGTCGAAAGGCACGGCTACCCCGGCTACCGGGTCGATTACCGTCAATGGCAGCGAACAATCCAAGCAGACGTCGAGCGGCACGGGCGGCACTTCCAGCACCGGAGTGATCCTGATTTCCGGGAGCGAGGAATCGGGATATCCTTGCCCGACCAACTGTCCACTGATCTACGACATGGGCTCCATATATGTATCATTGAATGGGCAAACGATCGGGGAAACAAATTATGGAGAGTATGACACACCCGTGACCATAGCCTCCGACCTGGCATCGGCCATCAATGGCACTTCCTCTTCTCCGGTTACCGCTGCATCCGGTTCCGGCGGAGTCGTCACGTTGACCAGCAAAGCCACGGGAACGGCCGCGAACTATCCGAATCTGTCGGTTTCGGTTATCGATACCGGGAGCGATCCCGCACTATTCCCCTCGCCGTCGTTCTCGGGAACCACTTCCGGGGCGATGACGGGCGGTCAGAATGGAATTCTTTACGACAGCGGCGCCATCACCCTCACCGTCAATGGCCACTCCGATTCCGCCAGCTTCGGAAAAGGCAGCAGCACAAGCAGCATAGCTGCCGCCCTTACCTCCACCGTCAATGCCGACAGCGGGGCCGCGGTCACGGCCACAGCGTCCGGCGCGACAGTGAGCCTCAAAACGAAACAAGCCGGCAGCACGGTCAATTATTCCCTCTCGGCCAGCGACAGCTACGATAGCGGCGATTTTTCGCAGAGTTCCTTCACCGCCTCGACTTCCGGCGGCAGCCTGACCGGCGGCAGCAATAGCAGCGGCCCGGATATCTACGATTCCGGGACGGTGAAGCTGACGATCGACGGAACCACGGAAAGCGCCTCCTACGGCAAGGGATCGACGGGCAGCTCGGTCGCCTCCAGCCTGGCCGGAGCTTTCTCCGGCAACAGCGATGTCAACGTGCAAGCCTCGGGAGCAAACCTGACCCTTACCGCCTACGCGACGGGCAGCGGAACCGACTACAGTTATTCCTTCACTTCGAGCTATGACAGCGGAGATTTTACCTCGGCCTCCTTCAGCGGTTCGCCGGCAAGCGGATCTCTCACCGGAGGCGCGGACGCTCCGAGCGGGTTGTACAGCTATAGCATTCCTGCCTCTGGAGGCTACGCTCCCAACGGGAACGTGACGGCCTATACGGATTCGGTGATGGGGAGCTGGAGTTTGGGTTACGACCATCTCAACCGTCTGACCAGCGCGAGCGTGACCAGCGGGGCCGGCGCGGGGCTCTACGGATGCTGGAGTTATGACAACTTCGGCAACCGGACGGCGGAGAGCATTCCGATGGCGACAGCCTGCCCGGGCACGGAGAGCGACCTGACGCCGACAGCGAGATACAATGCCCTCAATCGAGTGACCTGGACTTCCGTGAACGCGGCGGTAAACGGGTTCAGTTACGATGCGGCAGGCAATGTGCTCAACGATAACGCCAATGCGTACCTCTACGACGGGGAAGGTCGGCTGTGCGCGGTAGGGAACCTGACCACGGGCGGGATGGTTGAATACATCTACAATGCAGAAGGCGAGCGGGTGATCAAGGGAACGATCGCGACGTTCAACTGCAATCCGGCCAGCAACGGCTTCACGGTCACAAACGTGTATGTGAGGGGGCTGAACGGGGAGGAGTTGACGGAG